>Ga0194129_10007248_pt1 | contig 13271 bp, 10 predicted proteins | sample TA2KigCa35mmetaG_FD_150862 | JGI IMG/M metagenome (GOLD analysis project Ga0194129, IMG submission 150862) | Freshwater microbial communities from Lake Tanganyika, Tanzania - TA2015038 Kigoma Deep Cast 35m | ecosystem: Environmental > Aquatic > Freshwater > Lake | place: Tanzania: Lake... | reverse complement strand
CAACTCCACCTCCAACTCCAGCCCCACCTGCGCCTCTGGGATTTTGAGATGAATTATTGCCACCACCCATCGCAACTTGAGTAGGATTGGCTCTCAAAGATTGACCCGTAGAAATATCTTCTGAGCGACTAGCGAGCCAATTATAATCTAACAAATTTTTGTTGTTTTGCGGCCCCATAGCTACAGCCATCAGACCCGCCATTTGACGATAAAGATTTTCTTCGGCCGCCTTCTCAGCGCCTTCGCTTAAAGCCCCATTGCCTATTGCATGAGTGGCATGCCCCATTACCGGTTGAGCCACAGACAAACCGCCACCTAGATTGGCATGAGTTTTGGCACAATCTAAGCCATCGCTAAAATAAACTTGTAAATGCTTAATGTTTTTCTCGTCTCTTTGAATATCACTAGGCAAGAAAGATGATTGCACAAAAAATCTTCCCAAATTTTTCCCCAACTTATCTGATCTGTTTTCAAATTCAGTAATCGCATCAAAAACACCTTCTAGCCACATTTTTTTAGCCTCGCCTTGATCAGCTTTAGATAAACCATGCAAAAACGCACCCGGCTCTAAGAAAAAACAGCCCTCATTATTTTTAGCAGAAACATAAAGCTGAAGTTTCGCCATCGATTGATATTTTTCTTTTAATTGCGACTTTTTGTCTTGAAGCAAACAGGCATCTTTGTCGGTAAAATATTGAAAATCCGGCGCACCTCTTGTTAATTGCGGAGTAAAATTAAAATAAAATGGCCTATTTTGCGCCCTCTTATCATTTTTTGGATCTAAAATTTTGATTTCCTCTTGGCCACTTTGATCTTTGTAGTATTCAAAAATCTGCTTTGATTCAAAGCGAAAAAGAATATGCGGAGAAATTTTTTTCAATGCCTCTTCCTCTTTTGAATCAATATTATCGCCTTTTTTGGCCCTCATCATTGAACTTAGGGCTTGAAGAAAAAGATCGTTATCATAGTTGGGATAAATCTTCTTAATCGCTTCGAGGTCGCAATAAATTTTGATGCCATTTTTATATTGCTCAATTTCATCTTTTGAAACACGAAAAACCTCTGATTTTAGTGGTGGAATTTGTTTACCAAGAGCCACAAACTCAAGACCAGTCGATCTATCAGTTGGGTGAATTGGGTGATGATTTTCTTGAGCTCGCCAATTATTATTTACCACCAAAGCAAAACCGTTTTCGATCATTTCACCTTTAAATGGCGCATTGATATTCGGTCCATTTGTTGTATCCAGCAAACTTTTTGTAAGATTTATTAAATGGGATCTAGTTTTGTGTGATGGAAAGCGGGGAAAACCGCAATTTTTTTGCGCTAAATCAGAAGTTAAATCAATAGCACTTGGAGATTGAGTACGAATTCTTGTCATTTTGGAACCTCATTGATTGGTTAAAATAAAAGACTGTAAATTTGGCAGTATCGCTATTTTCTGATAAAGTGGAATGCACTTTGATTGTTGGGTTTATCTTCAATAACAACACCCAAATTCAACAAATTTTTTCTGATTTCATCGGCCTCAGCATATTTTTTTTCAGCCTTAAGTTTTTGGCGCAGATTTATTTGCTCATTAACAAAGTTCAAATCTAAATCATTGTTAATGGCTGAATCATCAACAATAAAAGATTCATCGAGTATTCCAAGAAAGCTAAGATTAGAAATATATTTTATTAATATATCATTAGTCTTATGGGTTTTTAGGGTTTTAAGCTGATTATGAATGAAAGCGATAACTTTTGAAAAATTTAGATCATCTGCTAGAAATTCCATTATTTCTGGCGATATAGTTTGAGAATTATTTAAGGCAATTTTGACGTCATTTATCGACAAAACTTCATGAAATTTTTCTAAAGTTTTTTGTGAATCTTCGAGAATCTTTTGATTAAAATCAAACGGTTTTCGATAATGAGAAGATAAAAGCATCAAACGAATCGTAGTGCCTTTTACACCTCGATTTAGCAGATCAAAAACTGTAACAAAATTTTTTAAAGACTTGCTCATTTTCTCACCTTCAACTGTCAAAAAACCATTATGCACCCAATAGCTAGCATAGTTTGAGCCACGATGCGCCGAACAACTTTGCGCAATTTCATTTTCGTGATGCGGAAATTGCAAATCCGCTCCACCGCCATGAATGTCAAAATTTTCACCTAAAAATTTTAAACTCATTGCCGAACATTCAATATGCCAACCCGGCCTACCCTTGCCCCAAGGACTATCAAAAATAGATGATGGATCATCATCGGCGTCGCTGGGTTTCCATAGCACAAAATCAAGTGGAGTTTTTTTATAATCAGCGATTTCAACTCTTGCACCAGAAATTAACTCATCAATTTTGCGATTAGAAAGCTTACCGTAATCTGCACAACTTGAGACATCAAACAAAACATGTTTATTGGCAATATACGCGTGGTTGTTGTCGATAAGCTTTTGGATTAAATCAATTATTTCGGGGATATTTTCGGTTACCTTGGGCTCAAAGGTTGGTTTTAAAACCTTAAGAGCGTCAATATCATGATAAAAATATTCAATAATTCTTGTGGTAAGTTGCTGAATCGAAATATTTTGTTCTTTAGCTGAATCATTAATTTTATCATCAACATCGGTAATATTGCGAACAAAAATTACTTTTTCGAAAACTTGTAAAAAAAATCGATAAAACAAATCATAAACCACAATCGATCTAGCATTTCCAAGGTGTGGACGATCATAAACCGTTGGGCCACAAACATACATTTTTAAAACATTTTTTTCGATTGTTTTAAGAATTTGAATTTTATTAGTTAAAGTATCAAATAGCTTAATTTCGAGTTTTGGATTAGTAAAATTCATGAGCTTAATTTGGATATAATTCTTTGATTATTTTATTGCGAAGATAATTTTTGTTCTTGACTCCACTGTATTTCATTCCCACTTCACCACTTCTTGATAAGAGCACTACGAAAGGAATTCGGCCATTATATTTAATATTTTTTTTATTTAAAAGTTCTACAAAACCATTTTTTGAAGACAAATAATTTGGAATAAAGTAATTATCACCGTAATTATTTAAATATTGCTTTAGCTTTTGAGGCTCTAGGTTTCTATCAATTGCAATTGCCAAAACTTTTAATTCGGTATTTTGAAATTCACGAGCAATTTCATTGATAATTTGATAATTTTTCGAGCAAGCCTGACACCAAGTTGTATAGATATAGAGCAAAATTGGTTTATTATCAGATTCTTCAAATTCAATTGCAAGATCAGAAGCTAGAAGGGCTTTTGGCTCAATATTGTTGTAATTAATATTGCTTGATAAAGGAATTTTAACATCATAGTTTGCAATATTTTCAACAAAATATTTCCAAAGTATTAAGCCTACAACAAGACCTACCAGCATTGAAACGAAAAGCATTTTACGAGAATTTAGTTGTTTCTTTTGATATTTCTGAATATCAATAATTTTGTTCATTAAACTATCCAAAACAAAAATTTTACTATAATTGTAAAAAAAATTTTTTTATAATTTTATAGATATCAAATTTACTCACGCAAGCAATAATTTAAATATGTTGATCAAAATCAAAAATCTCGAAATTAATTGCAATATCGGTATCCACGAATGGGAAAAAAACTTTTCACGACAGCTTTTAATCAACATTGAAATTGAAACCCACAACGAAAAATCTGTTCATAGCGATAACATCAAAGACACGATTTGTTATGAAATTATTTACAACAACATTAAAAAAATCATTAAAGAAAAAAACCGTGGATTGATTGAATCTTTAGCAAACGATATTTTGCTTATGATCTGCGATTATCCGCAGGTTTCTAGAGCAAAAGTTGAAATTGATAAAATGAAAATCTTCGATGATGTTTATTCTTGTGCTGTTGTTCTTGAAAAAAATTGTCATCGATATGAATGAAATTGAAACGCAACTTATCTTAGAAAACTTCAAAAAAACATCCCAAATCAAAAAAATTCTATCAATTTTTTGTTATTTTTTAATTTCTTTGGCGATTGGCCTTTACATGTCAAATTTGTTTGAAAAAAATAGTAAAATAACAATCATCAACAATTCTAAAAATAATCCTAAAAATATTAAAGCCGAAAAAATTATGACCAATCCTAGAATGTCAATAATGCATGACGATGGCAAAATATATAAAATTTCTGCGACTCGCGCTTATCATTACACAGAAGATGAAGTTACCATGGAAGAAGTTCAGGCCTCATCAGACATAGGCAATATTAGCGCCGGAGAATTAAAAATTAGCGATGGTGGAAATCATCTCATTTTTAGCAAAAATCCGGTTTTAATCTTTAATCAATAAATTATGAATAAATTTGGAAACATCTTTAGCTTTACAACTTTTGGAGAAAGCCATGGTGAAGCAATTGGCTGTGTTGTTGATGGTTGTCCTTCATTGCTGGATTTAAATGAATTAGATATTCAAAAATATCTTGATAAACGCCGACCGGGGCAATCAAAATTTACCACTCAAAGGCAAGAAAGTGATGAAGTAAAGATTTTGTCAGGAGTGTTTGAAGGCAAGACTACTGGCACTCCAATTGCCCTTTTAATTCACAATCAAGATCAAAAATCACATGATTATGGCGACATAAAAGATAAATTTCGCCCATCTCACGCCGACTACACATATTTCAAAAAATATGGAATTCGCGATTATCGTGGTGGCGGACGATCTTCGGCGCGTGAAACCGCTATGAGAGTTGGGGCTGGAGCTATTGCTCGCAAAATTATCGAAAAATCGAATATCGAAATCTACGGATACATTACACAGATTGGCGAAAAAAAAATTAACCCAAATAATATCGATTTTAGTCAAATTGATCAAAATGACTTATTTTGTCCCGACAAAAAAGCCGTCGGTGAATTTAGCGATTACTTGCTCGATATTCGCAAAAAAGGTGATTCAGTCGGAGCAATTGTCGAGATCGTTGCCAAGAATGTTCCCGCGGGTCTTGGCGAACCCATTTACGATAAACTTGATGCTCGTCTTGCTAATGCCATGATGTCAATCAATGCTGTAAAAGGTGTTGAAATAGGATTTGGCATGGCAAGCGGAGAGCTAAAAGGTTCTCAAGTTGCCGATGAAATGTTTAACGAAAATGGCAAAATTAAATTCTCTTCAAATAATTCTGGTGGAGTGATTGGTGGAATTTCATCTGGTCAAGATTTGATAGTTCGATTTGCCGTTAAACCAACTAGCTCAATTCTAATTCCTCGTCGAACCATTGATATTCATGGCAATAATTGTGAAATCATTACTAAAGGTCGCCACGATCCTTGTGTTGGAATTCGCGCTGTTCCAGTTGGTGAAGCCATGATGGCATGCGTATTAGCTGATTTTATTTTACTTCAAAAATCACGCCATTTCTAAAAAAACACATACCAAATAAATATCCACAAGTTGCTCAAAAAAATTTTGAGTTATTGAGATTTTAAAATTAATTAGACGCTCCAATAATTAATTTACTTAAATTCAAAATCAAAATTATGAAAAAATCATTTGCAATTTTTGGACTTTTAACCGCAATTTATTGTAATTCGTCATTAGCCCAAGAACCTACTCCAAATGCTGAAAATTCAACTCAAGAAATTCAAAATAGAAACTCTAAAAACCGTGAAATTGTTAATCAAAGACGCGCTCAAAATGAAGAAAAAAGACAACAAAGAAGACAAGAAATAAAAGAAAGAATAGAAAATAGACGCGAAAAGGCGCGCGAAAATTGGCAAGAAAGACAAAAACCTCAATCTGATTTAAATCAATCATCTCGAGGAGAAAGGGTTGAACCTATTAGAGCGGGTGGCCAAGAGAATCGTCAATTAGGTCGGTCAAAATTTGAAGAAAATCTTCAAATGCAACCATCTTCATCTGGTCAACAACTTCAAGCACCTCAAGCTTCAAGACCAATGGAAAGACCAGAAATGGAAAGGCCAAAAATGGATAGACCCACTCCACCGATGGGCGATAGACGTTAAAGACAAAAGCTGAGAAAAAATCATTAAAAATGGCTAAAAACCTCTTCGCAAACATCTTGGTTTCATTAACATTTTTTCACCTAAAGTGCTTTGCACAAAACCCAACAATTCAAACATCACCCTCATCACCTAAAAACTACGAAACTCAAGCAATAAAAAATAACAATCAGATTGAAATAAGATTAATCCCCAAAAATACTCCGCCTAAAAGCGTCGACAAGTCCGAAGAAATAATCTCTAGCGATGTTGTTGGTGGCGAATCATCATCAACAACTTTGAATGCAAATATTCAAGATGGCGAATCAGAGGAAGATATGGTTTATCAAAAATCAACAGGCGAAGATGATTTCAATGAATCGCAAATAGAAAAACCAAACAAATCCGGAAAAATTAATATTGAAAAATGGCGAGAGGAGCAACGAAAACAACGCGAAGATAGAATTAAAAAACGCAATGAAGAAGCTAAGCAAAAATTTCAACAAATTAAAAGTCGAAGTATAATTAGGGAAAACGAAGAAATGCGACTTAAAAATTTACAAGAACAGAAAAATAATAATCAAAAAACCCCTTCTTTTACTACGCCATATTATTATAATCCATACTCACCCTCAACAATCCCCTCTCCTGCACCTTCACAACAAAATCCATCTGGCTCAAGCTCTACCAATTCTTCTTCAACTACCGAAAGTCCACAAACTACTCCATCTAGCTCTACAAATTCTTCAACTACCGAAAGTCCACAAACTACTCCATCTAGCTCTACCAATTCTTCTTCAACTACCGAAAGTCCACAAACTACTCCATCTAGCTCTACCAATTCTTCTTCAACTACCGAAAGTCCACAAACTACTCCATCTAGCTCTACCAATTCAGGAACCACTAACAGATCAACTAATCGTTAATCATCTATAATTTTAATTGATTAAACTATTATTTTTTCTAATTTTACTCAGATCTCAATTCAATCAAATTAAATCAATGCAACTTTTAGCTCTAAACAATATTTCCTTAAAAATCGACAATCATCAAATTTTAGAAAATATTTCTTTGACCCTAAATCGTGGCGAAATTACAACTTTAATTGGCATTAATGGCGGAGGAAAAACCAGTCTGGCAAGAATTATTATTGGGGCGATAAAACCATCAAATGGCCAAATCTTTTTAGATAAAAATCTTAAAATTGGTCATATGCCCCAAAAAATTAATATCGATAAAACCATTCCACTAGATGTTTTGAGCTTCATTAAACTTACGAATAACAATAAATTATCACCTAATTTCGAATCGTGGTGCGAAAGGCTCAAAATTAATCACATTCTTCATCTTCAAATTCATGAAATTTCGGGCGGTCAATTACAAAAAGTTTTATTTTTACAGTCAATTGGCGGACAAAATGATATTTTAATTCTTGATGAACCGACACAATTTATGGATATCAGTGCAGTAAATGAGTTTTATAAAATTGTTGATGAATTTCGCCAAATTAATAACTGTGCAATATTGTTAATTTCTCACGATTTGCATTTAGTAATGCAAAAAACTGATATAGTTTATTGCATAAACAGCCATGTTTGTTGTCACGGCAAGCCAGAACATATAAATCAACATCCCGAATATTTGTCACTACTTGGCGCTAAAAAACTTAACGAAAATAGCGTTAGTGAAATCAGTTTTTACTCTCATTATCACGACCATGTTCACAAAGATTGCTAAACAAAAAGTCTACTTAGACTAATTGGGAGTATCTTTGGACAAAAAAATTTGAAATTAAAATGAGCGTTTAAGAACCCTTAATAATAAATCGATTAATAAATTATGATGATTTTTTGCAAAAGTTTTTTACCGAAACTAATGATTTTGTCTTTTTTAATATCACTCTCGCTGTCGAATTTTGCATTTAGCAATGAACTTTCGGAACCATCGCAAAGCCATAAAATTATTGAATCAATATCAGAAAATAAAATTAAATTCTCAGAAATTCCCATAAATTTTTTAAATAACAAAAAATTTATTATGGAGTTAATTTCAAAAAATATTTGCCCACTGGAAATGAATAATATCCCAGAAAAATATTATGATGATTTTGATGTAATGGCAATCGCGTCAAATCAACCTATGGCTCTTATTAAAGCCTCAAACCGCTTAAAAGATGATAAGCAATTAATTAAAATTTATGTTTCTAAAAACGGTGACAATATCCAATATGCGTCTGATAAATTAAAGCGCGACCCCGAAATAATTGAGCTTTCTTTAAAAAATAGGCCTTCATCAATAAAATATATTCCTATCGATTTGATTACTCGACAAATGGTCATTATGGTAATAAAATCAGATCTATCTTGGCTATCCCAAACCTATAAAACACTACCGGAAGAATTTAAATCAGATAAGGAGATCATAAAAATTGCCTTTGCGAGAGAATATATTCCAATCGATTACATGCCTGAATCAATCCAAAATGATGAAAATTTTATCATAGAATTAGTCAAGATTAATCCGATATTACTCAATCATGATTTCAAACAAAAAAATTCTTCTTATTTCAAGCAAAAAATTAAAGAGATGTTAACAAAAAAAGAAATAGTGCTTGATTTTGAAGGTCCCAATAAAACAAACAGCTTTTTAAATCTTTTGCATTTTTCTGAAAATGCATACGACGATGGAAAGGCTTTGCACCTAAAACTAAAAAACGGCACTTATACAAAAATTAAGTATATTTTTGAAAAATATGGTGATGCCTCTTTGTTTGAATATCCTTATTTCTGGGGATATAGAAAAGATTTAGGTTTCTATTTGGTCAATATAAAAACTATGGAGGAAGATAGTGTATTATTGATTGATGATGTTACTGGCAAAAAACTGGCCCAAGCTAGCTCCTACCCGATTATTAGTCCTGATAAAAAATATTTGATTTCTTTTCAATCCGATGCTTTTGATCTTAATGGAATAGAAATTTTTGAAATTTATCCCCACGAAATTAAATCTGTTTATAAAAAACATCTTCTCGACTTTGAATTTGATTCATGGAAAGAAAATAACTCATTTTTAATTAAGTCAGAATTCCAAAAAAATAAATATATGATGGTTTACAAAAACAATTCAGGTTGGGAAATGAAGGAGTTCAAAAAATAAATTAATTTTATTTTTTCTTATTTAGGCTTAATCAAACAAACTCGATATCGAAGATGGCACAAAGGCCGAAACCTTGTTTGTTGAAAATTTACCTTCTTTATCATTAGCGGTTTTTAGATATTCATAACGAATACTAAAAATTCCACCACCCTCACCTCCCGTTAAAACTCCACTAATTACGTTGCCAAGAACCGGAATTTTTCCAAGACCAAATAAGCTATTTATAATATATCCCGGGACTATCATACCCTTGATTTCGGCGGAATTATCTTTGAGATTAATTTTGCCCTTGGCGGTAATGCCAATTTTAAAATTATTAGCGATTAATGATTTTAAAATTAAATCTGAATCTTTAACTACAAAATCAACAACCACAGAACTGAAGGTGGTTTTTTCGCTCGAAAATATTTTATCCCTTATTTGAGAAAATAAATTATTGCTAGATAATTTTTTAACTGCCTCACTTTCAAAAATTGTAATATCGCTCGAAACATTCATATTTCCACTTAGAACCAATTTTTGATCAACAATACTTTGCAAAACATTTATTTTACCAACGCCACCCGAAACAAGGTTTGAAATCCCAAGGCTCTCGGTCATAAAACCTAAATCTTGGATTTGACCTTCGATCAAATATTCGTCTTTTTTGCCATTTTTTACGATTTTAAAATTGATATTTTTGGAGCTTTTTTTTTGTTTAGAAATAACCGCACTTAAACTTCCCGAATTACAAATTTTTTGAACACAAACTAAATTCAAATTAACGTTATTAAGCTGTTTTTTATTGGCTAACTCAAGATTATTTAAACCAATATTTATTTTAATGTTTTTGGCAGAATTTTTTGAATTATTGATAAAAATTTTAGAACCAATAAGACTGGAAGCATCAAGATTTTTGCCTCGTAAAGATAAAAATAAATCAGATTTATTATTATCAAAAAGATAGCTTAAATTGTAATTATTTTTGCCGATATTTTGATTGTTAATATTGAGTTTTATTAAATTAAATGGTTCGTAAGAAAACTCTAAATTGGCTTCGATTTTTTTATTATTTTTGGCAATATTTTTGATATTTTTTGGAATAAAATTAGTATAAAATATATTTTTAATAGCCAAAGATTTATCGCCAACATCAACACCAAACGATAATTGACCATCTTCAAGATTTTTTTTAAAAATTTTTAATTCTTTGTTGTCGATCGAGCAGTTTTTTAGATCGATCAGGGTGTTAAAAACATTGGATCCCAAATCTTTCTTGGTGGAGATTATCAAATCGCCTTTAATAAAATTATTATTGATCCCAAAAAGATTTGATTTTACTCCGATAAAAGTGTCCTTAAGGGCAATTTTATCGACAAGAGGAATCATAATTTCAAAAGAACTTTTTGCTGAACCATTTAAATATTTATCGATTTCCCCCTGAAATTCAGTGTTGTTTGAGGCATGCTTTAGTCCATCTTGAGCGCCCCCAGAGACATTTCCGATGATTCTTAAAATATTGATAGGCATATTAAAATCATCAATTGAAACTTCGGATTCATAAATTTGACTTTTTAAAACATTCCCCGAATTTATAAAAATTTTCATATCATTTTTAGAAAAAACTGCGATACCAAATAAATTAGTAATTTCAGGAAAATTTTGATCGTAATTCAAATCAATATTTTCAAAATCCAATTGGGCATTTATGTTTTCGAGATTTGATTCCAGACTATCTTCAAGGATTGAAAACTTTGTATAAGCTTTTTTAATTACACCGTTATTAATATGATTTACTACCCAATCCCTAACGCCATTTTGAGATAAGGTAATTGGCCAGAATCTATCAATTTCATTCGTCAAAACATTTTCTAAACCAATCTCAAAATCATATTGTGCTTTTTGATTTTCAAGGATTGACACTGTTAAACCCAGATCCAACTGAGGATTTAGAATTTCAGTTTGATTAGCAATATTACTAATCAAGGCACTGTTAACATTTTTTAGTTTTAGGATTTTTTTTACCCCATCGAAATCACCAATAATTTTCATTTGGCGAAAATCAATTTTATCTTTAAAAAAATTTTTAAATTCAAAACTTCCTTTATCAGCTCTAAGATTAAAACTTAAATTGTTAAGAGACTTTTCGCCATTAATTTCAAGGTTCAATGACCCATTAAGAGTAGTATCAATATTTTTTAAATCATCAAGAATGGGATGAAATATCGCTATCGATTTTGGAACAAAATTAAAAATATTAATATCGCATTTTAACCCATTAAAATTTGACAATTTGCAGTTTGAATCGATTTTGAAATCAGAAGCATTGCTAGTAAAATAAATTTGACCTTGCATAAAAATATCTAGGGCATCGCGATTAATTTTGGTTGAGATTTTAGCGTTTTTTATTATCAATTCAGAGTTAATTTTAGGAGTTTGAAAAATGATTTTAGCATCTTCAATTTCAAAATTTTCAATTGGATTTTTGTTTTTTCTAAAGGAGGATAAAAATTCTAGCAAGACCCTAATTTGTTGATTAGTATCAGTTGAAGAATCGTTATTTTGGGGATTATTTTTTAAAAAATTATTTAATTCATCGGTATTTTCTACCAAGATCTCCGGTTTAAAAATTTTAATTTTATTTGGATTAAATTTTAGTAAGATTAAATCAAATAATGAAAATTCAGCTTCAATTCTGGGGATATAAAAATATTTAACAGTTTCAACAGATTTACTCTCAGAATCAGATTTGATGTCTTTGTAAGAAATTTTAATGTCTTGAACTTCAATTCTAAAGCTTCCGTAGGTTGTAAACTTTACTAATGTTTGAGAGATTTTAACGCGATTTTGAAAATTTGAATCAAGATTTTTTTGGATTTTATTGGTTACAAAATCAATCGAACGAGGAGAGCTTGATACCAAAACAATAAAATAAAACAAAACCAAACCAAAAAAAATAGCTACCGAAAGCAATATTTTGAAGAATAATGGGAGTTTTTTTTTATTTTTTTGATGATTTTTGTGAGAAATTTTTGGTGTTTTTTTAATCATAGTTGGAATTTACAAAATACTATTCGCAAAAAAAAATTGGCAAACATTAGTTTGAAGGTTTTTATCAATCAAATTAAACCAATCTATATTCTGGAACAGTTATGATAGCGGTGTTCTTTTTATTATCCAATATCTCAAATCGACAATTTTGTTTATCAAGAGTTTTAGAAATTTTTGAGGATTTAAAGCTATTTTTAATGTCAGTCTCATCGCTTCCTTCAAGATAAAAAATAATAACTATTTGTTTTAAATGATCAGTCATGGCACTAATCATAATTTTAGACTTAGCATCAACTTTCAACATCTCGTAAATTGTTAAACCAATAGCTTCGGTGAGTATAATTCTATCAATTTTAATGTTGGGTAACAGATTTATATTGTGAATATTGGTCAACACTATTTTATCTGCCAATCTTGAGTCGATATTATTAATAAATTCTTCAAAAAATATTCCAAGACTAATTATTTCTTCTTGAGCATTGAGTTTAAAATCAATCGCGTCGTGATCTAGGTTGTTATTGATTGCAGTTCTGAGGTTTAAACAATTTAAATAAATTTTTTTAATTTCATCGAGATATGCTCGGTGCGGTAATGGACCAAAAGGCTCATCTTTAAGCTTAGAAGCAATAGCGGTGATATTATCTAGATACGAAAAAACATCCTTTGGTAAAGCAACAGAGATTTGATTTTTTAAATTACTAATTTGACCTTGATGAATGTTTTCAACTCTAATTTGGTTGGTTGTTTTTTCTTTAACTTTGGCGATTAAAAGATCAAAATCGATTGGCTTTATTAGATAATCATTGGCACTTAAATTAACACCTTTGAGAACACTCTCCTTTTGGCCTAAGGCCGTTAAAAACAAAAACGGCACAGCGGATTGTTTTAAACCCGATGTTTCTCTCACTAGTTTTAGCAAACCATATCCATCAAGCTCTGGCATCATAATATCGGATATAATTAAATCAGGCCTTTCTCTGACAAAAACTTCGTAACCCTCATATCCATTTCCAGCCTCAACAACCTCATAGCCCTCATCTCTTAGTATATCGGAAATATTTGAGCGGATATCAATTTCATCTTCAACGCACAAAATTTTGATTTTATTAT
>Ga0194129_10007247_pt1 | contig 13275 bp, 10 predicted proteins | sample TA2KigCa35mmetaG_FD_150862 | JGI IMG/M metagenome (GOLD analysis project Ga0194129, IMG submission 150862) | Freshwater microbial communities from Lake Tanganyika, Tanzania - TA2015038 Kigoma Deep Cast 35m | ecosystem: Environmental > Aquatic > Freshwater > Lake | place: Tanzania: Lake... | reverse complement strand
TGAAAACTTTACGTAAATCTTGATCAGAAAACAGTTTATTTGACAAATTATCATATAATGTTATTAATTTCCCGATAAATTTAGGGTTAGTATTTGTAGGAATCGTAGGTGTCTCTTGTATAGATGGTCTTCTTGCTGTGAGTTGTGTTTCCTTAACTCCAGACATTTTATTGTTAAAATATTTTTATGTTTTTTTATTTAAAAAAAATATGAATTTAAATATTTAAAAAAAATAAAAAAAAAATGTTAACCGCCAATCCGTCGGAAACGAATTATTTATTTCGATGCAAGACGACCGATGCTTATATTTTTAAGATTTTGATGGAACTGCTGCATAATATTATCAAGACAGCATGCTTCGAAATCACCTCTGAAAAAATTTCATTGCGGATGATGGATAGTAATCGACGAACTCTGGTGGATCTGAGTCTACGCTCCAAAAATTTTAATTCCTATTATTTATCCAGTCAAGTGGAATCCTCCAAATTAAACATCGGTCTAAACTTGCATCATTTTTATAAAATGCTCAAATCCATCAAGAAAAGAGATCAACTGGTACTTTTTATCGAAGAAAGCAAAAGTTCTGATTTAGGAATTGAAATCATTCCCAAAGATCATTCGCGACTAACCATCTCCTACGTCAAGATCCAAAATATACAAAACCTCGAAATTGCGTTACCCGAACAGTATGAACGCTCCATTCTCGTCATGTCAAACGAATTTAGTAAAATGTGTAAAGATTTATTTAACATGTCGAACACTATCAGCATTTTGGCGAAAAAATATACCATCGAATTCAACTGTAATGTAGGGAGCGTGTATAGTCGAAAAGTCATACTTGGAGATACCGAGTCTCAACATTTTGAATCGAATCACGTTATTGAAGATTTTCGCGAAGATTATGATACCGAACATCTGTCACGTATCTTGAAGATTTCAGGTTTGTATAATAATATCACTATTCATTGCGCAAATGACATGCCTCTTCAGTTAATGTCCAAAGTCGGTATCCTTGGCGAAATCCAAATCTTTCTAAAATCCAAAAAACAAATCGACATGGAATCTTCCTAAGTGAAACGAACATTCTCTTTAAATCATTTTAACTATTTAAATCAGAATGGATTTAAATTATAAAAATGCGGTAAAAGAATTTTGTAATACAATAAAATGGAATTATTGACACATCAACGGATTGTATTGGAGCGGTTGCGTGTACGTGAATCCTCCTTATGGATTTCTCAACGAGATATTCGTATTCATAGTCGAGTCGGTATATTTAGTAATCCACACGGAAGCGGTAAGACATGGACGTTGTTGATGTTAATTTTACAAACGATGCATGAAACACATGATCCTACCATTTGGATACAATCTTCCACATATCCCATCGTCGTATATCGACATAAACCTTTATTAAAAGTAACCATGATTATCTGTTCCGAATATCATGTGTCCCAATGGATAAAAGAGATAAAACAAACTTCTTTGTCCTACTTAGTATGGACTCAGCCAAAACGTCGTCGTTCTAGATCACAGCAATCCACTCGGAGATATACACAAGAAGAACTGGAATCCTATTCGATTCTCTTATGTACACCTTCTCAATTTGGAAATTGGTTAAAAGAATATTCTCATTTTTGTATCTTGCGATTCATTTATGAAGAACCGATGGATAGTCCCATTCGTTCACTTGAAAATGTATCGTATCGTTTTTTATGGATTGTGACCACGCGTCCATACCATTTATTATTACATGGACCTCGTAGTTTTTTATCATCCTTACTCCATTCGATTCATTCCTTTGAAATGTTTCAACAATTAATTATTACCAATACGACCGACGAAATCAATCAATCCTATTCTTTATTCCCAATTGAGAAATACAGTTATTATCATTATCCAAATATATTGATTCATCATTACTTACAAAAACATTCCAATTTATCCAATGCAGTATTCCGATACTTTAATTCGATAATGGATTATCAACGTCATCATCATTCCCGAGAAATTAACATCGAACAAGAGTGTCTTGTTTGTTTAGAATCTTCTTCTCCTCCTTCTTCACGAATTTTATTATCATGCTGTCATTCGTTCTATTGTTTGAATTGTATTCTTCAATGGTTACAGGTTCAGACAACTTGTCCCCAATGTCGAAAATCAGTCTTGACGCACGAACTGAATAAAATTACATCTATTTGTAATGAAGAAACTCCTCCTATGCGACAAATGATCATTCATAAAGATGATATTATCTTTTCTTTATTACACACACTCAAAAACGAAAAATGGTTGATTGTCTTGTCGCTCCCGCAAGACCAATCCTTTCTTCATAAATTAAATGAACAAACTCCGAAAAAGTATCCTTATAAAGTGATCATTCGACACTTGACCCCGTCCATGATCACCCATTCAGCAATTCTCATTCTGAATCAAAACCGAAAATGGATCGGGTTCAATATGCAATGTATCACAACCGTTGTGTTTTATAACACAGTATCTATTTATCAGCACGATATGGTTGTCCATTTGGTAAATAGAATCGGTAGGAAAAATCCATTAAAATTTTTTTATTTTTAATTTTTAATTTTTTTTTATTAAATAAATAAAATGAATAGTAAGACAAGAGGTTCTCCTTCTAATAATAAGAAATTATTCAATGTCTTTTCCATCCGTCAATTGAAAGAAAAGCTTCGTAAAAAAAGAAATACCCTATCCAAATCTAAATCTAAATCTAAATCGGTCGTCAAATCAAAAAGTCGTGGAAAAAGCATGTCTGCGTTGATAGTCCGCTCCAAAAGGAATACGACTCCCATGAGACGACCCAAGACCACCGTGGGTAGACGAAGAAGTCTATCCTTATCTTCCCTCAAGAAAAAATTTCTCAAGAAAAAATCCGTCAAGAAATCCATCAAAAAATCTGTCGTCAAGAAATCCATCAAAAAATCCGTCGTCAAGAAATCCATCAAAAAATCTGTTAGAAAGAGTCCCAAGAAAAAATCCGTCGTCAAAAAATCCGTCGTCAAAAAATCCATCAAAAAATCTGTCAGAAAGAGTCCTAAGAAAAAATCCGTCGTCAAAAAATCTATCAAAAAATCTGTTAGAAAGAGTCCTAAGAAAAAATCCGTCGTCAAAAAATCTATCAAAAAATCTATCAAAAAATCTGTTAGAAAGAGTCCTAAGAAAAAATCCGTCGTCAAAAAATCCGTCGTCAAGAAATCTGTCAGAAAGAGTCCCAAGAAAAAATCCGTCGTCAAGAAATCTGTCAGAAAGAGTCCCAAGAAAAAATCCGTCGTCAAAAAATCCATCAAAAAATCTGTTAGAAAGAGTCCGATAAAATATTGATAATCAGGATTGTACGAAGCGTTGAAGAAGTACGTGAACTCTATTCAAGTTGTCCATTCAGTAACCTATCCGATTTTATAATTTTATAGATGATGTATTCAAATACATCTATAAAATTAATTCATGACTTTGACTATTTAATGACTGGTACCGCAACTGATGGTAAGAGGGGTATTGGTGGTCAGCAAGAAGACGGGTTGCCATATAATACAACGTAAATCCACAATAGGAGATACAAGTAAGATCTGGCATGAACCAATGAGTCGCTGTTGACCAAAAAAGACCAAGAAATTGTTTTTATCGAGAGAATCCACTCCTAAATAATACGCTTTCTTGACTCCCCCTTGAGGTACTTTGCATTTATTTAACAAAGTAAATTTAATATTTGCGTAATTCGCATAGTAAGAATAACCAATCCCAGAAGGTCCTGCGGGACAGGTTAGATACAGCACACTAGCGGAAGCACTTTGGGTGTTACAACTACCAATGGAAAAACTGAAAGGACACCAATTTCCGTAGGTGCAATTGGTATACAGAGGGTTATTTGCAAGAGGAGAAATGGTAACGACCAAACCAGTCCCTAACCAAGTGACCGACGGAGCGATGGAAATCAGAGATAAGAATTGGAGGACACCATCCGCACACGGTCCCGTTTTGGTGACGGTGGTACAAGGTCCTGAAGGAACAACCGTATTAATGGTGTCATAACCGGACAATACATTGAACGCATCTTCCTGATCTAAAGGAGTGCAAGAACCATTGATTAAATTCTGAACAATCACATGAGTGGAGTCAACAATCGCAACATCGCTGATGGTTTCTCCCGTAGCGGTTTGAGGAGAAGGAATATTATTTTGGAATGTGGTGAGATTAATGGAATTATTTGGATCAGGGTTGTTTCCTGGAGTTCCCACCACCACGGCGTACCACACCGTTTCTGATTTACTATTCACTCCGCATTGAGGAACACCTCGCAGTATTTTGTAGCTATCAAAATTATTGGAGCAGACATTTTGTGAAATCGGTCCTGACATGTTTTATTTATTATAGATTTATTTTTTTTTATTTTTTTTTTTATCATTTTTAAATATCTTATTGCATAAATTCTTTTAAAAAAAAAATATTTTTTTTTTTTAATAAAAATGGCTTCGACTACTGAATATTCAAACTTTTTAACATCCAATCGGCATAATATATACGCAGTGCCTCCGCAGTATAATACTCTGATCGCACAAAAACTGCCCGCAACCGTTCCTTCACAATCATACCCTACCATTTTGGTTCAAAATCAAAAAGAATATGGGTACAATGCTCTCACTCACGATAGTGACCAGATGGGTTACTATAGTCTAACGACCGCTTATGGAAATAAATGCGAACCTTCTTATATCATCGCTAAATGCCCTGAAAACAGAGTAATTCGACCCTTCAATCCTTCCGCCCCTATTGCCAATGTCCAGCCTTCCACGTCCATGTATGTGGCAGAAGGGTTCGTCAACCCCCCGCATAAAATTTCCTTCTATACTGACGACAATTGCAAACATTGTAAAAAAGCTCTAGATGAATATAAAAATTCCCTCGGGAAACAATTCGATCATCAATTCATTGTCAAGAATGTAAAAGACCCCCGTTATAAAAAAGAATTAACCGATATGGGAGCCAAAGGATTACCCTTCTTTGTCTCTTCCGACCAAAAACAAAAGGTATTGGGTTATCATTCATTACCCGATCTCATGTCTAACTTTCAATCATCCTCTCCATCTGCCTCCTCCTTAACCGAGGAACTGAAAAAACTGAAACTCGTGGTCTTTTCCACTCCCAACTGCCCCTATTGTAACAAATTCAAAGATATGTTAGGAGCAAACATTTCCGTGGTACAATTCGCCAGAGAGAATCATCCTCTTTATAAACAGGTGAAAGGATACCCCTTCATTTTATCGGAACAAACGAAAAAATCGTATCTGGGAGCTCCTCCGTCTCTACAAGATCTCATTCATTCCCTGTCAAACTAAATCCGTACATAACGCAATAGATGCACAATTGTCTTCATTTTTTACATTTACATCCTTAAATGTAAAAAATAATTTTAGTTTACTTCGCACAAACGCGGACATCTCCTCGTCACAACTAGGTGTCGTTTCATCTATTCCATATAGTAAAAAAAAAAGACGATGGTCATGTTATGGTATTCTACGAAGCCGATTAGATTGCATACTAGGTTTTTCAAACCTATATTCATTTCCGTAATCAAGCAGAAGTTGCTCCCCTTTTTTTATCTTACGTGTTGTCTCAACAGTGGGGTTATCTTGCCCTTGATGTCTTACGAATTCACAATTAGAGTTTTCTCCATGATTTATATATCTAGTCCAATTCCCATATCTTGTGTCTTGTGCATCAATTACCTTCATTCTATCACTAGATAGATTCGTTACTTTATAAAGGTATCTCTTACCTTCTGCATCTTTTTTAGAGATAATTGATACTTTTCCTGTGTAATATTCCATTACTTTTCCTTGTGTTATATCTTCTGTAGCAAACACTCCATAACCCATTCTATGATTTATATATCTTATTTCTAAATAATGGGGTATTTGTTCTCCTGTATACGGAGGAATTCGGGATGCATGTTCATACGATGCCTTTGGGTTACGAATACGCCGTTCATCCCTTACACCGACGGCTGTAGCTTGTTGTGTCGCTACTCGTGGTTGATTGGAACCCATAGGATCTCTTACACCAGTCGGTCTTGTAGAGATGGGATCATAACGAGTAGAAGACGTATCGGATGAAACCATAGGATCTCTTACACCAGTCGACCTCGTCCACTCATCTACTAAGATGCTCTTAATTTCTTCAAAGAGAACGCTAGAATCTAGTGGTTGATACAGTATCATGTGTTCTATCATATCTTGGTTATTGCGTAGTAAGTCCATAATTTTTTTCATAAAAACACTATTCTCAATATTGTCACCGATAACATCTCTGTACAAATCAAGACATTCTAATAAAGTTATACACTGTCCGAACATATCCATTTGTAGACATTTTTGTAATGTATCGTAAATTTGTTGAAGTGTAGCACCTCTATGTATAATAATAGTGTAAATGTATTTAGTTAAATGATTAACAATAGCTTTTCCGAATATTAAATAAAAAATGGAAGAAGGCGATGCGATCAACGGATGTTCTTTAGATAATTTAGTGTATTTTTTGTATAAAACCATTACAAACGACATATAGCGATCCGTAAAGAGTGTTATGATTTGACTTTCGTATGGTATATCACGGTCGGAGATTGTAATCATACTGTTATAAAATAAGATAAGGACATATATTATAAATTGAAATGATTCATGATAACCATATTCGTGTAATGTTACAAGAGTATTCGCCGTTATACGTAGTTCCTGACCTCGATACAGCATTAATTGATTACTTATGACGATCAAAAAGTTCGTTCGTAATTCTCGTAATTCTACATCTATGGATGATAATATCGGATGCAACTCCAAGTGTTTCGTCCTAGTATTTCGTGTGTATGTTTCATCATACTTTATCAATGCGTTCCGAATTTTACCAGCTTCAATTCCAGATATCGAAAGTAGAGTTTCATAATGTTCACGACATGGGTCTACTATAAATTGTTGCTTCAAATGTTCATATATTCTATCATGATCCAGTGGTGCTAACATCTTTTTTTATTGATAGTACATATTATAAAAAAATTATGATGATTATGTTTTTCTCTTCTGTGTAATGTAAAAACATGTTCTATGTAAGATATAAAAATACTCCATTTTTATATAAAGATTTACTACTTATCTTATGATTTTCGAGGTACATATTATTTATATAAGGAATCTATCGACTCTTCTACGATGTTTTTTATTGTTTTGTTTAGATAGAGGACAATAAGTCAGATAAGACATCTTCCAAAGGAGTGGATAATTTAGAAAAAGAAGAAGACGAGGATGGTTTACGAACATCCTTCACAATCTGTTCTGTAAAATCGGCAATGATATCATCTCTTTTCGAGATATCCTTTTTCTCATAATGACGAGATATCCATTCGGGGGTAATTTGTTCGGATACAAATTTACGACAGTGTTGTTTCAATTCCTTACTAGTTACATTGGTATCATATATGAAGGGTCTGTATTTTTTAGAACGAATGAACCCTTCGATCAATTGTTTCAGTGCGGACGATTTCTTTTTATATTTGCCTATATATTCCAACGCTAGTTGCTTGAATTTCAATATGCAAATCGGATATTCCTCTTTGGAAGATGGTTTGTAATAGTCGCGAATAAACCGTCTAAAATCTTCGCTCTGGGAAATTTCATTTACTTTACGTTCCACTAATTCATGCCTCATTCGTCCGTCGTAAGAATCAATATCCACTGACCCCGTAATATAATCCAATATGTTTTTAAAAGCGACATTGCGGTCATAAGTCGTCATACGTGTATGTTGACGAAGATGTTGTTGTTTATTGGACTGGAATTGCTCTTGTACCACCATATCTTTAGCATGGGAAAAGACGCTCGGAAAGCGTTTGCTTAAATATTTAACCATATCATCGTATTTCTTCTCGTATCCCACAAGAATATGTTTCTTCGCACTTTCAATCTCATAGTCCGAAGGCCATGTACATCTGGATTTTCTATCCGAAGGCGTGATACGTTTCAGATCAATGTCGATTTTCTTTTGAGAATCGTCTTCCTCGAACTTGACGGTTTCAAGGAAGTCACGTCCGCCTTTGGAACGTGCTAAGGTCTCGCACATTTTAACATACAGTTGATTTCGATTATCATTAGGTAATTGTCGTCTCTGAATTTTCTGGACTAAATCATCAACTTTTCGCTTTTTATATTTCTCAGAAAAAGTCGTTCGTCCTTCTGGAAAATATGGATCAATGATCTCGATTGCACTATTAATAGAACTTCTTTCAAGACTACTTTTTAATGGAGAACGATTATAACTGAATACTAAGTCGCTGTAATATTCGTTATTATCATCAACTTCAGCTGAACGCCTTCCTTTATGTATTCGTCCAGTATCTGTGAATTCAGCAAACTGCGAACCATCCATGAATGGCTTATCCTCAAAATTATAACCCGATGAATTATGATAAAGTTCTCTGACCGATACGCCTCTATGAAGTTCTGCTCCTTTTGTTATTTTTTTTCCATGTTCATTAGAATTCAACGAGAATCGAACCGTTAGGTCTGGTTTCTCCATCTGCTCGAGTGCATCAATTATTTCCATCATTCGCATATCCATAAACTTATTGACTCGTGGAATACAGAAACCCGTAACGAGATTTTCAGAAAGCCAAGGAATGCGTCCCATGAACTGTTTCATGTTTTTACCAAACTGAATGATTTTATTTTGTAAATCGTAGCAAGATTGATAGACATCTTGTTTATAGATGGCATGAGAAGTTGAATAATAATTATTCGGTAAATTGTAAAAGGTAGGATGCAAGATTTCTAACATGAAAAGTAAGGACGAATCTTCCAAGAAAGTATGTCCTCGATATCCCTTGACATGGAATCCTTTCCATACCGTAAACATTTTCAAAAAGATGCTTGCGAACATTTGTAGATAAAACTGTTTATATTTCAATTTTCTCTGTATTTCCGCTTCATCCCCAGCATACTCGGTAGTATAGGCGATTACATAATATAAAATAAAATAAGTATAGATGGTTCCTAATAATGGACCAACATTAATCGACATGGCTTCCAGTTGTTCCATCATAACTTGAGTGAGAATTAGAATATTTTTGATCACATGATCACGATTGAATTTATATTTTCCTGAAGCATCCATAATAACCGTATCGATTTTAGCAATATACTCTAATAAACGATTATAATCAATACCGAATAAGGAATACAAGAACGAAAACAATCCTTTGATTTTTTCGTCATCTTTAAAAAAGAATTCTTTAATGACACATTTGATGGTATCAAAATGCGAGCTTATATATTGTAATGTGTCAACCTCTCCATCAGCAGGAATACCAGATAATAATTTTACTAATGCCTCACGTGGAGGCATACTTGGATATAAAAATCCGAGTAAACCTCTCGCTATATTAACAATAGGCGACTTAGGACTATCATCTGATGATAGTGGTTTTGTTGATCTGTCTGGTTGATCCAAATAGTCGTCTTGTTGTTTTAGTTCTGTAGCAGGATTACCATAAGCTGTGCGCATTGGTTTAAAATGCGGAAACAATTCATCAGGCAAATCTTCAACAAATAGAACTACATTGTCAAATCCGTCGATGTATTGCCTTAAATCGGAAGATAACGTGGTGGCTAAGTTATCATTTCTAAAACTATTTAGTAAAGACATGATTTCAGTGTCCGTTAGACCTGTCACGTGTTTACATATTTCATTTTTATAATTCTTCGAAACTTTTTCGTTTGACATCATTTACTTTTATTTAAAAAAAAAAATATAATTTTTTTTTTTATTTTTAACAAGAATTATAACCTACAAAAAATAAATCGATCGCAACTTTAATAGGAACGAATAGATGAAAAGAACGCGAGATGGACGACAGATCGATTTCAATCACCATCGAACGAGTCGATGATTCGTGCGTAATATTCAGATTACGATGCAGATGAAACGATGGAATGCATAATAGTTCATATAAATAATTGAAAAAGGATAAATCGTGCAGTTTTTTCGTTTGATATCTCCATGAAATACCGATCGGACGATATCGATCTAAATCAACGTAATACAACGGAAAATTGCAATAAAAGGCTCCGTCCATATAAAAGGAATTATCATATTCAAATACACTAAATATAACGGGTATATTGGATGTCATACGAAGAGCCGTCAAGCACGGCAGATCGGGAAAGGTTTGATAGGAGATGTATTCGACCGATTGTTTGGAATAATTGTAAGTACAACAGACCAGTTCTTTGCCGAACATTTCATGCAATTGCTTCAAGGTTAGATGTGGAGAGATGCGTTTACGTTTTGCCATGGAGACTAAAAAAGCGTGACATATACCCCAGTCCAGAATACCGCTCTGTTTGTTGAAAATATTAAAATACTGCGCTTTGGTTTTTAAATGCGTCATGAGTTCTGCTTCCCAGATACAGATAAATATTTCATAGGGCGCATATCCAATACATAATAAATAATGAATCACGGCTCCGACACTCGTACCGACATGTAATGTAATGGAGGATAAATATTGTTTTTCATATAATTTTTGGAGACATCCTAAGAGTGCGAATCCGTAGATACCTCCTCCTGATAATACCAGAGCATTATAAGGATCAGTGTGTCGTGTGAGTGCGATATTGTTAGGACGGGTCATGCTTTTTTTTTTTATCAAGAGAGATATTGAATTTTATTTTTAAAAAAAGTTTAAAAAATTTTAAAAATAAATTGTATGAAAAATGAAGTGTACATCCTCTCTATTTTGTTTTTTTGTTTATTGAATCCAATCATGAGAAAGTAATTGCGTGACCGACATTCGTTTCGAAGGATCCTTTTCTAAACATCGTTTTAAAAAATCTGTAAAAATAGGATCCGTAACGGATTGTAGTAACGTTGGATATTCATAATAAGAGCTTAGAAATAAGAGAGGATAAATTAATAGATCATTGACTTTATCATCGATGGACTTGTGTTCAAATTGTTTTAGTTTTAAAATAAAGTTTTGTAAATCTTTACTCCGTAAAATTAAAGAGTGTTCTTCGTTGGTTTTCTGATCTAATAAGTGAAATTGAGGTTCGTGCTGTAATTTTTTACAACAAATCATGATGGACTTGTTTTTATCATTTAATTCGCTTATGAGAATCTGTTTATCGTCGGAACTATCATCATCACAAGCATATTCAATCTGCTGAATCAATTCGATTTTTTCTTGAATTTCAATCCTAACTTTATCATATTTCTTAGAAGAACGAGTATCCTTTTCGATGTGTTGGTTTATGTGTTTTAGAAAATCGGAATCCTCGTTAATCAATCGTTTCAAATCCTTCTCAATGGTTTGTAAATCAGAAGCAACGTGGTTGCATATATTGGATAAATCAATCGAAAAGGCTCGTTGAAGAGTCGCCATCTCCAATAATAACACTCCAAACGAAAAAATATCGACACTCTGATCGTATTTAATTTTATGGTTATAATTATAAATTGATTTATAAATTTCGGGAGCAATATACCCAACGGTTCCTACCAAGGACAATTCGTCGTTACTTTTATAGTGATTAATGGTTTCGATGCAATGAGAGGAAGAGACATTGTATTTGGTCGCAATACCGAAATCAATAATTTTATAGGAGCAGTTGGTTTTATCAAATAAGACATTTCCAGGCTTGATATCTCGATGAATAATGTTCAAATGATGCAAATCCTTGAGTCCCAACAGGACCTGTCGAGCGCAGTGCTTGAGTTCTTCCATGGACCAAATGTATTTCCGATCAATCAGTTGTTTAATACTGAACGGGATATAATCGGAAATCATAAATACTTTTTGATATTCTCGTTGAGCAAAGGTATAATAAATATGTAAAAGATAGGGTGATTTTTTCAATTCTCCAATCCGTTTTTCATTTAAATAACGTTTTTGTTCAATCTGATTCGAAGGGACATTAATTTGATACACTACAATGGGGAGATTGGTATTGATATTCCATCCTAAATAAGTCTTCTTCATGGCACCTTCTCCGCATACATTTCTAAATTTAAAATAGACAATGAACCGAGAACGATCCAGAATCCACGCATTTTTGTATTCATCCTTTGTAATGTTCATATAATTCTGGATGGTTTTAACGGTTAATGGAATACAATAAATACGACTCAAATGCTCGAAAAAGTCGGGTGGTTGATTATCGGTGTTGTTCCATCCGATAAAGGTTAAACGATTCATATTATAATAAAGGTCTTCGGCGGTCTGAAAACACAATTGATGGTCGATGATCGCCCAGCATTTTTTAAATTCCATTTGTGTAATATCGATCCAAAGATTTTTCAGATTCTGGATGTTACCATTATTTGTTTTTGCAAAATTTTTTAAAAAATAATATAAATATCCTTTTGTCTGAATATAGGATAATAAACTATGATTTCTATCCGTGTACTGAAAATCCTGCATGGAAGATGGATTTTTTTTTAGTTAAATAATATATTTATTTTTTTATTTCATGTTCAATTTTTTAAAGAGAAAAAAAAAACTTAAAGAAAGCCAATTCTAACAAAAAAAAAATGTCCGAACAATCAAAAGTATATAAACTCACAAGTCGTCCACAATTAATTGATTTGAATGCGGACCTCGTTAATTTCGAATTAGATTTTTTAGTGAAAGCGAATCAAAGTCAACGCGAATTCCACGCCATTGTGTTGACTCAAGAACAGTTAGAAGGAATTGATTTGAATACGGTCGAAATGAAAACGGCAAAAGGGCAAATTGGTGGAAATATAAATGCCAGTAATAATCGTTATCAAAATTATTTTTTGGTGTTGAAAACGTCCGAGGAAGATGTGGAAACAGAAGAGGGAGAGGAGGATTTCGAAGTCGAAGTGATTATCCATTTAAAATCCATCGACTCCGTAAATCCTTCTCCATCCTCATTAGAACTATCGAACAGTAACAGTCTTGATATAGTCGAGTCCACGCCTTCCGTGGAAATTGTAACCCCTTTTGTTCCCTTATATCGGAGACCGTGGTTTTGGTTATGCATCGTTATCATTATATTCTTTCTATGTATTTACTTGTATCGTTGGTCAAGACAGCGTTCGTCCAGAACGAGTACATCACCGGTGGTTCGGACCACGACCGTGGAAACCGTCGACATGATACCCGACACGACCAATGTGCAATTATATAATCAACTAAGAAATCAGGTCTGATGAATGGAATGAAAAAAATCAAGAATAAAAAAA
>Ga0194129_10007246_pt1 | contig 13275 bp, 16 predicted proteins | sample TA2KigCa35mmetaG_FD_150862 | JGI IMG/M metagenome (GOLD analysis project Ga0194129, IMG submission 150862) | Freshwater microbial communities from Lake Tanganyika, Tanzania - TA2015038 Kigoma Deep Cast 35m | ecosystem: Environmental > Aquatic > Freshwater > Lake | place: Tanzania: Lake... | reverse complement strand
GCCGTGTCGGTGAAGCGTTCGTAGTGGCCCAGGTCGAGGTCGGTCTCGGCGCCGTCTTCGGTAACGAACACCTCGCCGTGCTGGAACGGGCTCATCGTGCCCGGGTCCACATTCAGATACGGATCCAGCTTGAGGATCGAAACGCTGTAGCCCCGGCTCTTGAGCAGGCGCCCCAGGCTCGCGGCCACGATCCCCTTGCCGATGCTCGATACCACGCCACCGGTCACGAAGACGAATTTGGGCATGGCATCCGTAGCGACCCTTCAATTTACCGGCCGGCTTGGGGCGTCTCCAGGGCCTTCAGCTCGGGGGTTGGTCGCTGTCGAGGCTGCGCATGTAGTCCTGAACGCGGCAGCGGCGCTGGGGTTGGCGCAGTTTGAGCAGGGCGCGGGATTCGATCTGGCGCACCCGTTCGCGCGAGAGGTGCAGGTCTTCGCCGATCTGCGAGAGGGTCTGGGGGGTGTCGTCTTCGAGGCCGTAGCGCAGGCGGATCACGGCGGCCTCCCGGCTGGTGAGCTCCTCCAGCAGCGCCTCCAGGTCGTCGTGCAGGGCTTCGCGGGTGAGCTCCTGCTCCGGGGTGGCGTGGCTGTCTTCGAGCAAATCGCCGAGCTGGGTGTCCTGCTCGCGGCCCACGCGCGTGTCGAGTGACACCGAGCGCGGCACCCGCATCAAGGTGAGCCGCACCACCTCCTCGCTGAGGCCCAGTTCGCGGGCCAGGTCGCTCACCGAGGCCAGGCGGCCGTGCTCTGTAGCGATCTGGCGCTGGGCCTTCTTGATGCGGTTGAGCTTCTCGGTGACGTGCACCGGCAGCCGGATCGTGCGGCTCTGGGTGGCGATGGCGCGGGTGATGCCCTGGCGGATCCACCAGTACGCGTAGGTGCTGAAGCGGAAGCCGCGGGTGGGGTCGTATTTCTCCACGGCGCGCTCCAGCCCGAGGGTGCCCTCCTGCACCAGATCGAGCAGCTCCATGCCGCGCTGCTGATACTTCTTGGCCACCGCCACCACCAGGCGCAGGTTGGCCTGGATCATGCGGTCGCGGGCGCGGCGGCCGTGATGCAGCGCCTGCTTCAGCTCGGCCACGCTCAGGCCGCTGCGCTCAGCCCAGGCCTCATGGCGCTGGCGCAGCCGCTCCCGTAGCTCAGGCACCGCGCAGCCCAGATGCTCGGCCCACTGCTGCACCGCCGGCCAATGGCCCAGCTGCGAGGCCAGTCGCTGGCGATCGTCTTCCAGGGCGATCAGATCCGCCAGCTCGGCCGCCGTGGCCGCCAGGCGTTTGCGCTCCCGCAGCAGGCGTTCCCGCCGCTGCACCTGGCGGGCCAGGGTGAGCTCCTCCTCGTGGCTGAGCAGGTCAACGCGGCCGATGTCCTGCAGGTACAGCCGCACCAGATCGGTGCTGCCGCGCCGGCTGCCGGAAGAGGGCTTGGGGCTGGGAGGGCCCTTGGGCACAAGCTTGGCCTGGAACAGCCCCCCAACGATCCAGTCTCAGTTGAGATCCACCTTCAAATCCCACGTTTGTGTTCGGGATTGCCCGAGGCGTGGGGCCCTGAGGCCAGGGCGTCAGCTCTCGGCCTCCTCCTCCACCCAGGTGCTCGCCACATGCAGCTCCTCGAGCTGCTTGGTGGCCACACCGCCGGGGGCGCCGGTCATCAAGCAGCGCGCTTGCTGGGTTTTGGGGAAGGCGATGGTGTCGCGGATCGATTCCTCGCCGGCCAGCAGCATCACCATCCGGTCCACACCAAAGGCCAGGCCGCCGTGGGGCGGTGCGCCCATGTCGAGCGCTTCCATCAGGAAGCCGAACTGCTGGTTGGCTTCCTCGATGGGCAGGCCCACGGTCTGCAGCACCTGGCGCTGCAGGGCCGAATCGTGGATGCGCAGGGAGCCACCGCCGAGCTCCAGGCCGTTGAGCACCAGGTCGTAGGCCTGGGCGCGGGCCGTGGGCAGGGTGTCGGCCCAGGCGGCGGGGTCGCTGCCGAGGTCTTCGGTGTTGGGGGCGCAGAAGGGGTGGTGCAGCGCCTCGTAGCGGTTCTCATCGGTGTTGAACTCGAACATCGGGAAATCCACCACCCAGAGGAAGTTCCAGCTGTCGTTCTCGCTGTCGGGCTTCACCAGGCCCAGCTCGCGGGCCAGGTACTGGCGCACGCGATCGAGTGCCTTGTTCACCGTGGCAGTGTCGCCGGCGCCGAACAGGATCAAGGTGCCGGGCTCAGCGCCGGTGCGCTGGAGCAGCTCGGCCTTCTTCTCTTCAGAGAGGTTGTCTTTGATGGCGCCGATCGTGTCGATCTCGCCGCCCTCGCGCACGCGGATGAAGGCCAGACCGCCCGCACCGGCTTTCTGGGCTTCGCTGAACACATCACCACCGGGCTTGATGCGCACATTGCTCACGGCATCGTTGCCGCCGGGTACGGCGATGCACTTCACCGAGCCGCCGGCGGCTACGGCGCCTGAAAACACCTTGAAGCCCATATCGGCCACCAGGTCGCTCACGTTGGTGAGCTCCATGCCGTAGCGGGTGTCGGGGCGGTCGGTGCCGTAGCGCTCCATGGCGTCATGCCAGGTGAGCCGCGGAAAAGGCCGCGGCAGCTCCACTCCCTTCACCGTTTTCCAGATGGAGGCGATCAGCGCTTCGTTGAGCTCGAGGATCTGCTCTTGATCCATGAAGCTCATCTCCATGTCCAGCTGGGTGAATTCCGGCTGACGATCGGCGCGCAGGTCTTCGTCGCGGAAGCAGCGGGCCACCTGGTAGTAGCGCTCGATGCCGCCCACCATCAGCAGCTGCTTGAACAGCTGGGGCGACTGGGGCAGGGCGAACCACTCGCCACCGCAGACGCGCGAGGGCACCAGATAGTCGCGGGCGCCTTCGGGGGTGGAACGGGTGAGCACGGGGGTCTCCACCTCGATGAAGCCCTGGTCTTCGAGGAAGCGGCGGGCGGCCTGGATGGTCTGCGCCCGCAGGCGCAGGTTGCTGTTCATGCGCTCGCGGCGCAGATCGAGGTAGCGGTGGCGGAGCCGCAGCTCCTCGCGGGTGTTCTCCTCGTCGTGCACCGACACCGCGAAGGGGAGGTTCCCTTTCACGCTGTTGAGCACCGTGATGGCGCTGGCCAGCACCTCCACATGGCCGGTGGCCAGCTTTTCGTTGATGGCGTCGGCCGGGCGCGCGCGCACCTTGCCTTCCACCTGGATCACCGTTTCGTTGCGCAGGTGCTCCGCCACGGCGAACATCTCAGCGCCGTTGTCGGGGTCCACCGTGATCTGCACTGTGCCGCTGCGGTCGCGCAGATCGATGAAGATCACCCCGCCGTGATCACGGCTGCGGTCCACCCAGCCGCACAGCTGCACGGCCTGGCCGGTGGCATCGGGGCGCAGGTCGCCGCATCCGTGGCTGCGCATGCTGAGGAGGTAAACGCAATCGGCGATTGTCCCACCCGGTTGGATGGGGAGCGCCGGCCGGCGTGATCAGCGCCGGTAGAAGGGGCGCTTCACCAGCTGGGCTCGCTCGGCTTTGCCGCGGATCTCCACCGCCAACGTTGTGCCAAGCCGTGCCGCATCCGCTGGCACGCTGGCCAGGGCAATGCCCGCTTGCAGGGAGGGAGACCAGCCGCCGCTGGTGATCTGGCCAATCGGAGCCGCGCCCGCCTCGGCGCCGGCCTCCAGAACGGGATAGCCATGGCGGGGGATGGCGCGGCCCTCCAGCTTCAAGCCCACCAGGCGCCGCTGCACCCCGTTCGCGGTCTGGCTTTCCAGCACGTCGCGTCCGATGAAGTCTTTGGGCATCTCCAGATGCACCAGCCAACCCAGTCCCGCCTCTAGGGGTGTGGTGCTGGCGTCCATGTCGCTGCCATAGAGATGCATGGCTGCCTCCAGTCGCAGCGTGTCGCGTGCGCCCAGGCCGCAGGGGGCGATGCCACGGGAGAGGCATTGCTTCCAGAAGCTCAGGCCGGCTTGCTGATCCAGCAGCAGTTCAAAGCCGTCTTCGCCGGTGTAGCCGGTGCGGGCCACGAAAGCCTCACCGATGCCCGGCAGCGCGAGGGTGCGATGGCCGAAGCGGGGTAGGCCCGCGAGCGAGAGGCCGCTGAGTGATTCGAGGTGAGCGGCAGCCTCCGAACCTTGTAAGGCCACCAGCACCCCATCACCCTTGTGGTCACTTACCCGGATGCCGGCCGGCTCGAGCTGGCTGCGGATCCAGGCGGTGTCGTCTTCGGCGCAGGCGGCATTGATCACGAGCAGCAGCTCGTGGGCCTGAGCGCTCTTGTCCCAGCCCCGGTCGTAGACGATCAGATCGTCGCGGATGCCTCCTTGTTCGTTGAGCAGCACCGTGTAGCAGGCCTCGCCAGGGCCGATGCGGAAGAGATCGGTGGGCACGAGGCCCTGCAGAGCGTCTTTGGCCCCAGGGCCGCTCAGGCGCAGCACCCCCATATGGGAGATGTCGAACAGGCCGCAGTGCTCCCGAACAGCCTTGTGTTCCTGAAGAAGCCCGGCGAACTGCACCGCCATCTCCCAGCCGGCAAAGGGCACCATCCGGCCGCCGGCGCTGCAGGCCGCCTCAAACAGAGGCGTACGGCGCAGGGGAGCTGTGGTTGCCGTCGGTGCGCCCATGGCGGTTTGGCGTCGGCGTGGATCCTATGGAGGGTGAATCACTGCTGGTCTTCAACAGTCCGAAGAGAACCCGGAGGTTCGGCTGCTGCACTGGCCACGGCCGCGGGGGCTGCCTACGTTGAGCCCCCTTGCAGGCCCCCATGGGCAACCGCCCCTGCTGCCGCAGCTGCCGCCACTGCACGCTGTCCAGCGGTGCGGAGATGGGTTGGTGTCAGCTGCGCAAACTGCCGATTGATCGGGAGCTGGCGGCGGAGCTGTGGTGCCACCACTGGACGGCGCGTCCGCCGCGGTTGCCGGTCATGGGCGATAGCCCTGCGGAGCTACTGCCGCAGCACAGAGAGCGGCAGCTCGCCCTGACAGACGTGCTGGAAAACTGAAGACAAAGGGAAGATTCGAGGCCTGGCGGGGCTGAATGTGTACCAGCACGCCAATGGGCCCGTTGAGCGGTGCCAAGCTGGTTTTCACACAGCTTCATGGGGACATCGTTGATGGCTGTTGCCGCCGTTGCCAGTCTGATCGAATTGATGGCCACCCAGGTGGACAGCGAGACGGTCTCGTTCGCCACAGGCGCGGTGATTTTCAGTCGTGGTCAGTCGGCTGATGCCATCTACGGCGTGCGCCGCGGCATCGTTGAGGTGATCAATCCCAAAGGCGACAAGCTTTGCTATCGCCCCGGCGAGCTGTTCAGATACGAAGACATCGTCTGGAACGAGGACGTGCGCCACAACGATGCGGTGGCCCGTACCCCCGTCGAGCTGGTGCGGCTGGATCGGTTGCGCTTCCTCAACCTGCTGCACAACCACCCCACCATGGCGATCCTGCTGATTGGCCAGCAGCATGAGCGCCTGAGGGAGCAACGCTCTAGCGGCACCTGCGCTTACTGAGGCTCCGCCTCAGATCAGCGATCCAACAGGAACAGCAGGCTGCGCACCACCTTGGAGGCGAGCACGCTGCTCACGCCAGTGGGATCCAGCATCGGCGACAGTTCCACCACATCGGCCGCCACCAGGTTGTGGTGGCGCAGCTCCTCCACCAGCGCGGCGAAATCGCTCCAGTGGAAGCCGCCCGGTTCGGGGGTGCCGGTGCCGGCCATCACTGCGGGATCAAACCAGTCGAGATCCACGGTGAGATAGAGGGGCTTTCCGCGCAGAGGCTTCAGCGCTTCGGCCATGCGCTCGATCGCCACCAGCCGGCCCGTCTGCTGCAGTTCGGAGAATTCCTCGCGGGTGCCGCTGCGGATTGCGATCTGGAGCAGCTGTTGGCTGGGCAGCACCTCCAGGCAGCGGCGCATGGCGCAGGCGTGGCTGTGGTGGGCACCCAGCCACTCATGGCGCAGGTCGGCGTGGGCATCGAGCTGCGCCAGCACAAGCTCGGGGTGTTTGGCGGCCACCGCGGCCACGGCCCCGGAGCTGATCGAGTGCTCGCCGCCGAGCATCAGGGGCTTGAGCCCCAGAGCCAGCACGGTTTCGGTGGCCTGCTTCACCGCGGCCACCACGGGTTCGGGCGCGCCGAAAGGGATGTCTACGGCGCCGAGGTCGGCGATGGCGAGCTCCTCCAGGTCGCGATCGAGCTGGGGGCAGTAGCTCTCAAGGCCTGAACTCACCTCCCGGATCGCCGCCGGGCCGAAGCGGGTGCCCGGACGGAAGGAGGTGGTGCCGTCGTAGGGCACGCCGAACAGGCCAACACGGCAGCCGGCCGGATCGCGCTGGCTGCCCATGTAGATGGCGCCGTCGGTGTCGAACAGGGAAAGGTCGGGCATGGTCTGAAGGCTGGTCAGGCGTTGAGGGCCCGCTCGATCGCGGCGGGGATGGCGTCGAAGGCACCGCGCTGCCAGCGGGGGCTCCAGATCTCGCAGCCCTCAGCCACGGCCGCGGCGCGGCTGGGATCGGGCGACAGGTAGCGGGGGCTATCGGTGGCGGCGAAGGTCCAGCTCCACCAGCCGCTCGGATACATCGGCACCCAGCCGTACAGCGGATCGGCGTGGCCGAACACCTCGCGGATCACCCTCACGGTGTCGATGTGCACCTGGCGGAAGGCCTCCGGCGATTCGCTCTGGGTGGCGAACACACCACCCGGCTTGAGGATGCGCCGGCACTGCTCGAAGAAGGCGCGGTTGAACAGGCCCTCGGCCGGGCCGGCGGGATCGGAGCCGTCCACGATCACCACGTCGTAACTGGCATCGGCAGCGTTGGCCGCCCAGGCGATGCCATCGCCCACGGTGAGGTGGAAGCGGGGATCGCTCCAGCAGCCTCCCCCGATCGAGGGCAGGTGCTGCTGGCTCCACTCCACCACCAGGCCATCGATCTCCACCATGTCGAGGTGCTGCACGCCCGCATGGCGCAGGCACTCGCGGGCGGTACCGCCATCGCCGCCCCCGATCACAAGCACTCGCTCCACCGAGGCGGCGCTGCACAGGGCCGGATGCACAATCGCTTCGTGATAGTGCCGCTCCTGCCGCTCGGCCGTCATCCAGCAGCCTTCGAGCAGCAGGCCTTTGCCATAGCGCTCGCTCTCGATGATCGTCACCCGCTGGAAAGGCGACTGCTCCTCGGCGATGACCCGTCCGGCAAGGCCATAGCGCACGCCATCAAAGATCTCGTCCACCCATCCGGGGGTGGGGGCGGGAGTGGTGCTGCTCTCTGCCATGGCGGGGAGGATCGTCTCTCCACATTTGCGCATCACCGGTTGCCAAGACCTCTGTGCTGCTCGTGACAGGCTTGGGTGATGGCGGGCGGCACTCCAGGCGATCTGCGACTGAGTGAGCGCTGGGTCATCCCCGCGGCAGAGCTGCGCTGGCGTTTCTCGCGCTCCTCCGGGCCTGGCGGCCAAAACGTGAACACCACCGATTCGCGGGTGGAGCTGTTGTTCGATCTGGCAGCAACGCCTTCACTTCCGCCGCATCTGCAGGCTCGGGCACTGCGCCGGCTGGAGGCCCGGCTGGTGGAGGGTTGCGTGGTGATTGCCGCCAGCGAGCACCGCTCTCAGTGGCAGAACCGCGTGGCGGCCCAGCGGCGTTTGGTGGAGCTTTTGCAGGAGGCGATCAAGCCACCGCCACCACCGCGGCGCCCCACCAAGCCCACCCGGGGCTCGGTGCAACGGCGGCTGCAGGCCAAGAAGCAGCGTGGTGCGGTGAAGCAACAGCGGCAGGGCCGGCCTCAGCTTTCAGACGATTGAGCGGCGCGGATCTCCGCCTTGGCCTGCTGCCAGAGGCCTTCGAGTTCGCGAATGCTGCGGCCCTGGAGGTCGCCCCCCAGTGCTGCTTCCACGCGGGAGAAGCGATCGAGGAAGCGGTGGTTGGTGCCGGCCAGGCCGGCTTCCGGATCGATGCCGCACCAGCGGGCCACGTTCACCAGGGTGAACAGCACATCGCCGAGTTCCTCCTGGGCGTGGGCTTTGTCGCTGCTGGCTACGGCTTCCTTGAGCTCATCGAGCTCCTCGTGCACCTTCTCCCACACGCCGGCCATGTCGTCCCACTCGAAGCCGGCCGCGGCGGCTTTCTTGGAGATGGTCATCGCTCCGGCGAGCGCAGGCTGGCCGCGCACCTTGCCGGCGAGGCGATCACTGAGGGGGCTGGATGAGGGTGCGCTGTCTAGATCGGTGGCCTTTTCAGCTGCCTTGATCGTTTCCCAAGTGGCCTTCACCGCGGCGCTGTCGGCCGCCTCGGCGCCTGCGAACACGTGAGGGTGGCGGCGGATCAGCTTCTCGCTGATGCCTGCGGCGATCTGAGTCAGATCGAACCGCCCGTCGTCCTGGGCGATCTGCGCATGCAGCATCACCTGCAGCAGTAGGTCGCCCAGCTCTTCTTTGAGGTGGGCGTCATCGCCGTGGCGGATCGCATCGGCCACCTCATGGGCTTCCTCGAGCACGTAGGGCACCAGGGAGGCGTGGGTTTGCTCCAGATCCCAGGGACAGCCGCCCTCCGGGTTGCGCAGCTGGGCCACCACAGCGATCAGCTCGCTCAACGCTGCGGTGGCTTCGGGCGCGGCTGCCATCGGTTTGCTGCTCAGGCTTGGCAGCCACCCTCGCATTGTTATGCCGATCGCCGGCTCAGCCAGAGGTGGTTGAACAGGGCCTGCAGCAGCTGGATCGGGGGCTCCAGTCCGGCCTGGGTGAGCTGCTGCTCCAGCCGCGCTGCATCCATGGAGAACACCTTGCTGTTGCGGGATTCCAGTACCGCTTCGATCGTGGCTTGATCCATGCCCAGGGCCGTAAAGCGGCTGCGGCCGATGGCGAGGCCCAGCTCCAAGCCCGGTGGACCCGATTCGCTGTAGCTGCTCAGCAGCAGGCAGCCACTCGGTGCGACCCGCGCCGCCATCTGCTGGAGCAACTGCTCCTGCTCGGCCGGGGCCAGCACATGCAGCACGTTGTGGCTGATCACCACTTCGAAGGTGTCATCGGCGCAGGCATCGAGATGGTCGGCGCCCCACGTCACCCGATTGCTGGCGCCGATGCTCGCGAGCAGCTCATTGCAAAAACTGCGCATCTGCTCACTCGGTTCCACCAAGGTGAACCTGGCTTGCGGCAACGCCTCCAGCAGCGCCGGCAATTCCGTGCATGTGCCGGCCCCCACCACCAGCACCCGTTGGGCTTCGGGGTGGAGTGCCGCCGCGGTGGCGGCCGCGAGCTCGAAAATCGCGTCGTAGGCGGGGATCAGCCGGCGGATGCGCGCGTTGTAGGTGCGGCCGTAGTCACCGTCGAAATCGAGCAGGGCCATGGGCCGTGGGGGATCCGCTCAGCGGAGTCTGCGGCGGCGACGCCGCTTGCGCTGCAGCAACCTCGGCAGACGCGGCATCGGATCGCCGTCTTGGATCAGATGCAGCCAGGCGCTGGCCTCCACACCGATCAACACTGCCAGGCTCAACCCGCGCTGCTCCTGCCAGAGCGTTTGCAGGCCCCGCCCCAGCTGCAGCGGGCTCGGTGCACCCCAGGGCTGCAACAGCCAGCCAGCTAGGCCCACAAGCACCGCCAGATAAAGCAGCCGGCCTGTGCTCCCTAGAAACGGTGAATGCGACAGCAGCGAGCGATGGCGCAGCAGCTGCCGGTAAGGCCACCAGAGCAGGCGCAGCGGCCCCCAACGGCGGCTGGGGTTGGAGCGGGTGTCGAGATCGGGAGACAGCCAGAGCCCGCCGACCAGAAAAGCCAGGCCAGCCGCAGTGACTCCGGCTAAGCCAAGCCACGGGCCCCACAGCAGCCCGAAGGGGAGGGCCAGGATCCAGGTGGCGCGGTCGTGCTGCTGGCCGCTGGCCATGGCGGGTGGCTGCTGCTGCGTTGCAGAATGCCTGAACCGCCCGGTTAGCTCAGCGGTAGAGCGCCTGCCTTACAAGCAGGATGTCGCTGGTTCGAACCCGGCACCGGGCATCAGGGAATCAAGCCGCTGAGGCGGGTGCGGAAGTCGCCTTTGGGCATGCCGCCCTTCAGTTCGCCGTGGATGGTGAACTCGCCTTCTGGATCACTCACCACCAGATAGGTGGGCCACCCCATGCCTTGCTTGTCGGGGTATTGGGCCAACAGAACGCGGCGGTAGCGGCGATAGGCCTCGGTGTCTTGCAGCATCACGCTCACGAAGCTGCAGCCCAGTTCGCTGCACACCGCGGCGTCGTAATGACTCATGCGGTGACAGGTGCCGCAGTCTTCTGAGCTGAACTTGAGAACGGTGTAGCTCATGTTTCGGGCTGCACTGCCCGGAAGCTAGCGATCAGGGTTGGATCTGACTTCGCCTGTAGAGCCGTCGTTCACACAGCTCCAGCTGTTGGTGTGCATCGAACACCAAGTTGATTTGCTGGAAGGCATCGGCGCCGGTGCGGCAGCCGATGTGCAGCCGGAAGGCTCCCTCAGGTAGCCATTCGGGCACTGAGCAGATCAAGCCATCCACGAAGGTGGCGGTGAGCGGATGAATCGCGAACTGCTCCGCTGTGAAGGGTTCGCATGGTGTGAGCTGCTCGTGGGGGTAGCACTCCCGTTCACCGGGCCAGCCTTCAAGGTCCTTGAGCAGGTCTTCGGGGCTCTGCTGCGGCCGCGCCGGATCTAGTGGCGTGGCATGCGCGCAGCGAAAGCCCACGGCCCCGATGGCATCCAGGCTCCAGATAGAGGGCTCAGCGCTGGGGTGCTGCCCCCAGAGCAGCACCAGCATCGAGCGGGCGCGTCCGGCAAAGACGTTCACCTCATGGCCGAAGCGTTCCGCCGTGGGGTCGACCCGGCGACTGGATTGCCCCCCGGCACCGCTGAACTGCCAGCAGTTGCCTCCACTGTTGTAACCAGTGCGGCTCAAGGCCAAGCGCCGCCGGCCCTCTGGCGCGAAGAGCAAGCCACGGCCATCCCAGCTGCCGTGATCCGGATCGCTGAACTGAATGTCGTAACAGGTGTCGTCGATGACGCGGCTGGGGCTCCGCCAATCGAGTGCTCCGCTGCGCAGATACCAGTGGCTGCGGCCCTGCCAGCGGCCCTCGAAGTTCAGCCGGTTCAGCTCCCATTGGCGTTGCTGCTGATCCAACATGCGCCTCCAGGGCTCTCCCTAGCCTCCACCCTCAGCGGGGTCTTGTCGATGCGGGTCACCATCGTGGGCTGCGGCTATGTGGGTGAGGCCCTGGCGCGGCTCTTGGGAGCTCAAGCTCAGAGCCATCTCACCCTCACCACCACGCGGGAGCAGCGCCGCGCTGAGCTCGAATCATTGGGTGATCGCGTGCTCGTGCTCAAGGCCAGCGATGCTCCCGCGTTGAAACAGGCCTTGGAGTTTGCGGATGCAGCCGTGCTTTGTATGGCGCCTGGTGGAGATCGCCAGGTGGATGCGGGCGTGTACGCCGCTACCTATCGAGACAGCATCACCACGTTGCTGGAGCTGCTCCCAGAGCTTCCGCAGTTGCGGCAGATCGTCTATACGAGCAGTTGCGGCGTCTATGGCGATGCGGCAGGAGGCTGGGTGGACGAGCGCTCGCTCGTGGTGCCCCGCGATGCCCACGCTGAGGTGCTGGTGGAGGGCGAGGAGTTGTTGGCGCAGGCCCGCAGCGATCAGCGGCGGGTGTGTGTGCTGCGCCTCGGCGCGATCTATAGCCCCGGCCGTGATTTGAGGCGTCGTTTCAAGGCGCTGGCTGGCACCACCAGGCCCGGTGATGGTCAGAGCCACAGCAATTGGATCCATCGCGACGATGTGGCTGGCGCCATGGCGGCTGCGCTGGCGGGAGCCTGGGATCAGACCGTGAATGTGGTGGACGATCAGCCCTGGCGTGTGGCTGATCTGCTCGATCGGATTTGCACCGCCGCCGACCTGCCACCGGTTCAGTGGAGTGGTGCCTCGCCGGAGGCCACGCCGATGGCTGATCGCCGGATTAGCAACCGCCTGCTCCGCAGCCTGGGCTACGAGCTGCTGCATCCCACCCTGTCTGGTTTGTGAGCCTGCAGGGGGCGCTAACGCTGCAGCTGCCGCCAGGCCTCCTGCGGATCGATGCCGCGCTGGCAGAGGGTCACCCAGGGGCGCAGTGGGCCGAGCCAGTCTTCGGGGTCGGGGCGGCGCAATAGTTCAAGGATTGAGGGCGGGGTGGGGCTGAGAGGCCGGGGCATGGAGGGCCGTTGCGCACTGTTCGGAGCATTCCCCGTGGTTCGAGGCCTTAGCCGCTGCAGAGCTCCTCGCTCACCGCCCACAGCTGTTCGCAGGCCGCGGCATCGAGCGCCGCCGGAGCGATCCGGCAAGCCTTGGGATAGCCCTTCATGTTGCCCAGACCTCCCGGGCCATAGAAGCCGCCGGGTTCGGCGGCGGGTGCAGTGGCGGCAAACAGTTGGGGCAGGGAGCCCATGGCCGCGCTCTGGAACAGCGGATCCATCAGGCGGTAGGCCAGGGCCTCCACTCGGGAGCCGCGGGCAGCCACGGAGGTGGGCTGCAGGTTGGTGCGGGCCAGGCCGGGATGGGCTGCGATCGAGAGCACCTTCGCCCCTTGGGCATCCAGCCGGCGCTGCAGCTCGAGGGCCGTCATCATGTTGGCCAGCTTGCTTTGGGCGTAGGCGGCCCAGGCGTCGTAGCGCTGCTCGCCCTGCAAATCATCAAAGGCGATGCGGCCGAAGTAGCTCGCTCCGGAGCTCACGTGCACCACGCGTGCTCCCGGGCGCAGCACGGGCAGGAGCTGTTGGGTGAGGGCGAAATGCCCCAGGTGATTCACAGCGAACTGCAGTTCGAAGCCCTGGGCGCTCAGTTGGCGGGGCGGGGCCATCACGCCGGCGTTGTTGATCAACAGATCGATGGCGCCCCAGCGCTCAGCCACCGCCGCAGCACCACGGCGCACGCTGGCGAGATCGGCCAGGTTGAGCTCCAAAGGGATCAGCTCGCCTCCGCCATGGGCGCCCAGCTCTTGGCATGCACCCTCCGCTTTGGCCAAGCTGCGGCAGGCCAGCACCACGCGTGATCCTCGCTGCGCCAGTGCCCGAGCCGTTTCACGCCCCAGGCCGCTGTTGGCGCCAGTGATCAGAGCGGTGCGGCCGCTCTGATCGGGGATGTCGGCGCAGGTCCAGGGCATGGCTTGCAATCGGTGAGCCTGCCTAGGTTGAACGGAACACAGGGACGGCTGCGGTGGGGATTGCACCCGAGTTGATCCTTGAGGACGCCGAAACGCTGGCCTTGCTGCAGCAGCTGTTTGCTCGCAGCGGCTCCACTTATGTGGTGCGCTATAGCTTGGCCTCCGCTGGTGTGGATACGGG
>Ga0194129_10007245_pt1 | contig 13277 bp, 15 predicted proteins | sample TA2KigCa35mmetaG_FD_150862 | JGI IMG/M metagenome (GOLD analysis project Ga0194129, IMG submission 150862) | Freshwater microbial communities from Lake Tanganyika, Tanzania - TA2015038 Kigoma Deep Cast 35m | ecosystem: Environmental > Aquatic > Freshwater > Lake | place: Tanzania: Lake... | reverse complement strand
TCGGGTACCAGACGCCAGCAAGCTTCGCGGCGAATCAATCTCCATCCCTGGCTCCGGTCAGGCCCGCCGAGCCGGGCCTTCCCTCCGCCAGGGATGGACAACCAGCGTCAGTCGTATCAACCTCAACCCATCACCCAGACCGAACTTAGGGGTGGCTCGAAAATCCGTACCCCGTCAATAAGGCGTAAGCGATCGCTTTCCGGGAGCCGGAGGATCGCGGCCTCAATGTCTTGCAGCGCACGCATGGGACCCACCGTACCGAAGGCAAAACGGCTGGCAAGGGTGGACATAATTTCAGCAGAGATGAAAGGCAACGCATGGGTCACGCCGCCGACCTTCAGCTTCATGACCGAGAGCGGCGGTGCGAAGACTCGAAATACCCCGTTTCAGGGGCGTCGGGATGAGCACACGGCAAGCACAGATCAAGCACGTGCCCAGGAGCGAGGCTGAGCCTCCCCTACGCCCCCGGTCCGCCCCGGGGCCGAACGCCCCCCTGGCCCGCGCCGCCGCCCGCCCGCCGAAGTCCCGCTTGGGCACCGCGCGCCCGTTCGCACCGCCAGCGACGACAAACGACAAAGCCTGACCCTCAGGCCTCTGCCCCCTCGTCACGCCACTCTCAGTCCACCGCTCGGGCCCCCTCCGGCGTCGCCACCCCTTCCACCGCGCGCTCAGGTATTCTCGTCGTCGCGCGCCGAGCGCCGGGGCTCCTGATTCGCCGGGAGGTGGTGCGGGAGCACCAGGTAGTAGTTCATCAGCCACCAGCTGCGCGAGAAGCGGTACAGCACCAGCGGCACCGCCACCGCCCCCACCCCCGCCACGATCGAGGCCGTCCGCCCGGAAAACACGCCCGTGAGGTACAGCACCAGCACCGGCACGAGGAAGCCCACCACCGTGATGCCGTAGTTCAGCGACATCGCCCCGAGGAACCCGCCTTCATCCCGCTCCAGCCGCAGGCCGCACTCCGGGCATTCCCGGTTCAGCACGAAGAAGCGGTCGTCGCGGAACAACGACCGCGCCCCGCAATTCGGACAGCACAGGGTCATGCCCCGAGCCACGATCTGCGCACGCGTTACCTGCATGGTGTTGAAGAGGAAGGAAGAGGAAGAGGTTGAGGTTGAGGTCGAAGAAAAAATCCGGTCACCCGCACCGCAGCCCGATCCGCGACCGCTCCCCACCTCAAGCATCCCGGCTCGCACTCCGGCACAAAAAAAAGACGCTCCCCCTCAGCGGGAGAGCGTCTTTCGTTGAAACAATTTCGTGCGAACGATTAGCCGCCGAGCTGGAAGCGGACGAAGCGGCGGATCTGGATGTTCTCGCCGGTCTTGGAGATCTTCTCCGTGATCAGCTCCTTCACCGTCTTCTCCGGGATCTTCACGAAGGGCTGGTCGAGGAGGACCACCGTCGAGTAGAACTTCTCGAGCTTGCCCTCGACGATCTTCTGGATCGCCGCGGGGGGCTTGCCGGCGACCTGCGCCGCCGCGATGTCGCGCTCGGAAGCGAGGTCGGCCTCCGGCACTTGGTCGCGCGACACGTACAGCGGGCTGGCGGCGGCGATGTGCAGGCAGAGGTCCTTCACGAAGGACCGGAATTCATCATTGCGGGCGACGAAGTCGGTCTCGCAGTTGACCTCGATCATCACGCCGACCTTCCCACCGAGGTGGATGTAGCTTTCGATGAGGCCTTCCTTGGCGAGGCGATCGGCCTTCTTGGCGGCGGAGGCGGCGCCCTTCTTGCGGAGCAGCGTGATCGCCTCCTCGGTGTTGCCGTTCGTCTCGACGAGCGCGCGCTTGCAGTCCATCAGACCCGCGCCGGTCTGGGCGCGGAGGTCATTGACCATCTGGGCGGTAATGGGAGTGCTCATGGCGATAATTCAGGTAAGGGTTGCAGGGTTCACGGCCCGCCGGGAGGGGCGCCTCGGCGGCGCGTCGCGGGAGGGCGACGGCCGGCGCGGGGCGCACCGGGCGGGCGGCGCGGGGGGCTTACTCGCTCTTCGGCGCCGCGATCTTCTTGCGGGCCGGGGCCTTCTTCTTCGCGGCGGCGGCCGTGGCGGCTTCGCCCTCGGCACCCTCGACGGTCGCGACGAGCGCGCCCGGCAGGGAGGAGAGATCGACCTCGGCGGCCGGGGCCGCAGCGGCCTCGGCGGTGGCGCCGGTCGCGGCGGCGACGGCGGCCGTGGCGGCCTTCAAGTCCGCGGCGCCGCGCGCCTGGCGACGCGAGTCGCGCTGGGCGAGGCCGGACTGGATGGCGGCGACGACGGTGTCGACGATGATGCGGATGGACTTCACGGCGTCATCGTTGCCCGGGATCGGGAACTTGACGGTGGTCGGGTCGGAATTGGTGTCGACCAGGGCGACGGCGGGGATCCCGCAGCGATCGGCCTCGGCGACGGCGATGGCCTCGTGGGAGACGTCGACGACGAACATCGCGCTCGGGAGGTCACCCATGTCGACGATGCCGGCGAAGTTGCGCTGCATGCGGGCCATTTCGCGGCGGATGGCGGATTCCTCCTTGCGGGAGAACTTGCCCAGCTCGCCGGCGGTATCCATTTGCTGGTACTTCTTGTACTTGGCGATGGACTTCTTGACGGTCTCGTAATTGGTCAGCGTGCCGCCGAGCCAGCGGTCGACGCAGAACGGCATGTTGGTGACGCTGGCGGCCTCGCGGACGATTTCCTGGGCCTGGCGCTTGGTGCCGACGAGGAGGACATTGCCGCCGTTGGCGACGGTCTCCTCGAGGTAGGCGACGGCCCTTTCGAGGGCGGTGAACGTCTTGCCGAGATCGATGATGGTGATCCCCTGGCGGTGGTCGAAGACGTAGGGCTTGGAGCGAGGATTCCAGCGCTTGGTCTGGTGTCCGAAGTGGACGCCGGCATCGAGGAGATCCTTGACGTTGATACTGAGGCTCATGGCAGTTGATCTGATGTTCCTGACCTTGAACACAGGTCGGCCGGGATGGCCGCCTTGCGATCGATGGTATGGGTTATGGTTGAGAAGACCTCCACCCGGGATGGGCGGAGTCGTCCAAAACAGAGCAGCCGCCCCACCCTGGCAAGCGAGAATTCCGGGGAAAACGGAAAAGGCCATTGACACCCGGACCGCCGCGCGCAACGTCTAATCTTCCCATTGTTGCAGGGTGGAGCAGCCTGGTAGCTCGTCAGGCTCATAACCTGAAGGTCGCTGGTTCAAATCCAGCCCCTGCACCCAATTTAAGGCCCTTCACCAGCGTGTTACGAGGGCATTCTGCTTTTTAAGCCACAGAGGCGGATGGAGCACTGTCCAAAAAGTGTCCATTGTTTGGGGGTCCAAAACGCAATGAACGACCTCATCCGCCGCCCCCAGAAAATTGACGCTTCCGGCCGCGTCATCCACGATCCTCGCATTCCAGCCGATCGCTGGATACTCAACATACCCCCATCCATGAACGGGGGGAAAAAGGTGCGCCTTTTTTTCAGAACGCTTGCAGAAGCTAACGCCGAAAGAAAAAGACGGATTGAGGCGCACGAGGGGACGCCCCGGGAGCTCCGTGCCCAACTCAGCGAGCGCGGATTAACCCCCACGGATGCGGTCAACTACTGCCTCAAGCATGCGCCCAAGACCCAGAAGATCTCCGTCGCCGAGGGGTGCAACCGGTTCTTTCTGTCGCGAGAAGCGAGCAACTGTAAGCCCCGGTACATCTCGACCCTCAAAAGTACCCTGAAGCCCTTTGTGGCAAAGTTCGGCAAGCGAATGATGCACGAGATTCAAAAAGATGACCTCGAGCTGTATGTTCAGCGCCTCACGGCAAAGGATGGCCGGACTCAGGCGGCGCCACGAACTCGGGCGAACACCGTTGGCTACCTCAAGGCGCTATTTACCTTCGCCGTCGAAGAGGGGTGGCGCGGAGAAAGCCCGGCGGCTACACTGCGGAAGCCGATCCCAGACGAAACCGCGGTCTCCATTCTGTCGCCCGGCGATGTTGCTAAGCTCATCGAAACCGCGCTTCAGGAGGCCTACCGCGACATCCTCCCCGCACTACTGCTCCAACTGTACGCAGGCCCGCGGCGCGCGGAGGTTCCACACATCCACTGGGCCAACATCAAAGACAAATACCTCCGACTGAGCATCACGAAGGTCCGCGAAGTTCGGGGCCGTCGCGCTTCCAGCGGAGCTCATACCTTGGCTCGAGCGGCTCAGGAATGGAGACGCGCGGGTGCTGAACATCCACGGAGTAGCGTTCAGCGACTCGGACACCCGCGGACTCGAGGACGCCTACACGCAACGGCTCGTCATGCTCGCATCCGAAGCGGGTGTTGCGACTCCGCGGAATGTTTTCCGCCATACAGCGATCACGTACCGATTGCTCGCGACCCAAAATAGCCACGAAACCGCGCTTTGGGCAGGGAACAGCCCATCGATCATCGACCAGCACTACCGAGGCGCCGCCACGGAAGACGACGCGATCGCGTTTTATGCGGTCCTTAAGCAGCTAGAGCCTTCACTCGAACGTTACGTCGCTTCGCTGCCGCGTGTATCAAAAGCGCTGAACTCGCAAGCGAACGCTGCTTGACCTCGGATGGGAGCAGCGGCGGCAGGTCCCCAGCTTCCAGTCGACGCTGCAAAGCCAGAACTTGGGGTGGGAGAACAGGTTGTCCCGCGAAGACACCAGTGGGACCAGCCAGCAAGCGCGTCGGGCTCTCTGGAAAAGCTTCCGCGAGCCCAGCATCCCGATCACCTGCTTGGAAGTGTGGTTCAACCTGCCATCCAGCAGCAGGCCCTCAGAAGGGGCAGACGATTTCAGGGCGGCCGCCGTCATTACTGACCACGCGAAACGTGGCGCGATACTCTTCTGCGACGAGTCGAGCTCAGTGCGTGAATCTGCAGGGATTGCTGCGTACAGAACCGGCGTTTGCGGATCAGGCGATCGGGTGCCAATCATGGAACGAGGACGATGAGATGGTTGAGGTGAGGTGACGCCGGCTGCACCACCCGGAGAGGAACGAACCCCAGCTCCGGGCCAGACGGCCTATCTGTCTTCTTCGTTTCTTTATAAACGAGCTCGGCCCCTCCGATCTGTCATCGTAAAGACCTCGTCCAAGAGGGTCAGGCGCCGCAGAGCGATCCACGGCGTTCCACTACCCCTCAAACACGCAGCCACTGCTCACCCGGCTGTACCTCTAATATCAACCGAAATCCGCAAACGCACCAGTGGATTTTTAGAAAAGTTTCCGGGTCGAGAAAGCGCATGGACTTTCTCGTCACGGCTGTCACAATGCACGCCAATTTCCGCAAGCGTTAATTCCTCGACACCTTCTTCCGGGATCGGATCTTCCAGCCGCTCGGCATGAACGATACTCACTTCCGCGTACCCAACGCGAAAGCCGGTCGCTTGGCCCCCTTTACCGCGAAAATCCGGAGGGAAAACTCGAGAAGCACCCCGGCCGTGTCCTCGGCGACCAGAAAATCACGCCCAACTACCCCCTAGAGGACCACACCTACTTCTCCGGTGGAGCTGGGCTGACCTCAACCATCTCGGACTACGGCGCGTTCCTGCAGATGCTGCTCAACGGAGGAACGCTCCACGGACGCCGTATTCTCAGCACCTCCAGCGTCCGACTCATGACGCAGCATCAGATCGGTGCGCTCAGCTTCAATGCGGCGGGCGATGAATTCGGGCTCGGTTTCGGCATTGTCTCGGCGCGCAGCGAAGCTCGCTCCCCCTCTGCACGCGGAACCTTCTACTGGGGCGGCGCCTTCGCCACGTCCTACTGGGTCGATCCCGCCGAGCGCATGGTCTTCATCCTTTACCGGCAGGTGCAGCCCACGACGATGGGCGAAATCCTCGACCTTTTCCGAAACCTGGTTTACCAAGCGATCGAGACACCCGTTTCGTCGCCAGCGCGATTCGTCCGTTGATCGTAGTCACCTTACTTTCCCCGCATGAATACCACAGCCACCACCACGCGCGTCCTTCGCGCTTTCGCGGTCTCCACCGCTTTGTTCCTCGCCGTCGCACAGCTCTTCGCTGCCGGCAAACAGGACTTCACGCTCGTCAATGCTACCTCGGTTGAAATCCACGAGGTCTACGTGTCCCCGCACAACAGCAACGACTGGGAAGAAGATGTTCTCGGTCGCGATACGCTTCCCGCCGGAGCCAACGTCCATATCACCTTCGATCGTGCCGAAGCCGCTGCGCTATGGGACCTCAAGGTGGTCGACAAAGACGGCAACAGCATTGAGTGGGAGAACCTTGATCTGCTCAAGATTTCCAAGCTGACGCTGCACTACAAGGACGGTCGCGCCTGGGCTGACGTCGAGTAAGGCATTTTGTGGCGCGCGCGGGCAGCGACCGCGTCCACGCGCGCCGATCACCCTCCAGGGACATCAGAGGGACCATCTCGTTTGCCGCCCCTAGGGGCGCGAAAACATCCGGCCCCGGTGCTAGCGGGGTACGAGCTACTTGACGAGGGAGTGCCGTGTTCGGCACGATCATCGCTTCGCCCATGATCCATGGTATCGATCACGTCAATTTGGTGGTAGCACCAGGGTTCGCTCGACACGGCTAACGTTTAACGTACCGCCATAACCAAGCTCCATGCCGACACCTTTCGACACGCCTGCCCAATCGCGGCGGCGTTGGCCCTCAAGTCCTCCACCATCGGCATCCGCGCAAACGTGAAGTTGGCGATCACGGCGCGCGGCTGGACCGAGAAGTCCGGGACGCCGCCGGCCAGGGCATCGGTCAGGCGGCCCCACAGCCGCTGAGGATCGAGGGACCATTCGCCATCATCGTCCTCGCGATTGCACTCGGCCAGCAGCGCCTCGGCGTCGACGGCCGCATGATAATCATCCCGGAGCACATGCAGCAGCACCGGATTGATCTGCGCCGCGCCCTGCACCCGCAGCCGCAGGTCGAGGCCCCGCTGCCCCCGGGCGGAGGCCTGCACCGGAACGAGCAGCACCGGAGAGCTGTAGCGACCGCCGCCGTCGAGGGCCGGCCACGACGCCATGCCCAGCGCGAGTTGCAGCGTCTCGATGCCCTTCTCCTCGCGATTGCTGACGGCCTTGCGCAGGACGGCCGAGAGCGCCTGCGCGGTCTGCTCGGGTTCGCGCGGCCGCAGTTCGCTGCGGGCGAGTTCCTTGAGATCGGCCTCCCGGCCCTGCAGCAGTTCGCGGACGGCGTCGCTGTCGACCGCGAGTTCGAGCATCCCCCGCTTGAGATCGCGGAAGAAGAGCAGCGTGTTGCGACGCGAGAGGTCGATCAGCTTCTTGACCCAGAGATCGCGGGCGGCGGAAACCACCGGGCCGAGGTCCGGCGCGGCGGCAGGGGGAACGGGGCGGGACATGAATGGGCGGTCGCCACGGTGGGCGGATTACCCGACACTGTCCACCCTCCGTGGCGCTCCCCGCATCTCGATGACGCCAGCGGACGAAAGCGGATTTTCACGAAGCGCCTCGATGTTCACAGCCCACGCCGGGAGGGCTTAACCTTCAGGTGGGTGCAAGGACCCGGCGACGCTCCGGGTGTTTCACGCCAAGCTCCCGCAGACCCTCCTGAAGCAGGGCAAGCCCTGACCCGGAGGCCTCCGGCCGCGGCGAGGCCGCCACGGCGTGGCCGAGTGCCGCGCCCGGTCGGTGAGTCCCGCCTGGTCCGATGGCGGCGGTGACGCCGCTGGGGAGAAGCCTCGCTGCGGGCGACGCTGGCGACGCGCGGGGTGCGTCGCCGGACCACGAAAGCGGCGTGCCGGGCCGGCGACTAAAGGTTCGCCTTGCCGAGGGAATTGCTGAGACGCTCTCGCCGAGTCCGAAACTCGATTCAACTCCCTTCCCGCACCCACCGCATCCCCACCGTCTTCATCACCATGACCCCCGACCAGACCTTCCTCGCCCTGAACCTCCCGCAGCCGCCCGTCACCAAGCCCGGCGGCATCTTCAAACCCCTCGTCGTCGTCGGTAACCTCGCGTACGTCTCGGGACACGGTCCCCAGCTGCCGGACGGCTCGATGATCTCGGGCCGCGTCGGTCAGGACCTCGATCTTGAGGCGGGCCGCGCGGCGGCGCGCCAGACCGGGGTGGCGATCCTCACCACCGTCCGCGCCCAACTTGGCTCGCTGGACCGCGTGAAGCGCGTGATCAAGTCGCTCGGCATGGTCAACAGCACGGCGGACTTCAAGGACCATCCCAAAGTCATCAACGGCTACAGTGAATTGCTCGCCGAGGTCTTCGGCCCGGACCACGGAGTGGGCGCGCGCAGCGCGGTCGGCATGGGCTCCCTCCCCGGCAACATCGCCGTGGAGATCGAGGTGATCCTCGAGCTGCACTGACGGGGCTTGGCGGCGGCCGGGGTCAGCCTGACCCTCGAAGGAGCCGTCAGGGAGGTTCCACCCGCATGGGTGGCGCGTTATCCGTGGGGCAGTCTGAACCGTTCGTGCAGCAGACGCCGTTGGCGGGACTCGAAGCCGAGCTTGCCGGAAAAGAGCGTCGGGCGTAGCGTTGCGTCATGAGTCAAATGCACCGCATCACGTTCAATCCCGACCAGTGCGGGGGGCGGCCGTGCATCCGTAGGATGCGCATTCGGGTGAAAGACGTGCTCGACATGCTTGCCGCTGGTGCGACCGAAGCCGAGATCCTCGAAAGCTACCCGTATCTTGAACGGGCGGACATCCAGGCCGCGCTCGAGTACGCGGCTCGTCAGGTCGACCACGCGGTGCTGTCGCTGGCCACGTAAAGTTCTTGGTCGATGCCCAGCTGCCGCCGGCACTCGCGCGCTGGCTCCGCTAAGCTGGGCACCAGGCCGAGCACGTCGAGGACACGAGCTTGCGCGAGGCGAACGACGGCGCGATCTGGGCTCATGCGGTGAAGAGCGGTGCGATCATCATGACCAAGGACGAAGACTTTGCCGCGCGTTCGGTGCGGGACGCGACCGCGCCGGCCATCGTGTGGCTGAGGGTCGGCAACACGACCAACCGCGTGCTGCGTACGTGGATTGAGCTGCGTCTTCCGGGTATCGCGCAATTGCTCTCAGGGTCCAACGCCAGGTAGATCTTCAGCGCCGTCGGGAACGTCAGCACCGCACCAACCGCAGCAGCTTCGCCACGTCCTCTACGCTCGCCCCGGATCACCACCCCGTCCGGCAACCGAACCTCCAGGCCCCCACTCGCTCCCGCCACGGTAAACTCCGCGAAGGCCGGCCGCGGACTGCCGGCCTGATCGCGCCGATGCCGCTGCAGCCACGAGACCAGCGTCGGGTACTTGATCCCCTCCCCGCCGTGCGAACGCCTTCTGCGTCAGACCGCTCTGCTCGTACGCCCGCACCACCGCCTCCCGCTCCGCCGCCGGCGTGATCCGCCGGCCTCGTTCATCCCGCTTCGCCTCCACTAGCTCCGTCGTCGTGATCCGCATCCCCACCCTCTACACCTCGCCACCCGCCTCCGATAGGGGGTCGTCGGCCGGACGCTTACGGATCAACCGTGCCGCCAGACAATGTCCCAATGCCGCCATTTGGCTCAATGACGACCGGATCGCCACCGCAGACTCACGCTCCATTTCCTGCGCGAGCCCGCTGATCAACGGATCGAGCAGCGCAAGACGCTGGAATGGCTCGATAATCAGGTCGCTGATCAAGCCCAGGTCGAAGCTCCGCACCCAGCCGGGATTCAGGCCGAGCAAGATGATGTTGGCCTCGCCGAGCCATCGTTTGGAGTGCGGGACATCAGGCGGCACGATGCCGACCTCGCCACGCCCTACGCGTCCGGTCTGCTTGGGTCCACCGTGAACACCCCAGGTGAGGTCACATGTGCAATCGTGGCAGGGTATCAGGATTTCCCATCTGGGAGTTTTTCCATTGCCTGTCTCGTCTAGGTTGCGCTTTCCACAAAAGACACATAGGTCCGAAGGCGATGCGCACGGTCGCGTGGGCAGCTGGTGGGCAACCTTGAGGGTCAATGCTCCGTTCGAAGAAAGTGTATGGTCGTTCTGACCGAGTTCAGCAGACATAGCCGCAGCTCACGCCACGGCCCGGCGGCGGAGAGTTGAGGATAGTAATCTGCATCGCGGTGAATGACTTGGATATAAACGCTAAATCCTTTGATGTATCGCTGTATGATACCCGCTGCGGGGTTGCTCACACCAAGCAGGCCTTAAACTCCGCCACGAGTTGGTCGCGGTCGAGATTCCGGCCAATGAACACGAAGCTGTTCTGACGCGGCTCGGAACCCCAAGGGCGGTCGAAACGTCCATCGAAGAGCATGTGAACGCCTTGGAACACCAGGCGCTTGTCGCTGCCTTGAATCGAAAGCACGCCCTTGCTGCGAAAGATGTCATTGCCCTTCGTGCGGAGCAACTCGCCGAGCCAGTCGTTGAGCTTCTTGCCGTCGAGATTACCCGGAAAGGTGATACCCACGGATGTCACCTCCTCATCGTGCTCGTGATCGGGTTTGAAGACGTGGGACCACGCGGGGGTAATCGGTTCGGCTCCAGCATGGAGGGCCGCGTTGAACTCCTCCGGTCTGTGTTGGGTGAACAACGCGTAGAGGCCACCGTGAGCGATGCGCACGGGAAAGACTGCGGGGAAGAACGGGAAATTGAGCCGTTGCCGGCGCGTGCCGGGCAGAATCGCTTCCAGCGGAGGTAGCGTGTCCTCCCAGTCCGAGAAAATCAGCACGGCGGCCTCGCGGGCGAGGGCGATATCCGCCTCGCTCAGACTTTTCACCGGCACCAAGGCAACGTCCATTTCGGGATCGGGACCTTCGTTGATCACAAGCTGCGTGTCACCCGTCGGCAGATCGTAAACGCCGCCCCATTCGAACGGATACTCCGGTTCCAGAAACTGGGGATCGATCTCGTGGGCTCGGGACAAATTGAATCCACCCACATCGATCACACGGTCGAGCGCCACATTGCCCTTTTCCGTGCGATAAATGCGAGCCGCCGTATTCATCCGGCGCAGTCGGTCTTCCAGGGCGTTGAGTTCGGTTGGGGCAACCAAATCGATTTTGTTCAGGAGGATGACGTCGGCAAAGGCCACCTGTTCCTTCGCTTCATCACTATCGCTGAGGTGCAGCGCGATGTGCTTAGCATCGACCACCGTCACGATGGCATCGAGTCGGTAACGCTCACGAATTTCCGGGTCGGTGAAGAACGTCTGCGCGACCGGCCCGGGATCGGCGAGGCCGGTCGTTTCAATCATCACCGCATCAAGCGGGTCCTTGCGCTTGGCGAGCCGGGCCAGGATGCGGATCAGATCGCCGCGCACGGTGCAGCAGATACAGCCGTTGTTCATCTCGAAAAGTTCCTCGTCACTTTGGATGACGAGCTGGTTGTCGATGCCGACTTCGCCGAACTCGTTTTCGATCACCGCGATCTTACGACCGTGTTGTTCGGACAGGATGCGGTTGAGGAGTGTCGTTTTACCGGAGCCGAGAAAGCCCGTGAGGACGGTAACAGGAATGGGTTTTTCTGGATTCATAAATAGTGTCTGGCCGGATCAAAAATCGAAGAGGATAACGCCCAGCCCAAGGCCGCCGAGCAGGAGGCCGGTGATGCGCGGATGGGGATGTTCCAGCCAGCGCCAACGCAGGCGCTGCACGCTATAAAGCGTCAGCCATGTGAGAATGAGCATACCGCCGAGCGTGGCGACCGCGAGGACGACGCTCAGCCAAATAATACCCGACCAGCCGTAGGGCACGGCGGTTAGGTAAACCGGCAAAAACAATTCGCACGGCGACAGCGTAAGCGTAAGGAACAGCGCCCACAGAGCGGCGCGGTCGGTAGCCTCGGGCAGCAGTTTCTCCGGGTGACCCTGGCAATGATTGCAGCCGGTCCCGTGCGGGGCTCGGAATGCCAGCCAGCTGCCTAGAGTGATCAGCAACGCCGCGACGCCCCAATGAAATATCTCCCCGAAACGGTCGCTCAGCGCGAAACCGAACCACGCCAGACCGATGCCGAGCGCGGTGGTGGTGAGAATATGGCCGCCGCCGGCCAGGGCCACGGCGGCAAGCGTCTGGCGACGCGTCCAGCCCCGACCGCGTCCGATCATGACGAACGGCAGCCAGTGCGTTGGGATCGCCGCGTGCAGAAAGGCCACGGCGAAACCGGTCGTGGCGAGGGTTACGCTGTAGGTGGAATTCATGTATAGACTAAAGTCGCGGAGGTCCGTCAGCGGGCCGAGGGAGCGGAGAGACGCTCAGGCGCGTCCGCCGCCCGGACCTCAATCACACGGAGTCCGGCCGGCAACGGATCGAGCAGCACACGATAAGTCGCCAGCGGAGGACGCCGGTGCCGACGCACAGTCTGGCGTGGCTCGACCGGAGAGGACGGTCACGGGGAGGCGGCGATCAACAGCTTCACCGTTACGCACAGCGGTTTCAGGAACCGAGTTGGAGGAGATGGGATGCGCGGACATAGGGAGAGGAGTTTAGGATTGGGATTTTGGCTGAAGCGGATCGCCGTGTTGGTCGGTGGTGTAAACGGCGTGCGGGTCGAAGGCTTTGCGGTCTTCGAGGAACGTGAGGCCGTTGCCAGTCTCAGCTCCGAGCGCGGTGAAGCGCCGGAAGAAACAGGAGCGGTAGCCCACGTGGCAGGATGCGCCTCCGGTGAGGCGGACTTGGAGCACTAGGGCGTCCTGATCATCGTCCACCAACACGGCCACGACTTCCTGCGCCAGGCCGCTTTGCTCGCCTTTCCGCCACAGCTTTTGACGCGAGCGTGACCAGTAGTGCGCGTATCGCGTGGTCAACGTGAGCCGCAGGGCTTCGGCATTCATATAGCCGAGCATCAGGATCTCGCGCGAATCGGCGTCCTGTGTCACGCACGGCAGGAGCCCGTGTTCATCAAGCTTGGGCTGGAACTCGTGGCCTTCCTCAACTTGCAGAAGCGTGCCGCGAGCGGGAAAAGAGGGAGTTGGATCGGAGGTGTTCATGAATTCGTGGGATATGCGATTGCTGGTGACGGGGTACGGATTTTCGAGCCACCCCTAAGTTCGGTCTGGGTGATGGGTTGAGGTTGATACGACTGACGCTGGTTGTCCATCCCTGGCGGAGGGAAGGCCCGGCTCGGCGGGCCTGACCGGAGCCAGGGATGGAGATTGATTCGCCGCGAAGCTTGCTGGCGTCTGGTACCCGAGCTTACCGTGCGGCCGCTTCTGGTTGTACTTCACCCGGAAGTCCTCGATGACGACCCGGGCCTCGGTAAGCGTCCACAGTTGCTCGCGATTGAGGCACTCGTCACGGAAGCGTCCGTGGAACGATTCCACAAAGCCATTCTGCCACGGGCTGCCGGGTTCGATGTAGATGGTCTTGATCT
>Ga0194129_10007240_pt1 | contig 13283 bp, 9 predicted proteins | sample TA2KigCa35mmetaG_FD_150862 | JGI IMG/M metagenome (GOLD analysis project Ga0194129, IMG submission 150862) | Freshwater microbial communities from Lake Tanganyika, Tanzania - TA2015038 Kigoma Deep Cast 35m | ecosystem: Environmental > Aquatic > Freshwater > Lake | place: Tanzania: Lake... | reverse complement strand
TTGCCAGACATGTTCTGTAATAAATGGAACCATTGGTGCCATCAACAGAGTCAAAGTCTCAATGCACTCATGGAGCGTTGCTAGGGCGGTGCTATCGCCATCCCAGAATCTCCTTCGGGAACGTCGAACATACCAATTGGAGAGATCATCGACAAACTTTGCGATTGCGCTGCCAGCTTTCTGTGAGTCAAAATCTGCGTAGGAACTATCGACAATCTCAACGAGTTGATTTAACTCACTTAAAATCCAGCGATCCATCATCGGGCGCTTTGAGACTGGAGCAACTTCACCTGGAATGTAATTAGAAGCTGATGCATAGAGCGCCAAGAAAGAGACGGTATTCCAATAAGTAAGCAAGGTCTTTCGCACAACTTCGGAGATGATTTCATGCCCTACACGGCGAGCGCTCCAAGGCGAGCCGGATGCGAGCATGTACCAACGGACCGCATCAGCGCCATGTCGATCCATTAGCGGCATTGGTTCCAGGACATTGCCCAAGTGCTTACTCATCTTTCGGCCATCTTTATCGAGAATATGGCCGAGGCATAACACCGTCTTGTAAGAGGATTTGTCGAAGACCAATGTTCCGATAGCCATGAGCGTGTAAAACCAACCACGGGTTTGATCGATTGCCTCGCAGATGAAGTCAGCTGGATATGCCTCCGTGAACTTCTCTTTAGATCCGGCTTTATGCGGATAACCCCATTGAGCAAATGGCATCGCTCCAGAGTCGTACCAGCAATCAATCACTTCTTGCGTGCGAACCATGACATTCTTGCATTCGATACATGGAAAAGTGATCGCATCGACATATGGACGATGGAGCTCAAGATCCCCAAGATCTCTTCCGGCAAACTTTGTTAATTCGCTCTTGGAAGATATCGCTAACTCATGTCCATCTTCGCATCGCCATATTGGTAGCGGTGTTCCCCAATACCGATTTCGAGAGAGCGCCCAATCAATGTTGTTATTTAACCAATCGCCATACCTGCCGGTCTTGATTGTTTCAGGATGCCAATCGGTAGCTGCGTTTTCCCGGAGAAGCTCATCCTTTATCTTTGTGGTGCGGATATACCAAGAAGGTTGTGCGTAATAGATGAGTGGAGTGTGGCACCGCCAACAATGTGGATATGAGTGTTGGAATGTTTGGTGCTTAAAGAGGGCGCCGCTCTCTTTAAGACTCTTAATTAGAATCTTGTCAGCATCCTTGAAGAACTTGCCGCCTACTAAATCCACTTCATCCAGGAAGTTTCCATTGGGGGATACTGGATTTACGACGGGTAATTCATATCGTTTACAAGTCGCCAAGTCATCGGCGCCGAAGGCTGGCGCTTGATGAACCAGACCTGTTCCATCTTCAGTAGTTACATAGTCGGCTAGAACTACAAAGTGGGCATCCGGGATATCAACTAAATCAAAGGGGCGCTGGTACTTAACTCGTTCCAAATCTCTTCCAGATATCCGCTTCAGTTCAGTGAAGCCAGGCGCTACTTTCTCGGCAAGCGGCTCGGCAACTACAAGTACCTCTTGCATCTCTTCACCGGCAGTTCTCAATACTAAGTATGTGACATCTGGATTAACGGCGATTGCGGTATTCGAGACCAAGGTCCATGGCGTTGTGGTCCAGACAAGAAGGTTCGCATTTAATGTAGCGAGCTCACCGCTTGTGATTGGGAATCGAACATAGACGGATGGATCAGTGACGGTCTCATAGCCTTGAGCTAACTCGTGATCAGAAAGGCTGGTGCCGCAGCGCGGGCAATACGGCGCAACGCGATGGTCTTGGACCAATAATCCCTTCTTATGAATTTGGGCAAGCGACCACCAGACGCTCTCGATGTATTCATCCGACATCGTCCAATAAGCCTCATCAAAATCTACCCAGAAGCCCATTCGCTCAGTCATTTCGGTAAATGCACTTACATGTCGTTGTACTGATTCACGACACTTGTCATTGAATTTATCTATGCCGAATTTTTCGATATCGCCCTTACCTGAAAAACCTAACTCCTTTTCTACAGCGATTTCTACAGGGAGACCATGGCAATCCCATCCTGCTTTTCGGATTACATGCTTACCCTTCATCGTGTGATAGCGCGGAAAAACATCTTTAAATACCCGCGCTTCAATGTGGTGAGTTCCAGGCATTCCATTTGCAGTCGGAGGGCCTTCATAGAAAGTCCATGATTCACCGCCGGCGCGTTGGCTCAAGCTCTTGTGAAATATTTCTTGGGTGCTCCAGAAGGAGAGAATCTCTCGCTCAACTTTTGGGAGATCAATTTGAGGACTAAGCGCCTCATACGGTGACTTTGAAATGACCATCCCTTTCCAATCGAATCAGCCAATCTGACTGAATTCATATTTGGAGGGGCGATCATTCGACCGCGGTACCACCCGCCTTGTCTACCATTATTGGTAGATATCTTCGTGACCTTGTTGTCGGTTCTACGTGAGCCAGTTAGCTCATTTCTTCCGACTCGCTCTCGGGTGATTGCCCAGTCTCTGCGAATCTCTACAAGGTGTCTTGCGACAAAGCGAATTTTAGCCCATCAAGATCGCCCAACAAGTGAGCCCAATTTCATGTGGCGAGTGGCATTTGAAGCTAATAACCCCTAGCCTTCGGCGCTGTGCCATTAAAGAAAAAACTCGCTAAAGCGGTAGCTAAATTTAAGAAAGCGCCTGCCAAAAAAGTCGCTCCCAAGAAGAGCCCTGCGAAGAAGTCGGTGAAGAAGGCACCAGCCAAGAAATCCCCAGCCAAGAAAGCACCGGTCAAGAAAGCTCCGGTTAAGAAAGCGCCAGCAAAGAAAGTACCGGTCAAAAAAGCGCCAGTAAAGCCAACTCTTGCTAAGAAGTTTCCACCAAAGAAGCCACAAGCAGAAATTATTAAAGGTCAACATAAGACTGCATTGACAAGTAGCACCGCTAAAGGCGCAACCACCATCTCTGTTTATAAGCCAGAAATAGAGGCGAGTGATGTTGTGGTCGTTGAAGAGAAGCGACTAGTTCTTCCACCTCCCATCCGTAAACCCAAGCCAGGAAAGAAAGCTGCGCCGCTTAAGCCAATCAAAGCCGCGCCACCGCCTCTAATTGTTGATGAGGGCGCCGAAAATTGGACAGCAACAGAGTTGAAATCAATTCGAAGCGAGCTTGCCAAAGATCTGACTCGGCTAAAGAAAGAATTAGCTGAGGTTGAGAGCGAGATGGATGCGCTAATTGAGGCCTCAGGCGTTGGAGCCGGCGATGATCAAGCTGATGCTGGCGCTAAGACCTTTGAAAGGGAACATGAGATGTCCCTTGTTTACAACGCCCGCGATATGGTCCTACAAACTGAACGCGCATTAGAGCGCATCGATACTAAGACTTATGGTCGATGTGAGGATTGCGGGAATCCAATTGGTAAGGCAAGGCTCCAAGTATTCCCGCGCGCAACGCTCTGCATGTTATGCAAACAGAAGGAAGAGCGCCGCTGAAGTCGTCCCGTGCCGAGCGCGCGCGACGACTATTTATCTCAATTGCTATATCCGTATTCGCTCTTGATCTTGCTTCAAAGAATTGGGCTGAGTCCTACCTTCAATATCGCGAACCAGTAAGAGTGATTGGTGATTTCTTAAAACTAAGTTACTCAACTAATTCTGGTGCCGCGTTTAGTCTTTTTACTGATGCCACCTTATTACTCTCTTCACTTAAATTAGTTGTCGTCGGTTTCATTATTTTTTACATGCGAAATCTCACCAACCCACTCTGGGGCGCAGCCCTCGGCGCACTTCTCGGTGGAGTGGTTGGCAACCTCTACGATCGAGCAATCAGACCTCCCGGAGTCTGGCGAGGCGAAGTCATCGATTGGATTGTGCTACCAAATTGGCCGACCTTTAACATCGCCGACAGCGCAATCGTCTGCGCTGGTATTGCAATGACTATTTTGACGATGCGAAACATCCAACCCAAGGGCTCACAAGACGATCCGCTGGACGGTCCAAAGTGAGTGCACGAGAGAAGCGACTACTGCTAATTGATGAAACCCTTGAGGGTGAGCGGGTAGATGTGGCGCTTACTGGGTTACTGGGGTTATCTAGAAGTGCGGTAGCTGATCTACTAAATGCTGGCGATGTATTACAAGGAAAGAAACCACTAGCAAAGTCTGATCGGGTCAAAGCCGGAGATCGACTACAAGTCTTGCTTCCCGCCGAAATTGATCCACTTGATTTCACACGGGTGGTAAGTGACGAACTAGATGTGGTCTATGACGATGCAGATGTCGTTGTAATTAATAAACCGGTCGGCGTGGCAGCACATCCAAGTCCCGGCTGGCAAGGTCCAACAGTTCTCGGTGATCTGATTTCACGAGGTTATCCAATCTCCACTTCTGGAGCTGAAGAACGAAAAGGAATCGTGCAACGACTCGACGTTGGAACTACCGGGTTAATGGTGGTCGCAAAACACGAAGATTCTTATATTGCGCTAAAGAATCAATTTAGATCGAGAACTGTCTCCAAGGTCTATCACGCACTAGTTCAAGGGCATATGGATCCAACAGAAGGAACTATCGATGCGCCAATCGGCAGACACCCGAAAGAGGATTATCGTTTTGCGGTTGTCGCAGATGGAAAACCCAGCGTTACCCACTTCTCACTAATTGAATTCTTACCTGGTGCAACACTTCTAAAAGTTGAGCTAGAGACCGGAAGAACTCATCAGATTCGAGTTCACTTCAGCGCGCTCCGCCATCCGCTAGTAGGAGATCTTGCTTATGGAGCAGATCCAGTTTTAGCAGAGCGACTTGAATTGAAGAGACCTTGGTTACACGCGATTGAACTCTCCTTTGATCAACCGTCAAGCGGGGAGCGGATCACGCTTACTAGTGAATATCCCTTAGACCTAAAAAACGCCTTGACTTTGCTCGGTTCGGAGTCTTAGCCCCGTTAGTCGTAGCAGTGGAGTAATCTCACCGCCCGTGAGCAAGGACTTCGTACACCTTCATGTGCATACCGAGTACTCCATGCTCGATGGCGCAGCGCGGATAGATCAGCTCGCAGAAGAAGTTGCGCGGCAAGGCAGCCCCGCTATTGCAATCACAGACCACGGTCATGTCTTTGGCGCCTTTGATTTCTATAAGACGATGAAATCAGTCGGCGTAAAACCGATTATTGGGATTGAAGCGTATGTAGCACCGGAATCTCGCCTAGATAAGCGGCGCGTGAAGTGGGCCGAAGGTGGCGAAGATGATGTCTCAGCCGGTGGCGCCTATACCCACATGACAATCCTGGCTGAGAACAACGAAGGTCTCTCTAATTTATTTAAGTTGGCATCACTAGCTTCACTAGAAGGTTTTTATTACAAACCGAGAATGGATCGCGAACTTCTTACCAAGTATTCATCAGGACTAATTGCTACCTCAGGATGTGTTGCGGGAGAGATTCAGACTCGACTTCGAATGGGCGCATACGCAGAGGCACGGAGCGCCGCCGCCACATATCGCGAGATCTTTGGCCCGAATAATTTCTATATCGAGCTAATGGATCATGACCTTGAGATTGAAAACCGGGTTAAATCCGATCTGCTTCGCCTAGCCAAAGAATTGGGATTGCCACTTCTTGCCACAAACGATCTTCACTACACCTTCGCCGAAGATGCAAAGCACCATGCGGCACTTCTTGCGGTCCAATCCGGAACCACACTCTCTGATCCGAAGAGATTTAAGTTTGATAGCGAAGAGTTCTACTTGAAAGACGCCGCTACGATGCGCCGTCTCTTTAAAGATCTGGAAGAGGCTTGCGATAACACGCTATTGATAGCCGAACGGTGCAATGTAACGCTCCGTGAGAATGAGAATTTACTTCCTAAATTCCCAGTCCCGGAGGGCGAAGATGAAAACTCCTGGTTGGTAAAACAATCCCAGATTGGGCTTTCGAATAAGTTCCAAGAAGGAGCAAGTAAAGAACATCAAGATCGACTTGATTATGAACTTGGCGTTATGACCAAGATGGGTTTTGCTGGCTACTTTTTGGTCGTTGCCGATTTAGTTGCTCATGCAAAATCTGTCGGCATTCGCGTTGGGCCGGGTCGCGGTTCAGCAGCGGGATCATTGGTTTCTTATTGCTTGGGAATCACCGCCTTGGATCCCCTTAAGCATGGCTTGCTCTTTGAGCGCTTTCTAAATCCCGATCGAATTTCGATGCCCGATATCGATCTTGATTTCGATGAAAGAAGGCGCGGCGAGATGATCCGCTACGCCATAGATAAGTATGGTGAAGATCGAGTCGCTCAAATCATCACCTATAACACCATCAAGTCAAAGCAATCTATAAAAGATGCCAGCAGGGTTTTGGGTTACCCCTTTGCAATCGGGGATCGTCTTACTAAAGCGCTTCCCCCAGCAATCATGGGAAAGGACATCTCGTTAAGTGGGGTATTCGATAAGAGCCATGAGAGATTCCAAGAAGCACAAGAGTTTCGCAATATTTATGAAGATGACCAAGAAGCAAAAGCAATTGTTGATACAGCCCGTGGCTTGGAGGGACTAAAACGCCAATGGAGCGTGCATGCGGCTGGGGTGATCTTGAGTCGCGATCCGCTCTTGGATGTAATCCCAATCCAGCGACGCGAAGCTGATGGGGCGGTGATTACTCAATTCGACATGATTGCCTGCGAATCCACCGGGCTACTAAAGATGGACTTTCTAGGCCTGCGCAATCTCTCAGTACTCGATGACTGTTTGTTAAATATTGAGAAGAATAGAAATGAGCAAGTAGTTCTAGAAGAATTAGAGCTAGCTGATAAGAAAACATTTGAGCTCTTGGCTCGCGGAGAGACTCTAGGCGTATTCCAGCTTGATAGCGCCCCCATTCGTGCGCTGCTTCGCTCGATGAACCCGGATTCTTTTGAGGATATCTCTGCTGTTATTGCTCTCTATCGCCCAGGTCCGATGGGCGTTAATGCTCATACTGATTATGCAGACCGCAAGAATAAACGTAAGCGGATTGAACCAATTCATCCAGAACTTTCTGAACCTCTTAAAGAAATCCTTGATGACACTTATGGATTGATTGTCTATCAAGAACAAGTTATGGCGATTGCCCAGAAAGTTGCTGGATTCTCACTTGCTCGCGCGGACTTACTGCGAAAGGCAATGGGTAAGAAGAATAAAGAAATCCTCGATAAGGAATATGTTCACTTCGAAGCGGGAATGAAGAAAAATGGTTTCTCAAACTTTGCGATTGAAGAACTATGGAAGACGCTAATTCCGTTCTCTGACTACGCCTTTAACCGAGCCCATAGCGCGGGATATGGCGTGGTTTCATTCTGGACTGCGTATCTAAAGGCCAATTACCCAACGGAATACATGGCAGCCCTATTATCGAGTGTCAAAGATGATAAAGACAAGTCTGCGCTCTACCTAAATGAGTGCCGAAGAATGGGAATCAAAGTTCTTCCGCCCGATGTAAATGAATCTGATTCTGAGTACACGCCTCGTGGTAAAGATATCCGCTTTGGTCTGGCAGCTATCCGAAATGTTGGCGAGAATGTCGTTGCCTCAGTTGTGAGGAATAGGAACGCCAAAGGTCGGTACACATCCTTCGGTGACTTCTTAGCAAAGGTAGATGCGGTCGTTTGCAATAAGAAAACAATTGAATCACTCATCAAAGCAGGTGCATTTGATTCGCTAGGTGATACTCGAAAAGGACTTATGGCGGTCCATCTTGAGGCAATCGAAGCGATCTCTGAAACTAAGCGGGCAGAATCCATCGGACAATTCGACTTGTTTGGTGGAAATGAGTCACAGGGTGTGATCTCCGGCGTTGTATTGGATATACCATCAGATGAAATGCTCGGTCTTTATGTCTCAGATCATCCGTTACTAGGAGTCGAACATGTATTGAATAGCGTTCGCGATGTTCCAGTCTCACAGATTTACGATGAACAAGTTGAGCATGAAAGTATTTTCACAATTGCCGGTTTGATAACTAGCGTTCAGCGAAAAGTTAGTCGACAAGGCTCAAATTGGGCGATTGTTACGGTTGAAGATCTTGAGGGCGAGATTGATGTCCTCTTCTTCTCCAACTCCTATCAACAGCATGCGCTAAATCTCATAGAGGATCGTATCGTCGCAATTCGTGGACGAGTTGATAAACGTGAGGAGACACCAAGATTTACCGCTCTCGATCTCTCAATTCCCGATGTCAACCAAGCTCCAGTCGGACCCTTTGTAATTCGTGTTGAAGCTGAACGTTGCACTCCGCCATTAGTCGACCGGATGAAAGAGATTCTCCGTTCGCATCCCGGTACTAGAGAAGTTCACCTTCGGATTGAAGGGGGCGTTAAAGATACGACTTTTAGATTAGATGACGGTTTGAAAATAACTGCTTCACCAAGCCTAAGCGCAGATTTAAAGTCAATACTCGGCCCAGATTGCCTCGTTTAGGACTTATAAACCAGAGCGCGAGTTAATACCTCTTTATCTAGAATGGGGTAGTGAATCCAGCTGAACTTCCTCTAATTAGAACGCTAGACCTCCGTGGCCAGCGCCTATCTAAGAGCGGATACCAGTCGAAACTTCCGAGAGCGAGACTGGATGTAAAGGCTGCTCTCGCCCAAGTTGAACCAATCATCGATGAAGTTAGAAACGGTGATGTAACTACCTTACTTAGGCTCTGCGAACGTTTTGATGGTATTAGCCCAGCCGAAATTAGAGTTCCTAAGGCAAAGATTGACGAAGCGCTTAACAAACTCGAACCTAATCTAAGAGCGGTTATTCAGGAGTCGATTCGACGGGTTCGAATTGTCCATAAAGCACAGACTCGAGGGGAGTCAACGGTCCGAGTTGTAGATGGGGGAGAAGTCGAGGAGCGATGGATCCCAGTCGATCGCGTTGGTCTGTATGTTCCCGCCGGTCGCGCTATCTATCCCAGCTCAGTTGTAATGAATGTTCTGCCTGCGCAAATAGCTGGCGTTAAAAGTATTGCCCTTGCATCCCCGCCACAGAAAGATAATGACGGCTGGCCAAACGATCTAGTTCTTGCAACCTGCGCCTTACTTGGCGTTGATGAGATTTACGCGATTGGCGGCGCACAAGCAATCGCCGCGCTTGCTTTGGGAATTAAAAATTCTTCTGGCGCGGTAATTAGCGAACCGGTAGATATTGTTACCGGGCCAGGAAACATCTATGTGGCTGCTGCTAAGCGAGCGCTGCGCGGAATAGTTGGAATAGATTCGGAAGCAGGTCCAACTGAGATTGCCATAGTTGCTGACTCAACTGCGATAGCGGGAGAAGTTGCGGCGGATTTAGTCAGTCAAGCCGAACACGACACTATTGCCGCGGCCATATTGATTACCGATTCACTTCAACTCAAAGATGAAGTAGTTAAAGAACTGGGGATTCGAGTAAAGCGAACCCGACATAATCAAAGGATTTCTGAGGCCTTAAGCGGCGAACAATCAGCGATTGTTCTAGTTGATGACTTGGATCAGGCGTTAGATGTTGCAAATGCATACGCAGCTGAACATCTCGAGTTGTTGATAAGTGATCCGGTAAGCGCAAGTAAGGAGATTAGAAACGCTGGAGCAGTCTTTCTCGGAAGGTTTTCTCCGGTTTCACTAGGCGATTACTTGGCCGGCTCAAATCACGTGCTTCCGACCGGTGGATGCGCATGTCACTCCAGCGGACTATCTGTGCAAACTTTTCTACGTGGCCTCCATTTCATAAATTACAGCGAGCGAGCGCTCCGTGAGATTGCAACTAGCGTTGTGGCTTTTGCCGAAGCAGAAGATTTACCTGCACATGGTGAAGCGATAAAGGCGCGGTTTGAGTCATGAGTCCAAACTGGCCATCTTGGCTACCGCTTCGCGGAGACTTAAGTGAACTATCTCCATATGGAGCGCCACAAATAGAAGTTCCGGTTCGATTAAATACAAATGAGAACCCCTACAACTTAAGTGATGATTTACAAAGCGCACTTTTGGATGAGATCTCGCGTTGCCTAAAGGTTTTGAATCGCTATCCAGATAGAGATGCGATAGCGCTGCGCGAAGCGCTCGCCGGTTCCATCAACGCCTCTCACGGCACCGATGTGGACTCTGCTTCAATCTGGGCAGCAAATGGCAGTAATGAAATTATCCAGACCATTCTCTTGGCTTTTGAAGGAGGAGCGCTTGGATTTGAACCTTCATACTCCATGCACCCACTCATCTCAAAGGTCGTTGGCAAGAGTTGGATTTCAATTCCTAGAGATAAGAATTTTGAGATTAGCGAGTCACAGATTGAGAAGGCTATTAGCGCTACCGAATCAAAAATCATCTTCATTACAACGCCAAATAATCCAACCGGTACCTCAACTTCACTTGAGTTGATCACAAAGGTTGCAACTGCGATAGCGTCGCGGCAAGGCCTAGTCGTTGTAGATGAGGCCTATGGCGAGTTCTCAAAGAATCCATCGGCTATAACTCTGATCAAGGGCCATCCGAATGTCTTAGTCTCAAAGACTATGAGTAAGGCCTTTGCTTTTGCTGGCGCTCGACTTGGCTATGTGATTGCCGACCCAAAAGTTATCGAAGCGCTTCAATTAGTTCGACTCCCTTATCACTTGAGCGCTTTGACTCAAGCGGCTGCTCTGGCTGCAATTTCAAAGCAGAGTTCACTCAGTAAAGATGTAGAGCGGTTGCGAGAGGCGCGCGAAGAAGTTGCCAAGGAGATTAACTCAATGGGATTGCAGAGCTATCCAAGTGAGGCGAACTTCTTACTTTTCTCTGGATTTATTGATTCTTCTGTAAAGCTCTGGGAAGAGTTGTTAAACCGGGGAGTCTTGGTTCGGGATGTGGGAATAGCTGGACATTTGCGAGTGACCATCGGAACTCGTGCCGAGAACCGGGCTTTTCTAGATGCTTTAAGAGAGATAACACAGGGTCGTGGATCAAGAAGAGAAGATAACCATCCAGAGGTTAGGGGATAATCAGAACATGGCGAGAATTTCAAAGGTGGAGCGCTCCACAAAAGAGTCCCAAGTCAAAGTTGAGCTAAATCTTGATGGAACGGGAAAGATTGAAGTCGATACTGGAGTTCCCTTCTTTGATCACATGCTCTCGCAACTCGGCAAACATGCTGGCTTTGATCTAAGCGTCAAGACAAGTGGAGATGTTGAGGTCGATTCACACCATACTGTGGAGGACACCTCACTTGCCGTTGGCCAAGCCCTACGTGAGGCGTTGGGTGATAAATCTGGAATTCGTCGCTTTGGGGATGCGCTGGTTCCACTAGATGAAGTAATCGTTCAAGCTGCGGTTGACCTTTCCGGTCGCCCATATTTAGTTCATAGACAACCCGAAATAGTGGAGTTGATTGGAACTTTCGATACCACTTTGGGCAAACACATCTGGGAATCTTTTGTTGCAGAAGCGCGGATTGCTCTACACATCCGGGTCATCGAGGGAAGAAATGCCCACCATGTATTAGAAGCACAATTTAAAGCGGTAGCTAGAGCGCTGCGCGATGCCGTCACACTTGATTCAAGGGTTTCAGGAGTCCCCTCAACTAAAGGCGTCCTCTGATGGGACGGAGATGAAGGAACGTAACGCAATCTCTATTCTCGATTATGGGTCGGGGAATATTCGTTCCGCTCAGCGCGCACTCGAGCGAGTTGGATTGGAAGTAGAAGTAACTTCAGATTTTGAAAGAGCTTTGGAATCCTCCGGATTAGTCGTTCCTGGTGTGGGCGCCTTTGGAAGTTGTATGAGTCAACTCCGGGCTGTTCGCGGTGATGAAGTGATTCGCGCGCGCTTCGAATCCGACCGACCAATTCTCGGAATCTGCGTTGGTATGCAAGTTCTCTTTGCTGGAAGTGAGGAATCAAAAGAGGAAGGCTTAGCAATCCTCCCGAATAAAGTAAATAAGTTAGCTGCTCCAATACTGCCGCACATTGGTTGGAATGAAGTTACTGAAGTTGCACCGCTACAACTACTAAAAGGCATAAATGCTGAACGGTTCTACTTTGTGCACTCATATGCGGCAAGGGAAGTATCGGGGGATGTCAAAACTGCCATCGCAAACTACGGTGAAGATTTCATAGCCGCCGTTGAGCTGGGTTCCTTAAGCGCAGTCCAATTCCATCCCGAAAAAAGCGGTGATGTTGGGCTCCAACTTCTAAAGAATTGGGCGGAAGTTCTATGAGAAAGTTGGTGCTGCTTCCTGCAATGGATGTCCGAGGCGGCCAAGCAGTTCGCTTGGTACGAGGTGAATTGAACGCTGAGACCCAATACGGTGCGCCACTGGAAGCAGCGTTAGCTTTCCAAGATGTGGGTGCAGAGTGGATTCACTTAGTCGATCTTGATGCAGCATTTGGCACGGGTAGTAATCATGAACTGCTTCGCGAGGTTATCTCAAAACTGCAATTGAAGGTGGAGCTCTCTGGTGGAATTAGAGATGAATCATCGCTAGCGAAAGCGCTGGCCACTGGCTGCGAGCGCATCAATCTTGGAACTGCTGCGCTTGAGAGCCCAGAATGGACTGCTTCGGTGATCGCAAAATATGGGGAGCGCATCGCGGTGGGACTTGATGTCCGAGGAAGAACACTGGCTGCGCGCGGCTGGACAAAAGAAGGAGGCGACTTATTCGAAACTCTTGCCCGCCTTGATAGCGAAGGTTGCGCTCGTTATGTAGTTACCGATGTAAATAAGGATGGCACTCTGCAAGGGCCAAATGTCGAGCTGCTAAAGAGCGTATGCGAGATGACAAATCAGCCGGTAATCGCATCAGGCGGCATCTCCTCTCTAGATGATTTGATCAAACTCCGTGAACTAGTTGATGTGGGAATCGAAGGCGCAATCGTCGGTAAGGCTCTCTATGCCGGAGCATTCACTTTGGAAGATGCGCTGAAGGTAAGTCAATGAGTCTTGCCACGAGAATCATTCCCTGCCTTGATGTGGCTAATGGAAGAGTTGTTAAAGGAATCAACTTCATTGATTTAAAGGAGGCTGGCGATCCAGTAGAAATGGCCGCCATTTATGCCCGCGAGGGCGCCGATGAGATTACCTTTCTGGATATCACTGCTAGCGCCGAAGGTAGAGGAACCACGCTTGAAGTACTTCGTCGCACAGCAGAACAGGTATTCATTCCACTCACAGTCGGAGGCGGTATCTCGTCTGTCGAAGATGTTAATCAGTTGTTGAGAGCAGGCGCCGACAAAATTTCCTTAAATACCGCCGCGATAAGGAACCCAAGACTCATTTCAGAGATAGTTGATCGATTCGGCACTCAAGTTCTCGTCCTATCAGTAGACGCAAGACGTGCGCGCACT
>Ga0194129_10007239_pt1 | contig 13283 bp, 10 predicted proteins | sample TA2KigCa35mmetaG_FD_150862 | JGI IMG/M metagenome (GOLD analysis project Ga0194129, IMG submission 150862) | Freshwater microbial communities from Lake Tanganyika, Tanzania - TA2015038 Kigoma Deep Cast 35m | ecosystem: Environmental > Aquatic > Freshwater > Lake | place: Tanzania: Lake... | reverse complement strand
TTTTCTGATGATGCGATCAAGGGCAAGCACAACACCGAATCGATAGAGGTTGGTTCTGGTATCTACATCTCCGGTCGCGTCGTCGATTACAAGCCGGTCACCAAGATACCGCTGGCAGACGCGAAAAAAAACATTGAGGAGCGCGTGCTGACCATTGAGGCAGAGAAGCTCGCCCAAGCCGCAGGTGAGAAGCGTCTGGCCGAGCTGAAGGCCGGTGGTAGCGCTGATTTTGCTGCGGTCAAACAGGTATCGCGGTCGAACTTTAATGGCGTGTCGGCGCCCGCAGTGGCCGCCATCATGAAGGCCGACCCGACCAAGTTGCCCGCTTATGTGGGCGTGGCCGTGCCGGGCAAGGGCTACAGCATTTACAAAGTGAACGGTATCGACGACAAGCCGGCTGATGCGGAAGCGATCAAATCAGAAAAGCAGCAGGTGGAAGAATTTATCGCCGCGCAGGAGATGGCGGGCTATCTGGGCGTGATTCGCAAACGCGCTAAGGCAGAAATCCTCAAGACCACGCCGGAGCCAAAGGCAATGAGCAAGCCTAAGCAATAGTTATCCAAGCCGATGCGCAGGCCGGGATCCAGATGCCACATCACTCATCGGCAATCAGTGTCTGCGCTGCAGCCGAGAAGTCTGATTCCTCGATGCCTCTCATCGGAATGACTTTGGCATTGAGATAGCCCGAGAAGTTGTTTTCAATCGAACGCAGATACGCGGGGTCATAGTGCGCGACCAGCAGCGTCTCTACCAATGCAGCGAACTCACCAGTGTCAGCCAGGGTCTGCCAGTGGTGGATTTTTTCTTTGCCATGTAATTGCGTCAGATGCGACAGCTGCGTTTTGAGTAAAGCCGTATCGCTCATCAAGTGCGGATAATCGTCCAGCAGCAGCTTCACTCTACACTCGGTCGGTAGCGCAATGCTCACGCAGGGCGATTGTCGGATGCGATCCATCAGCGCATCAGGTACCCGTAGATCGCCGATTTTCTTGCTCTCCGACTCGACGTACACCACACGACTAGAGCTAAACCCGCGCAGCGCGTCCCATAGCCGGGTCTCGAACAGTTTCTGCGAAGGCTGCGGGTTCAGCGGCATGCTACCCAGCACTGAACCGCGATGCGCCGCTAATCGCTCCAGATCGAGTACTTGCGCACCGGCTTGCTGAAGGGTCTGCAACAAACGGCTCTTACCGCTGCCGGTCGTGCCGCAGATAACGCGAAACTGCAGCGACACGGGCAACTGATCAAGCACGTGCATCACAGCATGGCGGTAGGCTTTGTAGCCACCCTCGAGCTGCATTACCGGCCAGCCTATCTTGGCGAAGATCAGTGCCATCGATCCGCTGCGGTTACCACCACGCCAGCAATAGATGAATGGTTTCCATTGCTTGGGCATAGCCTGAATCTGCTGCTCAAGATGATGCGCGATATTGCGTGCCACGAGTGCAGCGCCGAGCTTGCGTGCTTCAAATGGGTTCTGCTGCTTGTACATCGTGCCGACCAGAATGCGCTCGCTATCATCGAGCACCGGGCAGTTGATGGCTCCGGGGATATGGTCTAGCGCATACTCTGCGGGCGATCGTACGTCGATGATGCTGTCAAAGGTATCCAGCTCGGCAAGTGCTTGTGCCGCTGGCAGCAGCGCGGGATATTTCATCGGCGCTTACTTGAGCAGCGGGCGCAGGATAGGCCAGACAGTGTCCAGCATCACCGGCTGCGCGCGCTGGTTGGGATGAATACGATCTTGCTGAAAAAATCGCTCCGTGTCCTCCAGTCCGGCAAATAGACACGGTACCAGCTTCACATTGCGCTCGCGCGCCAGACCCTGATACATGGCAGCGAAGCGTTTGCTGTAATCCGGGCCGTAATTCGGCGGCACGCGCATTCCCAGCAGCAGCACGCGTGCGCCGATACGATCAGCTGCTTTGATCATCTCGCGCAGATTGGCTTGGGTTGCTGCGAGTGACAAGCCGCGCAGGCCATCGTTACCGCCCAATTCAATGATCAGCAGCGCGGGTTTATGTTGTTGAAGTAGCGCCGGTAGTCGCGTCAGCCCGCCTGCTGTCGTCTCGCCGCTAATGCTGGCATTGACCACATTGACAGCGAGCTTGTCATCTGTCACACGCTTTTGCAGCAGACTGACCCAGCCGGTCTCGCGCGGCAGACCATACTCGGCCGAGATGCTGTCACCGAGCACCAGCAAGGTTTTTGATGCAGAATACGCCGCCGGTGCGCACAGCATCAGGCACAGCAGCAGCACCTGGCTGAGACTACCGATTATCCGACTCTGCATGCAAGATCATCCCCAAAACTATCCAGCCATCGCCGTCGAAGGCCTGAACAAAAAAGTCGCAGACGCAAGCGGCGAGCTCAGCATTCTGTCTGACTTGAATTTTACCGTGCAGCCCGGCGCTACGGTCGCGCTGGTGGGCGCCTCCGGCTCGGGAAAATCAACGCTGCTGGGGCTGCTAGCCGGATTAGATACCCCCAGCTCGGGCACGGTGCGTATTGATGGCACTGACCTGTATGCGTTGGATGAAGATGGTCGTGCAGCGCTGCGTAAGTCGCGTATCGGATTTGTGTTTCAGTCGTTTCAATTGCTGGGTCATCTTACGGCACTTGAGAATGTGATGCTGCCGCTAGAGCTGCGGGGTGACAAATCTGCCAAGCAGAAAGCGCTCGCCATGCTCGATCGGGTGGGTTTGTCGCAGCGTTTGAAGCACTACCCAAAATTTTTGTCTGGTGGTGAGCAGCAGCGCGTCGCCTTGGCACGGGCTTTTGTGACCGAGCCACCGCTACTCCTTGCTGATGAGCCAACCGGTAGCTTGGATGCCGCGACTGGTGAAGCGGTGATCGGTTTAATGTTTCAGCTGAACCGTGAGCAGCACTCCACGCTAATGCTGGTCACGCACGACAAGACGATTGCGGCGATGTGTCAGCGGCAAATCACGATTAGTGCCGGTCATATTGTCGATGACAAATAGGCACGCTCAATGGGAGGTGCCTATACCGGCTTCCGGTTCAAGCAGTTGCGCACATAAGGTAGTAACTCGCCCGCAGTGACACCGACCGGGCCCATACCATCTGCGACCATTTGATCTGCAGCTGCGCCGTGTAACCAGACAGCTGCCAGCGCTGCTTCCCAGGGGGTGTGCTGCTGTGCCAGCAATGCGCCACATAAGCCTGCAAGCACATCGCCACTACCCGCAGTAGCGAGCGCCGGGTTCCCTGTGGTGTTGATAGCCAAGCGGCCGTCAGGCGCGGCCACAACGCTGCCCGAGCCTTTGAGGATCACGCAAGCGTTAAACCGTGCGGCAAGCTCTGCCGCAACGCTCAACCGGTTCTGTTGCACCTGCGACGTATCCGAGCCCATCAGTCGCGCTGCCTCAGCCGGATGGGGTGTCAGCAGCGCAGGCGCACGGCGTCGTGCCAGCCGTTGTTGCAGCCCATATTCTTGTGCCACCAGATTCAGCGCATCAGCGTCCAGCACCAGCGGTAATTGGGTGGACAGGGCACGCGCCACAAGGTCATGCGCGCTGCGCGAGATGCCGAGCCCGGGCCCGATCACGACTGCGCCTTGCTGTAAATCGATGGCAGCGGCGTCGCGGCACATTAACTCCGGATGTACTGGATCAAACGCTGGTGGCGACGCCGCAAATGCCGCAAACACTCTGCCGGCACCCGCCATAGCGCACATGCGCGCCGCCAGTAGCACCGCACCGCTCATGCCGTCAGTTCCGCCAATTACCGTGACATCCCCAAAACTCCCTTTGTGAGAGGCATGAGGGCGTGCGCTGAACACATGCGGAAACAGCGCAGGGGTAATCAATCGCGCCAGTGGCGCACCAAAGCTCTCGACATCCAAGCCCAGTGCATCAACCACTACCGTACCTGCGTAGTCACGCCCCGCGCCGGTATGCAAACCGGGTTTATCGGCGATCAGGGTTAGCGTGGTACTGGCGCTGACCGCCACCGTGCCACCCAGCACGACGCCACTGTCTGCGTCCAAACCACTGGGCACATCAATCGCAAGCACTTTGCAGTCAAGCGCATTGAGCTGTTCGACTGCCGCAGCGAATGGGCCGGCGAGTGGTCGCGCTAGTCCGATACCGAATAAGCCATCAATCGCCAGTGCCCAGTGCGCGGTGACATCAAACCGTTCAACAAACTGCACTTTAGCGCCACGTGCGCGCTGATAGGCTGCGAGCGCATCGGTTGGCAGGCGCTGCGGGTCGGCCATCAGCACGGCCATCACAGGCAAACCGCGTTGCGCCAACAGCGCCGCGGCTTCGAGCGCGTCACCGCCGTTGTTACCCGGCCCGGCGAGTACCAGCACCGGCGCTTTGTTCTGCGGCAGTAGCATATCGAGTGCTACCTGCGCGGCGGCAGCGCCGGCGCGCGACATCAAGGTGCCGGCGGGAAGAGAAGTTAATGCGGCGCGTTCTATGTCGCGCACGCGGGTTACGCTATAGATCCGCTGATCAGCGGACTCGGTCGCCATAACGTGTGAGCGTGAGCCCGTCGGTATCGATCTCGGTGCGACGACCAGAGACAACATCCGCTACCAGCTTGCCGCTACCTGCGGCGAGTGCCCAGGCACTCGCGCCATGGCCGGCGTTAATGAACACATTATTGTGGGTGGTGCTGCCGACCAACGGCACGCCCTCTGGCAGCATCGCGGTCGGCCCGCACCAGAAGGTCGCGGTACGGTAGTTGGCAGCGTTCGGAAACCAGTCGTCGGCCACTTTGACGAGTGTGTCGATCGCCTTCTGGTGCAAATCAAAATTACTGGAACCCAGCTCGGCACAACCCGCGATACGAATACGTTTACCGAGCCGCGTGAGTGCGATGCGGTAGGTGTCGTCATACAGAGAGACATTGGGGGCGAGATCGTACTCTTGGATCTGGGTAGAGGCCGAGTACACCTTGACAGGGTACATCGGCAGGCTAATACCAATATTGCGCAGCAGCTTGCCGCTTTCAGCGCCCGCCGCAATCACGATCGCATCCACATCAACAATCTTGTCGCCGACGCGGTAGCTGACACCGCCCAGCTCGGGCTGAATCGCGTCCACCTCGCAATTAAACTGAAACTCGACGCCACGCTCCTGCGCAATCGCTTTCAGCTGTCGCACGAACAAGGGGCAGTTGCCGCTCCAGTCATCCGGCATGAATAGCGCGCCTTGAAACGGGGTCTGGGTGGAGAGGGTCGGCTCGAGCTGTGCCGCACCGTCCGGATCAAGCAACTCGGTGCGCACGCCGGCATCACCGAGAGTCTCCATCATGGGATGGGCTTGGTCCAGATCACGCGCCGTACGGAACATCATCATCACACCAGTGCGCTGCTGGAAGTCGAGCTCGTGTATCTGCGCCAGATGCAGCATCAACTCATGGCTGTAGCTGGCGAGACGATGCAGCCGTGATTGGTTTTGTTTGAAGCGTTGAATATCGCACTCGGCGCTTAGCCGACGTAGCCAGCCCCACATCGCCGGCTCGAACTTGGCGCTGAACGCCATCGGAGATTCCGGACGCATCAACATGCCGAGCACGCGGCGTACCGTTCCCGGCATCGACCATGGCCGAACCGAGGCTGGACCCATCAGATCCAGATTGCCGAAGCTGGCCTCCTGCGCCACATTGCCGTAGCGCTCCAGCACCGTCACCTCGTGCCCTGTCTCGGCAAGGAAATAGGCAGTACACACTCCGACGACACCGCCGCCGATAACAGCTACGCGCATTGGACTCCAGAATCCGCAAAACCTCGTCGACACATCACTCGTTCGACGGGGCAGGTCTTTGCCAGCAAGTTAATAATCCGCTATAGGTTAGCGGACATCAGCACTTAAAACAATTGGCAATAAAGTTTGATTTCCAAGCTTAATTGCTAAATAAGCGGAGTCAGGCGGGGCACAGCAGCTACCCGAAGCTTGCAGCCACCGTTCGAACCGATGAGTGGTTAGCATTTACGAGGCAGCTGTCAAAGCGAAATCACACAATCATTATTGCTATTATTTTAATTTTTTGGGCCTTGCCACTCACGTCGTCGGAATAAATCTTTCGTATTTAAGCTTGAAGCGTCGTCGTACATCCCACTGAGGATGTGTACGCCCTGCTGGTCACTGTGCTGACGAAGATCCACTCACCCTTGGCCGCCGTGGGCGTGAAGGTCATTTTCAAGAAGCCTCGCCGCGAAGGATCCATCCAATTCAGATCGTCGACAACACCTTCAAAAATGGCTTTTATCTGTTGCGGAGGGAATGCCTTGAGGTAGTCCTCCAAGCCAGGGGAGGTCACCGCGCTCGCCGCAAACTCTTCCCCAACCTTCGTACCGTCCAATGCTGGATTAGCCAGCCCTTTGAGTGTCAAATCGTTGTGCCAAGCATTGTGAGTATCGCCCGACAGAACAATCAGTCGCTTGCCTAGTTGGAGCGCAGTTGCCAGGATTGTTTCTCTTGCGACAATATAACCATCCCACGCATCGAGGTTATACCCAAGCTTAGGATTGGTCGTTGCGTTTAAGAGCGCCACGTGTTCAGCAGAACGCGATGATGCCGGCGTGTTTTTAGCTGTTAAATAATCAGTCACCGCCTTTTGCCCTGCCGCTTGCGCAGCGGCGGAGGTATCAGTGCTGTTGAGTGCTTTCAGGACCGACGCCGGAAATTCCATTCGCGCCATCAGGACTTGTTGCCCGAGCACTTGCCAAGTTGCGGTGCTCGCTACAATTTTACTCTGCAGCCATTGGACCTGTTCTACGCCGAGCAGTTGACGATTCGGGGAGGCGAACTCTGCAGCAGCCAAGGCATAGGCGCTCGCTCCGTTGATTCCTGCAAGTGAGGCTATATCAACTTGCTTGTCTCGACCGATAAGTCGGGTATCAAGCATATGCAGGCTCAGCAGCTTACCAAAGTCAAAGCTTCGATCAAATTTTGTTTTATCTGTGCCAGAGCGGATAGGCATCCATTCGTGATAAGCCTGGATGGCAACTGCTTTACGGTTACTCCATGAACCCTCTGCAGCCGGATCATGATTTTCAGCCCCATCTTTGTAGGCATCATTAGCAAGCTCATGATCGTCCCAAACACTGATCATCGCTAACCGCGCATGCAAATTCTTGCTATCTGGATCGCTTTTGTATTGTGCATGGCGCAGGCGATAGTCAGCTAACGTAATCAGCTCATTCGTTGGTATTGATGCTCTTCCAAGTGTCTCTGCAGCAATAGACGCATATCCATTAGCCGGATATTCGTAAATGTAGTCACCAAGATGAACGACAAGATCTACATCACTCGCCGCGACTTCGGCGTAGACATTAAAAAATCCAGCTGGATAATTGCTACAACTAGGAACGCCGAGTTTCACACTCAGGGCATTCAGTGGCAAGGTACGCGTTATGCCAACGGGAGAGGGGTTTGATCCCTCAAGAAATCGATAGTAATAACTTTGTCCGGCGGCGAGGCCGGTAGCATCAACTTTTACGGTATGACCGGTATTGATGCTGGCCTCGGTATCACCTTGCGTGATAATTTGAGTAAATGCAGCGTCCGAGGCGACTTGATACCGAAGTGGTACGGTTGCATCGCTACCCGGATATCTCGCATGCGTCCATAAGATGACTCTGTCAGCCAACGGGTCACCGCTGGCGACACCATAGTTGAATTCAGCATAGCCGCCGTCGCCGCTGCAGGCAGTTAACCCTACACCTGTCGATAATGCAGCGGACACGCTGGCTAGTCGGATAACAAAATCACGACGGCTAAAGCTTTGGGTCATGACAACTCCTGTCAGGATAATTTCCGAAGGTACAAGCGTTTTATTAAGTGAAGATGACGCGTTGATGCCGGGTTTGTAAATTCAGTGAACGAGGCCGGCACGCCTCACTCGAAGGGAGACACCGTACTGTTTCGAAGAAGATGAAATCTATCCGAGCCTGCGCCGCAGCATGTCACATTGAAAATTCGGCATACGGGATGCCGTTCCCAATCAAAGAAGCGACTGATTGCTTGTTTTCCGGGGATTCAGAAAAATCTGCTAAAACCTTCCTGCGAGTTTTCTCAGGGTTGGTATTCAACTGATCTAGCCACCAACCAAACCCAACCTGATCTGGGTTTCGACCTAAAATATTCGTGTAGAGCTTGGACAAAAAGTCTGAGTTTGAAGAATTCAATCCGTACATACGCGTGAATTCGCTGGAATCAATAAAGCGTGCCGAAACTTCAAGCAGGCTCATACCTTTGTCGGTCTGGGAAATCCAATATCCAAGACCTGTCAGGTCCCCCTGAGTCGGATCACGGCCGAAGGCTGCTTTATAGATTCGGTAAACTTTTCCGGCGTTATCGTCAATGTCAAAGGCAATCGATTTGTCTACAAACTTGATTCGTTCCACGCTCGTGAGTCGGTCTATCTCTGAGGAGTTACGCGACGTGATCGTCAATCCACCAGTCATGACGCCGATGCTGTAAGCAGAGGAGGGGGCTTGATAGACAAATTTATCAATCGGTCCTTGGCCCATGACAATTTCGCTATTCGCGGAGTTGGTGCCAATGCCATTGATTGATAAAGTCATCGGCGAGGTGACAGCGGTATCACCCGCAGCCCCACTTTTCGCAAAGTCCATTTGAAGAGCGTATCGCGTGATCAGACTTCCGGTCTGATTCACCCAAGTTGTTACTGGACCTGTTAAGACGGTGGTACTGGGTATAGACAGCAACAGGTTTCTGTCGAGGTCTTCCGGCCCGAAGTGACCGAAAGCCAGCATTTTGCTAACGTCCGTCCCGGCACTAAACACACCTTGCTGCTGCATCGCGTAGAAGGCGATTGCATCAGCCGATTGATAAACGGTAAATTTTGCCGCCCGCAGTTTGGCGTCAGCTGGAATGTCGACCCGAAAGTAATCCGCATCATTGCGTACTATTTCACCATGAACAAGCAGCGTGTGGTCAAGCGTCCCCACTGAATCTGGATTCAGCGGGTCGTTTGAGACCTCGCGCCAGCCACGTCCATTTTTATCAAGGACTAACTCGGTCGGCACCGATGGATTGCCAGCCAGATCTAACTGACGTAACGACAGCTTGGGAAATGCGTTCCCCAGAACGGACAAACTAGCACCAATACCAGCTCGCCAAGATTGGCCCTGGTCAAAAGAATACTCCCACGATGCATTTTGCTCGAAGCCACTAAGATCAAATCGAGTGACCCCAGTCTGTTCTATCAAAACCGCATTAACAGGGCTAGGTGGGCGCGTATCCAACACGCATTTTGCGATGACAATATCAGAGACATTCCCATCATTATCGCGAGATCTAACCCATATCGTCTGTGCCCCATCCTGGGTAACCTCGAAGCTATTCCCTTGTCCTATGATCCATGTCGCACCTTGGTTGAGGGAATATTCCCAACCAATATCCGAGGTCGTAGAGATCGACCACAAACCGGTTCGGGTTATACCGTCAGTTACCGACAGTCCGGTATCTGTGAAGTTGAGTACGGGCGCTTTCAACATTGGGCTAATAAAAGAGGGAGTTACTGCAGCTACACGGTTGGCCCCGCACAGGCCCGTCCTATGCTCGACTGTAGCGGTGATTTATGACAGTTTTCTTGCATCAAATCATTGCGATAAATGACCAAAAAATTTACGCCCCGGGATTGTCAATTATTTGGAAGAGGATGCTTCAGGAGGTGGCGTCAGGTTATCTTTCGCGGTACTGCTTAGCTTCGATAGTGGTATCACGCGTTGCTGGCCATTCTCCAACACCACAACGCTGCGCTGATTGATCTGTTTGATGATGATGCCAGGCGCGACCTCTGCATTCATACCCAAGGCACGCGCGGGCTTGGCATCGCTCGTAATAATCGCGACCCGTTCGCCGGGTGTGCGTGAATAAATAATGCCGCTCAGCTGAAGCGGTGTGCTTGTGGCTTCCGTACTAGCGCCACCAAACAACTGTGTGGCCGCTGATAGCTCGGGCAGCGCTGGCTCGGCAGGCGCTACCACCTGTAGCGTACGCGTCGACGGTGCCATCCACTGCAGTAACCAGTAGGTGACTGAGGCGCTCAGCAAAATAAATAAAACAAAACTGCACAGCAGAGGTAGGCGCTTCATGAGCTATGGCACAATTTATATAAAAAAGTATCGATAAACTTATCGCTGTGTTTTATAGCGGTTCATCGCACAAGCTGATTGATTTCGATAATCGGCATCAGCACCGCCAGCACAATCAGCAGCACCACCACACCCATACTCAGAATGAGCAGGGGTTCGAGCAAGCCCGCAAGCGTTAGTGCGCGACGCTCCAAATCCTGGGCTTGCATCTGCGCAGCACGATCTAGCATCGCGGGTAATTCACCCGTTGCCTCGCCTGCCCGGATCATGTGAATCAGCATCGGCGGAAAATTCTGCTGCTCGCCGAGTGCGCGCGCAAGACTGACACCCTCGCGCACGGCATTAGTCGCCTCATCGACTTGCTGACGCATCGCCATGTTGGATAAGGTGTCGCGGCTGGTGTGCAGCGCACGCAAAATCGGAACCCCTGCGCTGGTGGTGATGGCTAGCGTGCTGGCAAACCGTGAGGTGTTCAGGCTGCGCTGAAATCGCCCGATCAGCGGCGCTTGTAATAACCAGCGATGCCAGCGTAATCGGCGCTCCGGGTCGCGCAGGCTGCGCTGCCACAAAGTCCAGCTCACCACCGCAATCAACGCCACCAGCCAACCCCACTGCCGCACAAAGCCGGATAGTGCGAGCATGATGGTCGTGAGCAAAGGCAGTTGCTGTTTAGTGCTGGCGAATACCGACACGATTTGCGGTACCACATAGGTCAGCAGAAAAATCACAATTAAAAACGCGACCACGGTGACGATGGCGGGGTACGTAAATGCCAGTCTCAGCTTTTGGATTAGGGCATTACGGTTTTCAATATAATCGGCCAGGCGCGCTAATACGGTGGCTAGCTGTCCGGTTTGCTCGCCAGCGTTCACCAAAGCGCGGTAGATATCCGCAAAATCTCTCGGGTGATGTGAGAGCGCATCCGACAGCGATGCGCCACCCATCAGCTCGGATCGGATCATGGCAATCAGCTCGCGCACATAAGGCCGCTCGGCTTGCTCCATCAGTGCATCAAATGCCTGCTCCATCGGCAGATTGGCACCGAGCAGCGCGGCCAGTTGTCTTGTAAACAGCGCGAGCTCGATATTCGTGAGTTTTTCGCCGAAGTGGAATATGCGCCGCTCGCCGGAGGCGGCTTCACTGTTAATCACTTCAAGCGAAAACGGCACCAAGCCGCGCGCACGTAAATCCGAACGTGCGGCGCGAGGACTATCGGCGCGCAGAATTCCTTTGCTGGCAATGCCGGCAGCGTTCACTGCTTGATAGCGAAAGGCGGGCACGGGTTAGTCCTTGGTGACCCTGAGCAGCTCGGCCTCTGTCGTGGTGCCGTCGCGTAGCCAGCGCTCGCCGTCCTGATACATGGTACGCATGCCGTCGCGTAGCGCTGTGTCGCGAATCTGTGCCTCGGAGGTTCGCTGATGGATCTGCGCGCGTATGTGATCGGTAGTCACTAACAACTCGTAAACGCCGACGCGACCATGGTAGCCAGTGCCAGCACATTTATCGCAACCAACTGCGTGCCACTGATGCCCGTCGAAGCGTTTGCAATGCGGGCATAACTTGCGCACCAGCCGCTGCGCTAGCACTCCCAGTAAAGATGACGATAATAAAAACGGCTCGATACCCATATCCAGCAAGCGCGTGATGGCTGCCGGTGCATCGTTGGTGTGCAGGGTCGCAAGAACCAAATGCCCGGTGAGCGAGGCTTGTACAGCGATTTGAGCGGTCTCCAGATCGCGAATCTCGCCGATCATGATCACGTCCGGGTCTTGTCGCAGAATAGCGCGCAGCGCTTTCGCAAAGCTCATATCGATACGTGCATTGACCTGGGTCTGACCGACACCCGCTAGCTCGTACTCAATCGGATCTTCTACAGTAAGTACGTTGGTGGTGGGCGTGTTGAGCTGTGTGAGCGCGGCGTATAGCGTGGTGGTTTTACCCGAGCCGGTTGGCCCGGTGACGAGCACAATGCCATGCGGTTGCGAGATGAGTTGGTCAAATTGCACGCGCGTATGATCACTCATGCCCAGCTGTTGCAAGTCCATACGGCCGCCTTCTTTATCCAGCAGACGCAGTACCGCGCGCTCGCCATGACCGGTAGGCAGGGTAGAGACACGCACATCGACCGGTTTGCCGCCTACGCGCAGGGTGATGCGGCCATCTTGCGGCAGACGCTTCTCGGCGATATCCAGCTGCGACATGATCTTGATGCGCGAGATCAATGCCGCGTGTATGCCTTTTTTGGGCCGTACGACATCGCGGAGTCGACCATCGATGCGAAAGCGCACAATCGAGATTTGCTCGAACGGCTCGATATGAATATCTGATGCACCCTCGCGCAGGGCTTGCGTTAGTAGCGCGTTGATCATACGAATCACGGGCGCATCATCAGCCGCTTCCAGCAGGTCTTCGATAGCGGGCATGTCTTGCATCAGCCGCGCCAAATCCAGATCTGATTCAACTTCACCCACGACTTGCGCGGCATCGCCACCACCGCTGGCGTAGGCCTGCGCAATCGCGCGCTCGAGTTGTTCGGTCGTTAGACGATTCAGACGCAACCGCCCAAATCGACGACTAATCTCTGCTACGGCAGCCGCAGGGGTTGTCTCGGATATCCAGACATCGATCGCATCATTCGGTGCGCCGGCTTGCGCCAGCACCCCAAAGTCGCGCGCAAATGCAAAGGGTAGCAGGCGAGGGTCTTGCATCGGTGCGCTCATGGTTTTGGGGCTCTGACAGTGGTTAACACGATCATTTAGCGTTGCTCGATCTGAGGCGGTTCAACGGAGTAGGTTTCAGGTGCAGTGGCTGGCTTGGGTGCGGTGAAGTCCGTCACCGGTGCTGCTCTGTTCAGTAGCGCGCCCCCGACCGGTCTGCCGTTTTCCAGGAGGGGTAGCTGCGGTGGCTCGGTTTGAGGCAGCAATATGCCAGGTGCTGGCTGGGCTATCGATTGCGCATTACGAATATAGTCATATCGATCACTCGCCACTGATACGCTTTGTTCATTGCTACGGATAACGGTGGGCCGCAAGAACACCATCAGGTTGGTTTTGCTCCGACGCTTTGATTGGTAGCGGAAAAGGTTGCCCACGATCGGCAGGTTGCCCAGGCCAGGTACTTTTTCCATGGAGTTGGATTCCGTATCTTCGATCAGGCCACCCAGCACAATAATCTGACCATCGTC
>Ga0194129_10007234_pt1 | contig 13296 bp, 13 predicted proteins | sample TA2KigCa35mmetaG_FD_150862 | JGI IMG/M metagenome (GOLD analysis project Ga0194129, IMG submission 150862) | Freshwater microbial communities from Lake Tanganyika, Tanzania - TA2015038 Kigoma Deep Cast 35m | ecosystem: Environmental > Aquatic > Freshwater > Lake | place: Tanzania: Lake... | reverse complement strand
ACACCACCTGTAGTGGCATACAGATGAACCACTGACCGAACAGCTGTCAAACCGTGTGATTTGCTACAAGCATCTCGGCAGCCGCTCCGTAGTTTCCGGGCATCTGATACGCCCCGATGGTCGGCGCCACCCGCGGGTTCAGCCGCTACCCCAGCACTCCGAGCAGCGGATCCCCCGGTGCGGTCGCCGCCATCGGAGCGGCCGCCCAGGCCAGCCTGACGTTGGTCGAGGTGATCCGCTCACTGGCGGGCAGCAGCGTCGAAACCATTGAGCGGGGCAAAACCATCTTTTTCCCCGGCGATCCGGCCGAGCGGGTCTACCTGATCCGACGCGGCGCCGTGCGCCTCTCGCGGGTCTACGAATCGGGCGAGGAGATCACTGTGGCGCTGTTGCGTGAAAACAGCCTGTTCGGAGTGCTGTCGCTGCTGACCGGGCAACGGTCGGATCGCTTCTATCACGCCATCGCTTTCACACGGGTGGAGATGGTGAGCGCTCCGGCCGGTTCGCTGCGCAAGGCGATCGAAGAGGACGCCAGTGTCGGCCTGTTGCTGCTCCAGGGCCTGTCGTCGCGGATTCTGCAGACCGAAACGATGATCGAGACCCTCACCCACCGCGACATGTCATCGCGGCTGGTGAGCTTTCTGCTGGTGCTCTGCCGCGATTTCGGCGTGCCGGGCAACACCGGCATCACGATCGACCTGCGCCTCTCGCATCAGGCGATCGCCGAAGCGATCGGCTCGACCCGCGTGACGATCACGCGCCTGCTGGGTGACCTTCGCCAGGAAGGCCTGGTGCAGATCGAACGCAAGAAGATCACCGTGTTTGACCCGATCGCCCTGGCCAAGCGGTTCAGCTGAGCCAGCGGCATCACAGGCTTGACGGGGCGCTCTGCAGTGAGGCGGCTCGGCAGAGTTGCGGCTCGGCAGAGATACTGAGGGCTCGCCCTTGGGACTTCCGTGTCGGGCTGGCTGCTGATCCTGGCGCTGCTGCTGCTTGGGGGGGTGCTCTCCACCCTGGGCGATCGCCTTGGCACCCGCGTGGGCAAAGCGCGCCTGAGCCTGATGGGCATGCGACCGCGCAACACGGCGGTGTTGATCACGGTGTTCACCGGCAGTCTGATCAGCGCCATGTCGCTGGGCTTCATGCTGCTGGTGAGCGAGCGGCTGCGGGTTGGCCTGTTTCAGCTGGATCAACTGGAGGAGCGGCTCAAGCAGAGCCGCAGCGCCCTGCAGCGCAGCACTACCGAGCTGGCCACCGCCGAACGGGAACGCAACCAGGCCCGCCAGCGCGCGCAGCAACTGCGCCAGGAACTCGCCCCGCTGCTGGCACAGCGCAACCGACTCGAACGGGAACGGGAGCAACTGACCCGGGAGGTCAACCAACGCGACAACGAAATCCAGCGCAACCAGGGCGAACTCACGCGGGTGCGCCAGCAGATCGCCACCCGTACCCAGGAGCTCAAAGGGTTGGAGACCAATCTCATCGCCCTGCGCCGCGGCGATGTGGTGATCAGCAGCGGCCAGCCCCTGGCCACCGCCAAGGTGAAGCTCGAGCGGCCTGAGCAGGCGCAAGATGCGATCAATGCCCTGCTGCAGCAGGCCAACCGCACCGCCTACGCCCGCGTTCTGCCGGGCGAGACACCCAGCCGTCAGGTCCTGCTGGTGCCCCGCAACGACATCACCAAGCTGGAGGCGCTGCTCAAGCAACCCGGAAGCTGGGTGGTGAGCATTCTTTCGGCGGCCAACGTGCTGCGAGGCGAGCGGCAGGTGCTGGGGTTCCCCGACCTGCGCCCCAACCGCAGCGTGGTGCAGGCGGGTGACGTGCTGGCCAGCACCACGATCGAAGCCGATCTGCGCGACCCCAACCAGCTGGCCCGGCGCCTCAATCTGCTGTTGGCCGCCGCCTATGCCCGGGCCCAGCGGCAGGGGACCTTGGTGGACGGCCTGCAGTTTGACGTGTCGCGCCTCAACCAGCTGGTGCAGGACCTGAGCAAACGCCCAGCGGGAGATGTGGTGCAACTGGAAGCGGTCAGCCTCAACAATGCCGACACCCCCGATCCGATCGCGGTGGAGCTGCGCTGGGCCAACAGCACCACCCTGCCCACCCCCGGTCGCAGGACCTGATCGCAGCGCACCGTCTGGCATGAGTCCTTCACCCCTGGCCGCCCTCGACCCCGGCCGCAGCAAATGCGGGCTGGTGCGCAGCGATGCCAGCCGCCAGTGCATCGAGGAGGCCCTAATCCTCAGCCCTGCCGCCTGCCTGGCCACCCTGGCCCGGTGGCAGCAGCACGGTGGCCTGCGTGCGGTGGTGCTGGGCAACGGCACCAGCAGCAGCCACTGGCAAACCCAGCTGGCGGAACTGGGGCTGCGGGTGGAGCTGGTGGATGAGCGCGGCACCACCCTGGCGGCGCGGCAGCGCTACTGGGAGCTGTGGCCGCCCCTGGGCTGGTGGCGCCTGATTCCGCCAGGTCTGCGCCTGCCGCCCCGGGAGCTCGATGATCTGGCGGCTCAACTGCTGCTGGAGCGCTGGCTGCAACGCCGGCTGCCGCGGAGCCCTGGAGCTCTGGGGGCCTAGAAGCGGGCGCGAACGGTGAAGGCATAATCCCCCCCCGGCTCGAGCTGGTAATCGGCTTTGAGCAGAAAGCGCAGCAGGGCGTCCTGAATCAAGGCGCGGCCCAGGGAGGGCTCCACCTCCAGCGTGCCGCGATCAAACGCCCAGCGGAACGTCCAATGGAACCCGCCGGCCATCACCTCACCTTCCATCAGCCGCTGGCTGAAGCTCTGGTGCAGCACGCGCAACTGGGCCGTGGTGGCGGGCAGGCGGCTCATATGGGCACAAAGGCGTTGAGGCGATTGGCAGCCCGCTCCAGCCCCAGACGCTGGATCATTCCGATGCCAGTCTCCACTTCAGTCAGCACCTGATCGAGCACGGGCTGCTCAGCCGCCGTAAAGCGACCGAGCACGTGGCCCACCGTGCGCGCCTTGCGCTCAGCAGGGTTGTCGGCGGGCGCCCCGATCCCGATGCGCAGCCGGGCAAAGCCCTGGCTGCCCAGATGCTGGATGGTGGAGCGCAGGCCGTTATGGCCGCCGGCACTGCCGGCTGCGCGCAAACGCAGCTTGCCAAGAGGCAGGTCCATGTCGTCGACCACCACCAGCAACTGGGCAGGATCGAAGCCGAACCAGTCGAGCGCGGCGCGGATGGAGCGGCCGCTGTCGTTCATGAACGTCTGGGGCAACAGCAGGCGCAGCCTGCGTTCACCCTGGCCCACCTCAGCCACCAGCCCATGCAGGCGCGACTGATGGCGAAAACCGGCGCCACTGCGTGCGGCCAGTCGCTCCAGGGCCATGAAGCCAACGTTGTGGCGCGTGGCCCGGTAGGTCTCGCCTGGGTTGCCCAGGCCAACCACCAGTCGCAACGGAGAGCGCGGCTCGGAGCTTGTCACCAAGGCCGACTTGAAAGTCAGGCGGCTGAGGAGCCACCCGAGTCAGCCATGTCGGCGTCTGGGCTGGCTTCTGCAGGGGTCGACGCAGGCTCCAGCGCCTGGGCAGCATCGGTCGGCTCAACCGTGGCGATGGCCGTGCGGAATTCCTTTTCAAAGTCCTGAGAGGCACTTTGAAACCCCTTGAGCGTGCGGCCCAGGGTCTTGCCCAGTTCGGGCAGACGCTTGGGGCCGAACACCAACAGCCCGATGGCAGCGATGACCGCCATCTCTGGCAAACCGATCCCGAAGATGTTCATGGCAGAACCCTGGGGGCGGCGGGGATCAGCTGATGCCGTTCCAGTTGACGTTGATGCCCTCGAGCAGCAGCGACCTGTTGTACAGCTGCAGGATCACCAGCAGGAAGACCAGGAACAGCACCATGAAGATGCCCATCACGGGCGTGGTGCCCCAGCCGGGAACCACCTTGCCGTATTCGGAGTTCAGAGGGCGCAGCAGGTCTCCAAGACGGGTGCGTTGAGCCATGGGGACAGGGGCCTCTCAGGCGATAGTGCGGTCTGGTTACTGTAAGGGCCTTGGCTCCCTGGCCGCGCCGGGCTGTCAAGCGTTGTGATGGAAGGCTTCGCGACCATGGAACCCAGCAGCACCGGCTCACCCGCCCTGAACGTGGCCATCGCCGTGCTGGTGGCGCTGCTGGGCCTCACCGGCTTCGGTATCTACACCGCCTTCGGCCCCCCCTCCAAGCAGCTCACCGATCCGTTCGACGACCACGACGACTAAGCCGCTGCGCTCAAGGCCCCACCGGCGCGATCCGCCAGAACCCGATCGCCCAGGGCAAGAGCAGCGGATCCGTCTGTGGCGATTCTTTGCCCTCGCTGCTGACCAAAGGCTGATCCAGGCCATCCAACCGCTCCAACAGGCGCCACCGGGCCCCGAGATCGAGCCGCTGACGGCAGCTGGAGAGGTTCTGCACACTGATCACGACAGCCGGCAACTGCCCATCCGCAGCGCCGCAGGGGCGCAAGCCCAGCAGCTGCAGATCCGACCCCAGGGGCGGCAACGTCAGCGGCGGCCCGTTGTGGGCGGCCGGCCGCAGCGGCCGGCACCAGAGGGGCTCACGGAATCCCTGGGCCAACTGCGACACCGCGGCAGCCCGCCAACCCTGCGCACAGGGAGTCAGGGCAAGGCGCAGGCGCTGCCAACCATTGTCGGCCGAGGGATCGGGCCAGGTGGGTGCCCGCAGCAACGAGATCCCCAGCTCGGCGGGCGTGGCCGAGACCCCCTGTGGGCCGTCGAGCACCACCGCCAAGCCGCCTCCTGGAGCAGCCGCCTCGGCTGCGATCCAGCTGATGGCCGGCGCCTCCCAGCGGCTCTGCTCCCGTGCCGTGAGGGCCTCGGCCGGGCGCTCGATCACGCCGCCGCTGGTGTCGGCGGCCCAGCGGCTGGCCGGCTGGGCCAGCGGCAAGGCCAGGCGCAGCAGTTCATGGCGCTGGCGCCAGTCGACGCTCAGCACCAGCTCAAACCAGGGGGTGCCCGCCTGCAGCCGGCCGTCGAGGCGCACCGCACTACTGCCGCAGCGACCGCGCCAGCGCATCTGGGTGCAGAGCGGGCCCTGCTCGAGCCAGTGCAGAGCGGGCTCCCACTCCAGCGGCAGCGCCTGCTGGGCGTAATCAGCCGCCAGATCCCAGGCATCCCAGAACTCGCCCGCATCCCGGTAGCGGCGCAAACCCGGCGATCCCGCCAGGTAGCGGCGACCCCCGGCATCCTCAAGCTGCAACAGCCCCTGGGATCCGATCTCAACGCTGAGCAGACCGTTGCCCAGGCGCCAGCGGCCCTCGCTCAAGGGCTCGCAGCTGACGGGCTGGCACACCTGTGCGGAGGGACCAGCGGACGCGCTGCCGGCCGGCCGCCGCTCCAGCATCAGAGCGTCCACACCCGCCAATGGCGGCAGCTGCACCCAACTGCCGCCGGCAGCCGCTGGTTGGACCGCCAGTCGACGGCCATCAGCGCCACACCAATCACCGGGCGGCAGGCGCAGGCAGCGAGCCCGGGGCGAGATCGGCTGCAGCTGAGCCACCGCCCAGCAGGCCGTACCCAGGCCAGCGCCGGCGCCGGCGAGCCACTGCTGCAACGCCTGATCCCGCTGCCGAGAGGCCTGGCGGCGGGCCGCGCGCCACTGGCCCTCGGCCTGTTCAAACACCTCCGGCACGGAGGTGCCGGGGAGGATGTCATGAAACTGCTGAAACAGCAGCGGGCGCCAATCGGGCGTGGACACAAACCCCTCAGTCGAGCCCGCCCGCGGCAGGGCATGCAACCCGGCCAGGACCTGGGCCAGCTCAGCCTCCCGCAGCAGGCGCTCGAGCGTGCGGTTATGGCGCTTCTGATCGGGCCGGCTGGTGGCGCAGCCGCGGTGCAGCTCCAGATAGAGCTCATCGCGCCAGACCGGCAGGCGCTCCGCTGCTGGCTGAAGCTGGTGCAGGTACTGCCTGAGGCTGCCGTGGCGCTGCGGGGCCATGGGCGCCCCCAACTCAGCCTGCCGCTGCCACAGGGCCAGCTGCTCAAGCATTTCGGCGGTGGGACCGCCCCCATGGTCACCAACCCCAGGGAGCCACAGCGCCGCAGCCAGGCCTGTGGCCTGCTGCCACTGCAGGCGGTAACGCTCGATCGCCAGCGGGTCGCCGTCGGTCCCGATCGCTGCACTCAACAACGCCAGCACCTCGCTGCCGCAGCGGCTGCGCCAGCGAAACAAGCGATGGGGGAAGGGATTGGTGGCGTTCCAGGCGAGCTTGTGGGTGCAGAACCAGGTCACGCCGGTGGCCCGCGCGATCGCCGGCAGGCCCGCCCCGAAGCCGAAGCTGTCGGGCAGCCAGGCCAGCGCATGGCTGAGCTGGGCAAACGCGGCACGGCTCCAGTGCTGACCAAGCTGGAACTGACGCAACAACGAAGCGCTGCTGATCAGCACACAGTCGGTCTCGACCCAGGGTCCGTTGATCGGTTCAAAGCGACCGGTCGCCACGGCCGCCTGCAGGCGTTCAAACAGAGCCGGCCGGTGACGCTGCAGCCAGGCATAGAGGGCTGGCGTCGAGTGAGCGAAGTGGAGCGTCGGAAAACGCTCCATCAGATCCAGCACCGAGGCAAAGGTGCGCTCCGCGGCCTCCCAGGTGTCGGCAACGGGCCAGAGCCAGGCAAGGTCCAGGTGCGCATGACCCAGCACGTGCACCAGCGGATCGCCCTGGCCCAGGGCCGAGGCCGCCGCCACCCCGGCTGGGAACTCCTGGCGGAGCTGCTCAAGCTGCACCCAGGTGGGGCGCAACAGACCCTCCGGATCGCTGGAATCCAATGGTTCGAGCTCCACCCGGCTGTGCACCAGGGCGCCGTCGTCGTGCAGGGGGCTGCGCAGGCGCAGGTCCAGGTCGAGGGGCTGCCCGCGCCACCAGGCGTCCGGCAGTGGCCAGCGGCAGGCATTGTCAAACAGATCGCCCCGGTGCACCAGGGCGCCGTCCACTCGCAGTTCGACCGCTTCGGACCACCAGCGCAGCACCAGCCGGGCCCGAGCCCGCTCCGCGAGCGCACGCCAAGGATCTGGGCAGCTGAGGCGAAGCCGAAGCCGCCGGGTGGAGCCCCCCCGCGGCCAGATGATCAGGCCACGCTCGTGCCAATCGGGACGGTGGCAGGCGCCCCAGGGATCGGCCAGGGCCTCCCGCCACTGACCCTTGGCGCCCTCGGCCAGCCAGCACGGCTGGAGATCCAGGGCTAAAGATGACTGAATCGTTTCAATCCGCTCCGCCAATGGCACCTCTGGGGGCTCGGGCATCCTTTGATGGCCTGCCAGGACCCATAGGATGATGGGCCATCTGGCCCGATGGTCCAGGGACCACCTCCTCTCTGGATCTCACCCAGCCCAGATCCAGCCCAGCCCAAGCCCGACTCGCAAGCTCGACCATGCTCGCCCTCAAGATTTCGGTTTATTCGGTCGTCTTCTTCTTCATCGGGATTTTCGTTTTCGGCTTCCTCGCCAGCGATCCCAGCCGTACCCCGAGCCGCAAAGACCTCGAAGAGTGATCCGAGGGACACTTCCCGGACCGCGGCAGCACAGCTGATTCGCAGCATCGCGCGTGGCAGGATCAGCCGCACTTGTGCTTGCGGCCAGACCTGTGCCCCTGATCCGGTCCTTCCGATCGGCATGCGTCGCCGCAGGTCTTGGTTCCCTGCTGAGCGGCCTGCCTGCTGCTGAGGCGGCTGCCCTTAACTCCGGGCAACAACAGACGCAACAACAGACCGGGAACGGAACCAACCCAACCCAACCCTCCACTCCGGTGACCAGGGGGCCCGCCCGCAACGCCGCGGCCTCCAACCTCCCCGACGAGGCGGAACTGCCGCTGGAGCTCCAACTCAGCGCCAATGACCTGCGCTACGACGGGGTTCTGGGCCGGGTGATCGCCGAAGGCAACGTGCAGGCCATGGTGGCCGGCGGGCGCCTGTTGGCCGATCGACTCGAATACGACACCCAAAGCCGCACGGTGTTCGCCCGCGGCAGCGTTAGGCTGCAACGGGGACAGCAGTACCTCCAGGCCAGCCAATTGCGGTACAGCCTGCTGGAAGGGAGCGGTGAAGCCGACGACGTCTTCGGCATCCTCGACCTCGATGGCAGCGACAGCGACTTGGCCATCAACCAAGCGCCATCGGAACCGCTGCCACCCGCCGAACCGCTGAGCTGCAGCCCGATTCTGCCGCCTGTTCCCAACTGGCATCCCTACAACTGGGCCGTGACCGCCTGGGGCGGCGGGCAAATGATCGACGCCAACTTCGGCGACTCGTTTTTTTTCAATGGCCGCTGGCGGCCTGAATACATCGGCGGCATCGGCATCAACAAACGCATCGTCGACGGCGGTCCGTTTTCCCTCGAGCTGGATGCCAACGTGCTGGGCCATGCGGCCGCCGCCCAGGCCGGCGGCCAGTACAACCAGGCCGTGCCCTTTGCAGCGGTACCGGCCCAGGCCTTTGCTGAAGGCACCTTCGGCCTGGGCCTGCGCATCTGGATGCAGCCCTGGCTGAGCCTGTTTCTTGTGGAAGGTGCCAGCTACACCACCCAGGCGAGCAACTACGAGCGCACCTTCCGCAACCGCTATTCCCAGTTGCTCAACTACCTCGCTTTTGAAGTGGAGGCATTGATCAACCCGCGCTGGTCGCTGGTGGGACGCCTGCACCACCGCTCGGGCGCCTATGGCGTCTACAGCGGTGTGCGCGAAGGCAGCAACGGCTATCTGGTGGGCATGCGGTATCGCTTTGGGGCCCAAGCCAAGGGGCGCGCCAAACCGGCAATGCCTCCGGCCCAGGGCTGTGCGGGCGCTCCACCGCCGACGAGCATGGCAGAAAGCTCGATGACAGCGGCCCTCAACCGGGCGGCCTCGCCCCAAAGCGGCACCCCATCGGCAACAGGTCCCAGCGGCAAGGCCGCCAACACAGCGCAACCACCCCAGGGCAAACAACCCGGCCTCTGGCAGGTGGCCCGCGCCCAGGAGCAGGCGCGCAAGGAGGCGATCAGCCGCATTCAGCAACGGGTGAGCGATGTGAAGCTGCAGCAGTCGCTGCGGCTGGAACGCCGGGTCGGTTTTGACGACCGTGAAACCAGCCCCGACACCGCCAACGTCTATGGCGGGATCCGACCCGAACAACTCAAGGTTCTCAACACCACCGCCAACATGAAGCTGGTCGACGGGGGCATCAGCCGCTGGCGGTTCCAGGCCCGCTCGATCAAACTCAGCGCCACGGGCTGGAGTGCCTCCCGGGTCGGCTTGACCAACGATCCCTTCACACCGGCGCAATCGTGGCTGGAAGCGGTGGGTGTGACGGTGGGGCTGAATGCCAAGGGCGACACCATCATTGCGGCGCGCTCCACCCGCATCCTGCTGGAAGACCGGCTGCCGATTCCGGGTCGCCAGCGTCAGCGGCTGCGCAAGAACCAGGTCGACACACCAGTGGTCGCAGGCTTCGATGTGCGCGACCGCGATGGCGTGTTTGTCGGCTACGAAGCCAAACCGATCAATGTGGGCAACACCGGCACCCTTCGCCTGCAGCCCCAGTTCATGCTGCAGCGCACCATTGATGGCGTCACCAACAGCTACCCCCTACCCGGTTCTCCGCCGGCCAGCCCGGGTGTTGCACAGCCGGTCAACACGGGCGACCAGTTCGGCCTGCTGGCCCGCTGGAGCGACAACCGCTGGGGTTTTGCCAGCAAGGCGACCCTCGACATCTCCACCTTCAACACCGAAAACTTCGCCAACGGCACCCGCAGCTGGGGCGACATTTCCCGCAACGTGAAACTGCCGCTATTGGGGGAGAGCACTGCCCGCCTGTTTGGCGCCTACCGCTACCGCGCCTGGAACGGCTCCTTGGGCGAACAGGATGTCTACACCGCCTACGGCGCGTCCCTGGAAGACGAAGGCAAACTGCCCGATTGGGGCAAGGTGAAGAACCTCTACTACTGGCGGCTCGGCCTTGGCAACTTCAGGGCCTGCAGCTCCAATTGCCCGACCAACAGCACCAGCGGCACGGCAGCGATTCCCAACCTGGCCGAGTATTGGCGCGGCAATGCCATCGCCTCGCTGACCAGCTCCTTCCCGCTCTGGACCGGCAAGCCCCTTGCCCTGACAGCGGACCAGGCCTTCCAGAACTCGCCGGTGCCGATTGTGCCCGGACTGAAGTTCGACACCAACGTCACCGGTGCCCTGGCCTATTACGACGATGGTCAATACCAGAACACCCTGGCCTTCTCAGCCGGCCCGGTGATCACGCTGGGGCACTTCAGCAAACCCTTCCTCGACTACACCCAGTTCGCCGTCACGGGAGGGGTCACGCTCAGATCGGGCATCAGCCCCCTCAGTTTTGACCGCGCCGTCGACCTGGGAACCCTGAACTTCGGCATCACCCAGCAGATCGTGGGACCAATGCTGTTGAGTGTCGGTTATGGCGTCAACGTCGACCCCGCCTCCAGCAACTACGGCGCCACCACCGGCTCCTACGTGGAACTGCGCTGGCAGCGGCGCGCCTACGACATCGGCATCTACTACAGCCCGTACGAGCAGCTGGGCGGCATCCGCGTGCGGCTCAACGACTTCACCTACAAAGGCACCGGCGTGCCGTTCGTGCCGTATCACCCCTCCCAGGCTGCGATGAAGCGCAACTTCTGAGCTGGGCTGGCCCCTGACGTGCCGGCGTGGAACTGACCTGATCGTGACCCGGATCGCCAACAGCAACCAGGGTCAGCCGAGGCTGGCAAACCCGTTGAGATAGGGCAACCGCGCCGCCGTGCGCTCCAGCTGCTGGCGATGGCCCAGCAACTGACCGGTGCCATCCCACTGGCCGGTGGTGAGCATCTGCCGCGGCCCGGCCGCCAGCTCGAGCGGCCAGACGCCCGCGGGAGCCTGGGGCCCCTGGGTGGTGAGGGTCAGCGTCTCCAGATCGACCTGGAGCGGGGCCTGCGGGTTGGCTTCAACCGCGGCCTGCACGGCCAGCGCCGTGGTGTGATCGACGCTCAGGCAGGGGATGCCCAGGGCCAGACAGTTGCCAAAGAAAATCTCGGCGAAGCTCTCCCCGACCACGGCACGAATGCCCCAACGCATCAGGGCCTGGGGGGCATGTTCGCGGCTGGAGCCACAGCCGAAGTTGCGGTTCACGACCAGCACCGAAGCCCCCTGGTGCTCAGCGCGATCCAAGGGATGGCTGCCACCGGCTTCGGCGCGGTCATCGGCGAACGCAGCCGGGCCAAGGGCATCAAAGGTGACGCATTTGAGAAATCGGGCCGGGATGATCCGATCGGTGTCGATGTCATCGCCGCGCACGGCGACGCCGCGGCCCTCAACCCTGAGGATCGCACCGGTAGGGAAAGCTGAAGACGGCATCAGAGCAACGGCGAGATCGAAACGGACAGGACTGGACCGCGGGAGGGCGGCGGCAATGGCGAGCTGAGCTGAACTGAACTGAACTGCTGCTGTTCAGGACCGCAGCAGCTCGCGCACATCGGTCACCCGGCCGGTGACGGCGGCGGCGGCCACCATCGCCGGACTCATCAGCAGGGTGCGGCCGCTGGCTGAGCCCTGGCGCCCCTTGAAGTTGCGGTTGGACGAGCTGGCGCTGATCTGACGGCCCTCGAGGCGATCGGGATTCATCGCCAGGCACATCGAGCAGCCGGGTTCACGCCACTCAAATCCGGCGGCCGTGAACACCCGATCGAGCCCCTCGGCCTCGGCGGCCGCAGCCACCTGCTCGCTGCCAGGCACCACGAAGGCCTTGATGCCCGGAGCCACCTGACGGCCCCGGGCCACGGCGGCGGCGGCCTGCAGATCGCTGAGGCGACCATTGGTGCAGCTGCCAATGAAACACACATCCACCGGCGTGCCGGCGATCCATGCTCCGGGCTGCAGATCCATGTAGCGGTAGGCCTCCTCGGCCAGGAGACGCTCGTCGACCTCGGTGGCCTCAAGGGTGGGAACGGCCTCATCAACACCGATGCCCTGACCGGGTGTGATCCCCCAGGTCACGGTGGGGGCAATGGCGGCCGCCTCGAAGCGCACCTCGTCATCGAAGATCGCCTCGGGCCCGCTGGCCAGACTGCGCCACCAGCTCACGGCCCGCTCCCAGGCCTCACCGCTGGGGGCAAAGGGCCGGCCCTGCAGGTAGGCAAAGGTGGTCTGGTCGGGATTGACGTAGCCGCAGCGGGCACCGCCCTCGATCGCCATGTTGCAGAGGGTCATGCGCTCCTCCATCGACAGGGAGTCGATGGCTGGACCGGCGAATTCGTAGGCGTAGCCAACCCCACCCTTGACCCCCAGCACGCGGATCACATGCAGGATCAGATCCTTGGCATAGACACCGCGCTGCAACTGGCCCTCCACCCAGATGCGCCGCACCTTGAGCTTGCCCATGGCCAGGCTCTGGCTGGCCAGCACGTCGCGCACCTGGCTGGTGCCGATGCCAAAGGCAATGGCGCCGAAGGCCCCATGGGTGGAGGTGTGCGAATCACCGCAGGCCACTGTCATGCCCGGTTGGGTGAGGCCGAGCTCGGGGGCGATCACATGCACGATGCCCTGGCGGCCGCTGCCCAGTCCATGCAGGGTGATGCAGTGGGCGGCACAATTGGCCTCGAGGGTGGCCAGCATCTTCTCAGCCAGCGGATCGGCGAAGGGGCGTGCCTGGCTGGTGGTGGGCACGATGTGATCCACCGTGGCCACCGTGCGCTCGGGGTGAGCCACACCCAGCCCCAGATCCTTGAGCGCCGCAAACGCCTGCGGGCTGGTGACCTCGTGGATCAGGTGCAGGCCGATGAACAGCTGGGTGCTGCCGCCCGGCAGCTCGGCCACCTGATGCAGATCCCAGACCTTGTCGTAAAGGGTGCCGCTGCTCACCGCTGCAGTGCCGGTTGACCCGCCACCCTAAAACCAGAGCGTCGTGGCTCTGGCGATCAAAGGAGATGCAACCGCAGGCGGTTCAAGGCCTCGCCGGTGGTGACAGTCTGGATCCAGCGGCGACCGCGGCTCGATCCGAAGCGCACCGCCTCGCTGCTGCTGCCGGCTGGCCCGGCGATAGCGATGTGCACCAGACCGACGGGCTTGTCGTCGCTGCCGCCAGCGGGCCCGGCGATGCCGGTGACGGCCAGCGCCCAGGTGGCGCCTGTGTAGCGGCGGGCGCCCTCGGCCATCGCCAGCGCCACCGGATCGCTCACCGCACCGCGGGTTTCGAGCAGCTCGGGGGCCACGCCCAGCAGCTCCTGCTTGACGCTGTTGGCGTAGGCGATCACACCGCCAAGAAACACATCCGAAGCACCGGGCACCGCGGCTAGCGCGGCGCTAAGGCCACCG
>Ga0194129_10007232_pt1 | contig 13303 bp, 2 predicted proteins | sample TA2KigCa35mmetaG_FD_150862 | JGI IMG/M metagenome (GOLD analysis project Ga0194129, IMG submission 150862) | Freshwater microbial communities from Lake Tanganyika, Tanzania - TA2015038 Kigoma Deep Cast 35m | ecosystem: Environmental > Aquatic > Freshwater > Lake | place: Tanzania: Lake... | reverse complement strand
GGTTTTCCCTAAAAGGCTTCGATTAAAAAAAAAAAAGACCAAAATTTGGCTGAGGCCTCACAACGCTGTTTCAAATTCAAGACTTGTCATTTTTCAAGAAATACGACCCCCTCCCCCCCTTTTTCAATCAGCGATCACAGGACCTCCCCGCCCCTCATTTCATAAAGTCCGGTATCGTTTGCTCCGACTTCTGTAAGAAGACTTTCAAATCATTCATGGAGGAAAAGCAGCGAGACTCCCTCGGCTCCAGGAAGAGAAACGATACACCGGAACAACCTGCACGGCCGGTCCGTCCAATGCGGTGAACATATTGTGGAAGATTCCCAGGAAAGTCAAAACTTATGACATAGTTCACGTGAGGTATATCTAGCCCCCTAGCGGCCAGGTCCGTAGCCACCAAGATTTGTATATCACTGCTTTTAAATTGGGCCAAGACCGATTCTCTTAGCTCTTGCGGGATATCGCCATGAAGCGCCTCTGCTCTTAGGCACTCCCTCTGAGAGATTGACACCGCGAGCTCCTCCACCCGTGTCTTAGTATTCGCGAAGACAAGAACGCGCTCCTGATGGGCTACGACTTCGGGAGAGGTCAGAACTTGGCGAAGACTCTCTCGTTTGTTTTGGGTCACTAGGACGTGTTGCCTTATGCGCGGGTTAAGGGAAGTACCACTGGTATGTGTCCCTGACGATAACATTAAATGCAGCGGGGACAGGAACTCCTGAGAAATTTGACGGACCTTAGTGGTCCATGTGGCGGAGAACATGACAGTCTGGGAGCGATTTGGCATGTCATCCATGATCGCCCGCACATCTTTATCGAAGCCCATCTTCAACATCTCATCAGCCTCATCCACGACCACCATTTGAACTTCACTGAGATCCACGTCCCCATCCATCGTGAAGTCCAACAAGCGCCCCGGTGTCGCGACCACAATGGAGGCTCCGCGGAGACAGAGCCTCTGTATCGACTTATCCATGCCACCATAGGCAACTGCAACCGTGTGGCTATCGTTTGATGAGTCCAACAACATGGCCCCGAAAACCTGTTCTGTCTGCTGTGCCAACTCTCTCGTCGGGCATAGTACCACGCACTGGGGAACACATCTCTTCTTACTGGGACTTCTGCGAGGAGGAGCACGCAAGGCCGGAAGGACGAAGGCGAGAGTTTTACCAGAGCCTGTCGGAGCCAAGCCGACGACATCGCGTCCCTCCATAAGGAGTGGCAATGCGTGACGCTGGATAGGTGTAGGAGATGTGAAATTTTTAGAGGAGATGTTGGCCATGACGTATGGAGGTAGCCTCGGGGAAAGTTCTATAAAGGACTGGAGGGGTGTGTACGAGGAGGAGACGTCAGAGCCGTCGCGAGTTAAGGTTTGAAATACAATGTTCGATGGGGGGTAACCAATACGGCCACAACGCCGCAGCATATTAATCTCGCTGATTGGGTTATTCCCTCCTCCTTTTCCTTCTCTGATCAAAAAATTCCAAAATGACCTTTGATAATGATCGATTGGCACTCAATATGAGTTTAGGCTTACCACTTTTTACTCAAAAGGTAAAAGTAGTTTTTTTTGCACTCTCACGATGGACATCACCAGAAATAGCTCTCCGTATACTATAGGCACTTTTGTTTTCGAAAGGCTTTGATTTGTTCTCTTTCCAAACCAATAGGCCTAACCAAAATGTGATCTTGAGTTTTCTTAAGGCGATAAAAAAGCTGAGTGCATTTTTTCCCCTTTTTTTCCTTAACGGCCCAATGAAAAAAAGAAAACAACAGGTCTCCACCTTATTGTTTTTTTTTTGAAACTTTACTGGAAACAAAAAAAACCTAACTTTTAAATATGTCTTCATCCATGTATGCCTCTCACCGCGCCTCGGGTCCATTGATTGCCTCGGTCCATTGATAGTAAGAGCCACTTACCATCAGTGTTTACAACAAAGCGTGGGTAAAAAAATAAAAAAAAGCGACGATTATTCAAAATTAAAAAAAGCCTTCTTCCTAAAGTTTAAAAAGTTCAAAGTTCCCCCCCTCTCCCTTTCCAGGACGAAAGGGGAACCAATTCATTCATAGCTATCAAAAGACCCTTCCCCTGGGCCAACAGGGGAAACCTTTTTTAGTACTCTATGGGAAGTTCGACTGACACCATGTCAATGACCGCGCCGTTGAGCCTGTCTTCAATTTCAGTCAAACGGTTATGAAGTGCCATCGCCTCGTCCCGATTCTTCTCTGCCTCAGATTGCAACGAGATCTCTCTCCTCTGATCTTCTTTCGCTTCTTGGATCCTTTGAAGGACCTTGTCTCGGGATTGACTATGGAGGCTAATTTGTTCTTCGAGGGATAGGGAGGGCATAGCGCATTGTTCCTTGACGTCGGTGAAGTCTTTGTCTAACATTTCCGTTTCATTCAAAATCGAAGTCAGTGATGCTTGACGAAGGCTGCTCATACTACTTATGCGGGAATCCTTTTTGAATTCGCCTTCTCTTTCCATCTGGAATTCGGGAACTTTCACGACAGAGATAGGAACGATGCATCCCTGCTCCAGCTCTAGCTTTGCCTTCTCTTTGTTAAGAAGCAACTCAAAACGTTCCTTCATGTCGAGGAATTTAATAAGGAACTTGTATTTTTTCAAGTATGGGAAAACCATGGCCTCTCTCGAATGCGCAGCTCGCCGAATCCTTCCCAAGATAGCCATTAAGATGAAGAAGAGGAACACAACCATGATGAAGACGTTGATGATGAGCAGCACAAGCATCAGCACGTCGTAGAGAACGCTCATCTCTTCGATATGATTAAACAGGAGGGCAATGTTTAAAGTGGCGGCAAGGACAGAGAGAGATGCAGCTTCGAGTTTGGACAACGACTGGCTAGAGTATGGCTTCAAGAAGATATTAGTGACCAGAGTGATTGTAATGAACCACATGGCCGCATAGGTCTGAAACGTAGGATCTTGGATAAAGAGCATGATGACGATCATGACGAGCTTGCGTATCATGATAGTGGTCTCCCAGAACCAGTAGGAGGGACGGTACCCTCCAGTCGCAAAAGTAAAAGTATTGCACGCGGCCCTCATATCTGTCGCAATCCACGCGACTAGCTTCACTAAGAAGCATGAGAAAAGAGGGATGCCAACCCCATAGAAAGCCACAAAGGCCGCCGCATAGACCTTGTAATCTTTGTATTGGCCGGAGGCACAGTCGATGGATGGATCCGCAATCAGGAAAGTCTTCCAAACTGTCTGATGATCAGCATCGTGGCCAAAATCAAAGTCTTCGCATTGAAAGAGCTTTACGCATTCCCTGACCAGCGTAGGATACACAAGGAAGAGTACAATCATGATCGACATGAGAAAGATCTTCACCCGCTTGTTGCTCTCGATGTAATAGCGGTACTTCCGAGAAGCTTTCAGGTTATTGTAAAAGTCATCATCAGAATACTTAGCCTCACGTAATTTTGAAATCACCTGCCGAACAGCATGGCGGAACTTGCGAATCCCTCGCGAGCGGTTGTACTCACCCTTACTCGGATCCAGGCCTGTAAGTTCGATGTAACGTGCCACCTGCTCCTCCCTCGAAGGCACGACCTCGCCCCCTTGGTGGTTTCGGCGGGCGTGGCGCCATTGTTTGAAACTAACAGTGATGAAGTGAACGAAAAGCGAAAGTGCAATGACGCTAAGGATTACGAATGGCAAACTCATCATCATCCAGAATTTTCCGTAGTAGCTTAGGCCAAACTCACAGTCCAGGGCACCGACATTGGGACTGACTACACCACTGGCGCTCGACTGGAACTGAAACATGGAGTGGAGAATCGCAGGGACTTTTGTGCGAAGCCACACCATCTGAGACGAAACCTGCAAATGGTTGGTGGCCATTTTGATCAAAATCGGCAATTCATCCCTCGTTCCCCCGGCACTGGAGGTGGAGCTGTAAATAAGAGCGAAAATGACAAGCGATCCCAGGAGGATGAGGAACCCCAAGGCGAGATAGTTGAGATAAGTCTCTGGACATTTTGCACATGTGTTAGCTGTCCTTCCGTAGCCCGGAGCGCAGACACCACAGCGAGGTCCCATGTAACCAGCTCCACATGTGCCATTAATGCAGGAATCGGGATCCATGCATGGGTAGAAGGAGAAGGAAATCGCCGAAGGACGCCAATTTCCATTCATCACTTGGACCTCCGACTGACTGCATACGGCATTCTGTGGACACTTGTAGCACTGAGAAGTCTGAGGGAACCCAAAGGAGCCCTCCTCGCACATAGCCAGGGGAACAGGGCCAAAGGTCTTCCTCTCGATAGCGTACTGCGGATCATTTACAACGAAGTTAAAGTAGTATTCCTTGCCATAGAGACCCAGTGTTTTCACGGAACTGAACTCGAACACACCCATGCCGTTCTGGCCTTGGCTTAGGACTTCCTCTTTCTCAGTGTAGTTCACCCATGATGTTTGCCCTGCGCTTGAAGGCTCTTCCTGTTCCCATTTATATACTAAGTGCATGATGATGGTTGTGCGTTTCGTGAAGACGTTTCCAGAGCCGTCCGCCAGGACCATACGTAGGGACACAAGCAAAGGTTTGGAGGTCTGCGTTGCAATCTCCCAGAGGTGCACTGCGTCTGCACTGCTGGGATCCAGCAGGATTTTCGCGGGTACGCCAACCACGACGGAGATGGGTAGCGTGACTCGCCAGGCCCGTTGATTAATCCACGCAAACAACAAGGAATAGGTGCCTGTGATGGGAGCCTTGAGACGGATATGATCAATATTGATGTAACCAACCCCAGGTGGGAACACGATGGGTTGATTGCTATCGACGAGTTTGGGAATGTTTTTCGCGTTCGTTTCTTCAAAGCGAGAACTAATGAGTCGATAGGTGTAGTCAAGCTTTCCTAGCTTATTTCCGTTTATGTCAACGATTTCGAGGCGGATAGTTGGGACCTGCGCCACAGCGGCGCTCAGTACTTCAAGCAAAGGGAGACCTGAAGTTGAACAAGGAAATCCACCACCGCAATGCGACGTGACCTTCATCTCGTAGGCGGGTCCGACAATGGAGTAGAAGGCACTCGTTGGTGAGAATATGGTTCCATCAATGGACACAAAGAGGCGTGACCTCGCCGAAGTCTCTGATCCCGTGGAAGCGGTTATCATGCGTTTGATCATGCTTTTCTTTTCAACTTGCCATGACGCGTTGCCCTGGAAATGTCTGGAGAGGTCTTCATGCTCTTCGGACGGTATTAACCCTTTATAGGTCCGGCGCTGGTGACATACAATGGCTGTAGAATTGATGAACTTGACCAACCCTTCGGAAAAGTTCATGAATAAGGGAGCGAAGTCTTGGGTGGCGCTTTCAAGTCGACATTTCGTAAATGGAGAAAACAAAAAGCCAAAGCCCATCACGGTGATGCTGGTGTCTTGGTCCCACGACCCAAATGTCAAAGAACGGTTGGTGATGACGGACTTGAGGATAGGACTTGATGGACGCTGGATGAAAAGTTTTGTATTGGCTGTTGCTCGTGATCCAATTCTGATGTTGAAAGGACTCCTCGCACACCGACCTCCTTTTGCCATTGATTTTGGGCTTACGCACAGTAGTGTTTGGTTATCAACGAAGGTTGCAGGGACCTCCTCGGTGGGACTAAACAGACAAAACAAGCTGTTGAAAGTCGAGAACCCCTCTCCTGTGACTGTCACCATAGTACCCCCCTGAATGTCTGCGATGTTGGGCGTAATGGCACGAATTCCGTAGAGGTTAAGCTTGACTATAAATTGTATGTTATGTATCTTAATCTCATTTGCCAACGTAACAGTAACCGACGCCATGCGTATTTTCTCATCAATCAACACAGTGGTTGCAAATTCACGGTACGGTCCTTGGGAGATAAAGCGGTAAGTGCCAGAGGGGTTCAGGGTGACGCCATGAACCCTATAAAGCACGCTTGGCTCCGTGTCCCCGAGTGTCAACGTGATGAATACGTCCCCCAGGGAAGGGTCAAAGGCAATGCCTCCCACGGTGGCGGCCAGCGTGGAGGCCAGCACAGACTTCGAGTGTGTGATGCTGGTTGGGTTGCGGTTGAAATCGATGTCGAATGTCATAAGCATGATACCGTCTGCCTTTTGCATCACACAAAAGACGTTGTTCTTTATCTTGAACGCCAACATGGTAGGGACTTGTTCACACCGTAGCACAGAAAGGCACACGGAAGTGGGAAGCGTTGAACAGTGTGAAAATGTGATGCGATTGTTGTCCTTCGAGTTGAGAGAAACCACGTTCTGGATGGCTCCATTGGAAAGTGTAAAGCGGGCTAAGGCAAAGGTCCCACCCAGACCGGTTCCATACGCGATCATGATACGGGGTCCTTCCTCATGCTTTTCATTGAGTACTGTGATGCCTTTGAGCTCTTTCCAAAAGAATCCCAAGTTCTGCATGGGCTCCCCCTGGAAAAGTACAGGGGCTCCAAACGCGTTCGTTACACCCACGATGCCCTTCTGGTAGAAGGCAATCGTAAGACCCTTGTCAGAAAGGATTGTTATCACATTCCCCATTGCACTCGCAAAACTGAGAAGTCGGCGGCGACCTAATGACTGAAGACGACTCACTACGTACTTTGAGTAGTTGAAGGCCGAACCGTCAGACATCGTGGGAGGTAACGTATACACGATCTTTCTCTTCTTCATTGGGTACCCGCGGCTGCACGTCACTTTAGCGAAGACCTCCGGTGACTGTCCATCTAATTTGATGAGCGTGAACGTGACAGTATCGTTAAAGAACGTTGCTGACATCACAGATCCGCCAAAATCAAAGGCTTCTTCCCATAACTTGCCAGTCCGCATGTCTTCAAGTAGCAGCGGGCGGCTCCCTGTGTAGCGCACGTGGTAAGGCGGGTCTGGAATATCGACGTTGATCGCTTGCTCAAGGACATTCACTCTGAAAGAGCCTGGAGCGTCGTCGCTTAAGCTCATCTGTAAATCTACGTCAAGGCAGTTCACGCCAATGAATCCCGCCGCGCACCATTCACAATACGCTCCTCCCCAGTATCCCTGAACAGGGTCGGCAAAGCATGCGCAATCTCCTGTTACTCGATCACATGTTCCGTGCTCATTGCAGGGGCAAGGAAATTTACATTCGGGACCCCACAAAAACTTTTTGCAGATGTCGCAGTGTGCACCTTCAAAGGACCCCCCGTCGATGGTATTCAGACACTCACATCGTCCTTCCGAAGAGCATTGCGGGTTCACAAGAAACTCTTTGTTTCGGCAATTTGTGACAGTGCAATGAATGCTGCAGTTTCTAGAGTAGTAGTCAGGATTACACAAGCATGTGGCTTTCTCGTATTGATTCCCATGAAGACATTTTCCACGTCCAGAACAGATACCTGGTATACCTCCTTCAAGCAACCCAGGACACGGCACGGAGCAATCGGCTCCAGCCCAATACCTTCTGCACAAGCACTCGCTACCACCCGTGTCAAGCTTGCTCGTCTGACCATTGATGCAGCGACGTTTGCAGCGAAGACCAAAATATCCATTTTTACAACCCGAGCAGTCTTTTTCTGTGTAGAAGCCAAGAGTTGCATTGCTGAAGCATCCACATGTCCCATTCGCGGGATGACAGATTCCATTATTACTGCAAGGCCTTTCGACCCCACCATCGCACATGATTTCGCACGCAAGACCAGCCCAGCCGCGCATGCAGCGACACAAGCCCGTCACACGTGAGCAGTTGCCTCGACCACTGCAAATAAGATTTGGGTTGCTGGTGGGTGCGGGGCATTTTACAGAGCAGTCTGCCGTGGCATAGCCTTTAAGGCAAGTGCAAATGCCTTTGAAACACGTACCATGGTTCGAGCAGGGTTGCAGCCCTGGACATTTTTCACTGCAATCCTCTCCTGAGAATCCCAATCGACATGCGCATGTCCCTTTCCCTGCCATTCCTTGATCGCACACACCGTGGCCCGAACACGGCTGCGTCCCGTCGGGTCGAGCGCCTCGACACAAGCCAGTGCAACGGCTGCCAAAGAAACCCCTAGGGCAAGTAAGACAATTTGGTGGAGTATCGTCTGTGGAGAATTCGCACTTTGACCCGCACCACAGGGCCGCATCCATAGACAAGATACCGCAATTCTGGCACTTTCCGTTGTAGCAAATACCCTTCCCATTGCACACGGTTCCATTGAAGGTCGGACATGCCACGTTACATAGTGGGCTCTCATAGTTCGGGTCGCACGCGCTGCAAGTGGAGCCGGTGAAAAATCCGAGTGAGCTTGTCGCGAAGCATGTGCACCGGCCATTCTCTTCACAAATTCCGTGACCAGAGCACGGGTTGGAAGCTCCTCCATCACAGCTAATGGAACACGATGTATTGGAGGTTGTATTCGTGGGAACATATCCGATGTTGCAAGAGCATCTGCCGTGTCCTAAGCGACCGTCGTCGCACGTGCCATGCCCGTTACAAGTGCTGTTCGGAGCCCCTGGGCATAAATTGCTGCAGTCATCTCCCCAGAGCCCTGCAGCGCATAACTCACAGGCGCCTCTGGCATTGATGCGAAATTCTGACTTGCATTCACATATCCCCCTCGAATTGCATGTACCCTGTCCGCAAACGACATTATTCGCTCCCATTGGACACTCTAAGGAACAGTTTGAGAGTCCGTAACCAGTCATGCATGCGCACAATCCAGAGCCAGAAACCCCCCATCCGCACGTCCCGTGCCCGCCACAGACATTTCCTTCTGCATCTACCGGGCATGTGAGGTTGCAGAACTTCGTGTAATACCCAAAGAAACAATCGCTGCATGTTCCGTTGGCGTCCAACTTCCAGTAGCCGAGTACTTTGTCTTTGAAGCACGTACATTGACCTGTCCCGGAGATGTCATCGCTGCAGACACCATGAAGACTGCAAATTTTTCCGTCCGTATTTGGACATAACTTCGTACATGATTGACCAAAGTAACCTTCCAGGCATGTGGAGCAGTCTGGGTCCAGTGGGTCAGGACCACTCCAATAACCGGTGTTATTCGTCCGATTACATGTGCAACTACCCGTCCCATGCACACCCTGAGAGCATATACCGTGCCCGGAACAAATGTTGCACCAGCCGCCTCGGCACTCGTCCCTGCAGTCTGCCCCGTAAAAGCCTCCTTTGCACTGGTCGCATAAAGTACCTTCCCAGAAGCCTAGAAAACTGTGGCTGCTGCAACGGCACGTGGCGTCTCTTTGGCAGGTGCCGTGACCATTGCATACGCTACCGTTCGCTTTGGGACACGGTACATTGCAGAGAATGCCCGCCCAATCAGTCTCGCAGGTGGTGCATGCTTCCTCGCCCCAGAAGCCCTTCTGCAAATTTCGGTGGCATGAGCAAGTTTCGTCCATGTTGCACACGCCGTGCCCATTGCACGGTGTTGCTGGCCCACCGGGACAGCTCTTGCTGCAGTCGTATGAAGTGTAGCCGAAACCACAGACACACATTCCGTTCTGCTTCTCACCCCATTGACACTGTCCGTGTCCTGAGCACACAGCCGTCGGATAGCCCGGGCACTCAATATTGCAGTCACTTCCTGAAAAGAGCTCACTGCAAATGCATGTGGCGGTTTCAACATCGCATATTCCGTGTCCAGAGCAGGGTGTGATGACTCCGCCAGGGCATGGTATTGTACAATGCTTTCCTGCGTACCCAAGGTTACATTTACAAGAGCCATCACCATAGGGGCCCCAATCACACGTTCCGTGTCCAAAACACATGTTGTCAATTCCACCCGGGCAGATGCGTGAGCAGTCAGAGCCGTACCGTCCCGCACTACACAATAAACAGGCGTCGCCAAACACATGGCATGCTGTACCACAAAAGCCTTCGTTGCAGAAGCATTTCCCATCTGAGCAGGACCCTTGACCGTCACAGGGCACTCCCGGGGACTTCGTTGTAGGGCATACTTTTGTGCATAACACCCCACTGTACATGGGCTTGCATTTGCTGCAGGTCTCACCATCCCAAAACCCAAAGTGTGAGTCTGCGTGGCACGCACATGTTCCGTTGGTCTCCTGTTGGCATTCACCGTGTAGACTGCATGGTGACACGGTGCCTCCTTTGCAGATATGAGAACATCCTAATCCGGCATAACCGAAGTGACACGTACACGACCCATTCGCGTTGCGTCCAGAGAAGCACGTTCCATGGCCACTGCAGATGCCGCCGCCAAAGCATCGCCGGTTGCATCTAGAACCGTAATACCCAGCCTGACACTCTGAACAATCTGCGCCCTGCCAATGTCCCTCCATTCTATCGGCAGGACAAACACACTTCCCGGTGATAATATTGCAATGCCCCGCACCGCAGCGATGTAACATGCTGTTGATGTATGCTATGGGACAGTCATTCTCAAAGGTAGGGATGTAAGACATGGTTGCCATGGAGGGTGCAGAGGACTCCCCATAGATGTTGGTGACAATGGCTTGGTAGTTTTTACCGTGACCTGGGTACTGCGTGCATACCAACAGGTTCCTCCCGATATGGCGCACGGAAGCACAATTCACTGGAACACCATTACTCCCCACGAAACGAACAGAGGCACCGACAGGACCGAAGTTTTCCCCACTGATAGTAATGGGATTGGTTCCGTCTAAATGGCACGACTTCACACTGCTGAGCCCGATGGGAGTGCAGCCCATCAGTCGGTTGACCTTCGGGACAGGATGATACGTCGCCGTGACGGTGGATGCTTCATGGCTGATGCCATGAAGTGTTCGGACGCGGACAGTAAGATTATAACTTTCATGAGGGCAGAACCTGGCATATAGGAGAGACTCTGGTGTCTTTGCATCGTGCCAGACAGATCCACACGGTAATGTGCCCAACAGTACGGACGCTCCTGCAGCACCGAAGCGCATCCCAGTGATTGTGATTGTTTGGTCGGTTTTACACCTGCAAGTTGATGTGCTAAGTAAACAACGAGAACATCCTGAGACGCTGGTCACAGTGGGCAAATCGTAACAAGCTGAGCTCTGAAGGAGGAACTTAACTGAAGTATTTTGGTACTTCGCAGAGGGATTCTCGATGAAAATGATCTTCTCTCCAAGGGTGGAGGTACTGATCAAGACATCGCGTAAGCTTATGACAAAGTTATCCATGCGGTATGTGGAGTTCCCTATCAGTCTACCCATATGAGAATTCATCAGACGGAGTTGAAGGTTGATGCCCGAAAAGCGAATTTTGGGAATGCTTTTGACAAACGCCGAACCGAGGGCATCTGTTAAACGCACGGTGATGGGCGGAACTTTCACTAAAATATACTGGCTCGGATGCGATGCCACAGAAACAGTCGTTATTTCGAGAGATGCTCTGATAGCCGCGGGCTTGCCAACAGAGGTCAGAATTCCTGTGTTACTATGCGTAAATCCGTTTTGTATTATCCAAATTTTGTCAGTTTTTGGTACAGGAGAAGTAAAGTGACACATTACTGCGCATTCGCTAAGCATTGTTCCCAAGTAGCTCGTGTTCCCCCAGAAGCACTTTATGCTGTCTTGCCAAAGGTAACTCAGCGACGTCCCTGTTACTGTCACATTCACTGCTTCACCAGACTTGATGCGTGAAGGTGAAATCGCCAACGATTCGGCGTAGGGGCAATTGATCGCGGTGGGATGCCACATAATAGGGGGAACGCTTCTATCGGGTTTTGCAGTTTGGCCATGAAGTAATCGTGCACTAATATTTAGCTTCGTGGTAAGCGTTGTCTCGATTGCCAACCCTTCGAAGAGGGTGATTCCCTCCCACACGTCATGAATGTTGTTGAATAGAACACTGGCATTATCATGGGCATGAAGTTCGACTGCTCCTTTGAAGGTTGTGACAATATTCTCTCCTCCATCTCGTAGAGATATAGAAGGCACCTGCGGCACAGCTTTTCCTGGGGTGAACCAATCCAGTGGGGCCCTCTCCCACTCCAACCTACGAACGACGCCTTCCAAGACAGTGATGCGGAAGGTTGCTGAAATGACTTTCGAAGGTGTGTCCCATATACGAAGAGTGGAGTCATAGATGCCGACACGCAACTTGTGAGCAGACCACCCTTTGATAAGCGCAACACCGCCCACCATAGGAATCAACTGCACATAGCTGTCATTAATGCAAATGCCTCCAGCCGGTGCAAAGTGGACGGTTTGGTTCGGAGCGGAAAACATTCGGTCGCCAAGACTGTCAGTTTTGTACACATTAATGGCAGGCACGTTGACGGAAGCGTCTGAGAAAAGCTCGTCCACCACAAGGTTTACTGATGTAAAACCGTTGCGGCCGGAACAAATATCGATCCCGTCCGCAGTCAGGGCTAGGGCCATGCAGTTGGGGAAGTTGGTGTAGCCAACGGCACACTCATTGCACATGCTCCCCATGAACCCAGGACTGCAAGTACACATGCACGCTGTCATATTAGCATTTGATGTCACGTAGGTGGCTTTGCCGCTGCAGTGAAAAGAGGTTGTGCACTGCGTACAGTTGGGGAAGTTGATGTAGCCCACGGTGCACTCGTTGCAGGTAGTGCCAGCGAAACCAGGGCTGCACAGGCTTATCGTCTCCGTCTCGGTGTTCGTTTGCGTCTCTGAAGCTGTACCGGCCATTGTGTCGATGCCTGTGTCCGAAGCCGTGCCGGTTTTTGTATCGATATCGGTGACCGTCTCCGATTGTCCGACGGTCCGAGCTGAAACGGACTCTGACAATGAGAACGTGCTGGACTGACGCTGGGTTTCTGTACGGGTCAGCGTAAGGGATTTCGTCTCATCGCCTGTTTGCGTTAATGTCAAGGATTCAGACACGGTTAGAGTCTGTGACAGGGACATCGTAAAGTCCGAGGTCACGGTCTTTGTGAGTAAAACATCCTGTGATTCAGTGGCTGTCTTGGACTCACTTAACGTGCCCGTCTGCGTCTTAATGTCTGTCATGGTCTCAGTGTCCGTTACTGAAACTGTCTTACTACATACTTCAGTAATAGTGGAAGTGGCTGATGTCGTCGGTTCATAGGTCAGCGTAAGACTTATTGTGCCGGTTATTGTTCCGACGTCAGAAAAGGACTTTGTGTCGCTGGAAGTGCCTGCCACAGTGACCGTGCCGGTACTTGTCCTAGGGTCACTCACAGTCTGCGTCTCGCTGAACGTGCCCGTCTTCGTTGCAGCGTCGGTCGCAGTCTGGGTGCCGGTGGACGTGCCCGACTCCGTTCCGACGTCAGTTACAGTATGACTGGCGCTTAACGTCTGCAACCCCGTGCCAGTTTCAGTATTTGTCTGAGTCTCCGAAGAGGTAGCCGTTTTCGTCTCAATCGCAGTTGC
>Ga0194129_10007223_pt1 | contig 13316 bp, 8 predicted proteins | sample TA2KigCa35mmetaG_FD_150862 | JGI IMG/M metagenome (GOLD analysis project Ga0194129, IMG submission 150862) | Freshwater microbial communities from Lake Tanganyika, Tanzania - TA2015038 Kigoma Deep Cast 35m | ecosystem: Environmental > Aquatic > Freshwater > Lake | place: Tanzania: Lake... | reverse complement strand
GAGAAAAGCGCGTTCTTGTGAGACGATCATGGCGTTGGGCCTCCGTGAGGATGGGTTGGTTTTCAGACACCCTTCCATTCTCCGAGGCCCAACACCTTTTCATCTGCTGTCACTGCATGCTGGCAGTGGCTTCCGCACCAGAAAATACGGCCGAAACGATCGTTCCGTCGCCCGAGACAGGCGAGATTTGCGAGTTACGCCCAATTGAATCCTGCGGAACGGCTCTGGCTTTGGTTCCGCGAGCACGACTGGAGCAATCGCGTCTATCCAGACGAGGCAGCGCTGATCCAGGAAGCCAAGAGAAGCCACCGTTCACTCCGTCGGGCACAAGTCCGCTCCATTTGTGCCACGCGATGGGTAACGCGCGAGAATCAAGTGTGACCCGTATCAGTCCCCATCGCTCACGCGATTGGGGCTTCCGGGGCGGGGTCTGCGGGGGTGCGCCGCGGGTTGAAAAGCCGCGCTCCTCTCAGGCACGGGTTGAAAACCCGCGCTCCTCTCAGGCACGGGTTGGAAACCCGCGATCCTCCGCCAGCGCGGGTTTCAACCCGCGTGCCGGATCACGCCCGCTGGCCGGCCGGCCAGCGGTAGCGCCGAGCCGAAGATGCCGTCGCGGAGCATCGGCCGCCACCGCGACACCGCCTCGTTGGTGACTACCAGCAGCGCCGGCAGGAAGACCAGCTCCGCGATCGTGGCGGCGGCCACCGCGGCCACGGCCAGCGTCCCGAAGCCGGCCAGCGACGGCACGCTGCTGGCGGTCACCGCCGCGAAGCCGACGGTGAGCACCAGGCCGCCGATCACGACCGCATTGCCCGTCTCGGCCACCGCCCGCCGGACGGCGGTGGCGATCGACACGCCCGCGCGGCGGTTGCGGGACAGCGCCGAGAGCACGTGCACCGTGTCGTCGACCGCCAGGCCAAGGCAGACGTTGAACACGATCACCGACGCCGGGTCGAGGGCCCGGCCCGTGAGCATCAGCAGCACCGCGATCACCGTCAGCGGGAAGACGTTGGGAATCATGCTCACGATGCCCGCCAAGGGCGAGCGGAAGGCGAGCGCCAGGATGCAGCCGATCACGACGACCTCGACCACCAGGCTCGAGCCGAGGTCGTGGACGAGTTGCCGCACGTTGCGGGCGGAGACCACCGACATCCCCGCCAGCCGGAACCGCCAGCCGGGCAGGCTCCGCTCGAGGGCCGCGAGCGAGGCGTCGATCCGGACGTAGATGGCCTCGAGGCGGCGCGAGCCGAGGTCGGCCACCCGCGCCCGCACGACGGCCATGCGGGCCTCCGGAGCGACGAGATCGCCGACGTCTTCGGCAGCCAGCCGCCGCCGGGCCCGCGGGGGCAGGTCCCCGGCGATCGTCGAGAGCGAGATCGGCCGCGAGACGCCAGCCTCGCGGCTCAGCGCCTCCTCGGCGCCGCGGAGCGCGGCCAGCACGGCCGGGTCGCGCCAGTCGACGCCCGGGGGCCACTCGACCACCACGTCGATCCCCATCGCCCCGCCGAAGTCCGCGTCGACCCGCGACAGGGCCTGCGAGGCCGCCGCCCCGGACGGCAGCGAGTCGACGATCCGGCTGTCGGCGTCGAGCCCGGAGCCGGCCGCGGCCAGCGCCACCGTCAGGCAGGCGGCCAGCGCCGCAAGGGGCCGGGCGTGCCGCACGGAGAAGGCGGCCAGGAGGTTCGCCGCCCGGCCCGCCTGGCGGGACGAGCGTCCCAGCCGCAGGCCGCTGCAGAAGGGCGTGGCGGCGATCAGCGGCGTGAGCAGTGTCACGGCGGCGAAGCTGGCCAGCGCCCCGACGGCCGCGGCGATGCCGAAGTTCCGGACCGCCTCGATGCGGGCGACGGCGAGCGACGCGAAGCCGAGCGCCGTGACGATGCTCGTCAGGCCGCAGGCAGCCCCGACCCGGCGAACCGCGCCGGACGAGGCGGCCAGCGGGTCGAGGCCGCGGCGGACGCTCCGCCGCATGTCTTCGATGAAGTGGATCGAGTCGCAGGTGCCCACCACCAGCGCCAGCGAGGGGACCACGCTGGTGAGGATCGTGACCGGCGTGCCGAGCAGGCCGAGGGTGCCGAGAGCCCAGACCGCCCCCACGAACGGCGGCACGCACGCCACCACGGTCGACCGCAGGCTCCTGGCGACCACCGCCGACAGCACCACCGCGAGCGACAGGCCGATCGAGTTGAAGGTCAGCATGTCGCGGCGAAGCGCCCGCGTGGCCTGTTCGCGGAGCGCGGGCAGCCCGGTGAGCTCCGCCGCCAGGGGACCGTCGGCCGGCACCGCCGCGGCCAGGGCGGTCTCGATCCCCGCCACCACCGCGGTCGATGCGGGCGGGCGGTCGGCGTCGGCCGTCAGCTGCACCAGCAGCAGCGACGAGGCGGCGTCGGCCGAGAGGAGATGGCCCGCCACGAGCGGATGGCGCTCCGCGCGGGCCTTGGCCTCGGCGCGGCTCCGGTCGTCGAGCGGCTCCGCCCGGCGGGGAATCACCGGCAGGATCGCGCCGGCGGCGCCCTGCCGCCGGATGTCGAAGATGCTCCGCACCTGCTCCACCCCGTCGACGCCGCGGAGCCCGGCCGCGAGCGACTCGAGGGCGGCGAGGGGCTCGGCGTCGAAGATGTCGCCCGAGCGGGCGGTCACCCGCACGATGCAGTCGCGGTCGGGGGGGCCGAAGATGGCCGCCACCTCGTCGACGAGGGCGAACTCCGCGGTGGAGTTCCTGACGAGCGAGCGAAGGTCGTCGTCGAGCCGCAGCCGCGAGATACCGAAGGCGGCGAGCAGGGTGGCCGCGGCCGCCACGAGCCAGCCGGCGCGGTGCCAGCGGCGGCGATCGCCGGCCGGCGTCAGCGGTCGGCCGGAGCGGTGATCTCGTGGCGTTCGGCGGGATCCACGATCCAGCCGCGGCACGTGCTCGCCCCGCACCGGCAGGGAATCGCCGCGTCGGCCGGCCAGGCGTAGTCGATCAGGAGTTCCTTGCCCGCCTCGATCGGCCGGATCGTCTGCATCCACAGCCGCTCTTCCTCCCTCGCGCCGGGTTCCGCTTCCCAGTAGAAAAGTTCGCAGTTGGGATCGCAACCATGATTGACGAATCGAAAGGGCGTCGCCGGATCCAGGAGCCGGCCGCCGGGCAGTTCCATCACGTAGCTGGAGTCGGCCGGGTGATCGTCGAGGATCTCCCCCCGCACTTCGCCGAGCACGGTGCCGGCGGGAATCCTGCGGCGAGCGAACACCCCCTTGCCGACGGGCGTCTCGGCGATGCGGAGCAGGCGGGCCAGGGCAGAGGTTTCGTTGGCGAGGGACCGGAGCAGGTCGGCGGGCATGGAAACGCGAGGCGGGGAGGGGAGGCGTCGAGGGGAGGGGAGGAGGGCAGGACGGAAGTCTAGTCGTCGGTCGCGGATCAGGTCAAGCGCCGTCGGCACCGTCGCCGACGGGCTGCCGACCGACGCGCCATGAGCGCCGCTCGGTCATGAGGACGATGACCGCCGCGCGGTGAACGGCCCGTCACGCCAGCTCGTCGCGGACCCGCTCCAGCAGCTTCTTGGTGGCCTGGATGCCGTCCGGTTCCGCCAGCTCGCTCCCCTCGTACTCGATCCCCACCCAGCCACGGTAGCCGGCGTCGAGCACGAGCTTCATCATCTTCCGGTAGTCGGTGCGGACCTCGTTGCCCTCCGCGTCGAACTCGTGACTCTTGGCGCTCACGCCCTTCGCGAAGGGCATCAGGTCCGCCACGCCCCGGTAGCGGTCGTAGTCGTAGAAGTTGCCGAAGTCCGGGAGGGTGCCGCAGTTCGGCCGGTCGACCATCTTCATCACGCCCGCCAGCCACTCGCCGTTGCTCGACAGGCCACCGTGGTTCTCCACGATCACGTTCATCCCCATCTGGCCGGCGAACTCGGAGAGCCGGCCGAGGCCGTCGGCGGCGAGCTTCTGCTGCTCCTCGAACGATCCCTTGCTGGAGGCGTTCACACGGATCGAGTGGCAGCCCAGCCGCTTGGCGGCTTCGACCCACGGGTAGTGGTTCTCGACCGCCTGGGTGCGGGCCTTGGAGTCGGGGTCGCCGAGGTCGCCGAGGCCGTCGCACATCACCAGCAGGTTGGTCACCCCCTCGTCGGCCGACCGCTTCGCGAGTTCGGCGATGTAGTCGTCGTCGCGAGCCTTGTCCTTGAAGAACTGGTTCACGTATTCGACCGCGTCGATGCCGAACTGCTGCTTGGCGGCGCGGGGGAAGTCGAGGTTGTCGAGCTTGCCGGAGAACAGCGTGTTGTGGAGCGACCATTCCGCCAGGGAGATCCTGAAGGGGGGCTCCTTCGTGGCGGCGGCCTCGGGGTCGGCTGCGATCGCCCGCCGGACGCCCCCGGCCAAGGATCCGCAGGCCGAGGCGCCGGCCGCGATGCCGGCGGAGAGAACGGTGCGGCGCGAGGGCCGCGGAGCGGTCGCGGGATTCATCGGACATCCTTTCAAGCGGGGCGGATCGGCACGGAAGCGGAGGAGGCGGCCGGGGCTAGCCGGCATCGTCGGCCTCAGCCTGCAGGTATTCACGGGGGCGATAGAGCAAGACTACCAAAACCAGCAGCGCCGTCGCCACCGCCATGCAGCCGGTGAAGAACCAGTAGTAGGAGGCTCCGGCGAGCGAGGACTCGCCCGACGCGCCGCGCGTGACGGCGTTCACGGCCGCGGTGAACAGGTTGCCCAGGGAAATGCTCAGCAAATACAGGCTCATGACCAGCGACTTCATCTGCGGCGGGGCCTGCGTGTAGCTGAACTCCAGGCAGGTGATCGAGACGAGGATCTCGGCGGCCGTGATCACCACGTAGGCGGCCAACTGCCAGACCACCGACGGCCAGCGGGCCGCCTCCGCCCCCAGCCCGGCCGCCGCGAGCCGGGCCGACTCGGCGTCGATCAGCCCCTGAGCGCGGGCCGAGATCGCGAAGGCCGCGACGGCGAGCACGAAGCCGACGAGGATCCGACGGAGCGGCGTGAAGTCCACGACGCGGCCCACGGCCGGGTAGACGACCATGCCGAACAGGGGGATGAACAGCAGCACGAGCAGCGGGTTGATCGCCTGGACCTGGCTCTCGAGCCACTCGATCCCGAGGAAGCGGCGGTCCATCCGTTCCGCCTGCTGCACCCAGGCGCCGCCGGTCTGGTCGTAGAGCGACCAGAACACCGCCACGAGCAGGTAGAGCGGCACCAGCCGGGCGATGGCGGACAGTCCCTGGGGGCCGAAGGTCTCCCGGAAGTAGGCGGCGCCGCGGGGGGGCACGTGCACGAAGCGGTGCCGGCCGGCCCAGAAGACCACGGTGGCGATCGCCATCAGGATGCCGGGCACGCCGAAGGCCCAGCCGGGCCCGTGGTGCTCGAGCAGCCAGGGCGTGAGCAGCGTCGAGAAGAACGAGCCGAAGTTGATCGCGAAGTAGAACCAGCCGAACACCCGCTCGAGGAGGTGGCGGTTCGACCGCCCGAACTGGTCCCCGACGTGGGCCGACACGCAGGGCTTGATGCCCCCCGAGCCGATCGCGATCAACGCCAACCCCGCGAGCAGCCAGCCGCGGGGCTCGAGCGTGGCGGCCAGGAGCGGGCCCGGCAGGTCCATCAGGGCGAGGCAGAGGTGGCCGACGCAGTACACGATCGAGAGCAGCAGGATCGTGCGGTACTTGCCCAGGAAGGCGTCGGCGAGGAGCCCGCCGAGCACGGGGAAGAAGTAGGCGCTGGCCACGAACAGGTGCATCCACTCGCGGGACTCGGTCTCCGTCATGAAGTCCGGGCGGCCCGCGCTCGACAGCAGGTGCTGGGTCATGAACACGACGAGGATCGACTTCATCCCGTAAAACGAAAACCGCTCGGCCGCCTCGTTGCCGACGATGAACGGAATGCCGCGGGGCATCGCCGTGGTGGCGGCGGGATGCGTGCGGTAGGGAAGGGCGTTCGTGGCCATGCTGCGCCGCTGGTACGATCCGATGCTGATCGGCACAGCATGGCCGACCGCGTCCCGCCGACGCAAACCCGCCCCCCGTGCCTCGTCCCGCGTTGCCGCATGCCCGTCTCGCTGCTCGTGATCACGATCGACCGTCTCCCGGCCTGGATCGTTCCGGCCTACGGAGCGACCTGGGTGGCGATGCCGGCGCTCGACCGCCTCGCGGCGCGGGGGGTGGTGTTCGACGGGCTGCTGGCCACGTCGGCCGATCCCCGCGACGCGGCCCGGAGCCTGTTCGGTGGGCTGGCGGCACTGCCGGGCGGCATGGCCGCGGTCGTGACGGACGATGCCGCCGTGACCGAGTGCCTCGCCGGCGGGGAGGTGACGGTCGTGTCGCCGGCACCCCCGCGCCAGGCCGGCGACGAGCAGGACACGAACCTCGGCCGGCTGTTCGCGGCCGCGCAGGCGACGCTGGCGGCAGGCCGCCAGGGCGTGGTCTGGTGCCACGCGTCGAGCCTCGGGCACGCATGGGATGCGCCGGACGAGTTTCGCGAGGCCTACCTCGACCCCGAGGACCCGCCCCCTCCCCCCGGGGCTGCGGTGCCCGACCTGGCCGTCACGGCCGCGACCGACCCGGACCTCGTCACCGGCCTGCGTCACGTCTTCGCCGGCCAGCTCACGCTCCTCGACCGCTGCCTCGGCCGCCTCGTCGCGGCGGCCGGCGATGGCTGCACGATCCTGTTCGCGGGCCTGCGTGGCATGCCGCTGGGCCTGCACGGCCACGTCGGGCCCCGGCCCGCGCCGCCGTTCGGCGAACTCGTGCGGTTGCCGGCGGTGCTCGTCGACGCGTCGGGCCGGATGGCCGGTCAGCGGTTCGGTGGGCTCGTCGTGCCCGCGGATCTCGGCGCGACCGTCGCCGCAGCCCTGGGGATCAAGCCCGCGGCCGCGGCGCGGCCGTGGGACGGCCATGATCTCGGGGAGCTGTTCGCGACCTGGTCGGCCCCGGGGCGCGACCGCGTGATCACGGCGACGGCCGAGGGTGTCGCCGTGACGACTCCCGGCTGGCGGCTGGTGATGCCCTCGGCGACCGCGGATGGAGCCACCCGACCGATGCTCTTCGCCCAGCCGGACGACTGCTTCGAACTCTGCGACGTCGCGAATCGGTCCGCGGCGGTGTGCGACGAACTCCGCGCTCTGGCGGCGGCTGCCCACCAGGATCCCGCCGCCTGGACGAAACCGCTCTCGGCCGCAGCGGTGGCACCCGCCTGAGCGCCGGCCAGGGAAAAGGCCCCTGCGCAGCGGCAAACCCGCGTGGTTCCGCCCCGGCGGGGCCGCTACCATCCTCGCCCCCGCAGACTTCCTGGTTCCGGCTGATCCGCCGATGGCGTCACTCCGCGCGCACACGCGATTCCTTCGAGCGATCCTGCCGCTGCTCGTGGCCCTCCACGCCGGGGCCGGCGGCGCCGCGGATCTCGCCGGACTGATGGCGGACCGCGGGCAAACGTCGGCGGCGGCGGCGCCGGAGTCGCGTCCGGTCTCGATCCGCATCTCCTGGGGGGGCGGGCCCGCCCGAAGCTGGCAGGGCGGCATCACGGCCGTCGAAGCGGCTGCGGGGGCCGATGCCGGCGGCTTCGCGTGGCGCACCCTCTCCTCCGAGCCGGATGCGGCGGCGCTCGTCCATGCGGACGGCACGACGATCCACGTTCATCAGCCGCGGCCTGTCGTGACCGACGGCGTCGAGATCACCGTGGCGAACTGGCGGACGGGTCGGCTCGCGGTCCGGCTGGCGGCGACGGACGCCGCGCGGGCGGCCGTCGAGTTCGAGGTGGCCGTCGCCGACATCCTCGGTGCGCCCGTGCAGCGGCCGCTCGACGACGCCGGCAACCGCATCACGCTCAAGCCCGCGCCCGGCGAGGGGCTGCGGGTCGCCGCGGCGGCCGGTCCCGAGGGCCGGTTCCTCACCGCCGCCCTCGGCGAGGTGCGAGCCCCTGGCGAACGGCTCCGGCTGCGGGTCGATCCGCTGCTTCCCACGGCGCTGCAGGGGGGGCACGCGGCCGACCTGCGGATGCGGCTCCGGAACGCCCGCACGGGAGCCGACATCGCCGAACAGTCGGCCACCCTGGTGCCGGTCTCCGCCGCCGGCTCGTTCACGGAGTTCGAGCCCGTGATCTTCGAGGTGGCGTTGCCGGCGACGTTCGGCGTGTTCGACGTCGAGCTCCAGGCCCTGGAGCGGGGCAGCCTGCGCTGGTCGCGGACCCTGGCGGAACGGACGGTGCAGGTGGCCGCCGTGGACGCGTCGCTCGCCGAGCCGCCGTCGTCCGAGCCGTGGCGAAAGATCTACGAACTCGATCCGGGCAGCCCCCGGCTGCACGAACGGCTCCGGCGGCTGCCGGGGATGGCGCTGCCCGCGGTGCCGCTGCCGGCCATGCCGCGACCACCGCTGGCGATGCCGAAGCTGCCTGGCGTAGCGCTGCCCGACGTCGCGGCGCTGGTGCCGCGGCTGGGAGGGCTGCTCGCCGACGGGCACTCGGGCGTGGTGTCGCATCCGCTGGGGCCGATGCTCCGCCTGCCTCCGGCGCTGGCCGCGGGCGAGCCGAGTTGGGAAGGGATCGTGATCGCGGGCGTGCAGCCGGGCATGCCGCTGGCCGTCGAGATCGACTATCCAGCCGACCAAGACGCCGTGCTCGGCGTGGCGGTGCTCGAGGCCGATGCGGCGGCAGCGGCGGTGGAGCCGCGGCACGCCGGGGGCGTGGAGATCCGGCGGCCGCTGGCGACCGCTCCCCGGCTGGGCGTTCATCGCTTCGTCTTCTGGCCTACCACGAAGCATCCGCTGGTCGTGATCGCGAACCCATCGACCACGTCGGCGGCCCTGTTTGGCCGGGTGCGGGTCCTGGCCGGGCCCGCGCGGCTGCCGGTCATCGATCCACCGCGCCCGTCCGGTAGCTTCGTCGCCTCGGGGCCGCCCCGTAGATCCTTCGCCTTGGTCGAAGACCCCGACCTCGCCCGCAACTTCGGGGGAGCCGGCAGGCCGTTGCCCGGCACTGGCCGGTCGGCGAACGACTGGACCACCCACGTCGACGCCGTCCGCCACCTCGCCGATGCGGTGCGGTCGCAGGCCGCCGCGGGTGGTGTCGTGGCGGTGTATGCCGATGGTGCGGCCACCTGGCCGTCACCACTCTCCCGCCACGCGGCCGCGTGGGATCTGGCCGCGCGGGTGGAGGGGGGCGAGCCGGCGGCCCGCGACCTGCTCGGCCTGCTCGCCCGTGGCTTCGAGGCCCACGGCCTGGCGCTGGTGCCGGCGCTCTCGTTCGACGCGCCGCTTGCCGACGTGGAGGCGGCGCTCGCGGCAGCCGACTGCGCTCCGGGCATGGCCTGCATCGGGGGCGACGGCCGGCCGCTGGTCACACCCCGCGGCGTCGTGCACTACAACGTGCTCGACCCACGGGTGCAGCGGGCGGTCGAGAGCCTGCTGGTCGAGGCGGCCGGACGCGTTCGCGGCAGCCCGGCCGTGGAGGCCCTCGCGGTCATCCTCGCCGACGACGGCTGGCTGCACCTGCCCGCCGTGGCCGCCGGGCTGGACGACGCGACGTTCGCGCGGTTCACCGCAACGCTTCCCGAGCCCACCGACCCGCAGTCGGGGCCGGAGCGGTTCGCCGCGCGACGCCGGCTCGTCGAGGGGCCGCTGCGGTCGGCCTGGGTGGCCTGGCGCTGCCGCGAGGTGGCGGCCTTTCATGGCCGGCTCGCGGCTGCGGTGGCGGCGATCGATGGCCGCTGGTCGTTGCACGTCGTGCCCACGACGCTGTTCGCCGCGCGGATCGCGGCGCTCGCCGGCGGCGGAGGCGAGGTGGCCGACGACCGCCTGGCCGATCTCGTCCGTGAACTCGGCCTCGATCCGACGGCGCTTCCGGAAGCGGCGGCAGGCCGCGTGGTCTTCGGCACTCCGCACGTGGCCGGTTCCGCCGGCAGCCTCCGCGAACGGGTGGCCTTGACGGCGGCCAACCGGGCGCCCGCGGTCGCCGCGGCGGCCCTGGCAGCGCGGCGCCGCGGCGGGGTGGTGGTCGGTCGTCCGCTCCGCCTCGATCTCTCGGCGGCCGTGGCCCAGGGGCCGTTCGGCACCGCGACGATCGCGGCGCCGGTGGTCGTCCGTCCGCTGGTCGACGGCTCAGGACCGCTCGCCGAAGCGCTCGCCCTGGGCGACGCGGAACTGCTGGTCGACGCACGGCTCGCCCGCGGCGGCCTCGCCGGGACGGCCGCCCGGAGGGCCTTCGAGTCGCTGCCGGCGGCGGCCTGCGACCGGGTGCTCGCCGTGCCGCAGCCGGCGCTGGTGCGCATGGAGCGGAGCGCTGGCGTGACCCGGGCGTTGGTCGTCAATCCGCTGCCGGTGCCGATGAGGGCCGTGCTGCAGCTCGACGCACTCCCATCCGCGATCGTCGACGTGGTCGGCGGGGTCGCGCTGCCGGCGATCGGGGACGGCACGGTGCCCGTGCCGCTCGAGCCGCACGGCGTGCGAGCGCTCTTGATCGACGGCGGCGTGGCGGTGAAGGGGGCGCGGCTGGAGTATCCCGAGGAGGTCGGCCGAGCGGTGGCGGGCCGCATCGACTGGCTGAGGCGCTGCCGGGCCGCGATCGAGACCCCGGTGCCCCTCGAGGTGCTCGACAACCCGGGCTTCGAACTCGGTGCCGCGGACACGCCGGGCAAGCCCGCGGCGGCGATCACCGGCTGGGAAGTCGTCGAAGCGCGGCGCGGAGCCCTGGCGCTGGTCTCGGGCGCGGGGGAGGCGGGCCAGCCCGGCCGCGGGCTCTCGTTTTCGTCGCTGCACGGACTGGCGACCCTGCGGAGCAACCCGTTCGCGGCGCCGCCCACCGGGCGGATCAGCGTCGCGGCCTGGCTGCGGGTCGCCGACGGCGTGCAGCCGCCGCTGCGGATCGCCCTGGAGGGGGTGCAGGGCGACCGGGAGTACTACCGGTTCGCTGCGATCGGCGGCCTCACCGGCGGGCGACCGCTCACCGGCTCGTGGGCCCAGTTCGTGCTCCAGGTCGACGATCTGCCCGTGGAGGCGATCGAGTCGCTCCGCGTGCGGTTCGACCTGCTCGGCCCGGGGCGCGTGGAGATCGACGAGGTGCGGGTCTTCGACCTCGCCTTCGACGAGTCGCAGCGGGCGCGGATCAGTGCGGCGGTGAGCCTGCTCGAGCACCAGCTGGCGTCGGGCGACGTGGGGGGCTGCCTCGCGGGATTCGACGGATACTGGCCCACCTTCCTGGAGGCGCACGTGGGAACCGCGGTGGTCGACGCCGCCGAGCGGCAGCGGCAGGACGTGCAGGCCACGACGATGCCGACGGATCCGCAGCCCGTCGAGCGGCAGGCAAGCGGCGGGATCCTCGACCGGATGCGCAGCTGGTGGCAGTGAGCCGCGGTCTTCGGAAGCCCGATCGCGTGAGCGACGGGGGCCGAAGCGGAGTCCGGCGTGGTGCGGCCGTACCGCTCACGCGGTGACGCTTCCGGAGTGACGTCGGTCTCGCCACATGCGGTCTTCGGAAGCCGGATCGCGTGAGCGATGGGGGCTGAAGCGGAGTCCGGCGTGGTGCGGCCGTACCGCTCACGCGGTGACGCTTCCGGAGTGACGTCGGTCTCGCCACACGCGGTCTTCGGAAGCCCGATCACGTGAGCGATGGGGGCTGAAGCGGAGTCCGGCGTGGTGCGGCCGTACCGCTCACGCGGTGACGCTTCCGGAGTGACGTCGGTCTCGCCACATGCGGTCTTCGGAGGCCCGATCGCGTGAGCGATGGGGGCCGCACGCCGAACGGGCCTGCCCGCCGATCAGCCCGGCGGCCAGCCGAGCCGCCGGCCGCCGAGCAGGTGGACGTGGAGGTGGTCGACCGACTGCCCGCCGTCGCGGCCGCAATTGACCACGAGCCGGTAGCCATCCGCGAGGCCGAGCGCGCGGGCCAGCCGCGTGGCCACGAGCACGAGGTGGCCCAGCAGCGGCTCGTCTCCCGCCGCCGCGTCGGCGAGCGATGGGATCGGCCGCCGCGGGATCACGAGCACGTGCACGGGCGCCTGGGGCGCCACGTCGTGGAAGGCGATGCAGAGTTCGTCTTCGTGTTCGATACGGGCCGGGATCTCCTTGCGGATGATCCGGCCGAAGATCGTGTCAGCCATCGGTCGCGTCGGCCGGCGTCGTCGCCTGTCGCGTCGAGCGGCTGCGGCGGCGGGGACTCTTCGGGGTCGCCCATTCCTTCGTCAGCGACTCGAAGACCTCGGGCGTCTCGTAGCGGACGATGTTGCGGCCTTCGGGCATCGGCCCGATCAGGCTGCGGAACACCGGAGCGCCGCGGAGTTCGAGATCGGTGCTGCAGTCGTCCGCCCCGATCGGGACGTGGATGCGGAGGATGCCCTCCGCCGAATCGAAGTCTCGGATCACGAGTTCGCCGTCGGGGCCCCTCGTGACCAGTCGCCAGGTGTCCTTCGCCATCGGCAGGTGCTCCGCGCGGGATGACGGCCGGCCTGGCGTCTCGTGCCCGTGCTCGAGAGGTATCGGCGGCCGCGGCCGCGGCGGGCGATCGCTCCCCCGCCGCCCCGTCGTCGCCCGCAGGGGGCGTGCCTTCGGCACGTCGCGTCCGATCGTCACGAGCGGACCATCCGCACCCCCCGGCACGCCGTGCACCCGGGCATGGCCTGCGACGCCCCGCTCACCGCGGCTCCTTGAGGACTCCCACCCCGCGGCCTAGACTCGCCTCCGGAGGGTAAGCGAACGGCTAGCGGTCTGACTCGAAATCTGGACGAGTGGCCGCACCGGGGGAGTTTCTGACCGCCGCGTTTTTGCGGTTTCTCTCGGGAAAAAAGCCTGTTTTCGCTCGGGGAAAGAGCCGGTTTCAAGCCGATCCCCCTCGCCGGCCGATTTTGCGTTTCGTCCGTGTTTGTCCTACGATGTCGGGCGGCAGATGTGCGCAGATGTGCGCAGGGCCGGCCGGTCTGATTCGACATACGGGAGAGGAAACCAATGCCGCAGACGAAGGGTACGGATGTGTCGGACGGCCCCGCGATGCCGTTCACAGAGGCCCGCATCGAGCAAGCCCGCCGGCTCGTGTGCGACGGCAAGCTGACTACCGACAAGGCCGGTCGCAAGACTTGGCGCGACGAGGGATGCCGCGGCCTCGTGCTGACCGTGAACCGGCAGAGCGGGTCGGCGGTGCTCTACTTTCAAGGCACGGTGAACGGGCGCACGGTTCGCCGGGCGATCGGCGACGTCGAAAACGTCCGCCTGGAGGAAGCCCGTCGGGCGGTGGGCCGGCTGCGGTATGACCGCTCCGCCGCTGGGGCCCTCGCTCCGCGGCCTGCTGAGCCCGTAGAGGCCGATTCGCCGACGGTGGGCTCCGTGGTGGCCGAGATGCTCGATGCCCACGAGGCG
>Ga0194129_10007213_pt1 | contig 13334 bp, 12 predicted proteins | sample TA2KigCa35mmetaG_FD_150862 | JGI IMG/M metagenome (GOLD analysis project Ga0194129, IMG submission 150862) | Freshwater microbial communities from Lake Tanganyika, Tanzania - TA2015038 Kigoma Deep Cast 35m | ecosystem: Environmental > Aquatic > Freshwater > Lake | place: Tanzania: Lake... | reverse complement strand
CTGGCGTAGCTTCGTCACCGCCTGTTCGGCGTTGTTCCGCTTCTTCGGCATCTTCGGGCTTCCTTTCCAAGCTGAGTATCTCAATCAGCCTGGTCCAAAAACACCCGGTCAGGTCACATCGGCTGCCTGATGCAGGGGCCGGGCGTGCCTGCGGGCAAGGTCGTGCCGCATCCGGTCTCCACCCTCGACCTCCCGGCGACGTTCTACGACTACGCCGGCCTCTCGCCGTCGCGGGAGATCCATTCGCGCAGCCTGCGCCCGCTGGCGGAGGGCGATGCGACGCGCGACTTCGCCTACAACGAGTGGGACCTGAATGCGTCGCGCTGCGGCGTCGAGCTCACGCTGCGCACGGTGCGGACGCGCACCCACAAGCTGACCCTGGAGACCGGTTCCGGGGCGGGCGAGCTCTACGACCTGGCCTCCGATCCCGGCGAGATGGACAACCGGTTCGGCGATCCCGGCGTCGCCGCGATCCAGCGCGAACTCGCCGACATGATCCGCAGCCGGCCGGGCGACGCGCGCGATCCGCCGATCGCCCCGGTGGGCATGGCGTGAGCGGCCTCGCGATCGCGGTGGATGCCAGCGGCCGGTCGGGGCATGCACGCCTCGACGGGCCGCAGCCGGTCGTCGCCGGCATGTCCGGCACGTGGACGCTTCGGTTCGACGCTGGGCCGGGCGGCCTTCCTGCCGGCGGAGCGATCGCCTGCATCCGGCGCTGGCCGAGCGACTGGGACGTGCCGCAATGCCATTCGCCGGCGGCGCCAGGCTTCACGACGATCTCCTTCGACTCGCCGTGTCGCTACCGCTGGCGCACGCGGCGCTCGATCGAGTGGCATCCCTTCGACCACGTCTTCGAACTTGAGCTGCTCGACGCCGTCCCGCCCGGAAGCGGGGTGACGATGGTGTTCGGCGACCGCGCCGGCGGCGGCCCGGGCCTGCGCGCGCAGACCTTCATCGAGGAAGCATCGCCACTTTCGGTGCGCGTGCGGCCCGGCCAGGGCGCCTGGATCGAGATCGCGCGGCTGGACGTCCGGGTGATCGCCGGCGAGGCGACCCGCTGGGAGCTGATCGCCCCCAGCGACGTCGTCGCCGGCGAGGCGTTCGAACTCGCGCTTCGCGTCGAGGATCCGTGGGGAAACCCCGCCGCCGCGACGACGCGCCCCGAGATCGCCGGCGCGCGATGCACGCCGCTCCCGGACCTTCCCGGGATCCAGCGCTGGACCGCGCGGATCGACGCTCCCGGCGTGGCGCGCCTGCGCGCGCGCGGCCTGCCCGGCGAGCCGCGCTCGAACCCTGTCCGCGTGCACGACGCGGCGCCCGCGACACGGATCCGCTGGGGCGACATCCATGCGCAATGCGTGATCGGCTGCGGCGCGCGCAGCATCGACGCCTTCTTCGCCCATGCGCGCGACTTCGGGCGCATCGACTTCGCCAGCCACCAGGCGAACTGCTTCCTCGTCTCCACGCCGGAGTGGCGAGAGACGGAGGATGCGACCGCGCGCCACAACGATCCGGGCCGGTTCGTGACGCTGCTCGGGCTCGAATGGTCGGCGGACACGGCGAGGGGAGGCGACCGGAACCTGTACTTCCCCGGCGACAGCGCGCCGATCACGCGCTGCAGCCACGAATACGTCGACGACAAGTCCGACGCCGCCAGCGACCTGCCGCTCGCCGAAGACCTGCACGCCCATTACCGCGGGACCCGGGCCATCGTGGCGCTGCATGTCGGCGGACGGACAACGGATCTGAGCCGCCACGAGCCGGGCCTCGAACGGCTGATCGAGGTCCACTCGACGCACGCGACGTCGGAGTGGTTCCTGTTCGAGGCCCTGGAACGCGGTTACCGCATGGGCGTCACCGGCGGCAGCGACGGCGTCGACGGCAGGCCCGGTGCCAGCCACCCGGGCCACCAGGCGGTGCGCAACGTGCGCGGCGGGCTCATGGCCGCGCCGCTGGGCGCGCTGACGCGCGACGGGCTTTGGCAAGCGATGTCGGCGCGCAACTGCTACGCCACCAATGGCGCGCGCATCCGCCTCGAGTTCACGGGCGACGGCCGGCCGATGGGCAGCGAGTTCGCCGCGCGCGCCGCGCCGCTGCTCGCAATCGCCGTCGAGGGCACGGCGCCTCTCGAGGCGGTCGACATCTTCCGGGGCACCACGATCGTGCATTCGGTTGCGTTGCGCGCCGTAGACGCACCGCTTTCAGGTCGCGTGCGCATCGCATGGCGCGGCGCCACGGCGCCGGGCAACTTCTCGAAGTCGCGCATGCGCTGGGACGGCGCCGCGACCCTGTCCGAGGGGGGCTTCCACGACGTCGAGGGCCACGCCTTCGACACCCCCGACGAGGGGATCGTCGCGACGACACCATCGCGCATCGCGTGGCGGTCGATGACCGGCGGCGACTGGGACGGGGTGATCGCGCGCATCGATGCCCCGGCCCACGCGGTGCTGTCGGTCGAGACGCCCCAGATCTCGGCGGCGGTGCCGGTGGGCGCGCTCGCGCGCGGACCCACGCGGTTCCAAGACGCGAAGCCGCTGCGCGAGCTCGAGATCCAGCGATTGCCGTGCGACCCCGGTCCGCCGGGATGGCAGGGCGTGTTCCGCGATCCGTCTCCGCCAACCGGCTGGAGCGCCTACTGGGTGCGGGTGCGCCAGTGGGACGGGGCCTGCGCATGGTCGAGCCCGATCTTCGCCGAAATCGGGGAGCGGTGACGCACGGTCGGGCGCCATGCCGGGATCGCGGCCGGCGCGCTCGACTGCGTCGAGCGTTCCTGCGACCCGCGGCGCAGGCACTCGACGCCCGGCCACGAAAGCCCGATGGCCTCAGAGGCCAGGATGCCGGTAGCTTGACCGCGCGTCCGCGGATCCCGCGCGCAGGCCAGGTGCCGGAGAGACAGGGGGGGCATCGGGGACGACGCTTCGACGCCACGCCAGGGCAATGGCCGCCGCGCAAGCGCGCGCCCCGCCCGTGCGCGCATCGACGCCCCCGTCGCCGCCCCGCGCCCGTCGCCGCCGGCGACACGCTGCCGCGCAAGGGCGACGCCGCCGCGCGCGCCGAGCGTGTCGCGCGCCGCAGCGCGGCCGACCTCGTCGCGCGCGAGATGACCATCGCCGACCTCGTCTCCGCGCGGAAATCGACGCCGGCCGGCGCCCTCGTGAAGCAGCTCCGCGCGCTGCTCGCCGCCGCCTCGCCGGACGAGGCGCGGGCGCTCGAGCGCGCGCCGCTCCGTCCGGAGCCCGCGCCCGCCGACGGCGTCGACCCGGACACCGAGCTCGCGCCGGGCTGGCGCGACGGCGCCCATCCGTACCGCAACCTCCTGTCGCGCAAGGCCTACGAGAAGCAGAAATACCGGCTGCAGGTGGAGCTGCTGAAGCTGCAGGCCTGGGTGGCGGCGGCTGAGCCGCGCGGGGGGCTATCCGCCCTTCCAGCGCCTGACGATGCCGCTGTCGATGCCGAACAGGTCCAGCGCCCGGCCCACCGTGTGGTCGACGATGTCGTCGAGCGTGCTGGGCTGGTTTTAGAAGGCCGGCACCGGCGGGAGGATCACCGCGCCCATCTCCGCCGCCTGGCACATCGCGCGCAGGTGCCCGAGATGCAGCGGCGCCTCGCGCGCGAGCAGCACGACGCGTCGGCGCTCCTTCAGCTGAACGTCCGCGGCGCGCGTGAGGAGCCCGGTCGTGTTGCCCCAGGCGATCTCGGCGAGCGAGCGCATCGAGCATGGCGCGACGACCATGCCGAGCGTGCGGAACGAGCCGGACGAGATGGCCGCGCCGAGATCCGCGGCCGAATGCACGACGTCGGCCATCTCGCAGACCGAGGAGAGCGTGTGGTCCGTCTCGCAGGCGATGGTCTGCGCGCCGGTGCGGCTGACGACGAGATGCGTCTCGAGCCCGGCGGCGCGCGCCGCCTGCAGGCAGCGAATGCCGTAGACGGCGCCCGAGGCGCCCGGGATGCCGACGACGAGACGGTCGGCCATCGTCAATCCGCCCTTGCCGCGGCGCCGGACGACGCGGCGAGGGCCCAGTCGCGGGCGGCGGCGAGGCAGCCGGCGATGAAGGCGCGCGCGCGGCCGGCCCTCCCGGGGTCGAGCCGGTACGGCGCCTCCTCGGCCATGTAGGTGCGCCAGGTCATCTCGAGCTGGATGGCATGGACGCCTTCCGCCGGGCGGCCGAGGCTTCGCGTGATGTGCCCGCCCACGAAGCGGCCGTCCCAGACGACGGAATAGCCGCCATGGCTCCGGGCGGCGCGCTGCACCGCGGCGACGAGCGACGGGTCCGCCGACTGGCCGTGCACCGAGCCGAAGTTCATGTCCGCGAGCGTGCCGTCGAAGAAGCGCGGCACCTGGCTGCGTATCGAGTGCCCGTCCCACAGCACCGCGACGCCGTGCCTCGCCCGGAGCCGCCCGAGCTCGGCGCGCAGCGCGTCGTGGTAGGGACGCCAGTACCTGCTCACGCGCGCCTCGACCTCGGCCGGTCCCGGCTCCCTGCCGGCCGCGTAGATGGGTTCGAAGGCGAAGGTGGTCAGCGGCACCAGTTCGGTCACGCTGCGCCCGGGGTAGAGCGAGGCGTTCGTCGGGTCGCGGTTGATGTCCACGACGTAGCGCGACTGCCTCGCCACGATCAGCCCGACGCCGAGCCCGGGCGCCACGTCGTAGAGCGCGTCCACGAACCAGTCCGTGTCCTCGGTCCGCAGGGCCTCCGGCGTCATCGTGGCGGCGATCCCCGCGGGGATCCGCGTCCCCGCATGCGGGACGCTGACCAGCAGCGGCGCGTCGCCGGGCACGAAGTCGAAGACCTCGTCCATGCCGTCCATCCCCCCTTATAACTATACTAGTATATATTATTTGACATGGAGGCGAGAAGCGCCTTCTAGTCGGCGGCAGGCGAGGCGCCTCGGCGCGTCGCCGCCACGGGGGGACGGATGGACGACAGCGATCGCGGGCCCGCGCCGCCGCTCCAGGGCTTGACCGTCCTCGACTTCTCGCGCGTGCTTGCCGGGCCGTTCGCCACCGCGCTGATGGCGGATATCGGCGCCGAGGTGATCAAGGTCGAGCCGCCGGGCGGCGACGAGTATCGCCGCATCGGCCCCTTCGTCCGCGGGGAAGGCGCGCCCTTCCGGTGCGCCAACCGCGGCAAGCGCTCGATCGTGCTCGACCTCAAGCTGCCCGAGGACCTCGCGGCGGCGCAGGCGCTCGCGCGCGACGCCGACGTGGTGGTGGAGAACTTCCGGCCCGGCGTGGCCGACCGCCTCGGCATCGGCTACGCGACGCTCGCGGCGCTCAACCCGCGGCTCGTCTACCTCAGCGTATCGGGCTTCGGCCAGGTCGGGCCGATGCGCGAGCGTCCCGCCTACGACATCATCGTGCAGGCGGAGAGCGGGATCATGTCGCTGACAGGCGACCCCGCCGGGCCGCCGACGCTGGTGGGCGAGGCCATGGGCGACCTCGTCGCGGGGCTCTACGGCGCGTGGGCGGTGTCCAGCGCCCTGGTGGGCCGCGCGCGGACGGGGCGCGGCTGCCATGTCGACCTCGCCATGTTCGACGCGCTGCTGTCGATGCTGCCGACGGGCGCCGCGCGCTACCTCGCCACCGGCGCCGTCCCCGGGCGCGTCGGCAACCGGCATCCGCTCTCGGCGCCGTTCGGCGTGTTCGACGCGGGCGACGGCCATGTCGCGATCGCCGTGCTCAACGAGAAGCTGTTCGAGGTCTTCGCCGCCTGCATCGGACGCCCCGAGATCGCGCGCGACCCGCGCTTCGCCAGCGATCCGGACCGCGCGCGGAACGAGGCCGAGCTGCGCGCGATCGTCGAGGCCTGGACGCGCGCGCGCGGCACCGCCGAGTCGGTCTCCTCCCTCGCGCACGCCGGCATCCCGGCCGCGCGCATCGCCGACATCGGGCAGGCCATCGATTCCGAGCAGTCGAGGGCGCGCGGCCTGTTCCGCGCCGATGGAGACATGCCGCCCCTGCCGGAGCAGCCGGCGCGGTTCTCGGGCGTGGCGCGCGGCCGCCCCGCGCCGGTCCCGCGCCTCGGCGAGCATGGCGAGGCCCTGCGCCGTCGCATCGAAGGGAAGGAGGGCTGAGACGCCATGGAGTTCGCGCCCTCGGCCGACGACCTGGCCATCGCCGAATCGATCCGCCAGCTCTCCGACGACCTGCTGCGCGCCAGGGCACAGGACATCGACGAGACCGGGCGCTTCGTGTCGGAGCACCTGGCGCCGCTCGCCGGGCTCGGCGTCATGGGCCTCAACCTGCCGGAGCGCTGGGGCGGGGCGGGCGCGTCCGCGGTGGCGCTCTACCTCGGGATGGAGTCGATGGCCGCCGCCTGCTGCTCGACGGCCTCGATGGTCGGCGCGCACTTCCTCGCCACGGACGCCATCCTGATCGGCGGCGACGACGCGCAGCGCGCCCGCTTCCTGCCCCGGGCCGCGCGCGGCGGGATCCTCGGCGCTTTCGCCCTCACCGAGCCGCGTGCGGGATCGAACCCGGCCGACATGTCGACGCGCGCGACGCGCGAAGGCGGGGGCTACCGGATCACCGGCACGAAGCACTTCATCTCGAACGCCGGGCATGCCGACTTCATCGTCGTCTTCGCGAAGACCGACCCGCAGGCCGGCGCGCGCGGCATAACCGCCTTCGTCGTCGACCCGAGGGCGGGCGGCGTCTCGGTCTCGCGGCCCGAGAAGACGATGGGCCTGCGCGGCGGCCATGCCCACGAGGTCGCGCTGGACTGCGTCGTCGCGGAGTCCGACCGGCTCGGTCCCGAGGGCTCCGGCTTCCGCACCGCGCTCAAGGTGCTCGACAACGGCCGGGTCGAGGTGGCCGCGATCTGCACTGGCATGGCGCGAGAGGCGCTCGCGCTTGCCCTGTCCTGGGCGCGCCAGCGCGAGGTGGGAGGGCAGCCGATCGCGGGCTTCCAGGGGCTGCAATGGATGCTCGCCGACATGGCGACCGAGCTCGACGCGGCGCGCCTGCTTGGGCTGCGCGCGGCGTCGCTGCGCGCCAGCGGCGCGCGCTTCTCGCAGGAGGCGTCGATGGCGAAGCTCTTCGCCTCCGAGCGCGCCGGCGCGATCGTCGACCGCGCCCTGCAGATCCATGGCGGCTACGGCTACTCGCGCGCGCTGCCGCTCGAGCGCATGGCGCGCGACATCCGCATCATGCGCATCTACGAGGGCTCGTCGGAGATCCAGCGCAACATCATCGCGCGCGCGCTGCTGGCCCCGCCCTGAGCCCCCATCCCGATAATTGGACTATACAGGTATATCACTATCCTTGACATGGCTGCCGCGCCATCCTCTAGTCGCGCCACGGGGACCGTGCGCGCCCGCGCGCGGCGGCGCAGGGGAAGCCGGGGGATCGGATGAGCGCGTTCTACCGGGAGGCGGTGCCGACGCTGGCGCCATACAACGCCGGGCTCGGCGCCGAGGAGATCCGGCGGCTCCACGCGCCGCCGCGCATCGCCAAGCTTGGCAGCAACGAAAATCCCTACGGGCCCCATGCCGACGTCCGCGCCGCGATCGCCGAGGCCGCGTCGATCGCGCAATACCCGGACCCGAATTGCCGCGACCTTCGCGAGGCGATCGCCCGCGACCTCGGGATCGATCCCGGCCGGCTCGTCTTCGGCAACGGCTCGGAGGACATACTCGGCTTCGCGAGCCGTTGCTTCCTGAACGCGGCGGACGAGGTGGTGCTTTCCTCGCCGACCTTCTCGGTGTACCGCGACAACGCGGTCGTCATGGGCGCGCGGGTGGTCGACGTCCCGCGCCGGCAGGACCTCTCTCTCGACGCCGCGGCCACGATCGCCGCGCTGACGCCCCGCACGAAGCTGCTGTTCCTGTGCAACCCGAACAACCCGACCGGGAACCCGATCCCGGCGGCCGAGTTCGCGGCGATCTGCGCCGCCGCGCCGCCCGGCTGCGCCATCATGGTCGACGAGGCCTACTACGAGTATGCGCGCGGCGACGGCTACCCGGAGAGCATCCCGCTGCTGGACGGACTGGGCAGGACATGCCTCGTTCTGCGGACCTTCTCGAAGGCCTTCGGTCTCGCCGGCCTGCGCATCGGCTACGCGATCGCGTCCGATGCGTCCGTCGCCCGCCACCTCGACCTCGTGCGGACCGCCTTCAACGTCAACCGCCTCGCGCAGGTCGCCGCGCTCGCCGCATGGCGCCAGCGCGGCGCGGTCAAGGATGTCGTGGACGCCACGCGGGCCGAGCGGGTTCGCGTCGCGCGCGCGCTCGCGGCGCTCGGGCACGCCCCGGTCGAGAGCCGCGCCAACTTCCTGTTCCTCGACACGCGACGACCAGCCGCGGCGATCTCGCAGGCGCTCCTGCGCCAGGGCGTGATCGTCAAGCCCTGGGGCGGCGCCTTCGCCACGTGGATCCGGGTGACGACCGGCAGCCCCGAGGACAACGACCAGTTCCTCGCCGCCTTCGCGCGCGCCCTGCGCGACGTCGGCGTCGCCACAGCGTGAACGACGTGCCTGTAACAGCGATCCAGAGGGAGGACAAGTGATGCGACTTCGCGATATCCGGACGGCCGTCCTGGCCTTCCTCGCCGCCGCCCCGCTCGCGGGCGCGGCGGCGCAGACGACCCTCACGATGAACGCCACGGAGCTCGGTCCGATGCGGACCGTCTTCGCGCCGCACATCCCGGCCTTCGAGCGGGAGCACAACGTGCGCGTCAACATCGTCGCGGGCCTCGGCGCGCCGACGGTCGCCATGGCGCGAAACAAGGAGGTCGACGTCCTCATCACCGACCCCGTCTATTCCTACCAGATGCAGAAGGAGAACCTGCTCGTCCCGCTCGACCGGTCGAAGATCCCGGCGATGGGGGACCTCTACCCCGTCGCGCTGATGGACGCGCACCAGGTCGGGCTGTTCTACGGCAGCTTCGGGATCTGCCACCTGCCGGCGCGCACGGGACCCATGGAGGCGTGGTCCGACCTCTGGCGCCCCGACCTGAAGGGGCGGGTGAGCGTGCGCAGCTTCCGCGTCGACTCGATAAGCCTGCTCGTCACGATGGCGAAGCAGGCCGGCGGCAGCGAGCGCAACCCCGACGCGGGGTTCCGCAAGATGGCCGAGCTGGCGCCGAGCATCGCAAAGTACTTCGAGAACTGGGGCGAGCTCTCGACGCTGTTCCGGACCGGCCAGGTGTGGGCCGCGACCTGCACGAACGGCCGCGCCAACTGGCTGGCCACGGACCAGAACCTGCCCGTGCGCTTCGTCTCGCCCAAGCCCGGCGCCTTCGCGCTCATCGGCACGCTCCAGGTCGTCGCGGGCAGGCCGAACACCGACCTCGCGATGCGGCTCGTCAACTTCCTGCTGAGCGCGGAGGTCGCGGCCGACATGGCGCGGATCATGAACTACGGCTCCGCCAACGCGAAGCTCCAGCTGGCGCCGGAGATCGCCGCGCGGGTGCCCTATGGCCGCACCGAGATCGAGGGGCTCATCAACATCGACTGGGCCTATGTCGACGCGAACAGCCGCGCCTGGGAGGAGCGCTGGAACAAGGAGGTCGCGTTCCGCTGAGCCGCCGCCGCCGGGCCGCGTGGCCCGGCGGCGACGCCAACGGGGCCGAGGCACATGACCGATTCCTTCGTTTCCCTCCGCAGCCTGCGCAAGAACTACGGCCAGGTGCGCGTGCTCGACGACGTGTCGCTCGACATCGCGCGCAACCAGTTTGTCTCCCTGCTGGGCCATAGCGGCTGCGGCAAGACCACGACGCTGCGCATCGTCCTCGGCTTCCTGCAGGCCGACTGCGGCTCGGTGCTCATCGACGGGCGGGACATGACCGACGTCTCGCCCCGGCATCGCGGCATCGGCATGGTGTTCCAGAGCTACGCGCTCTGGCCCCACATGACGATCTACGAGAACGTCGCCTTCGGCCTGCGCGTGCGCAAGGTCGCGGAGCCGGAAGTCGCCGCGCGCGTCGGCGACGTCGTCGCGCGGCTCCACCTCGGGGGGCTGGAGCAGCGCCTCCCGCGGGAGCTGTCCGGCGGCCAGCAGCAGCGCGTCGCCCTCGCCCGCGCGCTGGTCATCGACCCCCCGCTCCTGCTGCTCGACGAGCCCCTGAGCAACCTCGACCGCCAGTTGCGCGAGGACATGCGCCTGGAGCTCAAGCACCTGCAGAAGCGGATCGCCCAGACGACCATCTACGTCACCCACGACCAGGACGAGGCGCTGTCGCTCTCGGATCGCGTCGTGGTGATGAACAGGGGGCGCATCGAGCAGCAGGGAACGCCGCAGGAGATCTACTACGAGCCCCGCACCGAGTTCGTCGCGCGCTTCATCGGCAAGGCCACGTTCCTCGACGTCGCGATCGAGGCGGTCGACCCGGGAGGCCGCGCACGGCTCCGCGCGCGCGACGGCACGCCGATCGTCGTCGAGCGCCTGCGCCAGGCCGCCGGGCACGCCCCCGGGGACCGCGCGTTGCTCGCCGTGCGGCCCGAGGAGGCGGTCCTGGTGCCGGCCACGGAGCCGGGCGCGCTCCGCGCGCGGGTCGTCGAGCACCTCTTCCTGGGCAGCGTCTACAGGTACCAGCTCGCGCTCGCCGACGGCAGCGACGTCTTCATCGACAGCCGCGGCCCGATCGACGGCGGCGCCGATGCAGGCCTGCGCTTTGCCGGCGGCTGCCTCGTGCCGAAGGCGCCCGCGTGAGCGCGGCCGCGACGACCGCGCGGCTGCCGCGGATCGCGCCGCAATGGCTGCTGCTGGCGCCCGCCGGCCTGCTGCTGGGCGGCCTGTTCGGGTTCCCGCTCGCCTGGCTGGCCCAGTTCAGCCTGACGCCGCCCGGCACGCAGCCCGCGCTGCTCGGCCCGGTCACGCTGGACAACTACGCCCGCTTCCTCGGGGACGCCTTCTACCTCGAGCGCATTCTCTGGACGACGATCCGCGTTTCGCTGCTGTCCTGCGCGATCGCGGTGGCGATCGGGTACCCGCTCGCCTTCTGGGTGGCGCAGACGCGCAGCCAGAAGCTCAAGGCCGCGCTGATAGCGGCGATCGTCTGCCCGCTCTGGCTGAACACCGTGATCCGCGCCTTCGGCGTCATGCTGCTGCTCTTCGACAACGGGCCGGTGGTTGCGCTCGCCGAGGGCGTCGGCCTGCCGCCGCTCCAGCTGCTGTACAACGAGACGGGCGTGGTCATCGGCCTCGCCTACCTCGCGATCCCCTTCTTCGTGATCGCGATGATCGGCGTGATCGAGCAGATCGACGCCCGGCAGGTCGAGGCCGCGTACTCGCTCGGCGCCAGCGGCCCATACATGTTCCGCCGCGTGATCCTGCCCGCGACGCTGCCCGGCGTGCTCAACGGCTTCGTCCTGATCTTCTGCATAAGCATCGCCTCCTTCGCCATCCCGCAGCTCCTGGGAGGAGGGAAGGTCCCGATGCTCGGGATGCTGATCTACCGCACCGCCAACGTGTCGGGGAACGTCGCCTTCGCCTCGGCGATGAGCTTCATCCTGCTCGCGGCGACCATCCTGTCGCTCTCCGTCGTGACCATCGCGCTCAAGCGCGCGGCGGCGAGGCGCTGACCATGGCCGCGTTCCGCAAGCCCAGGGATCCCGGTCGCCTCGCCCTGTCGGCATTCGGCGCCTTCTGGGTGCTCGTGATGGTCGCGCCGATCCTGGTCATCGTCGCCGCGTCGTTCAACCCACGCCACATCGTGTTCCCGCCGGAGGGGTTCACGCTCGCCTGGTACGGGAAGGCCCTAGGGTCGGAGAACTTCGTCCGCGCCTTCCTGCTGAGCGTCAAGATCGGGGTCGTCGCCGCCGCCGCCTCGGCGGCGGTGGCCCTGTGCGCGGCGGTCGCGATCGTGCGCTACCCGTTCCGCGGCAAGGAGGCGATCGTGCAGGCGCTGATGTCGCCGCTGCTGATCCCGACGGTCGTCATCGGGCTCGCGATCTACCAGGCGGCGATCATGGTCGGGATCGGGCGCTCCTTCCTCGCGCTGGTCATCGGCCACGTCATCATCGCCTTCCCGTTCCCGCTGCGCACGATCATGGCCAACCTGCAGGGCACCGACCCGTCGCTGGAGGAGGCGGCGATCATGCTCGGCGAGCACCCGGTTCGCGCCTTCTTCAAGGTCACGTTCCCGCAGGTGCGCATGGGCGTCGCGGGCGGCGCGCTGCTGAGCTTCATCGTCTCCTGGAACAACTACCCGCTCTCGATCTTCCTCTCGACGCCCGAGTTCGCGCCGCTGCCGGTCGAGATCTTCTTCTACCTGCAATGGCAGTTCGAGCCGCTTATCGCGGCGGTGTCCTCGATAACGATCGTCTTCTCCATCCTGCTCATCTTCGCGGTGGAGCGGATGATCGGCCTGTCGGCCTTCACCAGATGACCAGGATCGCCCAGGAGGTTGAAAGCGATGCGTGACTTCATGGAGGCGCTGCGCGCCCAGGGACAGCTGCTGACCGTGGGCCGGGAGGTCCAACCGAAGCACCAGCTCGCGGCGATCACCGACCTCGTGCAGAAGAAGCACGACAAGCCCCTGCTCTTCGAGAAGGTCGCGGGGACGCGCTTCCCCGTGCTCACGTCGGTCTACAGCAACCGCGCGCGCCTCGCGCAGATCCTCGGCATCAAGCCGACGGAGTTCTGCCGCAAGTGGCACCAGCTCACCTCGCTCGGCACCGCGCTCAAGGAGCCGCCGATCCGCCACGTCCCGCTGCCGGGCGACCTCGAGGACCTCAAGCTCAGCGACCTGCCGCTGATCACCTACTCGGAGCGCGACGCCGGCCCCTACTTCACCTCCGCCATCTACCTCGCCGAGGAGCCGGAGACGAAGGTCCGCAACCTCTCCTTCCACCGCTCGATGTACGTCAGCGACAAGGAGATGCGCGTGCGCCTGGCCCCGCGCCACCACCTGACGCTCTACCACGAGAAGGCCGAGAAGATGGGCAAGCCGCTCGAGGCGGCCATGCTGATCGGCCCGCCGCCCCAGCTCTTCCTCACCGCCGCTACGCCGCTGCCCTACGACGCGGACGAGGTCGAGGTCGCGGCGCAGCTGCGCGGCGAGCCCATCGAGATGCGCCCGTGCAAGCACGTCGACCTCAAGGTGCCGGCGAGCACCGAGATCGTGATCGAGGGGCGCTTCCTGCCCAACGAGCGGCGCCCGGAGGGGCCCTTCGGCGAATTCATGGGCTACTACGTGCCCGTGGGCGACAACGCGGTGTTCGAGGTCCTCGGCGTGACGGCCAGGCCGGGCGCGGTCTTCCACAGCATCCTCTGCGGCTCGCCCGAGGAGGTGCTGACGCTCGAGATCACGATCGCGGCGAACATCTTCCAGCGGATCAACTCGGTCCTGCCCGGGATCGTCGACGTCATCTGCCTGCCCTTCGCGTTCC
>Ga0194129_10007212_pt1 | contig 13336 bp, 11 predicted proteins | sample TA2KigCa35mmetaG_FD_150862 | JGI IMG/M metagenome (GOLD analysis project Ga0194129, IMG submission 150862) | Freshwater microbial communities from Lake Tanganyika, Tanzania - TA2015038 Kigoma Deep Cast 35m | ecosystem: Environmental > Aquatic > Freshwater > Lake | place: Tanzania: Lake... | reverse complement strand
TTAAAAAAAACAAAATAAATAAAATTTTTAGTCATATTAAAAATAAAGAAAAACTTTTAATAGACTCACCAATTATATTCGACGAATTAACGAAAAAGTATTTAAAGAAAATGAAAATAAAATCTTTAAAACAAAATTTTTTGTATAAAATTTTAGTAAATGACTGGCCAAGCATTACTTGTACTAGCGGATTTACAGTAGAAAACAAAATCATTAAAAAATTTTATAAAGAAAATAATCCATTTAAATATAAACATCTTGCGATTGATATACAATTAGCTGCTTTTATAAACTCAAAATTTAAAATTAAATATTTAGATGAAGATTTGACTTTAAAAAGCAAAAATAAAAAAAATCTAGACAAAATATATTCAAATTTATGGAGCAAAAAATTCTGGATCAGAAGAAATGAGCAACATGATTTTTTTACTAATGAAATAAAAAAAAAAAAATTATTTAAGGGTTTTGATTTTTATCTAGTAAAAATTATAAATTTTTTTTTAAATACTAAGTTTTTTTAAAAAATTTATTATTTAAATATATTTCAAAGAGTCTTTTAAAAATATTTTGATCTTAAGAGTATCTACTAGCATTTATTTTGAAATAAAACTATATATCTAAATTATTTTTATAATAGTTATAATTAGCGGCCAAAGGTAAAAGTATAAATGAATAATTTAACACTCATTATACCTGCAAAAAATGAAGAAATATCTCTTCCAAAAGTTTTAGAAGAAATAAAGAAGTATAAATGCAAAAAAATTATTATCTTAAGTAAAAAAGATAAGAAAACTTTTTATTCAATTTCAAATTTTAAATGCAAAATCATTGAGCAAAAAAAAAATGGATACGGTGACGCTATTATTGAAGGAATTAATAATGTAAAAACAAAGTATCTATGCATATTTAATGCAGATGGTTCCTTTAATCCGAAATATTTAAATAAAATGCTAAAGAATGCAAAAAATAGCTACGATTTTATTTTTGCATCCAGATACACAATTGGTGGCGGAAGTGAAGATGATACTATATTAACTTATATTGGAAATAAAATATTCACCTTTTTAGGAAATTTTTTATTTAAATTAAATATTTCAGATATTCTATTTACATATATTTTAGGAAATTCAAAAAAATTTAAAAAACTCAATCTTATTAATAGAGATTTTAAAATTTGTATAGAAATCCCAATTAAAATTAAAATCAAAAAATTTAGCTACAAATGTATTCCATCTAAAGAAAGGTCTAGATTTGGCGGAAAAAAAAAAGTAAATGAATTTATAGACGGATTTAAAATATTATATTCGATGATAAAATTTTTTATTAGAAATAATGAATTATAATTTTTTTACTGCTCATAATATTCTACTAAGCTTAATTATCTTGTTGCCAATTGGATTATTGATAAGCACAGGCGCAGCTGGGTTAATAGTTTTTTTATTATCAATTTTTTTTCTCATTTATTCTTTATCAAAAAATAATCTTTACTGGATGAAAGATAAATATTTCTATTTATTAATATTTTTATGGCTTAGTCTTATTATAAATTATTTTTTTTCAAAAAACCAAGAGCTTGCTTTATTTCGATCTTTTGGATTTATAAAATATATTATTTATATTTTTGCAATAAAATATTTTCTAAATAAAAACAAAAATAGTGAAATATTATTTATTTTTTTATCGTTTATAGTTTTGCTAGTGACATTTGATATATATTTTGAATATATTTTTAGAAAAAATATTCTAGGTTTTCAATCCAGTGATAGCTCTCGGGTCGCGAGTTTTCTAGGAAAAGAATTAAAAATAGCTCATTTTTTATTAGGTTTTTGTTTAATATCTATTGGTTATTACTTTGAAAAATTTAAAAATAAATCCTATGGATTTAAAATAATAGGCTATGTCTTTGCTCTAATTATATTAGCATCAATATTTTTAACAGGTGAAAGAGCAAATTCTATTAAAGCCTTTATTAGCATTTTCATCTTTTTTTTAATAGCAAAAAATAATTTTAAATTTAAAAGTTTTTTATTATCAATAATAATTTTATTGCCAATAATAATTTATTTCACTTCGGAAAGAATAAAAGGTAGGTATGATATGTATTTACCTCAAAAAATTGAAAATAAGAATTTAATAAAAATATTCAAAGAAAGTCTTCATGGCGCCCATTATTATACAGCGCTTGAAATATTTAAAGAATATCCACTTTTCGGAGTCGGAAATAAAAACTTTAGAGAGGAATGTTTAGATGAAAAATATAATAATAATTCCTATGTTAGAATAAGCGAAAGATGTTCAACTCACCCTCATCAGATATACTTAGAAATAATGTCTGAACATGGGATGATAGGATCAATAATAATTTTATTTGTTATATTTTATTCAATCTTCAAATCTTTTGAAAATTTTAATAAAAAACAAAACTTAATACAATTAGGTGCGATTATGTTTGTAACATTAACTTTTATACCTTTAATACCCAGTGGTAGTTTTTTTACAACCTTTGATGCTGTTATATTCTGGTTTAACTTTGCAATTATGATTTCATATAACAAAGTGTAGTTGTGTAAAAATTTCTACACTCTTTCAACTGAGTTTTATAATAATAAAATATTTAGTTTTTAAGTTTTTTATAAAGATAAAGATAAACAACCATATAAACCGTTATATTAAATGAGATTAAATAAAATAAATATTTACTGTGATAATAAAAATTTGAAGCTACTGCAAAACTTATAAAATTAAAAAGATTGATCATATTACCAGTCAAAGTATTATTAATAGTGATTTTTTTATCATTTTTCTTATTTAAAAAAGAAAATATTAACTGATGAAGATGCAAATTATCTGGGTCTGACGCATTTTTTTTAGTTATAATTTTTCTAAGTATTGAAAATAAATTTTCGAAAGCTGGGTACCAAAGTAATAAAAGTATAAATATTGGAGATATATAGTGAATTAAATTCAAATTATTATTACAAAAAACAATTAAATAGTATCCCATCGAAAAACTTAATAAAAATGAACCAGAGTCTCCTAAGTAAGTTTTTGAAAAAGAATTAAAAAAATATATTACCAATAAAGATAAAAATAAGTAGTAGAAATTATTAAAATTATAAATCAGTAATTTATTTATTGAACCCAAATACAAAACTATTAATATAATTAATATATAATAGCCACAAACTAAAGTATTAACCCCATCAATAAAATTAGTTCCATTAATTAAAATTAATAAACAAAAAGAAGTAAAAAAAAACGCAAATAATTTATTTTCAAGAAGAAGATCAATAAAATATATTTTTGTTGATAAAATTTTTATATCTAAAAAATATAAAAAAAAAAGAATAATTAAAAGTTGAAATATGAATTTTTCTAAAGGCCTAGTAATTATTAATAAATCCGAGAAAATTCCTAGAAGAAAAACTAAAGTAAAAAAAAAAAATACGAAATAGTTATTGCTTAGAAATAGTAAGTTAAAAAGTATTACAAATCCACCTGTGATAGGTACAGAGTCCTTTGATATAAAAGATTTATGATATAAATTTTTATTATCTAATAAAAAATTTTTTTTTTTAAAAAATAAATTTAATAATACTAATAAAAAAACCGATACCAGTATAATCAGACCAGACTGCATAAAATGCTATAAATTTATTTTTTCATGTTTTAAAATTATATCTAAGCCTTTACTTAAATTAATTTTTGGTTTCCAATTGAGCGTTTTAATTTTATCATAATTAAGATTTTTTTTAGCAACTCCATTTGGATATCTGTTATCAAAAAAAATATTTCCATTAAATCCAACTTTATTTTTAATTAAATTTGCTAATTTTTTTATTGAATAAATATCTTTACTGCCAATATTTATTATGGGAAATTTATTTTGGCACAATTTCAATATCCTTTTATTTGAGGTATTTAAAACAATTCTAATTGCTTCTGCTAAATCATCAGAATAAAGAAATTCTCTTTTTGGTGTACCATCCCCCCATATTTTAACTATTTTTTTATTATATTTTTTAGCTTTCAAAAATTTCAAAATCATAGCTGGAATAACATGACTTTTTTGATCATCATATTTATCATTGATCCCATAAATATTTGTTGGCATAAGCGCCACTACATCTAAGCCATACTGATTATAAATTGCTTTGCATAATTGAATTCCTGCTATTTTAGCAATAGCATAAGCTTCATTTGTTTGATGAATTTTTCCAGTCAATAAAAGATCCTCTTTAATAGGAGTCTTAGCTTTATCTGGGTAAATGCAAGATGTTCCTAAAAAAATAGTTCTTTTTAATTTAAATTTTAAAGCAGCATTTAATAGGCTATTTTGAATAAGTATATTTTCATTAAAAAAATCAACTGGATATTTTCTATTTGCACCTATACCACCTGCTAGGGCTGCACAAATAATTAAGTATTCAATTTTTTTTTTTTTAAAAAACAAATCAACTTTTTTTGAGTTTTTTAAATCTAAGTTTTTTTTGGAAATTGTAATTAAGTTTTTATAACCGTGCTTTTTTAGGTTTCTAAAAACCGCACTTCCAACTAATCCATTATGACCAGCAATAAAAATCTTCGAATTTTTATTCATATAAAATTAATAATTTTACGATCTTGATTCTTGTCTAGCCAATACTAGGTCACTTTCTATCATTTCTTTAATCAAACTATTTAAATCATACTTTGGCTTGAATTTTAATTTTTTATGAGCTCTTTTCGAGTCGCCTTTTAAGTAATCAACCTCTAAAGGTCTTAAATATTTTTTATCTACTTTAGCAATAATAACTTTTTTTCCGTTTTTAAAAGTATATGCAAATTCATTAAGCTTTTTACCGGACCAATAAATTTTAATATTCAATATATCACAGCATTTATTAAAAAAATCTTTTACACTGCATATAGAACCTGTGGCGATAACGTAATCATCAGGTTTTTTTTGTTGAAGTATTCTCCATTGCATTTCAACATAATCTTTTGCATGGCCCCAATCACGGATGGCATATATATTTCCTAAATAAAGAATTTTATCTAAATTATAAATCCATCTTGTTAAAAATCTGGTTATTTTTCTTGTAACGAAAGTTTCTCCTCTTCTTGGACTTTCATGATTAAAAAGTATTCCATTACACGCAAATATATTATACGATTTTCGATAAATTTTAGTTATTTGATGCGCAAACAATTTACTTGCGCCATATGGAGATTGTGGGTGAAGCTCTGACTTTTCATTAAAAATCTTTGTTTTGTTTATTTTTCCAAAAAGCTCTGAACTGCCAGCTTGATAAAATTTAGTTTTTTTTAAATTAAAAAAACGTATAGCTTCTAAAATTCTTAAAGCACCCAAGCCTGTTACTTGAGCTGTATATTCAGGATTTTCAAAAGAAACTCCAACATGACTTTGCGCTCCTAAGTTATATATCTCACTAGGTCTTATTTCGCTAATAATTTTAAAGATACTATTTGAGTCTGTTAGGTCGGCGTAATGTAAAAAAAAACTAGTTCTAAAATAAGGATCTATATAAATATGATCTACCCTTTGTGTGTTAAAAGAGGAGGACTTTCTTTTAATTCCATGAACAACATATTTTTTTTTTAATAAAAATTCAGCCAAATAAGAACCATCTTGTCCTGTTATTCCAGTAATCAAAGCAATTTTTTTCATTTATAGTTCATATTCATCTGAATTTTTTTTTATAAGCAAAAAAAGATAAGACTATTATACTTAACAATGACCGAATAAAGCTCTGCTTTTCATATCCATAATATATATTAAAAGCATCTTTAATTTTTTGAAAAATATTTGAAGACAAAGAATTATTGCATTTTCTCCACAAAGAAAGTTGTTTTTTTATACCATAAAATAATATGTTATTTTTACTTATCTGCAGCCATAATAAATAATCTTCTTTGGTTTTCATTCTGGAAAATTTAAATTTTTTTAGTAATTGTCGTTTTATCATTACGGTTGATAAACCAATATCGCAGGACCTTAATAAATTAGCATGAGTTAAAAAATTTTTAGCAGGTACATTGTATAGAAATTTGTTATTTTCATTAATAACTGAATAACTAGTATAACTTAAATCTAATTTCATTTTATCCATAAGTTTCACTTGATATCTTAATTTGTTTTCTTTCCAGAAATCGTCACAATCTAAAAAAGCTATATAACACCCTTTTGATCTATCAATTCCTATATTCCTGGAGAATCCAACTCCATAATTTTTTTTATTAATAATTAAAATTGTATTTTTCCTTTTATTTATAGTTTGTTTTACAAAGTTTAATTCCGTCAAATCACAATCATCATAAATAATAATGATCTCAATATTAGAATAATTCTGATTTAAAACGGACTGATAAGCCTTTTCAAAAAAAGAGGACTTTTTATAATAAGGCATAATAACGCTAATTTTTTTCATAGCTATTTGATAATATTTTTTAATACTTTGTAATGAGTAAAAATAGAAAATTGTCTAAATTTTTTTTTAGAATAATAAATCTTGTCTTTTATTTGTATTTCGCTTTCGGAAGTAAATTTTTTAAATATTTCAATCAATGAATTAAATTGATTATTTTTAAATAAATATCCTCCTAGACCATAACTTAGCAGTTCTGATGGACCATTTGGACAATCTGATGATATAATCGGTTTATTTAAAATACCAGCTTCAACTAAAAAAAAACCTGGGTCTTCCCATAATGAAGTCGATAAAACTAAATTAGATAATTTAATATATTTAAAGACATTTTTTTTAAATCCTAACAACATAATATCATTTTGAAGACTCAAATTTAATATTAATGACTCCAAATATTTTTTTTCCTCGCCTTCCCCAATTATTATTAATTTAAATTGATCATTAGTTTTTTTTATTTCATAAAATGCTTTTATTAATAACGAGAAATTTTTTTGTTTCGTAAGTCTACCAATAGATATTATATATTTTTTATTTTTATCTATATATTCTTCAACTAATTCATTTTTCTGACTAATTATTTCTCTAATCTGGTAAACAGGATCTGGTAAAAATATAATTTTTTTTTCATCAAATATATTCTGAGATTTAATATAATTTAAAGTTAATAGAGTTGGAGCAGTAACTAAATGTATTTTTTTTGATACTAACTTCCAAATTAATTTTCTAAAAAAATTAAGTTTTGGATAGCCTGATACTCTTAATATAAATTTTGTTTCAAATTTAAATAATAATATTAAGATAATCGGCAAAATAGTAATTAAATGAATAAATAAATAATCTGGTTTTTCTGTTCTTAATAATTTTTTAAGAGGAAAAAAACATTTTAAAAATATATAAATATATGAAAATCTGCTTAAAAAATAACCAAATCTTGGATAAGTTTTAAATACATATTTTTTATTTAAATTAACTAAAGAAATTCCTTTGTTAATAAAATTGTCCCATTCACCATTAGCATTAATTATTTTTACTATAAAATTTTCATTATTATACTTTGTTAAACTTAACGCAGAATTATAAACTGCTTTAATTGTTGCGACATAACTTGTATGTGGAGACCAATAGTAAACTTTCATGCAAAAAAAGATTTAATCAATAATAAATTAATTAACTAATGCATAATAAAATTAAAATATATATATTCCATCCATATTCTTTTATTGGTGGTGCTGATACATCAATATCTAGGCTTATCAACAATCTTAATAAAAATATTTATGAAATAGATTTTATTACTCTTGGTAAGGTTAATCTTAAATTAAGCAAACAAACTAAAAATAAAATAAAAGTTATAAAAATAAATACGAGCAGAACAATATTATCCATCTTTAGTATCAGAAATTATTTAAATAGTGATAAAATAAAAAAATATAAAAAATATATATTTTTCTCAAATCAAAACTTTGCAAATATTATATCTTTTTTTATTTTATATAAGCTCAATTGGATAAAGCAAATTTTAATAGAAAGAAATCATTTAGATGAATTTAAATATAACAGAAGTTATAAAAATTTTTTTATTAAATTATTAATTAAATTTTTGTACAAAAAAGCTGATAAAGTTATCGGAATAAGTAAAAAGCTTAGTAATGATCTTGCTAATTTTACAAATTGCAGAGTCCAAACAATTTACAATCCTGCTTATGATAAAAACATTTATAAACTATCTAATAAAAAAATTTTTTTAAGTAAAAAAAAAATAATTTTAAATATTGGAAGATTAGAAAATCAAAAGGATCACATAACTTTACTAAAAGCATTTAAAGAATCTTTAAAAAAAAAGGACTCATATCTAATTATTATAGGTTATGGGTCTCAAAAAAAAAAAATATTAAAATTTATTAAATTAAATAATTTAAATAATAACGTAGTAATTCTTGATAAAATAACTAACCCTTATCCATATTTTAAAAAAGCTGATCTATTTATATTAACCTCGCTTTATGAGGGATTTGGAAATGTCCTAACAGAAGCAATTATGTTTAAGATACCCATAATATCAACAGACTGTAATTCTGGTCCAAAGGAAATTTTACTAAACGGTAAAGGAGGGGATCTTGTTAAAATAGGAAACTATAAAAACATATCTAAAAAAATTATAAAAAATCTTAATAAAAAAAATTATAAGAAAATTAAACTTGCTTATCAACAACTAAAAAGATTTTCTATAAAAAAAATTATAGATCAATATGATGATTTATTCAAAACAATTTGAAAAAAAATCTGACATCATAATATTTTGTCCCTCAATAGAAGAAGGTGGAGTTGAAAAAAATTTATTTATCATAAGCAATTATTTATCAAAAAAAGCCAATGTTTTTTTAGTTACTGCCAATAAAAATAAAAAAAAAATGTTTAATAAAAATATTAAATTTTTATCTCCCAAAAGTAACTCATGGAACAATAAACCGAGATTATTAAAAACTTTTATCTGCTTTTACATGATGCTAATTAATTTTTACAAAAAAGATTTAAAGATTTTATCTTTCCAATCAAATATTTTTGCAATAATTATAGCTAAAATATTAGGTTTAAAAATATTTATTAGACCAAATACAAGCCCAAGTTCATTTGCAAATTCTTTTGTTAAAAAATTAATATTTAAATATTTTTTCAATTTTGCTGATAAAATAATTGTAAATAGTAAAGAATTTAAAAGTCAATTTTACAAATTTTTTAATAAAAAACCAGTTTTAATATACAATCCCATCTTTGATTTATTAAAATTGAAAAATTCTGCAAAAAAAAAAATTAAAAATACTTTTTTTAATAAAAAAAAAAAATGTTTAAAAATAATAAATATTGCGAGACTTACTAATCAAAAAGATCATTTAACACTTCTAAAGGGAATAAAGTTAGCATCAAAAGAAGTCAAATTAAAACTATTAATTATTGGTAAAGGCGAGGAAAAAAATAAAATTGTTAACTTTATTAATGAAAATAAATTAAATGATAAAGTAAAATTGCTAGGCTATATAAAAAATCCTTTGCCATATATAAGACGATCAGATATATTTATTTTGTCGTCCAAGTATGAGGGATTACCAAACGTACTTATAGAAGCTCAATCTCAGAAAAAAATCATCATAGCTTCTGATTGTCCCACAGGACCTAGTGAAATACTTCTTAAAGGCAAATTAGGCTTTTTATTTAAGACAGAAGATTATAATGATTTATTCCAAACTATAAAATATGTTTCTCAAAATCTTAAGATCGCAAAGAAAAAAGCAGCTCTTGGTTTCAAACTGTTAAGGAGATTTGATTACAATACGAATTGTGAAAAATATTATAATTTGATTAATTAATAATAATAAACAAGTTTATCGTCGTGATTTTCTCTTCAAATTAAATGTGTGGAATTATTGGTTATATTATCAATCACAAATCAGAAAAAAAAGATTTTTATAAAAAGAAATTTTTTTCAAATTTTCAAAGACAAAATCATAGAGGACCAGATTTTAAACAAGAAGTTAATTTCAATTATAAAGAACTCAAAATACAATTAGGTTTTAATAGACTTTCGATAATAGATTTAAATAAAAGTGCTAATAAAATTTTTTGTAACGACCAATATTATTTATTGTTTAATGGTGAAATATATAATTTTAAAAAACTTAAAGAATGTTATCTAAGAAATGAAAAATTTTCAACTCAAACGGATACAGAGGTCTTATTTAAACTATTAATAAAATACGGGATAGATTTTTTAAGAAAACTAGAGGGAATATTTGCATTTACTTTTTTAGATATTAAAAAAAATAAATTATATCTAGCAAGAGATTTTACAGGCACAAAACCTTTATATTTTTTAAAGAATAATGACGGCATTTTCTTCTCTTCAGAGGCTTGGTTTCAGTACAGTATTTCAAATAAATTAATAGATCCTGAAAGTTTTAATTATTATCTAAAATTTGGATTTTCTCCAATAAATAAGACCCTAATCCAAGGTGTAAAAAAAATTGAATCTGGAACATATTCTATTTATGATTTTAAAGATAAAAGTATTAATACAAAAAAATACTTCAAGCTTAATAAAAGTGAAGAGGTTAAATTAAAAAATTATAATTTAAAATCTTCATTTGAAAATATAGTTGAAAAAAATCTAATATCAGATACCAAAACTGGTGTTTTTGCGTCCGGTGGCATGGATTCTACCTTATTGCTAATAATTGCAAAAAAATTTAATTCTAAAGTTGAAGCATATTCTTCATATTTTTACCCTGAAAATAGATTTGAGAAATTTAATATAGATCTAAAATATACAAAAAAAATCTGTGAATTTTTAGGTATAAAATTAAACCTAACTAAAATAAATTTAAATAACAAAGAACAAAAATCTGAATTAATAAATGCTTTCCAAAAAGTAGATGAGCCTCTAGCAAATCTAAATTTTTTTAACTCCTACATGCAGTCAAAAAATGCAAAAAATAATAATTGCAAAGTAATTTTGACTGGGGATGGAGCTGATGAAATCTTTGGTGGATATCAAAGATATAGAAATGTTTATTTGGCTTTCAAAATGAGATACTTAGGTTTATTTAGTAAAAAGATTAGATCAATTAATTTATTAAGAGACGAAAAAATTTTAGAATATTTTTATACCAAAATAGATGTTACCAGAAATAAAAATCTGTTTGTAAAAAGATTGAATCTTAATAAAATTCAAAATAATCCTAAATTACCTCATTGGGACAAAATAGAAAAACTAAATTACTTTGACACAAAATACTGGTTACCAGAAGAATCTAATTTTAAACTAGATAGATCTACTATGCTAAATTCAGTTGAAGGTAGAGTTCCTTTTCAAGACATTGATCTATTAAGAAGTATTTATCCTATTCTTTATAATGAAAAATTTAGTTTATTTTATGATAAAAAAATAATTAGAAAAAATTTTAAAAATATTCCTCATTTTATTCTAAATAGAAGAAAACATGGGTGGTTTTCTCCTGATAACTATTATTTAAAAAATAGTTTAAAAGATTTTTTCTTAGAAACTTTTAATAAAACTAAATTAGATAAACAAAATATTTTTAATTATGGATCGGTAATAAAACTATTTAAAAATCACATCTCAAATAACTCTTATAACAAGTCAGAATTATTAACATTATTGGCGTTTCAAAGTTGGTATGATCAAGTGCTAAAATCATAAAAAAATTATTAAATTTAAGGCTATATTTTAGATATTGTGGGATTTATACCAATCAATAGTATTTTTGAGAGCTTTATTAATATTAGTAAATTTGTTTAATTTTGTATTTTTTAAAATTTTTTTATTGTCGCCATGTGTTTTGATAATATCTGCCTGCTGAAAACTTATTTTTTTTATTTTAGGTAATTTTACATGTAAAGAAATAATTTTTATCATTTTTTTTAAATGAATTGGTCTACTAGAACAAATATTATAAATTTGGTTCGAAACATTATTTTTTATCTTTATTTTAGTAATCAAATTTATAACGTCATTAATGTAAGTAAAATCTCTAATATGATTTCCAAAATTATTTAATTGAAATACTTCTTTTTTAAAAGTACATCTTAATAGCTTAAAAATAAACATATCGGGTCTTCCATATTCTCCAAAAACTGTAAAAAATCTTAATCCAACAGCATTAAATCCATATAATTTTGAATAAACTTCTGCCATATCCTCGTTTGTTTTTTTACTTAAAGCATAAAAATTTTTTGGGTTAATATTCATTTTTTCATTTAACGGAAATTTTTTTAAATCACCATAAACTGAGCTTGAAGAGGCATAAAATAATTTTTTTATTCTAAAAACCTTGCAACATTCTAAAATATTAAAAAAGCCAACTATATTTGATTGAAAATATTTTTTTGGATTTACAACGGAATATCTAACACCTGCTTGGGCTGCAAAATGATAAATAATATCAATACTTTTATCATTTTTAAATATTTTTTTTAAATTACTCAATTTTGTAATATCACTCTTGTGAAAAATGAAGTTCTTGTGTTTCCTAAGTATTTGTAATCTCAATTTTTTTAACTTAGGAGAATAATAATTATCAATATTATCAACTCCAATAACTTTGACTTTCTTCTTTAAAAGATTATGCGCAAGATGAAAACCTATAAAACCTGCGGCTCCTGTAATGAGTATTTTCATTTTTTAAATTTATTAAATATTAATATTTAAATATTTTTTATATAAAAAAATAATCTTATCAATTGCAGTTAATTGGAGATAAAATTGCTATATATTTATGATAGTATGAATAAGGAAATTTATAGAAAATTTTGTAACCGCTAAAATTAATTTTTTTATTATAAAAATCTGTATAGTCTCGCGCTGAATCAACGATCAATATAACATTTTTATCTTTAATACTTCTTTCTAAATTATCAGCGAATTCAGCATCATAATATTTGACTAATATTTTTTCTTGAGAGCTATTTGAATACCAAGGTAATTTTTGAAAAGTTAAAAAATACTCTTTTGCTATAATTCTAAAGAAAATATCTCTTTGCAAATTAACAAAATACTTAACCTTGCAACCATTATTTTTTTTTATATCTGAAAAAATTTGATCAGCTAATTTTAAATTATAAAAAGTTTCTTTATCAAATTTGTTTTTTTTAAAATTTTTTAAGTTTAAATTAATACTATTTTCTATCTCAGAGTTAACTTTATAGATTAAATTACTACTATTTTTTTGAAATAAACTTAAGCTACTAAAAGATAAAATAAGAAAAGAATAAATTAAATACTTGGATAAGTATTTATCTTTAATTTTAGTACAAACTACATAGAAAACGACTACAAAACCTAATGATGCTCCACAAATTAATCTAAAAATATTAATTTCGTTAACCGATAA
>Ga0194129_10007209_pt1 | contig 13340 bp, 10 predicted proteins | sample TA2KigCa35mmetaG_FD_150862 | JGI IMG/M metagenome (GOLD analysis project Ga0194129, IMG submission 150862) | Freshwater microbial communities from Lake Tanganyika, Tanzania - TA2015038 Kigoma Deep Cast 35m | ecosystem: Environmental > Aquatic > Freshwater > Lake | place: Tanzania: Lake... | reverse complement strand
CAGCCGGCGCCGCAGCGCCTGCCGGAGACGGCGCCTGACCCGAGAGCTTGTTCTCGCAGCCGGGCAGCTTGTTGTGCTTGCAGAACTCGGTCTTGACGGTCTCCGCGTCGATGCCCGAGAACTTGTACTTGCCGTTGGCAAGCCAGGTCGGGCTGGCGCCGATGCCGAGGCCCTTCGCGTAACCGAACGAGTCGGACAGGAGCTTCTTGCCCTGGTCGCCCTCGAAGCACTTCTTGATCGTCGCGCCGTCGATGCCGTTCTCCTTCGTCGCGCACGACTCCCAATTCTTGTCGCGGATGTTCTTGTTACGGCACAGGATGTAGTTCATGTACTTGTTGCCTTTGCCGTAGGCGTTGATCGCGCAGATCTCGCGGATGTCCTCGTCGACCTCCGACTGACCGTGCATCGAGGTGAGGCCCTTCTGTGCATCGCCGTCGCCGATGAAGTGGATCTTGAAGTCGATCTTGGCCTTCGCCTTCTCGAAGTTCGCGAGGACCTCCTCCATCGCGTTGAGACCCTTCACGCCGAAGGGGCACTCCGACATCACGAAGACCTCGAGCAGGCCCGGCACCTCGGGCTTGCACGCCGTCTCGTTCTTGCACTCGTCGAGCTTGCACCCGTCGGCGTCCGCGCAGGCGGGGTTCCAGGTCGCCCCGCGGTCGAACACCTTGAAGTTGGCGGCGGCGCGGAGGTTCGGGCCGAGAGCGGCAGTCGCCTCCTTGTCGGCGTCGATGGTCGCGTCGAACGCGATCAGCGGGAGCTTGGCGGGCTTGATCGCGTCGAAGAGCTTCTTGCCCTCGGGCTCGCTGATGTCGAGCGTCTTCATGACGGGGTTCGCGACGGCGCGCGAGATCATGCCCTGCATGCGACGCGGGTCACACTCCTCGCAGCGCTTGTCCGAGAGGATCGTCACGTTGACCTTCGGCGACTCCGGGATGTCGTTGCAGGCGGCCGGCTTGTTGCCCGTGTACGCGTTGCAGATCGCCTTCATGAAGTCGGCCGGGCGGCGGCCGCCCTGGTACTGGCTGCCGTTGATGTAGATCGTCGGCGAGCCACGAGCGCCCTTCTGGTTGGCCTTGTCGAACGACTCCTTGAGGAGGTTCTTGCCCTCCTCGCCGTCGATGCACGCGCGGAGCTTGTCGACCGGAGCGCCGACCTCGTTCGCGCAGGCCTCCCAGTTGGTGTCGACCTCGCGCATGTTCTTGTTCTGGCACAGGATGAGCTGGAACCACTTGGGCGTGTGCTTCTGCGCACACACCTGGACCATGTCACCCTTGACCTCCTTCGGGCCGTGCATCGAGGTCAGCTCGCCCGCAGGGCTCGACTGGCCGATGAAGTCGACGTGGAAGTCGAGGTCGGCGCCGAACTTCTCGACGGCGTCCTTGACTCCGTTCTCGACCTGGACCCCGTAGGGACACTGAGACATCACAAAAAATTCGACCTTCACCGCGCCCGGATTCGCTTTATCCGGCATCGCGACGGAGCCTTCCTTCGTGGCGTGAGCGCCATGGCCCCCACCCAACGAGGCACGGTCGATTCCCCACATTCCGGCCATCCCCGCGAGGAAGCACAGAATGAAACCAACGATGGCGCTGCCTTTGTTCATGTTACCTTTCGCCTTGGCGCCGTGAGCGCCGGGCGGTGACCTAGCACCTTTCCGCTGAACGTACAATCATGCCGGGCGTTTTTCGGAGGGGTCGCTTCTTCTGGACCCCAGCGGCACGAGGGCAACGCTCGGACGGTTTCGGCGTGAACCGCGCCTCCGACGGATTGATTCCCATCCGAAGGCAGCTATTCAACCCTCGAGGTCCGGACGCGAGTCGCCCATGCCGGCGGCCCAGCCCATCGTGTAGCGGGCGTTGATCTCGCAGCGGACATTGAGCTTTGCCTCGCCGGCGACGACGTACCGGAAGGCGTCCACGTTGAAGGGGCCGACGTACCCCGCGGCGGCGAGGGCTCGGCCGACCCGCTCGAGCTCGGCGTGGAGCGCCACCGCTTCTTCCAGCGGCAAGAAACCTGGCTCGGCACGAACGCTGCTCAGCCACGCTCCGCTCGGCCCGACTTGCTGCACACACGGCGCCCCGGCGGAGAGCAGGCCGCTCGGCGCGAGGTGTCCGTGGATGGCGAGGTCGGCGACGCGGTCCATCCAAGGCTCGACCTGCAGGCCGTCTCCGAGGCGGTGGCGAGCCCACGCGAGGTCGGCAGGCTCGAGGTTGGCCGCCCTGACCGCGCGCTGCCCGGAGCCGCTCGTGCTCCAGGCCGACTTGAGCAGCCATGCTCTTGCGCCCGCGGGGAGTTCGCGGTCGACCGCGCACCGCAGGCTGGCCTCGTCCTCGACGAAGCACGCGCCGGGCAAGGTTTGACCCAGATCGGCAGAGAAGCGCCGAGAATTGACATGACGCAAGACTTCGAACGAGGGTGCGGCGGGCGTCCGGAGTCCGAGGCGGGCGAGCCTCGTGAGGGCCCGTGGGGTCGGGCACCAGGCGCGCGCCATCGTGATGCCCGCAGGCGCGACGGGCATCTCCGGATCGAGGACGACGTCGCCAGGACGCACGAGTCCGCCGAGGCGCGAGGGCAGGGCGCGGGTGCGCGCGAGGACCGCTCGAGAGGGCGTGTAGCCTGGGTTCGCGAACTCGCGGTCGACCTCGAAGTTGAGGAGCCAGGCGACGCGCGCTGGCCCGACCATCACGAAGGCTGCCAGCGGTCGAGCTGGTCGAGGAAGGTCGGCGAGAGGCCCGCGCGCAGCCGGGCGTCACGGGCGATCGGGGCGCCGCGCATCACGAGCGGGGAGAGCGGTGGAGGCAGCGCGGCCACCCAGTCGTCGAAGCCGTCGCGCCCGGTGAAGCGCCGAAACCAACGCAGGGCGAAGCGCACGTGCCCCTCCTCGTCGGCCCCAACGCTCCGCTGGAGGTCGGCGGCGAGCGGATCGCCCGCGAGCTCGAGGCGGTGTGCGAAGCGCGCCGAGTGATCGAGGTTGCCCCCTTCGAAGCCGAGGCCCATCGTCGCGACGAACGCGGCGGGTGTGGTCGCGCTCGGGATGCGCTCCCAGAACCAGTCGCGCACCGGAAAAGCACCAATGCCAAAGCCGAGGCGCTCGAGGTGCCCGGCGTAGAGCCGCATGTGCCGGACCTCTTCGCGCGCGATGGCCATGAGCCCGCGACGGAAGTTCGGCGGGGCCTCGGGAAACGCCAGGATCGCCCAGCACATGAGCTCCGCGGCCTGCAGCTCGTGATGCAGGAACGTGTGAAAGAGGTGGGCTCGACGCTCGGGCGAGCGCAGCGCTGACGCGGTGGCGTTGCGGGTCCGAAGTCCGCGGTCCGTCGTGCGAAGCTCGGGAGGGCGCCCCGGTTCCCGGAGGCGACGGACCGGCGCATCGACCTCGAGCGAGCGGGCCCGCGCAGGCGGTGCGAGCTTCTCGACAAGCTTGACCGTGGTCACGTAGTCCCAGGCCGATCGCTCGAGGGTGCCTTCGGGCGGGCGTGACGCGGTGAGGTCCGTGAAGCTCATCACTCGCGAGCCTCGCGAGCATCCGGAGCGTCGTCGCGCACGTCGAGGGTGTCCTCGCGCGCGGCCAGGCACGGTTCGCTCCCAGGCGGGAAGGCGCGGCAGGCCGTGTAACGCGCCTCGTAGATGGCGCAGGCTCCGCGCTCCCCGAGATGCTCGCAGCGGCTGCCGAGAAAACGCAGGTGGAGGCGCCCCTCGTCGTCGCGGCGGTAGTGCGACTCGCTCGCGAGGTCGGCGCGGCCGTGCGCGACGAGGCGTGCGAGATCGCCGGTCTCGACGACGACGTCGGCGTCCTGACAACACGCGGTGCACGCGACGCAGTCGAGTACCATCGCTCGCGTCGGTCCCGGATGAACCGCGTCACGGTCGCACCAATCGAGGATGGTAAGCGCCTGATCAAAATCAACCGATGCGCTCCGGAGCCCCGAGTCGGGTCCTTCCTGCGGCTCGGTGTCTCCGGCGTGCTCGAGCGAAGCGAGCGCCCAGGCGGCGAAGGTGGTGAGCGCTCCGCCGGCCTCGGCGGGGAGGACGAGGTCGACGCGGGTCTCGTCGTGGACGATGGCCGCGAGGCCGCCGGCGCGCACATGCTCGATGGCGCGCGCGAGAAATCGCGGGGCGAAGCGGCGCCAGATCGGCCGCTCCACGTGGAGCGCGGTCAGGCCGCTCACTCCGGCATCCTTCGCTTGGCGGTTCGCCTCGACGGCTGGCTCGAACTCGCGAGGTAAGCCTCGCCGCGAGGCGAGACCTCGTAGCCAACCTCGAAGCTCTGCGTGAGACCGAGCCGCTTCAGCTTGCAAACGTCCGCCTTGAACGACGCGGTCTCGCGGTCCTGTCGCGCCGCAAGCTGCGAGGCCGCGATCCTTGGCATCGTGCGGATGAGCTCGAGGGTTGCGTGCGTCCAGGGCGCGTCTCGATCGAGCTTACGGAGCGCCTCGTCGAGGGTGCGCCTCGCCGCCTCGTCGAGCGTCGCGTCGAGCGCTGCCGCGACCCGATCACCATCGCCGGCGTGGTGCAGCTCGATCCGGTAGACCTCGCAGCCGGCATCGACCGCGCCGGACGGTCCACTCGCGAGGTAGGCGAGGAGCTCTGGGAGGGAATCAAACCCGGCGCGACGCGCGTCGTGCTCGTCGATCGACCGGACCGGGATGCGCTCGACACGGTCGACCTCGAGCACGCCGATTGGGTGGCAGCGGTAGCGGCCACCCGGCTTCACCCGGCACCTGGGCCAGCGACGGAAGGTGAGGGTGACCTTCCCCGCGACGAGGCCCTCGTGGAATCGCTTCTGGAACAGCAGCACCGACCGAGGCTCTACACCTTCGAGCGCCGCGCCGCGACCTCGACGCCTCGCCATCGAATGGGTGTGCTCCCGCCCGAGACGAGGCAGGATGATGCGACGATGAAGCTCGTCGCGCTCACGGTGTCTCCGCTCTCGGTCCCGCTCCTCGATCCCTTCGTCATCGCGACCGCGACGATGACCCACACTCGAGCCGTGCTCGTCGAAGCCACGGTCGAGCGCGAAGGGATGCGAGCCTCGGGCCTCGGTGAAGCAGCGGCGCTCCCTCCGGTCACGACGGAAGACCAGCCGGACTTGCTCGCGGCGCTCGAGGCCATCGCACCGGCGCTCGTCGGCGCGAGCTTCGAGCCTTCGCAGATCGGCGACGTCGTCGTGTCGCTCGGGCTCGGTCCCGTCGCATGCGGTGCGCTCGAGTGCGCGCTCGAGGATGCCGTGGCTCGACTCGAAGGCGTCCCGCTGCACCGCGCGCTGGGCTCTGCCGGGCCGCTCCCGGAGCTCGTGACCGACATCACGCTCCCGATCGGCGACCCCGGGCACCTCGCGGCGCTTGCGCTCGCTTACCGGGGGCGGGGGTTTGCCTCGTTCAAGGTGAAGGTCGGCAAGGATCGGCGGAGCGACCGCGCGGTCCTCACCGCGCTGGCGCGAGCGCTCCCTGCGGCGCGGGTGCGGCTCGACGCGAACGAGGGGTATTCCGCCGACGACGCGCTCGGATTGCTCGACGACGCAAGCGCGCTCGGCCTCGACGTCGAGTGCTTCGAGCAGCCCTGTTCCCGCCACGATGCACATGCCCTGTCGCGCGTCACCGCGTCGAGCGCGGTGCCCATCGTCGCGGACGAGTCCTGCCGCAGCCTCGCCGACGTCGACCGGATCGCGAGCGAGGGGCTCGCGCACGCCGTGAACCTCAAGCTCGTGAAGCTCGGAGGGGTGCGCGCGTCGCTCGCGGTCGGTCGACGCGCACGTGAGCTCGGGCTTCGCCTGATGGCTGGGGCGATGGTCGAGACCCGGCTTGGCCTCAGCGCGATGGCCCACGTCGTGACGGCGCTGGGGGGCGTCGACTTCCTCGACCTCGACACCGCGTTCTTGCTTGCCGATGACCCCTTTCGCGGTGGCTACCGCTCGGACGGGGCGAAGCTCGAGCTCGATGGTGGCGCGGGGCTCGGCGTGACCCGCATCGGCTGAGCGTCGCCGAGGAGCGGGGGTGCGACGGCGGTCAGCGCCCCGCCCGGAAGAGGGAGTCTAGCGTGCCCCGCCATGACGCCACCAACCCCGCAGCCCCGATCCCCTCTCGCTCGCCTCGCCACGTCGTCTCGCCGCGCCTCGGGCCGAGGCCTTCCAGCGCTGCTCGTGGCGCTCCTCGGCGGCAGTTGCGCGCCTCAGCTCCTCGAGCGACGACTTGACGCATATCAATTGACGGAAGTCGTCCTTGCCGAGGACCCCTCTCCCGATGCCTTGGCGGCGGTCGAACGAGGCGTGCGTTCCTGGCGCGAGGGGCTCGGACTTCCCTGGTCGGTGACGATGACCCCCGGCTCGCACGCCGTCCAGATCCCGGTGTCGTTCCTCGAGACGAGCCTCTTTTACGGCCGCTTCGAGGACGGTCAGGGAAGCATCGTTCTCTCTTCGACGGTGACCGAACCCGGCGTGCTCGCCGCCGTGATGGCGCACGAACTCGCTCACGCGCTCGGCCTGTACCACGTCGATGCTGCCGATCGCCCATCGGTGATGAACCCCGGCAATCGCGCGATCGAACCGACAGCCGCGGACCTCGACGCGATCGTCGCGCTCTGGGAACGCTGCGATGCGGACGCGAGCACGTCTCGCGGCGAGGCCGGGAATCGCCCCGACGTGCCATGATGCCAACGCGATGCCGCGACTCGACCTCGACGTCCTCGAACGTCTGCTGGAGGTACACGCACCCTTTCGTGCCCTACCGTTCGTGCCCGAACTCGCGTGCTGGCACGCGTCGAACGAACTCCCGCTCTGGGAGGCCCTAGAAGCCGCCGTCGGGCGTGAAGTCCCACCGCCATTCTTCGCGCTCGCGTGGCCCGCCGGGCAAGCGGTCGCGAGGCTCATCCTCGACGGTCGGCTCGAGGTGGCCGGTCGACGCGTCGCCGACGTGGGATGTGGGGCCGGGGTCGTCGCGCTCGCTGCCGCGATGCGAGGTGCGGAGGTGCTCGCCCTCGACGTCGACCCGCTCGCCCTCGACGCCTGCGTGCTCGCCGCGAGGCGCCATGGCCTCACCCTCCGGACCGAGTGCCGCGACGCCTTCACCGCGCCGGAGACCCTCGACGTGGACGTCGTGCTCGCGGCCGATTTGCTTTACCATCGCAGTCAGATCGAGCCGGGCCTGCGTGCGCTCGCGACGTGGCGGCGCGCGCGGCACGTCGTCCTTGCGGACGGCGGGCGACCGCACTTCGACGCGGTGGACCCGAGCGCGCTCGCGCTGAAGGTGCTCGCCGAGGTCGAGGTGCCGGCGGAGCGAATCGTGGAGGGCGCCGCCTCGCGCACGGTCCGAATTTTCGAGGCGCGCGAAGAGGCGAACGCCGGGCCCTGAGGCTCGACGCGAGCCCGTCACCGCCGCGAGGTGCTCGCCGCGGCGTCGTCGTCGTCGTCGTCGGTGTCGGCGACGTGGTGCGGATCAGCGAGCGGAGGCAGGAGACTTGCGCGGATCGCGGGAAAGCGCTCGAAGCGTGCGAGCACCTCGCGAACGGCCTCGCGGAGCCAGCGGACCTCGGCCCGGACGGCCTGCCGTCGCGGTTCGCGCTCGGTGGCGTCGAACTGGGCGAGTCGGCGGTCCGGAGCGAGCCCGAGGGCGAGCGCCGCGCGCGCGCGACCGCGAACGACGGTGCGTCGTCGCTCGAGGAAATCCCGGTATTCCTTCACCGCGGAGCTCAGCCGCTCGATCGCGTGACCGAGCTCGGCGTGCGCCATCGACAGGTCGCTCGCAGCCGCATCCAGCTCGGCACGCCGCGGCGGAGGGGCCGCCGCGAGGTCGTGATCCTCGTGCAGCTCGAGGTAGCCGTCGACGGTCCCGCGGAGCTCGCGCGCCCAGCGCAGGTGCCGCAGTCCGGAGGCGGACTCCGCGAGGAAGTCGGTCGGAGCGTTCGTCTTCATCGGGCCGAGCTTCTCTTCGATGTGCCGATCACCCCTTCGTCTGGCCGATCACAACAGCCTGCGAAGCCAGGCCTCCTTCGAGTCGGTGTAGGGCGGGTACATGATCGGTGGGTCAATGCTCGTCGGCTTTCGGAGCACGGCCTTGCGGTGGCTGAACGTCTCGAACGAGAGCTTGCCGTGGTAGGCGCCCATCCCGCTTTCGCCGACGCCGCCGAACGGCAAGCCCGGCACGGCGAGGTGGAGCCAGCAGTGGTTGAGCACCGCGCCCCCCGAGCTCGTGCCGTCGAGCACCCGCTGCTGCACCTGGTCGCTGGTCGAGTAGACGTAGAGTGCGAGCGGCTTCGGGCGGGCGTTGATGAAGCGCATGGCCTCGTCAATCGAATTGACCTTGATCACGGGCAAGATCGGACCGAAAATCTCGCCCGCCATCACCGGAGAATCGGGCGGAACGTCCTTGAGAATCGTGGGGGCGAGGTAACGTGCGGCCTCGTCGCCCTCGCCTCCGACGACGACGCTCCCGCTGCCTGGCAGCAGCTTCATCAGGCGTTGATGGTGCCGCGCGTTGACGATGCGACCGAAATCCGGGCTCGCCTTCGGATCGGCGCCGTAGAACTCGCGCACGGTCCGGGTGAGAAGCTGGAGCAGTCGGTCGTGGACGGACTCGTGCACGAGCAGGTAGTCGGGCGCGACGCACGTCTGCCCCGCGTTGAAGAACTTGCCCCAGGCGATACGCTTCGCCGCGACCTCGAGGTCGACGTCGCGGTCGACGATGCACGGGCTCTTGCCGCCGAGCTCCAGCGTCACCGGCGTGAGGTGCTTGGCGGCCGCCGCCATGACGACGCGTCCGACCGTCCCGTTGCCCGTGTAGAAAATATGGTCGAAGCGCTGCTCGAGGAGCGCCGTCGTCTCGGGCACGCCTCCCTCGACCACCGCGATGCAGTCGGTGTCGAGGTACTTCGGGACGAGCTTCGCGACCAAGGCAGAGACCGCGGGCGCGACCTCCGACGGCTTCAACACGACGCAGTTGCCCGCGGCGATCGCTCCGACGAGCGGCCCCATCACGAGCTGGAAAGGGTAGTTCCACGGGCCGATGATCAGCGCGACGCCGAGCGGCTCGCGGTGGATGCGGCTCGTCCCAGGCTGCGAGATGACGGGCGTCGACACGCGCTCGGGCTTCATCCAGCCGCGCAGCGACTTGCGGGCGTGGGCCGCCTCTCCCGCCGTGTAGGCGACCTCGGCGGTGTAGGCTTCCAGGGCAGGCTTGCCGACGTCCGAGCGGAGCGCGTCGAGGATCTCGCGCTCGTTCTCCGCGAGCATTCGACCCAGCGCTTCGAGCTGCCCTGTACGCCAAGCGTAGGTCTTCGTACGCCCCGACTCGAACACGTCGCGGAGCTGCGCCACGAGGCGCCCGACATCGACCGTGGCCAGCTGCGCCTTCGGTCCGTTCCCATGTCCGTTCGTCTCGCCGTGGGCCTGCATGGTGCCTCCTCGCTGTTCTTCCGACTGCCCACGCGATAGCATGTCTGAGATAAAGGACGGTCGAACATGAACCTCGTGACGCTCGTTTCCCGCGCCGCTTTTCTTCTACCGCTGACGCTGCTCGTGGGGAGCGCTTGCGGCTCGAAGGACGACCGGGGGGGATCTCCCAAGCCGTTGGCGGCATCGAGCACGACGACGAGCGCGCCAAGCGGTCAGACGGCGAGCGGAGCCGGGGGGCAAGGCGCCGGACTTCCGGAGTGCGAGGGGCAAGGCGGAGCCGGTGGCGTGGGCGAGGCCGCCACCGGGAGTCAGCGCCTCGGTCTGCGAGCCGAGCCGCGACCGGACGACGTCGAGACGATCCTGGCGCGCGGCGGCTCCCCGTTTCCCGAGGCGGACCCGGATCGCGTCGCGAAGAACGCGTACCTCCGGGTCGAACTCGGCCTGGGGACGGAGCCCGGCAAGACGACCTCGCTGCGCTTCGACCATCAGGTGCATGGGCTCTCAGCGGAAGGTTGGCCAACCGACTACGACGCATGGACGACCGGCAACGATCGCCGTCTGCTCATCTCGATCCCGAGCGTCGACAAGCTCGGCGCCACGGCGGCGTACTGCGAGGTGGTCGGCACGACCGCGTTCGACGAGACCATCGCGAAGGCGGCCGCCCGCGTCAAGACGTTCGTCGACGACAACGTCAAGGACGCCGTCTACCTCGCGTGGGGTCACGACTTCTTCCCGCGCGACGGACGCGCCCGGCTGGTCACGAAGAGCGCCGTCACCTTCACCGGAACGCCGAACAAGGTCGTCGTCGAGACCCGTGAGGGCGTCGGGGTCACTTGCCCGTTCCCGAAGAGCCTCGAGCTGAACTTCACGTCGCCCGATGGAACGCAGGTGGTCAAGACGCTGTCGTTTGCCGAGGGGAAGGTGGGCGACAACGACGTCTACGTGAACGCCCAGTTCGGGACGGTCGAGGCGGGCTGGCTGCTTCGATACCAGCAACCGAGCGAAGAGGCTGCGAGCTACGTCGCTTCGTTCAAGAAGGTCCGCGCCGCGATGGAGGCCGTCTGGGGCGCGTGGCCAGGCAAGTCGAAGATCCGCTGGACCTGGGTCGTTCCGAACGAGCTCGTCGCGAGCCTGGCGCCGTTTTACCCGGGCGACGATCAGGTCGACGCGATCGGTGTCGACGCGATCAACCCCTACGGCTCGCTGCCGAACGCGCCCTTTCGACCACTCGCGGACATGCTGACCGGGGTCCGGGAATTCGCCGCGGGCCACGGAGGCAAGGAGGTGCTCGTGGCCTCGACCGGCGCGCTCGACGGCCTCGTCATCAAGAGCACCGCGGCCGCCACCGCGGGCAGCAAGGCGGGCGTCGCAGTGGAGGCGCTCCCCGAGAGCGTGACGGTCGGCACGGACGTTTACTTCTTCGATTCCGCCGGCAAGACCCTCGGCAAGGGCACCGTCGCGACCCTGGCGATTGCGGGCACCACGTTGCTCGTGCTCGACATGCTCGACGCGAACATCCCCTCCGGTTCGACTGGGCTCGCGCGCCAGCCCGCTCGAAACAAGGCGAAGTGGATCGAGGACGCGCGGACCTTCCTCGGCAACTGCGCGCCCGACGTGAGCGGCGTGATCTGGCGAACCGGCCCGCCGCTCGGGTACTGGCTCGATCAGGGGCCACAAGCGGCGCCGGACGTGCTCGATGCTTTCCGCGCCTGGGCTCTCGATCCTCACTTCGCCGGCAAGTGAACCGGAGACTCGTCGCGTGCGCTGGCCGCCTCGACCTGGGCTCGATGGCGTCCGGTCACCCGCCAGATCACGTGCCTGGTCACGGTCGCGAGGACGACGCCGAGCACCGCGATCAGCGTGACGGCGCTCCTCCCCAATCCAGCGCCGAGCCACTCGACGACGAAGAAGATCGCGCCAGCGGCGAGTGAGTCACCGGCGCGAACGACGAAGGTGTCGTTGAAGCTCTTGGCGTTGTAACGCTCGAGCGAAGTCACGGGGTCGTAGAGCAGCTCGCGCGTGTTGGCGTGGATCGAGTATTCCGCCGCATTCTCGGCGACCTTCAGCGTACGGACCACCCCGAGGCTCGGCGCGAGCACGAAGGCCAGGCCGCCCAGGACGCTGATCGTCGGCAGGACGAGGAGAGCCGCCCTCGGCCCGAATTTACGCTGGATCGGCGATGTGGCCGCGACCTGCAGGGCGAACGTGAGCACGTTCTGCTCGAGCATGTCGCGACCGTAGAACGCCGGGAGTTCGTGGCCAGCGAGCGCCGTCGCGGCCACCGTCTTGTCGAGGCCCCATTCGTTCGAGGTGTTGACGACGTTGAGGAGCAACGACATCACCGCGATCCCTGCAAGGTAGGGGGGCGCTGCGACCAGGCTTGCCGCCGTGACGGGGTTCGCTCGGCGCTCCGCCGCAAGCGAGGCCTTTGCGTCCGCGCCGCTCCAGTGGAGCAACCAGCGCGCGAGCACGAGCGCCGAGAGCAAGAGCGCCGCGGCAAGGGCGAACAGGCCTCCGAGGCCGAGCTTCCCGCCGAGGCCGATGACGAGCAGGTTGCCGCCGATGCTCCCGGCGACGGCGCCGATCCCGATGATCCCGAACAGGCGCAGCCCTTGCTCGTGCGTCCACGCTTCGGTGGCGACCGACCAGAACTGCGACACGAGGAGCAGGCTCGCCCCGGAGACCCACGCGTAGAACAGGTACCCGAGCACCCGGTTGCCACCGTGGCTGTAGGCCAGCGCGAACGCCACGAGGCTCGCGAGCATGAGAGCGAACGTCCCGGTGACGAGACGCAGCCGCGTGGTGCGTGTGACGATGCGGCTGTACACGTTCGTCTGCACCGCCACCGAGGCAGCCGAGATGACGAGCGCTACACTCTTTCGATCGACCCCGATGTGCGTCTGAAGGACGAAGCTACGGAGCGATTTGAGGACGTAATGCGCTGCGAGGATCGCGAACAGGCACAGCGTCGAGGCCGCGAGCGCACGCGCTTCGTCCGAGCGCACGAGGCTGCGCGCGTGGGCAGGAGCGGGGACGCCGAGCCGCCTCTGCGGATCCACCTGGTTCGGCCGTCGTTGCGAGTTCGTCCCCATGACACCCTCGACGACATCGGAACGCACGCGAGGTGCAGCGCTCCAACGCAAACGTCGGGCCTGTCACCGCCGCGAAGCGGGGGTCACGCCGCGCGAACCGGGCGCGAGTTGCCTCGGGTTCGGGTGTCAGGCGGACCACCCACCGTTTCACTTCCCCGAACGCACGGGCGACGGTAGCGTGTCCGCATGCTTCGAACATCGGCGCTGGGACTTGGCAGTCTTGCCCTGGGGATCTGGCTCGCGACGACCGCCGCGGCGTGTGGCAGCGATGACTCGTCCGACACGAATGGCACAGGCCCCGTGTGCGGTGACGGAAAAGTCGAAGCTCCCGAGACCTGCGACGACGGCAACACCGACGGCGGTGATGGCTGTTCCGAGACGTGCGAGACCGAGCCGAGCGAGAACTGCGGCGATGCCAAGGTCGACCCCGGGGAGGAGTGCGACGACGGCAACCAGATCGCCGGCGATGGCTGTTCCGAGACGTGCGAGACCGAGCCGAGCGAGAACTGCGGCGATGCCAAGGTCGACCCCGGGGAGGAGTGCGACGACGGCAACCAGATCGCCGGCGATGGCTGCGAGAACGATTGCAAGGAGACGGCCGCCGAAATTGTGTGCGCGAAGTTGCCCCCGCTCGCAAGCGGTACCTGCGAGGTCACGGCGGGTGACGCGCAGGGAACCTGGCTCGTCGGGGACGTCCTGCTCCCCACCACCGTGCTGCGCGGCGGCCAGGTCGTCGTCGACGCTGCGGGCAAGATCAGCTGCGTCGGTTGCGACTGCACCGCGAAGGCGAGCGGCATGGCGCGCGTCACGTGCCCCGAGGCCGTGATCACGCCGTCGCTCATCAACAGCCACGATCACGT
>Ga0194129_10007208_pt1 | contig 13341 bp, 7 predicted proteins | sample TA2KigCa35mmetaG_FD_150862 | JGI IMG/M metagenome (GOLD analysis project Ga0194129, IMG submission 150862) | Freshwater microbial communities from Lake Tanganyika, Tanzania - TA2015038 Kigoma Deep Cast 35m | ecosystem: Environmental > Aquatic > Freshwater > Lake | place: Tanzania: Lake... | reverse complement strand
GCGGGGGGGGGGGGGGGGGGGGCGAGGGGGGGGGCGGGCGTGGACATGGGCGCTCCTCGGCGGGGGTGAGCGGGCGAGAACGGGCGAGAACGGGCGTTAACGCGAGCGGCGGGGCGGGCGCGCCGTCTGTGAACAGGGCTGCGCTTAAGATGGACAAGCGCGGCGCGCGGGGCGCGCGGGGCGCTTGGCACACCCCATGCTAACCCCGATGCTACAACGAATCTCCCCGAGCGCTCAAGGCTCACGAAACCCCACAGAACACACCCCCCTCGACCTCGCGGTCGAGCGCCCCACAGGAGCCCCCCACATCATGCGACACGCCCTCACCGCCCCCCGCCCCCCCCGCCCCCCCCGCGCCGCCACCGCGCCGCTCTTGACCCTCGTCGCCCTCGCCCTCGCCGTGGGCGGCGCGGGGTGCGGCGCTCAGGACGCGAGCGACGCCGCGCTCAGCGCCCCCACGGGGGCTGGGCAGGCGAGCGACGCCCGCGCCCCGTCCTACAGCGAGCTGAGCGGGGGCGCGGGCGGCGGCGTTGACGCCCCGGACGCGGTCCCCCTCGACGACCCCGAGGGGGAGGACCCCGCCGCGCAGGAGGTGGCAGTCAACCCCGAGGTGGAGGCGGGGGACGACAACCTCATCACCTTCGCCGTGGACGTCGACACCGCCTCCTACTCCATCGCGCGCCGCTACATCCAGAGCGGCGCGCTGCCCCCGCCCCAGAGCGTGCGCGTGGAGGAGTTCGTCAACTACTTCGACTACCGCCAGGCCCCCCCCGCCGAGCAGGCCGCCGGGCCCTTTGGCGTGGAGCTCGAGGCGGCGCCCTCGCCGTTTGGGGAGGGCAAGCGCCTCCTGCGCGTGGGCGTCAAGGGCTTTGAGGTCCCCCTCGACCGCCGCCCCGCCGCCAACCTCGTCTTCCTGCTCGACGTGTCAGGCTCCATGCAGGCCGACGACAAGCTCGGACTCGTGAAGCGCTCGATGGGCCTCCTGCTCGACAACCTCAAGCCCACCGACACGCTCTCCATCGTCACCTACGCCGGCGCCGACCGCGTGGTGCTGCGCCCCACCGAGGTCACGGCGCGCGACCGAATCCTCAACGCCATCAACGCCCTCGACGCCAGCGGCGGCACCAACGGCGCCGCGGGCATCCGCACCGCCTATGACCTCGCGCAGGAGGCGTTTATCACCGGCGGCATCAACCGCGTGGTCCTGTGCACCGACGGCGATTTTAACCTAGGCGTCACCGGCGAGGAGCTCTACCGCCTCATCGAGGAGCGGCGCGAGGAGGGCGTGACCGTCTCCGTGCTCGGGTTCGGCATGCGCGACTTCAACGACGGCCAGATGGAGCAGATCGCCGACCGCGGCAACGGCAACTACGCCTTCATCGACAGCATCGAGGAGGCGCGCCGCGCCCTCGTCTACAACCTCACCAGCACCCTCTTCACCATCGCCAAGGACGTTAAGCTGCAGCTCGAGGTCAACCCCTTCGCCGTGCGCGCCCACCGCCTCCTCGGCTACGAGAACCGCGCCATCGCCGACGACGACTTCCGCGACGACCGCGTGGACGCCGGCGAGATCGGCGCTGGGCACACCGTCACCGCCCTCGTGGAGCTGAGCCTCTACGGCGAGGGGGAGGGGCCCGCCGCCGACGCCCTCGCGCTGCCCGAGCTCGACGCCGCCTTCACCGACGCGCGCGGCCCGCTCGCCGTCCTCCGCGTGCGCAGCAAGACCCCCGACCCCGCCGCCGCCGACGGCTTCACCGCCGCCGCCACCGAGCAGCGCTTTGAGCTGCCCGCCGACGCCGCCCACGCGCGCCTCGAGGACGCCAGCCCCCGCCTCCGCTTCGCCGCCGCCGCCGCCGAGTTCGCCGAGATTCTGCGCCTCAGCCCCTTCGCCGAGGGCGACGCGCGCGAGGGACTCGAGGCGGTGGCGGCGCTGGCGAGCGGCGCGGTGATCGAGGACGACGAGGCGATGCGCGAGCTGGTGACGCTGGCGCGCGCCGCCACCGAGCTCATCGCCCGCAGCGCGCCTTGAGGTCGGCGCCGAGCGCGTAGTCGGCGCCGCGCGAGGTGAGGAAGTCGCTCACGAGGAGCTGCGGCGCCTCCTCGCTAAAGAGGCGGCAGGTGACGTGGGGGTAGGGGTAGGAGAGGAGCGCGCCCCCCCGCTGCGTGAGCGGCCCGCCCACCCCCGAGAAGCGCAGCGCGCCCACGCCGCTCGCCTCGAGCGTCACGCGCGCCTCCGAGAGACTCACCAGCGACGGCCCCACCAACTCGCCCTCCCCCTCGGCCGACCACAGGGCGCTGAGGGCGCCGCGGAACGCCGCCGTGTCGTCGGCGTGGCGCTCGGCGGCGAGGAGGGCGGCGGTGAGGGCGTCGGCGGCGCGCGCGAGGAGGGGTGTGGCGGCGGCGTCGAGCTGCGCGTCCCAGTGGCTGAGGAAGAGCGCCTTGAGCGCGCCGCGACTCGGCTCCGCCACGCGGTCCACGCGCGCCCAGCTGAGCGTGTTGAGGCGCGGCCCCTCGAAGGTGGGCAGGGCGCTGAGCTCTAGGGCGCCCACCGACCACACGCGCACCGCCGCGGAGCTGGCGAAGGGGTTGACCCCCGACAGCGACAGCACGCTCTCGCCCCCGCCCTGGTCTTGGTAGAGGAAGGCCGACTGCCCGAGCGGGCGCTGCGGCGTGATCACCTCAAGGGGCTCGGCGGCGATGAGGTCGGCGGCCTTGAGGGCGTCCACGGCGTCCACGAGGTCGCGCTCGGGCGAGTTCTTGAGCCAGAGGAGCGCCTCCACAGACCGCGCGCGCCGCAGGGCGGCGAGGGCGGCGCGCAGCTCCTCGGTGGTGCCGCGCGAGAGGGGCACCGCCTCCACGTCGGTGACCTCCGCCGCCGCCTGCCGCTGCGCCTCGTCGCGCGCGTCATACACGAGCAGCGCGCGCTCCGGCGCCACGCCGAGGTCGCCGAGCAGCAGGCGCGGCAGGCGCCGCAGCTGCGTCGCGGGCGGGGCGAGCGTGAGCAGGGTGGGGTGGGGGCGCTCCTCCGAGGTGGGCGCGAGGTCCACCTCCTGCGTCAGCGCGATGAGCGCGGGGGCGCCCGCGTCGCTCTCCTCGCGGATAGCCGCTAGCTCCGCCGGGCGCAGCCCCGCCGCCAAGACCCCCACGGCGCCGAGGCGGCGGAGCTGCCGCCAGGCGCGCCCCGCCGCCTCCGGCTCCCCCGAGAGCGACATCTCGAGGAGGATGGGGGCGCGCAAGCCCGCCTCCTTGGCGAGGTCGACGGCGTACCCCGCGCCTCGGCGCGCCCCGTCGCTGAGGTGCGCGCGCGTGTCCCCCGCGCCCGGGAGCAGCAGCCCGAGGACCGGCGCCGGCTGCGCCGCGTGCCCCTCAAGGTCCCCCGACAGCAGCCGCGCCCCGCTCGGCAGGCTCTGCGCCCGCGTCACAGGCTCACAGATCTGAGTCGCGCCGCACATGTAGAGGCCGAGGCAGCCGTCGTCGTCTTGGCACTCGACGTAGTCCTTGAAGGGCGTGCAGGCGCAGAGGGCGAGGGCGCAGAGGGCGAGGGCGCAGAGGGCGAGGGCGCAGAGGGCGCGGGCGCGGGCGCTGGGGAGGGCTCGCGAGGCGGCGCGGGAGAGGGGGCGAGCAGGGCGGGGAGGTGAGGGCGGCATAAGGGGCGGTGACCACTGGAGGATGTGAGGCGGGGGGCGAGGCGGGGGACAGGCGCGCGCCTCAGTCCTCGATGAAGGGCACCTGCGGCGCCGCCTCCTTGAGGGGAGGGCGCTTAGGCGACTTGAGCGGCGACCTGAGGGGCGTCTTGGGCGACGTCTTGGGCGACATCTTGCGCTGCGGCGGCTTGGACCGCGGCTTGGGCTGAGGCGGCGTGCGTCGCGAGGCGTCGCGCTCGGGGCGGAGCTGCTCGGGGGGGACCCGCTCGGGCTCGCCCAGCCTGGCGCTGCCCTGCCCGGCGCTGCCCTCCCCGGCGCCGCCTAGCCCGGCGGTGCCCTCCCCGGCGCCGCCTAGCCCGGCGGTGCCCTCCCCAGCGCCGCCTAGCCCGGCGCTGCCCTGCGCGAGCCCCGTGGCGCGCCCCGCGGAGGTCGGGGCGAGCGGCGGGGCGCTCGCCCCTCTGGGGGGGCCGAGGGACTCCACGCGCGGGGGCATCGAGGGAATCGGGGACCACGGCGCGGGGGAGGGGGCGCCCGGGGCGAGGGGGGAGGGGGGCGGGGGCGGGGGCGTGGCGGCGGGCGCGAGCGGGGCGGGCTGCAGGCTCACCGAGGCGGGCGCGGGCGCGGGCGCGGGACGGACGAGCGCCCAGACGACGCCCCCCCCCGCCGCGAGTCCGAGCAGGGCGGTGAGCGCCGCCACCGCCGCCACGGGGACGCCGCGCGCGCCCGCCCCCGCCTCGCGCGCCTCGGAGGGGGCGAGGCGAGCGCGCGGGGTGGGCAGGCGCGTGAGGGCGCTGGCGCCGCGCAGGAGCGCCAGCGAGGGCGCGAGGCGCGCGGCGCACTCCGCCGCGTCGCGCGGGCGCCCGGCGGGGTCCACACACAGGCAGGCGTCCACCACCTCCGCCAGCGCCGGGGGCACCCAGTCCACCCCCGCCGGCAGGCGGCTGAGGAGGGGCGGCGCCGCGCGCTGCAGCTTCTGGAACATCAGCTCCACCGTGTTCTCCCCCGAGAAGGGCAGCTCCCCCGTCAGCAGCAAGAACGCCAGCACCCCCACCGCGTAGATGTCCGTGCGCGGGTCCTGCGCGTCGCCGCGGATCTGCTCGGGCGCCATGTACTGCACAGAGCCGTGGGCCTGCCCTGTGCTCGTCAGCGTGTCGCCCTCCACCCCGCGCGCGAGCCCAAAGTCGAGAATCTTGAGGAGGCGCGCCTCGGCGTCCCACATCAGGTTGGAGGGCTTGATGTCGCGGTGGATGACGCCGCGCGCGTGGGCGGCGTCGAGGCCGGCGAGCAGCTGCGCGAGGAGGTCGGCGAAGCGCTCCGGCGCCATCGAGGCGCGCGCGCGCAGCTCCTCCTTGATCATGTGCCCGCTCACCCACTCCATCACCAGGTACTCCACCCCGTCCGCCTCGTTGTAGTCGTAGATCGCCACCACGTTGGGGTGCTTGAGCGCCGCCATCTTGAGCGCCTCGCGCCGAAAGCGCGCCGCCTCGTCCCCGCTCTGCTCTGAGGTGCCGTGCGCCACCTTCACCACCACCACCCGCTCGAGGCGCACGTCCACGGCGCGGTACACCTTGCCCATCCCCCCCTGCCCGATGAGCCCCTCCACGCGATAGCGCCCCCCGAGGAGCCGCCCAGGCGCTAGATTCACGCCGAGCTCGGGCGACAAGAAAGAAGCGGAGCCGCTCGAGCCACCCAAGGCGCTCGGGCCACCCGAGGGGGTGGGCGCGCTCAGAGCGGGGCGCGCCCGCGGGGCGGGGGGCGTGAGCGCGCTCATGCGGTGGGCGGCGACAGCCAGGGGGCGAGGAAGGCGCGCAGGTCCCGCAGGACCCCCTCGCGGTCACGCGCGCGCTCGAACCACAGCTCGTGGTAGAGGCCGTCATACACCATTAGGCGCTTCTGGGCGCTCCCCACGGCGCCAAAGACGGCGCGGGTGGCGTCGAGGGACACGAGGCGGTCGTCCCCCGCCGCCTGCACGAGCAGCGGCAGCGTGACGCTGGGCGCCAGCCGCGGGGCGCGGGCGTGGGCGGCGAGCACCTCGGTGAACCAGCGCGCCGACGCCACGTAGCTCATGAGCGGGTCGGTCTTGTAGGCGGCCACCACGTCGGGGTCGTGGCTCACGAGCTCGGGGCTGATCTTGGTGGGGAGCTTGAGCGTGGGAATGAGGCGGCTGAGGCCGCGCCCGAGGGCGCGCTTCCAGAGCGGCACGGGGAGCGCGATGCCAAAGAAGGGGGAGCTGAGGACGGCGGCGGCCCAGCGGCACGGGGAGTCCTCGGGGGGGCGCGTGAGGGCGTGCAGCGCGATCAGGCCGCCGTGGGAGTGCGCCAGCAGCAGGTGAGGCAGGTCGGGGCGCTCGCGCGCCGCCACCGCCGCCACGGCGTCGAGGTCGTCCACGAAGTCCTCAAAGCGCAGCGCGTGCCCGCGCTGCCCCTCGGCGCGCCCGTGGCCGCGGTAGTCGAGGCGGTAGGAGGTCACGCCCCAAGCGCTGAGCTCGGCGCAGAGCGCCGCGTAGCGCCCGCTGTGCTCGCCAAACCCGTGGAGCACCACCGCAACGGCGACGGGGGCGGGGGCGGGGGTGACGTCGTAGTGGAGGGTGAGTCCGTCGCGGGACGTGAGCTGCGGCATGGTGGCACCTCGGCGCGCGCCGCCGAGAGGGGGGCGGCGTGGGGTTTAGGAGTACGCGGAACGGGGTGTGAACGCAAGGGGGTGCGCGCGCAGATGCGCCTCACGCGCGCAGAGGCGCCTCAGCCCTCGCGCGCGCCCCACGCCCGCCACGGGTGTCGCGAGAGGGCGCCGTTGGAGTAGCGGGGGTCGTGGCTCACCTCCTCGCCGAGCCAGGCGGGGCGCGCGAAGGACTCGTCGGGGCTCTGAAGCTCGATCTCCGCCACCACCAGGCCGGCGTTGTCGCCCTCAAAGACGTCCACCTCCCACACGTGGTCGCCGTGCGGGACGCGCCAGCGGCGCTTGAGAATCACGCCCCCCTCGCACAGCGCGATGAGCTCCTCGGCGTCCGCGGCGGGGATCTCGTACTCGAACTCGAGGCGGCTGATGCCCTCGGTCTTGCCCTTGACGGTGAGCTGCCCCACGGCGCCGGCGAGCCGCACCCGCGTGGTGCTGTGGGCGCCGCGCGAGAGGTAGCCCTGCTGATAGGGCACCCCCTCGCCCCAGGCGCGCCACGGCTCCCCCTCAACTAAGTACTTCCGCTCAATTTCGATTCCCATGCCCTCGCTCCTGTCTATTGCTGTTGCGTTCACTTGATTGAGGGCTTACTCCACGAGCGGCGGCAGACCTGCGGCGCGCCGCGCCCGCCGCAGGCCCCCCCGCTCGCCCCTCGGCTCACCCTCTCGGCTCACCCCATGACACTACCACACGCCGCCCTGCGCGTCCTCGTGATCGACGACCACCCCGTCTTCCGCGTGGGCCTCGCCGCCTCGCTGCGCGCCCTCTTCGCCGGCGCGGAGGTGCAGGAGGCGGTCGACGTCGCCTCAGGCCTCGCGCGGTGGCGCGCGGGCGTCTTTGACCTCGTCAGCCTCGACCTCTCGCTCCCCGACGGGGGCGGCTTTGGGCTGCTCCGGCAGGCGCGCGTCGAGGGGCTCAAGGGGCACGTGCTCATCGTGAGCATGCACGACGACGCCGCCTACCGAGAGCGCGCGCGCGCCGAGGGGGCGGCGGGGTACGTGACCAAATCGGCCCCCATCGACGTCCTGTGCGGCTGCGCGCGGCGCTGCCTCAGCGGGGACGAGGCGTTCGTCCTCGCGCAGCCCGCCGCCCCGCTCGGCTCCGAGGAGCTGGCGCAGGGGACGCTCGAGCGCGCGATGTCGCTCACGCCCACCGAGCGGCGCGTGCTCAAGCTGGTGGGGCGTCGCCTCACGAGCCGCGAGGTGGCGATGGCGCTCAACGTGAGCGTGCGGACGGTGGAGAATCACCGCGCCAGCATCTGCCGCAAGCTCGACCTGCGCGGCCCCCACCGCCTCCTCGAGCTGGCGCTCTCGCTCTCGCAGAGCGGGGCGCTCGGCGAAGAGGGCTGAGGGCTCGTGCGCAAGGCGCCGCGCGCGCCCCTGAGCGCGCCCCTGAGCGCACCCCTGCTCGCCGCCCTGCTCGCCCCTCTGCTCGCCGCCCTGCTCGCCGCCCTGCTCGCCGCCCTGCTCGCCGCCCCCGCCGCCGCAGCCCCCCGCGTCATTGAGCTCCACAGCCTCCGCGAGAGCTGGCTGCTCGGCGACGGGGCGGAGGTGTGGCTCGACGAGGGGGGGGACGCCACCCTCGACGAGGCGCTGGCGCGCGGCGCGTGGCGCCCCACGCGCCGCCCGCGGGAGGCGATTCGCATCCAGCAGGGGGTGCTGTGGATTCACGCGCGCGTCGTGGACGCCACGCCGCGCGACCCCGCCGCGCCGCCGCGGTGGCGCGTGAGCTTCTCGCACCCGCGCCCTGTGCAGCTCACGTCGTTTGTGCCGCGCGGGGGGCGGCGCGTGGAGGTGCGCGGGGGGCTCGAGCAGCCCCTCGCCGACCGCGAGGTGCCGTCCACCTCGCTGGTGGTCCCCTTTGAGCCCCGCCCCGGCGTGGTGGAGGACCTGTACTTTCGCGTGGAGAGCACCCCCCTCGGGTTCGCCGCGCGCGTCTCGTCGGGGGACGAGTGGGCGCGGCTCGAGCAGCGCGCCGAGCGCCTGTTTGGGCTCTACTATGGGCTCACGCTGGGGCTCTTCCTCTACAACGCCTTCCTGTTCCTCTCGCTGCGCGACATCACCTATCAGTGGTATCTGCTCTTTTTGCTCTCCAACGTGTTCTTTTTCGCCGCGCGCAACGGCTACATCTGGGCCTCGGGGTGGACGCCGAGTCGCCTCGGCGGCAGCGGGCTGGTGACGCTGCAGATGTTCGCGACCATCAGCTTCACGCGCAGCCTCCTCATGACCGCGCGCGCGCTGCCGCGCTGGGACAAGGTGCTCCGCGGGCTGCTGCTCACGCTCTATGTGATGTTCGTCGTTACGCTCTCGTGGCCCACCCCCACGGCGGAGTCGGCCATGAGTCCGCTGAGCGGGCTGTCGGTCTTGGCCTGCCTGGTGGCGGGGGGGCTGCGGCTGGCGCAGGGGAGCAGGGTGGCGGGGTACTTTATGCTCGCGTGGGGCCTCTTCTTGGGGGGGGGCGTGATGTACTCGCTCAAGTTCACAGGGCTGATTCCGCACACGCCGTTCACCGAGCACGCGCTGCAGGTGGGCTCGGCGTTTGAGATGGTGCTGCTCTCGCTGGCGCTCGCCGACCGCATCCGCGACCTGCAGGCGGAGGGCGTGGCGCGCGAGCACGAGCTCGAGCGCGTGCAGCTGACGCACGCGCGCGACCTCATCGCCCTGCGCGAGGAGTCGGCGCGCCGCGTGATCGACGCGCAGGACGAGCGCAACCGGGTGCTGGCGAGCGACCTGCACGACAGCGTTGGGCACCGCTTCTTGATCATTATGCGGGAGGCGGCGGAGTGGGCGGAGCGGCGCGGGGAGGGGGCGGAGGGCGCGCAGCAGCGCGAGGCGCTCCTGAGCATCTCCACGCTCGCCGAGGAGGGCATCTACGAGACGCGCGAGCTCGCCCACGGGCTGTACCCGCAGCGCCTGCTCGACCTCGGGCTCGAGAGCGCCCTCCGCTCGGCGGTGGAGGGGCTCGCGCGGGTGGGGCTGCGGGCGGCGGTGGACGTGACGCCCCGCCTCTCAGACCTCCTCACCCCCGGGGCGCGCCTCACGGCCCTGCGGGTGGCGGAGGAGGCGCTGCAGAACGCCCTCCGACACGCCTCCTGCGCCTCTGTGTGGCTCACGTGGCGCGTGGCGGATTGGGAGGGGGAGGGGGAGGGGCTGGGGCTGGGGCTGGGTCCGGGGCAGGTGGAGCTCCTCGTGGAGGACGACGGGGTGGGCGTGGCGGAGGGGGCGGCGGGGCGCGGGCTGGGGCTGCGGACCATGCGCGACCGCGCGACGCAGGCGGGGGGGACGGTGGTGGTGGAGCGCCGCGCGGAGGGGGGGACGCGGGTGCGGCTGCGGCTGCCCGCGTCGCCGCCCGCGCCGCCGCCCGCGCCGCCTGAGGGCCCAGGGCAGGGCGCGCAGGCGCCGCGCGTCTAGGCGGGGGGCGCCCCCGCGCCCTCGTCGGCGACCTCGCAGAGCGCCAGCACGCAGCGCGCCCCCGCCACGTCTAGGGCGCGCCAGCGCGCGGCGAGGCGCGCCCCGCTCGGCGCGCGCACCTCCGCGGCGCCCTCCGCGGCGCCCTCCGCGCCCGCGGCGCCCGAGAGCGCCAGCACCTCCCACGCGCGCGGCGCGCCGAGGCCGGCGTCAAGGGCCTTGGCGGCGGCCTCCTTGGCGCACCACGCCGCCGTGAGCAGCAGGGGGCGCGCGGCGGGCGGGGCGAGCGCCTCGAGGCGGGCGCGCTCGGCGTCGCTGAAGGCGGCGCGGGCCCAGGAGTCCTCGCGCGCCGCCACGGGCTCGAGGTCCACGCCCACGGGCCCGCGCGCGCTCACCGCCGCCACCGCCGCGCCGCCCGCGTGCGTGATCGAGAGCCAGAGGCCCTCCCCCGCGCCCGCCCCAAAGCGCGGCGCGCCGCTCGCCGTGGGCTCCACCGCCACCTCCACGGGGAACAGCGCCGGCGGGGGGGCGGCGGGGTGGCGGGCGACGAAGGCGGCCCAGCGCGCGGCGCGGGCGGCGTCCTTGGCCGCGATGCGCCCGGCGAGCCAGCCCTGCTGCCGGGGGGCGGCGAGGGCGCGGTAGGCGTCGCGCTCGGCGCCGGTGAGGCAGCGCCCCACGAGGAACTCCCGCGAGGAGGCGGCGGCGCTCACGCCCTCGGCGAGGGTGAGGGTGAGGGCGGGGGTGTGGACGAGGGGGCGCGCGTAGAGGGCGCGCTCGGGGTAGCGCATGAGGTCCCACAGCGCCCCGCTCGTCTCAAAGCGCCAGTCGCGCCATCCCGCGAGCGTGGCCCACACCCGGCCATCGCGCCACACGCACATCCGCGCCCGCGCCTCGCGCCGGTCGAGGCGCTCCACCCACACCGCGCAGGGCAAGAGCGCGCCGGGGGGCGGGGGGGGGCCGTAGAAGAGCACCTCCTCGAGGCTCACGGGCATCACCACGCGGTCCTCGCGCGCCGTCAGCATCACCCACAGCCCAAAGAGCTGCCCCACGGCGTCGAGGAGCGCCCCCGGGGCGGCGGGGCAGCGCAGGACGCCGCGAATCCCGTCGGGGGAGAGCGCCGTCACCTCGTGGACGCCGTAGTAGGCGGGGCCGTGGAACATCCAGCGGTCCTCGTAGATCTGCGCGCCGCGCACGGGGGAGGGGCGCTCGTCGCGCAGGGGGAGGGGCGGGGCGGGGGGCGGGGCGAGCGGGGCGCGCGCGGTGATCGCCACGGCGCTGAGGTGGCCCTTGAGGGTGACCTCGAGCGCGCCGCGCCCCGCCGCGTCGTCGGCGAGGCGCCGCGCCTCCACCGCGAGGCGCTGCGCCGGCGCCGCCTCCACCCAGCGCGAGGCGCGCACGTCGCGCGCCCCCACCACGCGCTCCCCGGGCGCGCAGAGCGCCTGCGCCGCCTCCATCACCCACTGGAGCGAGAGGGTCATGGGCACCACGGGGAAGCGGTCGCGCACGTGGGGCCACGCGGCGGGCTGGCGGAAGAAGCAGTGGTCGAGGAGGTGCGGCTGCTCCTCCACCGACACGCTCCACTCCCCGCGCCAGGTGTCTTCCCCCGCCGGCGCGAGCGCCCCCGGGCAGGTGGCGGCGCCCCGCCAGGCGCCCACGTCAGAGACCGGGCGGGCAGCGGGGGCGCGCGCGCCGCGCAGGAGGCCGCGCTCCGCCGCCGGCAGGCGCACGAACGGGACGCCGAGGCGCAGCGCGAGGGCGCGCGGCGGCGGGTCGCAGGACTCCTGGAGCGCCTCCACGCGCACGTCGAGGCCCTCGGCGAAGAGGGCGGCGCACAGGCGCAGGAGCTGCTCGTGGGCGCCGAGGCGCTCGCTGTGCGCCTCCACCGCCACGTGCGGGCGCCCGCGCAGGGTGTCGCTCACGAAGCTGGCGAGGGAGCCCACGCCCACCTGCACAAAGGCGCGCGCGCCGCTGGCGTAGAGCGCCTCGGTGAGCTCGCGGAAGCGCACGGTCTCCACCAGGTGCCGGGCGCTGAGGGCGCGCACCGCCGCGCGCCCCGCCGGGTAGGGGGCGAGGGCGGTGGCGGACCACAGGGGCGTGTGGGGGGCGCGCAGGGCGAAGGTGTCGAGGTGGGCGCTGAGGGCGTCGGCGTGGGGCTGGAAGTAGGGGGCGTGGAAGCCGGAGCGGAAGGGGAGGTCGCGAGCGAGCACCTGCGCGCGCGTGAGCGCCTCCACGGCGGCGCGGGCGGCGGCGGGGGGGGCGCAGAGCACGCTCTGGTGGGGGCAGTTGTCGTGGGAGCAGAAGACGCCGCCGGCGGGGGTGAGGCCGAGGGGGGCGAGCAGCTCCTCGGCGCGGGCGCGGCTCGCCCCCACCGCCACGAACGCCACGTCGGGGACCTCGAGGTGGCGCGGCTCGAGGCCGCCGATAAAGCGCTCCACCTCGCCCTCGTCGAGGAAGCCCGCCGCCACCAGCCCCGCCCACTCGCCCACGCTGTGCCCGCAGAGGTCGTGGGCGGGCACGCCCACGCGCTCTAGAACGCGCGCCAGCGCCAGCCCCAGGCGCACCACGCCGATTCCGCGCGCGCCGAGCGCCGCGCGGTCGAGGGGCGCGGCGCCCTCCTCCCCGCCGCCGAGGCCCGCCGGGGGCAGGGCGGGGGCGGGGAGCCCGAGGCGCGCGCAGAGGTCATCGACGCGCGGGGCGAAGGTGGCCTCCACCCCGGGGAACATCCACGCCACGCGGGGCGGGGGGGCGCCCTCTTGGGCGCAGAGCGCGCCGCGCGCCCGCAGCCCCCCCCCCCCCCGCCCCCCGCGCGCCCCCCCCCCCCGCGCCGCCGCCGCCAGCTCGCGGAGGGCGCGCGGGGTGGGGTCGAGCAGGGCGGCGCGGTGGTCGCCCTCCCCCTCGCGCGTGGAGCGCGCCAGCGCCGCCGCGCCCCCCGCCGCGTCCTCCGCCGCGTCCCCCGCCGCCCCCTCTAGGCGCGCCGCCCAGCCCTCAAGGAGGCCCGCGAGGCCCTCGGCGGAGGGGGCGGCGAGGGCGAGGAGGTGGCGCGACTCGCTGAGGTGCGCGGCGAGGGGGCGGAGACTCACCGCCGCCCGCGCCGCCGGGGGCGCCTCGAGGGCGACGTGGGCGTTGACGCCCCCAAAGCCAAAGGCGCTCACGCCGGCGAGGCGGGGGAGGTCGCGCGGCCAGGCGCGCGCCTCGGCGGGGAGGGCGAAGCGGGAGGCGGCGAGCGCCGGGTGGGGCTCCTCGGCGCCGAGGGTGGGGGGCAGCACGCCGTGGTAGAGCGCGAGCGCCGCCTTGATGAGCCCCGCGGCGCCCGCCGCCGGCATGGCGTGCCCGATCATGGACTTCACCGACCCGAGGTAGGCCGGCGGCGCCTCGCCGGCGCCGCCAAAGACCCGCCGCAGCGACTCGAGCTCCACGGCGTCCCCCGCCGGGGTGCCCGTGCCGTGCGCCTCGATGAGCCCCACCGCCGAGGGGTCGAGTCCGGCCCACGCCGCCCGCATCGCCGCCGCCTGCCCCTCCGCCGCCGGGCTCATGAGCGTCCCGCCGCGCCCGTCGCTCGACGTCCCCACCCCCCGCAGCACCGCGTACACGCGGTCGCCGTCCCGCAGGGCGTCCTC
>Ga0194129_10007205_pt1 | contig 13343 bp, 8 predicted proteins | sample TA2KigCa35mmetaG_FD_150862 | JGI IMG/M metagenome (GOLD analysis project Ga0194129, IMG submission 150862) | Freshwater microbial communities from Lake Tanganyika, Tanzania - TA2015038 Kigoma Deep Cast 35m | ecosystem: Environmental > Aquatic > Freshwater > Lake | place: Tanzania: Lake... | reverse complement strand
GCCGGGTATTGCCATGGCACGCCATTGGTCAGGCAGTCGTGTAGGTTCCAGGAATTTGCGTGGGGGTCTTTTGATTTTTTTGACGCTGGTCTTGCTTTGGATCAACCGGGATTGGATACTCCCGGGGCTTTGAACATTGTTTTGAGCAAGGTGTTCCAAGCATGATGATGAATTCAATACAATGGTATGAAATACAAGAATTGAATGTTATGAAAAACACAAAATCAAATAAAATGTTAAGGAAGAAGGCCCTAGGATTGTGGTGCGTCATGGCCTTCTTGCTGGTCCAAGGGTGGGGCATCAAGGCCCGTGCTCAGGGCATAGACGGAAACTTAGTTGATCGTTTGAAAATGCATGTGGGCTTCTTGGCCCATGACAGTTTGGAGGGAAGGCAAAGCGGATCTCCTGCGGAGCGAAAGGCCGCTGCTTACCTGATCAAGCACTTTGCCATGCACGGTTTGCAAGCGGCCGGGGACTCTGGGCGCTGGACCCAGTCCTTCCCAATATTGGTTCGTCAAGCTGCCGCTCCCGATGCGATGCTGAAGGTTGGAAGGAAAGTCCTGGAGCAGGGCAAGCACTTTGTGGTCTTGCCCGGTTCGGGCAGTGGTGAGGTCGTAGGCCATTCGGTGGATGCAGGCTACGGTATAGAATCCGATTCCCTTAACCATCACGACCTCAAGGATAGCCTGCTCATGAAGGATAAGGTTTGGTGGATGCGATGGAATGCCCCCGATGGAGCGAACCCGCACGGGCCTTACGGCGCATTATCGACCTTGGAGCGCAAAATCGCCTTGGCCGAAAAGCACGGCGCGAAAGCGTTGATCCTCTATCCGTCCAAGAGCGGGGAGCCTTGGCCGGATTCCGTGATGGACCGGCGTACCCGTTCTGGCAGAATCCCGGTACTCAGTCTGACCGAGGCAGGGGTTGAGGTTTTGCCCACCGGGTTTGCAGGGAGAAGCAGTTCCTCCATTCGTTTGGCCTGCCGAGTTGTTAAGGAATATGTTACGGCATCCAATGTGGCGGGTTTGATTGATAACGGAGCAAACCGAACCTTGGTTTTTGGCGCGCATTACGATCACTTAGGCTACGGAGAATACGGGAGCAGCAGGCATCGTGGGGAACCCCAAATCCATAACGGGGCCGATGACAACGCTTCGGGAACAGCCGGGCTGGTGGAGTTGGCGGCCCATTATGCCCAAGGCCAAGACAAGCGGTTTAATTATTTGTTTTTGGCTTTTTCGGGCGAAGAATTGGGCTTGCTCGGTTCCGCCTATTTCGTTAGGCATCCGGCCATTCCCTTGGATTCGGTGGTGGCGATGCTTAACATGGATATGATTGGGCGATTGCAAGATAGCAGCATGCAATTGGGTGTACACGGAACCGGAACGGCCCTGGAATGGCCCGCCTTGGTGGAGGCTGCAGCCGGGCCATTGCGTATCAAAAGCAGCGAGTCAGGCAGCGGTTCCTCGGACCATCATTCGTTTTATTTGAACAATGTTCCGGTCTTGCATTTTTTTACGGGAACCCATCAGGAATATCATAAACCGGAGGACGACGAACACCTTATCAATTATCCTGGTATGGCGCAGGTCTTGGCTTGCATGGTGCGGTTGGTGGATTCCTTGCCGGCCCATGGTCGGCTTCAGTTCCGCAAGACCAGCAGCGCTGATGCCTCGGCATCTCCTCGTTTCAAGGTAACCCTCGGCATCATGCCGGATTATTTCTACGAAGGCGAAGGGATCAAAGTGGACGGTGTTACCGAAAACAAACCCGCTGCCAAGGCCGGGGTGCTCAAGGGGGATATCCTCTTGCAACTGGGTGACTTTCCGTTGGGGGATATGCAGGCTTACATGAAGGCTTTGTCTTACCAAAGCAAAGGCCAAACCGCCAACTTGCAATTGCTGCGTTCGGGCCAAAGGATGGACGTGCAGGTTACCTTTTAGGATTCAAACATTTGCTAGATTTCTCTTTGATTTCTCTTCGATTTCCCTCTGATTTCTCCTCGAAATGAAGCCTTCGAATGCACCTCTGCTCCTTTTGGATCATGCCAGCCCTGTCGCTTCGGTGGCCGTCGTAGACGGTGAAGGCAAGGTCCTGGCCTCTTCGTTGGAATTACGCCCGCAGATGCAAGCCGAGCGCTTGGCTTTGATGGTGCAAGATTGCTTAAAGGATGCGGGATTACGAGCTTCCCAATTGGGGGCGATTGCTTGCCAGCGGGGTCCTGGATCTTACACCGGCTTGAGAATCGGTGCAGGGTTGGCGCAGGGGATTGCCTTGCCTTGGAATATACCGATGCTGGGGGTATCCACGCTGGAGGCCATGGCTTGGGGTTGGTGGCATCAGAATTCGTCCATGAGCTCTCGGTGTTCCACGGTGATACCGATGATGGATGCCCGACGCATGGAAGTTTTCTGCGGGGTTTACGGATGGACTAACGGAACCTTGGAGGTCCTTGCCCCGGGTTCGGCCTTGGTTTTGGATCAAGACGCATTCTCGGCTTGGGCCGGTCATCGGGTAGCCTTGGTAGGAGATGGGGTTACTAAGTGGAGAAATTTGTTGGTCGAGAGCCAACAAATCGAGCGTTGGCAGGACGCCGATTTTGTGAGCGATTGGCAGTGCACCGCTGCATCATGGTCGGGCTTGGCCCTGCGCAGTTTCGCCTTGGGTCAGACAATGTCTCCTGCAGATTTCCGGGTGGATTATCACAAGGATTTTTACAGCCCTTCGCTGCAGGGTCGCTAATTTTCGAAATGAAATGTAACTTCGTATCCATTCTGTTCAGCCATGTACAAGCAACTCCAAGAGGTTAATTTCAATGCGGCCTATGAGCTATGCCATGCCCTACACCATCCTATGAGGCTGGGGATTATTCGGCTTTTGGAGCAGAATGAGTCCTTAACCGTCACCCAGATTTATTTCAAATTGAGGATAAGCCAATCGGTGGCATCCCAGCAATTATCGGTTTTGAGGAAGAGTCGCTTGGTTGTTTCCCGCAGAGAGGGTAAGCAAATGATTTACACTCTGAATCACGAACTTTTGCAGCAGGTTCTCTTGGGCATTCAATCGCTGACTTCCATCAAGATCACCAAGCCCTAGCGAGACCAAGCTCAAGGTGATCGCAGGACATGGATTTCGGCGAGGTCCCAACCGGATTGTCCTTCAGCATTTTGCCATTCGAGAACCACGGGGTATGCCCCGTCCTGTACCATCATCCCCATTGGTCGCTTAGAGGCAGGCCCCGTTCTTCCATCCCAGTACCAGGCGCTGTCAGGATCAGCCCATTCGTCTTGGCTAATATGTGTTATTATTCCACCGAAAAGGTCCATGACTCGAAGGTTAACCCTTGCACGGTTGTTGATCGTGGGATCCTGGAAACGGAGGCCTATACGAATCCCATCCAATGCATTGGGAACAAGAATTTCTTTGGACAAGGTCAAGGCAACAGGGCTGTTGCGCCCTCTTTTGGAGGCAGTTTCATGGGGCGCGAGTCCAGGATTGTTTCCAGTGGAAAAGCAACCCGGTGATGCGCGTTCTTGGGTGGAAGAACTGATCCAACGGGTGGAAGGTATACCTTGGCCGGTATAGGGCCTGTCGTACGGCCATCGCTGCAGGGATTTGCCCTCGATGTTCCCGGCCCAAGGATGGTAGCAAGAATCATGGTAGGCCACCCGGTCCAAGGTACGACCTTGATGATCCTGAAGGGATAACCAGGCTCCCGTTCTAGGCAAAGCGGGCAAGCTTAGGACGACTGGGTTCTGCCTCAAGGAATCGATGCCATTTGACCTGCAGTGGCGAAGGCCCTCGAGCCTCAGAAAATCTTTGTTACGGCTTAGCAGGAGGCATTGTCCGGGGAACCAGGGTTCTAACTCCTGGCCCAAGGGGTTACCTTCCAGGACTTCCCCTTCTTGTCCGGTGCGGAACAGCCAAAGGCGGCTTCGATCAAGGACGAGTTGGGATAGGTTGCAACATTCAACCCAGGGGTAATCGGTGTGCAGTGGACGCGGATAAATTTCCGAGATCATGACCAGGGCAGAGTCGGCTACGATGCCTAGGCCTGCTTGCAGGGTTTGAGGGGGGCTCAAGGTTCCGTTGCAGGTTTCCCAGCCTTCGCATAACACCGTATAGACCTGACCCGGCAGGAGGGACCATGCCAGTCCCGTTGTCAGCGTCCATTCCTTGATCACTTTCAAGGTATCTGCCTTGTTGATAGGAATTTCTATCGTATCTCCGTTCATGATGAGCGCCATACTAGCTCTTTGGCTAGGCCTCACGGGGCTGTCAAATTGAAGTCGGAAACCAAGGTTAGGATCTACCAAAACTTGACTTGCTAGAATCCCTGCGGTCTTCCTGCAACCTGCTGTGGAATCATAGGGGATTACGGAGCCTATCCCGGGATCACCGCCTTGAAAATGGGTCGAGGGTTTCCAATTCAAAGAATCCTGACAGGGACAGAGAAGATCCTGCCGACTCATGGACCAGCCGCCTTGCTTTTGGGGCATCGTACGCCACCAGGCATGTTGGTAGTCAAGAGAATCCAATCCTGTTCCTCCTGGCCCAAGGAATCGAATCCGATCTTGGTCGTTGTTCAAGGATGGCCAGGGCTGCACCCCGATGAAATGCCGCTGCACCCAAGGAACCTGCCAATCGGACCATTGTTCCCAGAGTTCCTTGAGGTCCGAAGGCACCAATACCGCATAGGCCTGGGGCGGTAAAGTGCAAGGAGGTAGCGGGCTAATGGTGGTAGCGTCCCCTAGGCTGCAACCCAGGATGCTTATTGGCAGAGAATCTGGATTGTAGATTTCTACAAATTCGCTGAGGGGGAGACCGTCCGGAAAGGCTCTCATGGGCGGATCCGGATCGCTCATGAATTCGCTGATGCGCAACCTCCCCGCTCGGTAATCGTTGAGCAGGAGATCCAGAACGGTGTCCATAGCAAGACCGGAGCGGTCCTGCAATCCACTAAGCCTTAGGGGCAATTTTAATTCCTTGGGAACAGCGCCGGCATATTGGATTTCAAGAACGGAGTCGTTTCTCCAACGATACCCACTGCAGCTCAAGCCGCTGGGGTGTTGAAGGACCATGGACGCGGCCGCATGAGGGGTGTCCAAGGGTTCGCTGAACATCACGTGCAGGGTATTTTCCGTAACAAACTGAAAGCTAGTCACCTTGGGAGGAACAGAATCCGGCATCAGGGTGCCACCAACGGTTATTTTCCGGAAAGAAAACAATTTGGATCGTGTGGAGGTGTACACCGGCCTCAAGACCACATGGCTTGATCGAGTAATGGTATTGTCGGTCACGGATCCCAGCCATATCCAGGAGGCGGAACCGGATCCGGAATTGGACGTATCCGCGTAACAATACCACAGGCCTCCCGTATAGCGTTCGATTTTGATTCCAAAAGGATTATTCTCTTTGTTCAACCAACCGTTCGCCCAGGATGCCAAACGGGTAGTGGTTCCGTTAACGCAGCGAATAAATTCAATGTTATCATTAGTGCCGCCCAGACGAATCCCATATCCCAAGCCACTTTGGTGGGGTGCGGTATCGGTGGCCATCAAGTAGAGATCAAGCAGATTCACCGAAGAAGGGTTGAAGTCCATCCTGCCGTGAAATTCCCAACAGCCTTGATGCACCGCAAAGGAGGGGGTACGGAGCAAGGCTGAACCGCTGGCCGCTGGCGCATTCAATTGGAGTTCGCGTTGGCTGTTGATGACGAATTTACTGGTTTCACCCAGCCAGCTGGGGTTGGCTGTAAAATTGCTGTCCGTAAAGTCCTCATAAAATTGCCCCTGCGTTAACTTGCTCCCTGCCAGGAAGACGATTAGAAACATGGCCGTACAAGTCATGGGAATCAGGGGTTTACTGGGTAATCGGAGGCTAACCTTCATGACCCCAAAAAAGCTTATTCCGTTGTGACTTTTGGAGCGATTGTTTTAGCATTTTTGTGTACGCAATACCAACATCTCAACCCCATGAACAAACCGCAATCCTACCGTGTGGTCGTTGTCGGCGCATCGGGCCTGGTGGGTTCCACCATGTTACGCGTTCTCGAAGAGCGTCAATTTCCGGTGGATGCCTTGATTCCCGTGGCCTCCCCGGCTTCGGTCGGCAAAACCCTACGTTGGAAAGACCAGGGTTGGGCCATTGTTTCCCCCGATACCGCCATCCAAATGGGAGCAGATCTGGCTTTGTTCTCCGCGGGCGGTTCGGTCTCCTTGGAATGGGCGCCTCGTTTTGCCCAAGCCGGAATTCGGGTGATTGATAACTCTTCGGCCTGGCGCATGGACCCATCGGTGCCCTTGGTGGTGCCCGAAGTGAATGCTCACGCTTTGCAATCTCCCTCGTTGATCGTGGCCAATCCCAATTGCTCAACCATTCAATTGGTCGTGGCCCTCAACCTCCTGCACCGGGAATTCCGAATTCGGCGGATCGTGGTCAGCACCTACCAAAGTGTTACTGGTACCGGGGTCAAGGCGGTTAGCCAGTTAATGAACGAAAGGGGCGGTATCGACGGTCCTATGGCGTACCCCCACCGCATTGATCTTAATTGCCTGCCGCATATTGATGTTTTTTTGGATAACGGGTACACCAAAGAAGAAATGAAAATGACCCACGAAACCCGCAAAATCATGGGCGATGAGGGAATCAACCTCTGCGCAACCACGGTTCGGGTTCCCGTGATGGGGGGTCACAGCGAAGCGGTTAATGTGGAGTTCGAAAAAGACTTTGCGATGGAGCGAGTTCGGGAATTGTTACAACAAACCCCGGGGGTTCTATTGGAGGATGATCCCTCCCGGAATCAGTATCCTATGCCCCTTCATTGCCAAGACCGGGATGAAGTGTTTGTAGGCAGAGTCCGACGGGATTTCACCCGTGATAATTGCCTGAACATGTGGGTGGTGGCCGATAACCTGCGCAAAGGTGCGGCCACCAACGCCGTCCAAATCGCCGAAGCCTTGGTGGGCCAGGGTTTGATGTAAAGGTCTCCGTCTCTCTGGATATACCAATTAGGAGAGGCTAATCCGGGTCAGGCGATCAAAAACGCGAAGGCGGTCTTGGAGCACTTCGTCGGTCACGGCTTCGAGGCTGCTGGTCCCAAAAGCTTCGACCGTGTAGGAGGCCAAGGCCGAACCGCAAAGGATCCCTTGTTTGAGATGTTCGAAGTTGATTTGTGGCTGCGATGCCAAATACCCCATCAACCCCCCCGCGAAGCTATCGCCCGCCCCTGTTGGGTCGCAGACCTCTTCCAAAGGCAGGGCCGGGGTAAAGAAGATTTCCCCATCCCCAAAGAGCATGGCCCCGTGTTCGCCTTTCTTGATAATGAGGTAGCGAGGGCCCATCGTGGCAATTTTGCGGGCGGCTTTGAGCAAGGAGCGCTCGCCGGAGAGTTGACGGGCCTCTTCGTCGTTGATGGTGAGCAAATCCACCCGGGCAATGGTTTCCAGCAAGGCATCCCATGCGATATCCATCCAAAAGTTCATGGTGTCCATCGCAATTAAGTCGGGGCGGCTTTCCATTTGGTCCAAAACCCTCATTTGGACCGAGGGTGTTAGGTTGCCGAGCATCAAGAGGCGGGGGCTACGGTAGGCCTGGGGCAGAATCGGGTCAAAATCCGCCAGAACATTGAGCCTGGTCTCGAGGGTATCGCGGCTGTTCATGTCCAGATGATATTTCCCGGCCCAAAAGAAGGATTCCTGACCGGCTACCCGTTGAATGCCCTCCGTATCAATCCCCCTGGACCGCATCATGGCCAGCGATTCCTCCGGAAAATCATCCCCAATCACCGAAACCAGCCCAATCCCTTCCGTAAAGTGGCTCGCCGCCAGGGCCCCGTAGGTCCCCGCCCCTCCTATCACCCGATCGGCCTTGCCGAATGGGGTTTCAATGCTGTCAAAAGCGACGGTTCCGACAATTACCAGAGGAAGTTGCTGTGCCATGGGAGGGGGGTATGGGTCTAGGGTTTAACAAGTTTGGAGCGCAAATATTGGAACTTTGGCGGTTAAATGCTATCATTGCACTCCTTTTGGGGCAAAAGCATAGGTTTGTATCCCCAAATTCCTCGGTAGCTCAGTTGGTTAGAGCACTTGACTGTTAATCAGGGGGTCGTTGGTTCGAGCCCAACCCGGGGAGCCATATTGAACAAGAGGTCAGGAATGACCTCTTTTTTGTTTTCAAGACATACCAAACCCTTGTTGGTATTGATCGGCGCCTCAAGCGGTCCTTAATAAGTACTTTTTACATTGATTTTGATCATTAAATGCAACATTGTTGCATTTATGAGGAAATTGATTACTTTTGCAACATCGTTGGATAATGTCGAGATTGATTAAGGTGGCATCTCAGCCTTATGTGAACGAAAAATATTTTTCTAAATAAACGCAATGCTGGCTTAAAAGGAGAATTTATCATACCATGATCAGTAGTTTATTCTCTCAATAAATTATTGAAAAATAAAAGTTAATCCCTATTTGTAGACTTTTGTATTTCTTTAAAAGAATTTAACGATCACAAAAAATATGACACTAACAAAAAAATTACCGGTCACTATTTTGAGCGGATTCCTTGGAGCAGGAAAAACCACCTTGCTCAATCATGTATTGCATAATAAAGAAGGGTTACGAGTGGCTGTGATTGTCAACGACATGAGTGAAGTCAACGTGGACGCAAGATTAGTTAATGAACAAAATGTTCTTTCTCGGACCGAAGAGAAATTGGTGGAAATGAGCAATGGATGCATTTGTTGCACGCTCCGGGAAGATTTAATGATTGAGGTTGAAAAACTCGCAAAGGAAGGCAGATTTGATTACTTATTGATTGAAAGCACGGGTATCAGTGAGCCTGTTCCAGTTGCTCAAACTTTTAGTTTTGTGGACGAAGCCAAAGGGATTGATCTTTCTAAATTTAGTTATATCGATACGATGGTCACTGTTGTGGATTGTTTCAATTTTTTCAACGATTTTGGAACAAATGAATTATTAGTGGATCGTAATTTGACCGATATGCAAGGTGATTACAGAACGATCGTGAACCTGCTGACCGATCAGATAGAATTTGCTAATGTGATCATTTTAAATAAAATAGACCTCGTTGATGCCAAGACAGTGGGACTTTTGAAAGCATCGATCCAAAAACTCAATCCGAGCGCGAAACTTATCACCTCAAACTTTGGTAAAGTGGCGCCAAATGAAATATTGAATACCAAACTCTTTGACTTTGACGAAGCTCAATCATCGGCAGGATGGCAAAAAGAGTTAGAAGGTGGAGTTCACACCCCCGAGTCCGAAGAATATGGAATTTCATCATTTGTGTTTCGTCATCAAAAACCCATGCATCCTCAACGGTTTTGGAACTTTTTAAATGAAAATTACCCGAGCGGAGTAATTAGGGCGAAAGGTCTTTTTTGGTTAGCATCAAGACCAAGTGATGCCGTAAACTTCAGTCAAGCCGGTGGATCCTCCCGACTCGAAAAAGCGGGAGTTTGGTGGGCTAGTATGCCTTTCAATGAACGAATTAAATATCAATCATTTGTTGATAATAAAGAATATATAGAAAGTAGATGGGATAAACAATGGGGTGATCGAATGAATGAACTTGTTTTTATAGGACAGGACATGGATAAAGAAAAATTGATTGCTGACCTGGAGGATTGTTTACTCAACGACAGCGATCAAAAGCAGTTTGAGACCAATCAAAGGTTTACCGACCCTTTTCCCAAAGAGATTTAACTCCCACTCTAAATGAAGGTAGGGGTTTGTTTTTTGTCAATCTGAGGGGCGGAGAATTGGGTTTCTCTGCAAAGGTATAATGATTGGTCTCCAAGTTGCCATGGTTCAACCCCCTCCGCCAGGTGACTGCAATAATGTCTGTGGTGGAGAGTAAGGAGTAGGCGTGCCTATTGACGGGGGGCTAGGGATCCTTAAGGCGGCTTGGGCCGGACTCGGCCTCATGAAGGCCTGGGATGCTCGATTTTGTTGTAACAATGAATTAGAAGGCAATTAACCAACTTCGGACCTTTAGCTTTTATTTCTCTCTGTGGGGTTGATGCCGTGTGCGCTTGGGTGTTTGCAAGAAACCCGCAAGTACATTCAAACCAAAAAGCTGCTATTGGTTCCCCAAAAAACCGTGGATAGCCTTCATTTAACCTGTAATGAAGGGGGTCTTGGGCTCATCTGTTTGAAATATTTTGCCTGTTGTCGGGTATTCTTGGTTTTATATCATGTTGGAGGCTGTTTGTTCTAGGGTAATTTGCTGATGCTGAGGTGATGCGCGGGCCTTATCTTTGGTATTAGGAATTCATAAAACCATGGCGTATTCAAATGGATTGAAATATTTTATCATGGGGCAGAAAATTTATTGGATAATTTTGTTCAAAATACTCTTTATGGCGCCTGTGCGTGCCGGGGTGTTTTACGTTAGCACAAGCGGTTTGCCCGGGAATCTTGGAACTATGGCTCAGCCATGGACCATTACCTATGCTTTTCAAAATGCGCAACCAAACGATACCGTTTGGATAAAAGCCGGAAATTATAACTCGGTAAATCTTAGCATAAGCCATCCACAAACGACTTTTATTGGTTACACCTCTGTACCGGGTGATTTAACCCCGAGTTCTATACCCGATTCGCTTAATACCTTTTTACAAAATAGTTACGACGCTATTTTCCCTACTATTGATGGAGGAAATCGGGCTGCGGCTGGCATAGGTATAGACTTTGTTTCGTCTAACCGAATTAATATCGTTTTGAAAAATTTTCAAATTCGCAATTATCAAATCGGATTATCCATTGTAGGGAAAGCGAATTGGATTGAAAATATTATTGCCTACAATTTTGGGGATGTCAATGTTTTTTATAGCGGAACCGCCATCAGTACTTATGGAAATAAAAATACTATTCGCAATGTTTTTGTTTTAAATGGCGCTGCAGAAGGAATAAATATAAAGGGAGATTCAAATCTAGTCGTATCGAGCAAGGTTTATTGTAATGATACCATTTCACCCCACGGGGATACTGATTATTATATTTATATTACAGCCAATTCAGGTACTAAACAAGGTAAGTACAATAGAATTGAAGATTGCTATATTGAAAGAATTTCAAAATATCTTCCTCATTTAGGTCACGGAGGTCACGGCCTGTGTTTAACGATTTCGTATAATCATAAACCGTGTATCAGCGGTAGTGGATATTGTTACGATAGTACCCAAAAGGACTTTGTGGTGGAGAATAATATTATTCGAAATTGTGTGACCAAGAATATTTTTGAATCTGTTATGCTAAGAGGCGATGGGGTACGCTACAATTTGATTGAGGGAGTCACCTCATTGTCGTATGGGTCTTTAAACATTCAGAATAGCTGCAGGTATAATACGTTTAACCGATGTCATATCAAAAATTCTTACTACTATAAATATCCTACTTCATCCTCTATATATCGATTTCCTGGTATTGATTTTCGAGCCAGTTATTATGGCGACTCATCCGCTCAAAATGTTCCGAGTTTGGAGACGAACTCTTATCCATGGGAAGTTGAATTTTCAGCTTATCACAATACTTTCTTGAATTGCATTTTTGAAAATGTTGCTTCAGGAATATTATTTGACTCTTATGCTGAATACTCTTATCCAAGCTATCATCCTTTGGCAGGTCAAGCTGTAGACAGGGTCAATAGAAAAAGAATCGTTGGTAATAGTTTCATTAACTGTAATTTTATTGCCATGAAAACGGATACCATAACGATGGATCCCGTTAACAGACCTACATTCATGTTGTCCATGCGGGGAACTGGAAATAACTTCTTTTCAAATTGTATCATTCAAGGCTTCCATAACTTCGAGGGTCGATCTTTTGCTCTTAATACAGGCGTGACGGTAGCCCAATTTCATGGGATAATCCCTACGATGCACACTTATTCCAATTGCGTGTTTTTTGGCAATGGTTTTGATAATCAAATACCCAATACAGGGGTCCTTAGCCCGGTTGGAAATCCTCCTCTTGTGGCGGGTGTTAATAATACCGTTGGTGGTAATTTTAGTCAGTGTCTTATTGCGGATCCTTTGTTTGTCGATTATCTTCAAAAAGATTATCATCTATCTCCAAACTCGCCTTGTATAGATAATGGAATGGCTACATTGGTTGTTGATGATTATGATGGAAACCAGCGACCTTGCGGGGTTCGGCACGATATTGGGGCTTACGAATATCCAATTTGTAATCAAATCACAGGGGATTTGCGATATGATAATTATAGTCAAACACCCCTTGCAGGTATTCCTGTTTATTTAAAATCTTTGTTGGGAAATATTGTAGCCAGTGACACAACGGATTCTGCGGGTGTTTATGAATTACTTAGATTTCCTAATGGAAATTATTTCTTGGATGCTTTGATTAGTTATCCATGGGGAGGCGTTAATTCTACTGATGCGTTACAGGTTATCCGCTTCTTTACCTCCTTAGGTTCACTCAGTCCCCTTCGTGTAAAAAGCGGAGATGTGAATGGAAACGGATTAACCAATAGTGGAGATGCTTTGCTCATCAATCGTCGAGCTACAGGGTCTATTACCATGTTTGCAATTGGAAATTTCGTCCATAATCTGCCTTCGGTAAATGCAACAGGAAACCATTTGGTGGTGAATCTACGTGCGCTGTCCTCAGGAGATGTTAACGGGACCTACAGTCCACAGCCTTCGGCGCCTGCATTGATATTGGACACGGTAATTGCTGGACCTGGTTCAGGGACAGCAACAGTGAGGTTTACTTCTCCTGGTTCCGGGGTCTATGAGAGGGGTATCTGTTGGGGGACCTATTCCAATCCAACTGTATCGGATAATAAATTAACGGTTGGCTCAGGGGGGTATGGTTTTACGCAGGTGTTTTCGGGTAATATGGCGGGGAACCAATTGCATTATGCCCGGGCCTTTGCCAAGACTTCGTCAGGAACTTTTTATAGCAATGAAAAGTCTTTTATTCCATAGCATCAACAGCGATGAATAAAATCCGAGCCTTTTTTTCCAGATACCGCGGAGAAGTCGTGGTGGGGCTTTTGGTTTTGTTATTCTGGTGGTTGAAGGATTTTTTAAATTTTTTACTAAATTTATGAAATAATGACCATCGAAACTCGTAAAATCATCGGAATTATTTTAATCGGTATGCCCAGCATTGTTTATGGAGGCTATTTTTTGTTATCCATTTTGAGCGGTGAACAAGAGGCGCTAGGGTTGACCGATTTCCAGAAAGCGATGTTTCGGGCGGGCCATGCCCATGCCGGGGTTTTGGTGGTGTTGTCCTTGGTTGCCCAAATCTTGGTAGACTATGCTCGTTTATCTACGGTTTGGCGTTGGG
>Ga0194129_10007204_pt1 | contig 13344 bp, 7 predicted proteins | sample TA2KigCa35mmetaG_FD_150862 | JGI IMG/M metagenome (GOLD analysis project Ga0194129, IMG submission 150862) | Freshwater microbial communities from Lake Tanganyika, Tanzania - TA2015038 Kigoma Deep Cast 35m | ecosystem: Environmental > Aquatic > Freshwater > Lake | place: Tanzania: Lake... | reverse complement strand
CTCGGCGGTCGGCGGCGGCGATGACGACGGCGACGCGGCGAAGGACCGACCGGCGACCGCTGCGGCGATCGAGGCGATCGAGAGGCGGGCGAAGTGGCGACGGTCGATCGGCGTCTCGGCGTGCGGGCGCGGGCGGTCTTGGAGGACTTTGAGGTCTTGGAGGTCCCGGAGGTGCTGGTGGTCCTGGTCGTCCTGGTGGTCCTGGTCGTCCGGGTGGTCCTGACGTCGAAGCATGCGGTCCTTTCTGCGAGGTCAAACGCTCGCGCAGGCAGCATGGAGGCCGCGGCGACGATCGACGGAAGCCGCGTCCGATGATCATGCCGTCCGCGAGTTCAGGACGTGCATCTGCTCGAGATAGGGAACGATGCGGGGATGGCGACCGGAGACGAACTCCTCGAAGGGACCATCGAAGAGGATGGTCCCTCGATCGAGCATCACCACCCGAGGTCGGAGCCGCCGCAGCAGCTCAGTGTCATGGGTGACGACGATGCTCGTCCGGAGGTCGTCATGGCGGTCGGCGATCGCCGCCGGGCGACCCTCGTGGGTCCGACGGATGAGCTCGTGGATCTGGAGGCACATCTCGGGATCGAGCCCCGAGGTCGGCTCGTCGTAGAGGATCAGGACGGGGTCCATGACGAGCGCCCGGGCAATCGCCACCCGCTTCGCCATGCCGCCCGAGAGCTGGTCGCGGTCCCGCTCGAGCACCAGCGCCGGATCGAGCCCGACGTCCTCAAGCGCCCGGCGGGCGAGCGGACGGATCTGTGCCTCGGTCATCGACTTCACCTCGCGGAGCTCGATCGCGAGGTTCTCGAGGACCGAGCCCGTCAGGAGCGCATTCCGTTGGAAGACCACCGCCCAGTGCTTGCGGATGTGGTCGAAGGTCGCCTCGTCGATCGCCGCGAGGTCGCGCAGCGGAGGGCAGCCGTCAGCCCCCGGCGGCACCTCATGGTCAGCGACGAGGACGCGACCGCTATCCGCACGGAAGTGCCCGGTGATGTGCTTCAAGAGCACGGTCTTGCCGCAGCCGGAGCCCCCGACGATCGCCACCATCTCGCCACGATCGACCCGAAGATCGACCCCGGCAAGCACTGGCTTGCCGTCGAACGCCTTGTGGAGATCCTCGACGATGACCTCGGGTGCGGTCGTGGGGGGCATGGGCGGAGCGTAGCGAGCCTCGTCTCCTGCCCTTGCCCCGAGTGATCGGGGGAGGTGTCCCCAGACGGTCGATGCGATCGAGACAAAGGTCGATGCCGCGGCGCGATGCCTCCTCCGGTCTCCTGGATCTCGAAGCAGAGGAACCTCACGCCGACCTTCCGAGACTGGAGTGTCGAGACCGCCTGCCGAGACCGCCTGCCGCCACCCTGACCTCAAGGGTCCGCTGCGTGCGCCGGTCCGAGTCCCAAGCGTCCCCGTTGACCGAGTCCAAACTCCGACGAGATGCTCGTGGGATCGACCGGAGCCAGTGACATTGGAAAGCGGGACCGGGGACGAGGGACCGGGGACGAGGGACCGGGGACGAGGAGCCGGGGACGAGGAGCCGGGGACGATGGACCGGGGACGAGGGACCGGGGACGAGGAACCGGGGACGAGGAGCCGGGGACGAGGAGCCGGGGACCGGCGACCTGAGCCTCCGACCGGAGGACCCGGGGCAAAAAGCAACGCCCCCGGCGCAAACCGGGGGCGTTGGGTATTCAAGGAACAGTCGGGATGCCTTCGCCACACGTCACCGTGGGGCGTTCCGCTCGAGGCGGACGAGGCAGTGTTGACGAATTCGGCCGCAGATTGCTCTGCGAGCCGTCTAAGTAAATCCCTTAGAAAGGAGGTGATCCAGCCGCAGGTTCCCCTACGGCTACCTTGTTACGACTTAGTCCCAGTCACCAGCCTCGCCGTGGGCACCCTTGAATTAGGGCGACTTCGGGCGCTGCCAGCTCCCATGACTTGACGGGCGGTGTGTACAAGGCTCAGGAACGTATTCACCGCGGCGTAGCTGATCCGCGATTACTAGCGATTCCGACTTCATGCAGGCGAGTTGCAGCCTGCAATCCGAACTGGGGCGGGTTTTGGCGATTTGCTCCACCTTGCGGTCTTGCATCGTTCTGTACCCGCCATTGTAGCACGTGTGCAGCCCAAGGCATAAAGGCCATGAGGACTTGACGTCATCCCCACCTTCCTCCGGTTTGACACCGGCAGTCTCGCTAGAGTCCCCGGCATGACCCGATGGTAACTAGCGACAGGGGTTTCGCTCGTTGAGGGACTTAACCCGACACTTCACAGCACGAGCTGACGACAGCCATGCAGCACCTGTGCACGTTCCGCCCTTGCGGGTGTGGCCCCACTTTCATGGGGTTGATCCGTGCATGTCAAGCCTTGGATAAGGTTCTTCGCGTTGCTTCGAATTAAGCCACATGCTCCACCGCTTGTGTGAGCCCCCGTCAATTCCTTTGAGTTTTAGCCTTGCGACCGTACTCCCCAGGCGGCGCACTTATCACTTTTGCTTCGGCCAGGAGGGCGTCAAACCTCCCCGACCTAGTGCGCATCGTTTACGGCGTGGACTACCGGGGTATCTAATCCCGTTCGCTCCCCACGCTTTCGTGCCTCAGCGTCAGAACAAGCCCAGTGGCCTGACTTCTCCTTTGGCGTTCCGATAGATATCTACGCATTTCACCGCTCCACCTATCGTTCCGACCACCTCTACTTGCCTCAAGACCTGCAGTTCACCGAGCAATTCCCCGGTTGAGCCGGGGGATTTCACAAGATGCTTTCAGGTCCGCCTACGCACGCTTTAAGCCCAGTGATTCCGATTAACGCTCGAGCCCTCTGTATTACCGCGGCTGCTGGCACAGAGTTAGCCGGCCCTTCCTTTGGGTCTGGTCATTGAGTTCCTAGACCCTGACAGCAGTTTACACCCCGAAGGGCTTCAATCCTGCACGCGGCATTGCCCCGTCACGCTTTCGCGCATTGCGGAAGATTCGTTACTGCAGCCTCCCGTAGGAGTCCGGGCAGTGTCTCAGTCCCGATGCGGCGGGCCGTGCTCTCACACCCGCTACCCGTCTTCGGCTTGGTGAGCCATTACCTCACCAACTACCTGATAGGACATTCCCCGCTCCCAAGGCGGCAAGCCTTTGATCCTTGCGGACCACATCGGGTATTACACCGGGTTTCCCCGGGCTATCCCCGACCTTGGGGTACGTAGAAATGTGTTCCTCGCCCTTTCGCCACGCTACTTGGGGTTGCCCCCTTTGGCGTTCGACTTGCATGTTTTAGCCATGCCGCCAGCGTTCAATCTGAGCCAGGATCAAACTCTTCAGTTGAATTCGTCGCACCCGGTCCCGAAGGACTGGGTTGGCGTCAAATGGAGTTTGCCTGGATGACCGGTGTTGCCACCGGCCGGTCGCGACGGATCCGAGACGGATCCGTCGGCAGCAGGTCGGCTTTCCTGCTGCTGATTTGGAACATCCATCGCCGCCCCCGCCGAGCGAGCTCGGAGAGGGAGGATCGGATGTCTCGGAATGACCGATTATTCGGCTTCACAAGGATGTTCCAGGGACGACGGCTGTGTCCGTCGACCCAGGGGTTACTCCTTCGATTCCGGCTGTGAAACCGGACTCGAGGAGTCACATCCTCGCGGCGATCCCGACTGTTCACTTGTCAAGGTAAGGCTCGTCGCCGAGAAGGCGATACCTCGGACATCCGCAGGGACGCCCGAGGCACGAGCGGGAGGGGATGGTAGGGGTTTCCCGACCCCTGTCAAGCACCTTGAAGACTTTTTTCCGGGTCCAGTCACGCCGTGCCCCGCCGTGGATCCGGCGTCACGGCCGCCACCAGACCCCAAACCTCCGCCGCGCCCAAGCGTCGAAGCGCATCGCTGCAGTCGCGAAGGCTGCTGCCCGTCGTCGATACGTCATCGACGAGAAGGACCCGCAGACCTCGGAGGTCGCCGCTCGCAACGCCCCATCGCGGCGCGACCCGTGCGACGCCCCTGCCCGCTCGATCTTGTCGGGCGCGGGGTCGACCCCCGCCTTGCCGGAGGGGTCGAATGAGTGGGATCCTGAGTTCGGAGGCGACGATCCGGGCGATCTCGCCGGCATGATCGATGCCCCGTCGCAGGCGCCGGAGCAGCGGCATCGGGACCGAGCAGGCGGCGTCCGACGCCCCCCAGACCCAACCCGCTTCCCTCGTCCGGGTCGCGAGGTCCTGCCCAAGTTCCTCCGCCGCGAGGACGTCCCGCCGGTACTTGCAGTCGAGCACCAAGCGTCGAAGTCGACCTGACAGCTCGCCGATGCGGACGACCCGATCCGCGCCCGCGGCTCGCGATCCGCGACAGCGGGCGCACGGGGAACCGGACTCGCCGACCGCGACGGTCGATCCGCAGCGAACGCACCAGTCCTGCCTCCGGCTCGGCGTCTCCCCTGGGTCCGTTCCCGCCGCGATCAGCCACTCCGACTCGAGCCGCACGAGCATCGGTCGCACGATGCGATCGAGGAACATGGCTCCCATGATCTCGGAGATCCCGTCTCGGACCGAGCGAGATGCCAAACGGCATCTCGCCGCGGTCACCGATCGACGCCGCCCGCCTAGATCTTCTTGGGCACCGCGGCACGTCCTGAGCCGCCCCACCACGCGACCATTGCGCAGACCGCCAACGCGAGCATGGCGGGCATGGACCCGAACCTCATGCAAGCGATCGCCGCGGGGATCGCGACCAGCAGCTCCAACCCCATCGCCCACGCAAGCGCCGACCCATGGGATCCCGTCCGTGCGACGACCCGCTGGTAGGCGTGCTCCCGGTGCGCCCGCCACCACTCGGCGCCCCGAGCCATCCGTCGCAGGAGGCACGCGGCGACGTCGCCGACGATCGGCGTGCCGAGGGCGAGCCATGCCCAGCCGAGCTCCCATCGAGCATCGAACGCGCGGACCGTGCACCAGGCATACACCGCGCCGAGCAACAGGCTCCCGCCGTCCCCCATGAACACTCGGGCGCGGGGGAGGTTCCACGGCAGGAATCCCGCGACCGCCGCCGCCGCGACCGCCCCGACGAAGGTGACTCCCCCCGCATCCCGCACGGACCACGAGAGGACCGCGCCTGCCGCGAAGATGCCCAGCGCGACCGAGGCGAGCAGCCCGTCGCTCCCGTCCACGAAGTTGAAGGCATTCTGGGTGATCAGGGGCAGCAGCGCCAGGCTCGTGACCGTCCAGGCGGAAGCGCCGTCGAGCCATGCCGACGCGGCGAGAAGTCCGCCGACCATCGCCTCGCCGAGGAGCTTGGGCAACGTGGGCAGGTCGGCGAGGTCGTCGAGCGTGCCGACGATCACGGCAAGGGCGAAGGCGAGCACCGTCGAGCTCGCGAGCGCCGGCGGCGAGCCGATCATGGGCCATGCCATTGCCAGGAGTGCCGGAAGCGCCATGGCGACCCCTCCGAGCCTCGATCGCGGGAGGTCGTGCAGATCTCGATCGCGGGGCGGCACGCCGCGGGCGATCCCGAGCCGCGACGCCGGAAGCGACAGAAGTCCGGACGCCAGCGCAACCCCGCCGAGCATGAAGAACCAGGGCGGCACGAGTCGATGCTACCGACGCGGTGCCCTCCTCGACCATGACTCGACCATGACTCGACCATGACTCGACCATGACTCGACGATGGACCGCCGTCGCCGGATGATGAACCGCGTCGAGCGGGATCTTGCCCTTCGATCAGACGAGCGGCGAACCTGATGACCCGATCGAAACCAGACTCCAGGGACGCTCGCCTCTCGGTCTGCATCGTGACCCACCGGTCGCGCCGCGAGATCGAGGCATGCCTCCGCTCGATCGATCGGCAGACCGTCCCTCCCCGCGAGGTGGTGGTGGTCGACAACGCCAGCGACGACGGCACGCTCGGGCTGCTGGACGGTCGTCGGGACGTCGAGGTCGTCGCGCTGCCGCGGAACGTCGGCTTCGCGACCGCGAACAACCTCGCGGTTCGGCTCACCACCGCGCCCCTCGTGGGACTCGTCAACCCGGACGTCGAGCTCGAGCCGGACTGGATCGCCGAGATGACGTCGGCCGCCGAGCGCCACCCAAGCGCGACGAGCCTCGCGTCCGTGCAGATCCTCCCCGGCGACCCGCCTCGCTTCGACGGCGTCGGCGACGCCTACCACGCGAGCGGGGTCGCGTGGCGTCGAGGGCATCGGGCGAGGGTCCGACCGGTGGATCGCGACGTCGAGGTCTTCTCAGCCTGCGGCGCCGCCGCGGTGCATCGTCGCGAGGCGTTCGAGTCGGTCGGCGGCTTCGAGGAGTCCTTCTTCTGCTACTACGAGGACCTCGACCTGGGATTCCGCCAGCGACTCGCCGGTGGTCGGTGCATCCTCGTCGCGTCCGCGCGATGCCAGCATGCCGGCGGCGCGTCGTCGGGAGGCGCAAGAAGCGATCTCGCCACCCGTCTTGGGCACCGCAACATGGTCTGGTGCTACGCGAGAAACATGCCGGGTCTCCTCGCGGTTCCGCTGCTCGTTCCCTTCCTCGCCGGGCAGTTGACCTGCCTCCTTCACGGGCTCGCGACGGGTCGCGGGAGGACGATGATCTCCGCGAAGCTCGAGGCGCTGCGCGGTCTTCCCGCGGTCATGCGTTCGCGTCGGGCGATTCAGCGCGGGCGCGAGGCGTCGATCCTCGAGATCGCTCGCGCGCTGGAGTGGAGCCCTTGGCCTGATCGCGGACGGCTTCCCTGAACGCATTCAGCCCGCGGTCGCGACGGACGAGGGTCGCCGAGCGGTCCTCGCCGGGGAGGTCGCCGAGTTGATCCTCGCCGCTCGCCGCAGCAGGCGCGGCGCGGTGGAGAGCACGAAGGCGGTCCACACCGCGGCGACGAAGAGCGGTCGGGTCGCCCGATGCCACGCAGACCTCCACCGAAGACGGTCGAAGAGCAACATCGAGCGATGCTTCTGGAACCGCACGAAGTGCGGGCGTGCCCGCGAGGAGCTGCCTTGCTCGTGCAGCGCGGTCGCCTGCGGCACGAAGAGGATGCCGAGTCCATGGTCCCCAAACCTCGCGCACCACTCGAGGTCCTCGAAGTGGAGGAAGAACCGCTCGTCGAGCCCGCCGACCCGCTCGATCGACGCGCGGCGCGCAAGCATGAACGCTCCCGAGATCGCCGGCACGCGGACGGGCGCCTCGGGCATCGGTCGTCCGAGGTGGTCGAAGTCCCACCCGGCGCCGCGCAGACCGACTCCGCGACCGATCGCCTGGCGCCGCCCCGGGAGGTCGCGGCGCGAGCCGCGCTGCTCGCGACCATGCTCGTCGAGCAGCAGTCCTCCGGCGAGACCGCAGTCCGCGCGCGCCTCGAGGGCATCGACGAGGACTCCGATCGCGCCTGGCGCCACGAGGCAGTCCGGGTTCAGGATCAGGACGAACGGCGAGGTCGTCGCGAGGAGCCCCTCGTTCACCGACGCGGCGAAGCCCCGATTCCGCCGCAGCGGTCGGAGCTCCGCGACCCCGCCGCACTCGCGGCACCAGCGACGAAGGGCGACGACGTGCTCGGGTCGGCTCGCCGCGTCGACGACGAGGATCCTCCCGACCCGCGGGTCCGCGCCGAGCCGACGCAGGCACTCCCGCGCCACCTCGCCGCTGTCGTGGGTCGGCACGATCACGTCCACTCGCGCCGTCGGATCGACGGGCTCGTGACCTCGCGGCGACTCCGTTCGCGCGAGCGTGGGCACGTGGTCAGGCTCCGCCCGCCATGCGCCGCAGCACGAACGGCAGGATGCCGCCGTGCCGGTAGTACTCGACCTCGACCGGCGTGTCGACGCGGCAGAGGGTGGAGAACCGCGTCGTTCGCCCGCTCGGATGCCGCGCGACCACCGCGACGTCCTGCCGCGGCGCGAGCCGATCATCGACCTCGACGTCGAACGTCTCGGTACCGTCGAGCCCGAGCGACGCCGCGGTCTCGCCGGGGCGATGGGTCAGCGGCAGCACGCCCATGCCGACGAGGTTGCTCCGGTGGATGCGCTCGAAGCTCTCGGCGATCACCGCCCGCACCCCGAGCAGGAGCGTTCCCTTCGCCGCCCAGTCGCGCGACGAGCCCATGCCGTAGTCCTTGCCCGCGAGCACGACCAACGGGATGCCCTTCGCCTTGTAGCTGATGCTCGCGTCGTAGATCGGCTTGACCACGCCGTCGGTGAAGTCGGTGGTGACTCCGCCGGTCGTTCCGGGAGCGAGCGCGTTCTTGATGCGGGTGTTCGCGAACGTCCCGCGGGTCATCACGCGGTCGTTGCCGCGGCGCGAGCCGTAGCTGTTGAACATCGCCGGAGCGACGCCGTGCTCGACCAAGTAGCGACCCGCCGGGCTGTCCTTCTTGATGTCGCCCGCGGGCGAGATGTGGTCGGTGGTGACCGAGTCGCCGAGCCTCGCGAGGCAGCGGGCGCCGCGGATCGCCGCGATCGAGCCGGGCTTCAGGGTCATGTCGACGAAGAACGGCGGCTCCTGGATGTAGGTGGACTTCGCGTCCCACGAGTACATCTCGCCGCCGCCCGCCTTGATCCGCTGCCACGCGTCGGAGCCCTTGAAGACGTCCGCGTACTCCTTCTCGAACTGCGAACGCCTGACGAACTCGTGGACCGCGGCGTCGACCTCCTTCGCCGACGGCCAGAGGTCCTTGAGGTAGACCGCCCGCCCGTCGCGGGTGCGGGCGATCGGATCCTTCTGCAGGTCGATGTCCACGGTGCCGGCGATCGCGTAGACGACGCAGAGCGGCGGCGAGGCGAGGAAGTTCGCCTTCACGTCCTGATGCACCCGCGCCTCGAAGTTTCGGTTTCCCGACAGCACGCTCGCCACCACGAGGTCGCCCTCCTTGATCGCCGCCGCGACGTGGTCGGGCAGCGGTCCGGAGTTGCCGATGCAGGTCGTGCAGCCGTAGCCCACGGTGTTGAAGCCGACGGCGTCGAGGTGCCGCGTGAGCCCCGCCGCGTCGAGGTACTCGGTGACCACCTTCGAGCCCGGGGCGAGCGAGGTCTTCACCCACGGCTTGCGGGTGAGCCCAAGCGCCGCGGCCTTCTTGGCGACGAGTCCTGCGCCGATCATCACGCTCGGATTCGAGGTGTTGGTGCAGCTCGTGATCGCGGCGATCACCACCGAGCCGTGTCGCAGCTGGTACTCGTGCCCCTCGGGATCCCTCACGCTCACGCCGTCGGCGTCCGCCGTCGCGACGGCGGTCGCTGCCGCCGCCGGGCCGCCGGCCTTGTTGAAGACCTTCACGAGGTCGCGCCGCCACGCGACCTGCATGCCGGAGAGCGGCACGCGGTCCTGCGGACGCGAGGGACCCGCGAGCGAGGGCTCGATCGTGGAGAGGTCGAGCGTCAGCTCGCTCGAGTAGACGACCTTGGAGTCGTCCTCGCGCCACATCCCGTTCGCGCGGGAGTACGCCTCGACGGTCCCGACGAGCGCCTCCGGACGACCCGAGAGCCGCAGGTACGCGAGGGTCTGCTCGTCGACCGGGAAGAAGCCGATCGTCGCGCCATACTCGGGCGCCATGTTGGCGATGGTCGCGCGGTTCGCGAGCGGCATCTCCGCGAGGCCGGGACCGAAGAACTCGACGAACTTGTTCACCACCCCGTGCTTCCGCAGCATCTCGGTCGCGCGGAGGACGAGGTCGGTCGCGGTCACGCCCTCGGGCAGCCTGCCGACGAGGCGCACGCCCACGACCTCGGGGATCAGCATGTAGATCGGCTGCCCGAGCATCACCGCCTCGGCCTCGATGCCGCCGACGCCCCAGCCGACCACCCCGAGCCCGTTGATCATCGTGGTGTGCGAGTCGGTCCCGACGAGGGAGTCGGGGAAGAGCACGCCGTCCCGCTCCCAGGTCACCTTGGCGAGGTACTCGAGGTTGACCTGGTGCACGATCCCCGTCGCCGGCGGCACCACCGAGAAGTTCGCGAACGCGCCCTGACCCCACTTGAGGAAGGCGTACCGCTCCATGTTGCGCTCGAACTCGCGCTCGCCATTGATCGAGAGCGCGACGCCGGAGGCGAAGGCGTCGACCTGCACCGAGTGGTCGATGACGAGGTCGCAGGGGACGAGCGGGTTCACCTTCCTCGGATCGCCGCCGAGCCGCCGCATCGCGGATCGCATCGCCGCGAGGTCGACCACGCACGGCACTCCGGTGAAGTCCTGCAGCACGACCCGGACGGGCATGAAGGGGATCTCGACCTCGCCGACGTTCCGGGCGTCGTAGCGCATCAGCGCCTCGAGGTGCTCGTCGGTGACGACGCGACCGTCGTGGTGGCGAAGGCAGCTCTCGAGGAGCACCCGGATCGAGATGGGGAGCCGCCGGAAGTCGCCCATCCGCGAGAGGGCGTCGAGGCGGACGTACTGCTTGGGTCCGGAGGGAGTGTCGAGCGTCGCGCGGGCGCCGAAGCGGTCCGGGGTGGTCATGGTCGGTCGAGTCCTCGTCGAGTCGGAGGGTCGAGTATACGGACGCCCTTGCGGCGGTCCCGCCGGCTCACGGGGCGCCGCTGGTCGCGATGAGCCGGACCTGCGCACGCGGTCCCGCGACCAGGTGACCCGCCGGCACGCTCCGCGTCACGAAGGTGCCTCCCGCGACCACGCAGCCCCGTCCGACGACCACGTCGCCGCCGAGGATCGTCGCGCCCGCGTAGACGACCACGTCCTCCTCGAGCGTCGGATGCCTCTTCGTGCCTCGACCAAGGACGCCCTGCGGGCCGCGCTCGATCGACCTCGCGCCGAGGGTGACGCCCTGGTAGATCCGGCAGCGGGCGCCGACCACGGCGGTCTCGCCGATCACCACGCCGGTCCCGTGGTCGATGAAGCACGACTCCCCGATCGTCGCGCCCGGATGGATGTCGATGCCGGTCTCCCGGTGCGCGCTCTCGGCGAGCATCCTCGCGAGCACCCGGTGGCCGCGGTCGTGCAGCACCCGCGCGGCGCGGTGGGCGACGAGCGCCCTCGGACCCGGATAGCAGGCGACCACCTCGGCGAGGCTGACCGCGGCGGGATCGCCCTCGAGCGCCGCCCGGACGTCGAGGTGGATGCGCCGCGCGATCTCGGGCAGCTCGCGGAGGATCGCAACGGACTCCTGGGTCGGGTCGATCGATCCGACCTCCCTCGGATCGATCGCGGCGACGCCCGCGAGGAGCCCGACGAGATCCCCTTGCAGCGCCGCGACCTCCTCGTCGCTTGCGGAGGGCGGACCTGCCCACGGATCGAGCGCCGGGGCGAGGACCACTCGCCGAAGCGACTGCAGCCATCGGGCGAGCGCCTCGTCGTCGGGGATCGACGGGGGTCGCCGGACGTCGCCCTCGCGCGAGGATCGCCGGGAGTCCGGAGGCGGTTCACGCACCGGCGGTTCATCGGTCGCGAGGCAGCACGCTCGATGGAAAGAAAGCGACCTCCGGCGGAACGCCGGAGGTCGCGACGCACGGGCGAGGGGATCGACGAGGTCGGATCAGAACGACGACCACGAGGTGAGCAGGATGGTCAGGTCCGACGCGCCGACGAAGCCGTCTCGGTCGATGTCGCCGGGGCAGGCGCCGCTCGCGGGGCAAGGCCCCCACAGCCCGAGCAGCAGCGACAGGTCGACCGCGTTGATCACGCTGTCGTTGTTGAGGTCGGCGGGGTTCTCGAGCCGAACGATGCGGCCGGTGCCCTCGACCGGATACTGCGACTGGCGAATGGTGCCGCCGAGGCCCTGCTCGACGTAGTTCGCGAGCGCCTGCTGGTAGCTCACGCCGAGGTTCACGAAGGGAAGCTCGCCGAACGGGTACTGGTCGCCGCCGCGGGCGAGGAAGTCGATCGTCGCGACCACCACCGGCGGCGCGTCCTCGACCGGCAGACCGTCCTGCACGATGACGCTCCCGTCGTCGAGCACCACCCCGATCACCCGCTCGCCGGGCGGCGCGTCCACGAGGTAGGTGAAGCGGAAGCCCGCGACTTGGGCGAATCGACCGTTGCCGGAGGCGGGGAAGCCCGGCGGCGGCGAGACCCGCGACACCGCGTTCTCGAGGATCTCCTTGAACTGCGGGACGGGCACGGCGGGGAAGATCGAGACGAAGTTCGAGAACGGAAGGATGCTGAAGGTGTTGAGCTCGGTGAACGGACCCGCCGGGATGATCGAGTTGTTGCGGATCCCGCCGCCGTTCTGCAGGGCGACCTGGGGAAGCGGCAGCCCGTCCTCGAGCGCGATCTGGCGGGCCTGCCACAGCAGCGCGTCGGCGCAGAGGTTGCCCTCGTTGGTCTCGCGGGAGCGGATCTGCGTGGTCCGACCGTCGAGCGGGACCTCGCTGTTCGCGATGACGTTCGCGCCAAGCGCGGCGACGCACGCCTCGACCGGCTGCACCACGAGCGACTGGATCGTCGGCTCTGGCGCGACCGCGTCAGGGAACGCGCCGCCCACGACGCGGATCGGACCGCTCGTGGGGTCGATCGCGGTGATCTCGCCCGCCGCATCGAAGCTGACCTGCAGGCGACCGACGTAGCGGTAGTCGCCTGCAGTGGTGATGACCGGCACGGGGCGACCATCGGCGTCGTTCACGATGATCGGGTAGGGACCGACCGGCACCTCGCCCGGCAGGAGCGGCGTGCCCGGATTCGCGAGCAGGTCGTCGCCGCCACCGGCGATCACCACGTCGATGCCCCGCAGCAGCGGCACGAGGGCGAGGTCCTCCGAGACGCCCTGGAGGTGGCTCGTGAGGACGATGATGCGGACGCCCGCCGCGACGAGCAGGTCGATCTGCGCCTGGACCACGCCCGCGACGTCGGGATCGACCGTCACGTCGCCGGGACTCGAGATGAACGGCAGCGCCGGCGTGATCGCCCCGATGACGCCGACCGAGCGACCCTGCACGTCGATGATGACCGAGGGGGCGATCCGACCCGACGCCGCGAGCGGTGCGAGGTCGGGATCCGCGGAGACGTCGATGTTCGCCGAGAGGAAGGGCACCTCCGGCGAGAAGCCATCGATGAAGTTCCTCAGCACCGGCGGTCCGAAGTCGAAGTCGTGGTTGCCGAGGCAGAGGGCGTCGTAGCCGATCAGGTCAAGGGCGATCGAGTCGTAGTAGGGCACGCCATGCTCGAGGCTGCAGTTCCACTGCGGTCCCGCGAGGAAGTTGTCGCCGGAGGTGAGGGTGAGCACTCCGCCCGGCGCCGCCGCCTTCGCGTTCGCCATCACCGTCGCGAAGCGGGCGACTCCCCCGAAGTCGGGCGTGCTCGGGCTCGCGCTGATGAGCTTCGACTCGCCATCGTTGTTGTGGAGGATCGTCAGCGTGAACGATCCCTTGCCGTCCGCCCACGCCGGACCGGCGAGACCGGCGGCGAGCCCAGCGACGGCGGCCCGCCGCCATCCGATTCGTGCATCCTTCATGT
>Ga0194129_10007203_pt1 | contig 13346 bp, 8 predicted proteins | sample TA2KigCa35mmetaG_FD_150862 | JGI IMG/M metagenome (GOLD analysis project Ga0194129, IMG submission 150862) | Freshwater microbial communities from Lake Tanganyika, Tanzania - TA2015038 Kigoma Deep Cast 35m | ecosystem: Environmental > Aquatic > Freshwater > Lake | place: Tanzania: Lake... | reverse complement strand
TTGGGCTGCCATCAAGATCGACACCGGCCTGAATGGCGGCATCGACTCCATCGGGTCCGGCGATGGCCATGAACCTGATCACAAAGACCGGGGCAGGCTAAAAGCCGATTGATGCGGATGCGCCGTTGGGCGGCCCGGCTGTCAAGCGCTGAAATAGCGCGCCTGGCTGTGCAGGGCCACCAGGGCGGTGGTGCTCTGCTCGGGATGCAGCTGTTCGCTCTCATCCATCGACAGGCCGATCCGCGCAGCGCCCAGCCAGAGCAATTGTTGGCGGGAATCCGCCACATTGGGGCAGGCCGGGTAGCCGAAGGAGTAGCGGCTGCCGCGATAGCGCTGGGCCAGCACGTCGCGCAAGGGCATGCCGGCAGGATCCGGGTGGCCCAGTTCGCGGCGAATGCGGGCGTGGGTCCACTCGGCCAGGGCCTCGGCCATCTGCACCGCCAGGCCGTGGAAGTACAGATAGTCGCTGTACTGGTCGGCGGCAAACAGCTGCTGGGCGAAGCGGGTGGCCTCCTCCCCCATGGTCACAGCCTGCATCGGCAGCACATCAGAGGCCATCGCCTGGCCGCTGCTGCCTGAATCGAGGTCCCGGTAGAAATCTGCGATGCAGTACCGGTTTCCGCTGCGCTGTCGGGGCAGCTGGAACCGCCCCAGGGCGGTTCCGGGGTCGACCGGATCGAACACGACGACCGCATTGCCCTGGCGGCCGCAGGGAAAGTATCCATAGGCCACCCGTGGAGTCAGCAGCTGCTCTGCAATGCAGCGCTCCATCCACTGCTGCAGCACCGGCTCGGCTTTCTCAGCCAACATCGCTTCATAGTCGCTGCGTGTTTGCTGCTGGCTCTTGCGCAGTTGCCATTGGCCGGCAAACAGCGCATTGCGGTCGAGGTAGGCGAACACCTCGGCCAGCTCGATCGTCGATTCATCGAGCACCTGGCTACCCAAAAACGGTGGGATGAGCGCGGGCTCTTCCGGCACGGCCGTGGAACGGCTGTCGTCGCTTGCCAGGACTGCGACCGGCTCGGATTCAACCCCGCTCTCCCTGCCCTGGGCAGTGTCGCTGTGGGGTTGGGCTGACGGCTCCTGATCGCCGTCGGCGCCGGCGGTGAGGCCGAGTCCCTCAGGGATCACGCCAAGGAAACCGGCTTGGTCATCCCACTCGCCGGCCTGCTTGGCCTCCATGAGCGCATCCATGAAGCGCAGATCCGCAAAGGCGTCGCGGCCGTAGATCACCTGGCCGCGGTAGGCGGCACGGCAGTCGCCGTGCACAAAGCGGGGCGTCAGGGCGGCACCGCCCAGGATCACCGGCACGCTGATGCCGGCATCGTTGAAGGCCTCGAGGTTGTCCTTCATGAAGGCCGTCGATTTCACCAGCAGACCACTCATGGCGATGCAGTCGGCGTGATGCTGCTGCTGGGCTTCGACAATCGCTTCGCAGCTCTGCTTGATGCCGAGGTTGATCACCTCATAGCCGTTGTTGGTGAGGATGATGTCGACCAGGTTTTTGCCGATGTCGTGCACATCGCCCTTGACCGTGGCGATCAAAAACTTGCCCTTGCTGTTGCTCTGCGTGGTGCCATCGGCGGCCTCCAGCTTCTCCATGTGGGGCTCGAGCTGGGCCACCGCCGCCTTCATGGTCTCGGCGCTCTGCAGCACGAAGGGCAGCTGCATCTGGCCGCTGCCGAACAGCTCGCCCACCACCTTCATGCCATCGAGCAGGAAGGTGTTGATGATCTGCAGGGGTGGATAGGTCTGGAGAGCCTCCTCCAGGGCCGCCTCCAGGCCGATGCGCTCGCCATCGATGATGTGCTGCTTGAGCCGTTCCTCCAGGGGTAGATCGGCCAACGATGGACCCGAGGCGCGGGCCTCCTTGGCACTGACCCCCTCGAACAGCGTCGTCAGCTCGGTGAGGGGGTCGTAGACGCAGATGTCGCCCTCAAACCGCCGTGCGTCGTTGATCAGATCGCGGCAGACCTGCTGGTGCTCCTCGCTGATCTTGGCCAGGGGCAGGATCTTGGCGGGGCTGACGATCGCGGCGTCCATGCCGGCCTGGCAGCAGTCGTGCAGAAACACGCTGTTCAGCACGATGCGCGCTGCCGGCGACAGGCCGAAGCTGACGTTGCTGACCCCCAGCACCACATGCACCCCGGGCAGGTTCTGGCGGATCAGACGGATTGCCTCGATCGTGGCGGCGCCATTGCGGCGATCCTCCTCGATGCCGGTCGAGATCGGCAGGGCCAGAGGGTCGTAGAAGAGTTCGCGGGCGGGGATGCCGAATTCGAGCGCGTCGCGATAGGCCCGCTGGGCGATGGCGAATTTCTTCTCAGCCGTGCGGGCCATGCCCTCCTCGTCGATGGTGCCCACCACCACGCCGGCGCCATGGGCCCTGGCCAGCTCCAGCACCTTGAAGAAGCGCTCCGGACCGTCTTCGTAGTTGGTGGAGTTGAGGATGCACTTGCCCCCGGCCACCTTGAGGCCCGCCTCCATCTTCTGCCACTCGGTGGAGTCGAGCATCAGCGGCAGATTGACGTTGGTGACCAGACGGCTCACCAGCTCGCGCATGTCGCGCTCGCCATCACGACCGACGTAGTCGACGTTGACGTCGAGCACGTGGGCGTTCTCCTTGACCTGGCCGCGGGCCACGGCCACCAGTCCGTCCCAGTCTTCCTCGGCCAGCAGCTCGCGCACCTTCTTGGAGCCGCTGGCATTGAGCCGCTCGCCGATGATCAGGAACGAGTTGTCCTGCAGGTACGGCGTGGTGCCGTAGATCGAACTGGCGGCAGGCTCATACTGGAGTGACGGGCGTGGATCGGCAGGCAGGGCGTGACTGGCGGCAGGGGCTTGGTCGGATCGCGCAGATTCGGCCGTACTGGGCAGCGCACGCACGGCCCGCGCTGCTGGATGCAGCTCGCCTGAGAGCTCTACCAACGCACCGATGTGGGCCGGCGTGGTGCCGCAGCAGCCGCCGATCACCTGCACGCCCAGGTCTTCGACGAAGTGCATCAGCTGCATCTTCATCTCGGTGGGGGTAAGCCGGTAATGGGCCACCCCGCCCACGTTTTCCGGCAGACCCGCATTGGGGATGCAGCTCACCACAAAGGGGCTGTGGGAGCTGAGGTAGCGGATGTGCTCCTTCATCTGCTCCGGCCCGGTGGCGCAGTTGAGGCCGAGCACATCAATCGGAAACGGCTCGAGAATCGCCACCACCGCCGCGATGTCGGAGCCCACCAGCATCGTGCCGGTGGTTTCCATGGTGACGCTGACCATCAGCGGCCGGCGTTGGCCGGTCTTGGCGAAGGCTGCCTCGATGCCCTGAAGAGCCGCTTTGATCTGCAGTACGTCCTGGCAGGTCTCGACGATGAACAGGTCGACGTCGCCGGCCAGCAGACCCTCGGCCTGCTCTGCGAAGGAGGCCTTCATCGTGTCGAAATCGACATGCCCCAGGGTCGGCAGCTTGGTGGTGGGCCCCATCGAGCCGGCCACGAAGCGCGGCTTGTCGGGGGTGCTGTAGGCGTCCGCCATCTCGCGGGCCAGTTCGGCGGCCCGTTTGTTGAGGGCAAAGGCCTGATCGGCAATGTCGTACTCGGCCAGCACCAGCGACGTGGCCCCGAAGGTGTCGGTCTCGATCACATCGGCACCGACCTCGAGGAACTGCCGGTGCACGGCCTGCACGGCGTCGGGCCTGGTGAACACCAGGTGTTCGTTGCAGCCCTCGAGGGCGGCACCACCGAAGTCGTCGGCGCTCAACTCCATCTGCTGCAGCGAGGTGCCGGTGGCGCCGTCAAACACAAGCACCGGGCGGCTGGGGTTGTGCAGGCGCTCGAGAAAACCCATGCGCTGCTGGGCTCCGGCCTGCGGTGCGGCAGCGGTCATCGGCTGGCTGCTGGCCATCAGGCGTCGAGGCGGATCCGGGTGACCCAGTGGTCATAGGCGGGATCACGGCCTTCTGTGATCGCGGTCAGGCGTTCGCGGATCCGCTCCATTACCGGCCGCTGGCTGGGCAGGTCGGTGCTTTCGACCCGCCGCACCGGCGTCACCTTGGCGGCCGTACCGCTGAGGAACACCTCATCGGCAATGAACAGCTCGCTCTTGTCGACCGGGCGCTCAAGCACAGGAATGTCCATGGCGCGGGCCAGCTCCAGCACGCTGGCTCGGGTGATGCCTTCGAGGATGTCCTGATCGACGCCGGGGGTGATCAGCACCCCATCGCGCACCAGGAACAGATTCATGCCGCTGGCCTCGCTCACCTTGCCGCGGCTGTTGAGCAGCAAGGCTTCGTCAAAGCCGCTCTTGACCGCTTCGGTCTTGGCCAGGGAGCTGGTGATGTAGGCGCCGCTGATCTTGCCCCGCAGCGGCAGCGAGCGGTCTTCCTGGCGGGTCCAGCTGCTGATGCGGCAGCTCACCCCCTCGGGCGAGAGGTAGTCGCCCAGCTCGAGGCCGTAGATCAGAAAATCGGTCTCGATGTTGTGCAGGCGCGGCGCGATGCCCAGATCGCTGGTGTACACGAAGGGCCGCAGATAGACCGGCGTCGAAGGCTTGTTGGCCTTGAGAAAGGCCGTGATCGCGTCAAGAATGGTGGCTTCGCTCAGCTCAGTGAGCAGCAACCGGGCGCTCTGGCTGAGCCGACGGGCATGGCGGTCGGCCCGGAACAGCAGGATCTCGTCTGGATCACTCGCACTGGGGATGGCCCGCATCCCGCCGAAGGCGCCGGTGCCGTAATGCAGGGCATGGGTGGCCACCGAGAGGGTTGCCTCGGCAAAGGGCACACAACGGCCGCCGAACCAGGCATAGGGCAGGAACTGATGCATGGGTGATGCAGGCCGGGGCGGCGGCTGGCGAGCCAATTGACCCCCGATCTTCTCATCGCAGCTGCAGGATGGCGGAATGCACAGGCTCGCAGCCCAACCCGGGAGCTATGACCCCGCCGATCAGGGCCTGCTGATCGAGCAGGAGCCGGCGCCGGTGTTGCTGCTCTCGAGCGCCGACAGTGATCTGCGTGCCTTGGCGGCCCTACAACACAGCCCGCCCGCCCTGCTGGGTGCCGATCTGCGCTGCCTCAACCTCTCGGCCCTGGCGTCACCGGCGGTGATCGACCACTACATCGCCTCCACAGCCAGTCAGGCGCGCCTGGTGGTGATCCGGCTGCTGGGCGGCCGGGGCCACTGGAGCTATGGGCTTGAGCAGTTCCAGATCTGGGCCCAGCAGCGGCGCGGACGCCAGCTCGTGGTGCTGGCCGGTACGGCCGATGAGGACGTCAGCCTCAGTGGCCTCAGCAGTGTGGATGCCACCTGGGCCTGCGCCCTGGCGCGCTGCTGGCGCGAAGGCGGTGCTGACAACCTCAGCACCGTGCTGCAGGCCCTGGCGCACCTGCTCGCCGGCGAGCTACCCCCTGTGCCGCAGTTGGTGCCGCAGCAGGATCCCCTGCCCCACGACTGGCGCGACGATCCCGGGCCCCGTGTGGGCGTGGTGCTCTACCGCGCCCTGCTGCAGGCGGGCGACACGGCCTGGATGGAGGCGCTGCTCGAGGTGCTGCGGGACCAGGGACTCTGCCCTCGGGCGCTGTGGGTGAGCGGTCTGCGCGATCAGGCTGTTGCTGAGGGGGTGGGGCGACTGCTGGCCCGCGAGCAGGTGCAGGCCGTGCTGTGTGGCACCGCCTTTGCCTCGGTTCAGTTTGAAGAGGCCGGCCTGGGTGCGCCGCTGTGGGACCGACTGGGGGTGCCGGTGCTGCAGATCCTGGCCAGCACCCTGCCGCAGACGGCCTGGCGCGCCAGCAGCATCGGGCTCGGCCCCCTGGATCTGAGCCTGCAGGTGGCCCTGCCAGAGCTCGACGGCCGCCTCACCACCCGCATCGGAGCCTTCAAAGAGGTGGCGGCCGGCCCCCTGGAGGAGCACTCCAGTGCGGCCCTGGGCACGCCCCTGCATCGCTACGCACCCGATCGGGAACGGCTGGGCTGGATCGCCGACCTGTGCAGCCGCTGGATCAGCCTTCGGCAGACCCCTGCCCGCGAGCGCCGCATCGCCCTGGTGCTGGCCAACTACCCCACGCGCAACAGCCGCCTGGCCAATGGCGTGGGGCTCGACACCCCTGCCAGCACCGCCTTGATGCTGCAGTGGATGGCCCAGGAGGGCTACGACCTCCGGGGGCACGAGCAGAGCCCAGAAGAGGTCGATCTGGTGTTGCCCAGCACGGGTGATGCCCTGATCGCTGCTCTGCTCGCCGGTCGCAGCAACGACCCCGAAAGCGAGCATCGCCCGCCTCTGGCACACCTGGCTCTCAAACACTACGAGGCGTGGTACGCCTCAATCCCGTCAGCGGCACGGTCGCTGCTGGAGCAGCGCTGGGGACCACCCCACGCCGATGCAGGCCTGCAGGTGCTGGCCAGCGGCGAACGGGCCTTCCCAATTCGTGGCCTGCGCTTCGGGAACGTGGTGGTGCTGATCCAGCCGGAACGGGGCTACGACCGCGACCCATCGCTCAGCTACCACTGCCCCGATCTGCCCCCCACCCACGCCTACCTGGTCCAGTACCTGTGGCTACGCCGGGCGTTCGCTGCCAACGCGGTGGTGCATGTGGGCAAGCACGGCAACCTCGAATGGTTGCCGGGCAAAGGGTTGGGGCTGTCGTCGCAGTGCTTCCCGGAGCTCGCGCTGGGGCCGATGCCGCACCTGTACCCATTCATCGTCAACGATCCGGGCGAAGGATCCCAGGCCAAGCGACGCAGCCAGGCCGTGATCCTGGATCACCTCACCCCACCGTTGGGCCGTGCCGGTCTGCACGGCGATCTGCTGCAGCTTGAATCGCTCCTCGACGAATACTGGGAGGCTCGCCAACTCGGCAGAGCGAGCTGCGAGCCCCTGCGGCAACGGCTGAGCGAGCATCTGGAGGCCTTGCATCTCCAGGGCCTGACAACCGCCGTCGACGAGGGTTCAACCAGCACCCCTGACGAGGTGCTGGACACCATGCTCAATGCGGCCGATGGCTACCTCTGCGAGCTCAAGGAAGCCCAGATCCGGCTCGGCTTGCACACCTTCGGAACCCTGCCATCAGCCGACAAGGCGGCTGAGCTGTTGCTGGCCCTGGCCAGGCCACCCCAGGCGGGGCTGCCTGGGATCACCCAAGCGCTGGCCCTGGATCTCGGGCTGGGCTTCGATCCCTGGGCCGACGCCGACGACGACCCGTTGAGTCCCGACGACCACGGCACGCTCCAACCACTGAGCACGGCAGGCGGAGGGGCCCTGCGGCTGGTCGGCGACGGGGTAGCGCTGCTGGAACAGCACGCACTGGCGCTGATGCAGGGCGCCTGGGGGATGCCGAGCGGTGTTGCCCTGAGGACCGGTGCGATCACCCGTCAGGTGATGGCCCACGTGGAGCAGTGCCTGGTGCCGCGGCTGCAGGCCTGTGCGGAGGCTGAGCGTCAGGCCCTGCTCACGGGCCTGGCTGGTGGCCGGATAGCGGCAGGGCCATCCGGTGCTCCCACCCGCGGCAGGCCCGACCTGCTGCCCACCGGCCGCAATTTCTACAGCGTGGATCTTCGCGGTCTGCCCAGCGAGAGCGCCTGGGACCTGGGTCGCCGCAGCGCTGAACTGCTGCTCGAGCTGCACCTGCAGGAGCAGGGCGAGCCCCTCCGGACCTTGGCCCTGTCGGTGTGGGGCACAGCGACGATGCGCAACGGTGGTGAAGACATCGCCCAGGCGCTGGCGCTGATGGGGGTGCAGCCGGTGTGGGACGGGCCTTCACGACGGCTTGTGGATCTTGAGGTGATCCCCCTGGCGATGCTGCAGCGGCCGCGGGTGGATGTCACCCTGCGCATCTCCGGCCTGTTTCGTGATGCCTTTCCACAGCTGGTGGCGTGGTTCAACCGTGCCACCAGCCTGATTGCCGGGCTGGACGAACCGGAAGCGTTGAACCCGTTGGCCGCCGCCGCCCGCCGTGACGGCCAGTCGGGACGGGTGTATGGCAGTGCTCCAGGCAGTTACGGGGCAGGTCTGCAGGGATTGATCGACAGCGGCCACTGGCAGGAGCGTGGCGATCTGGGTGAGGCCTTTCTCAACTGGAGCAGCTGGCGCTACGACGCATCAGCCGGCGGCTCCGGCGGCATCGAAGCCAGCCCGGATCGCGCCGGTCTCGAAGCCCGCCTCACCGCGGTGCAAGTGGTGCTTCACAACCAGGACAATCGCGAGCACGATCTGCTCGATTCCGACGATTACTACCAGTTCCAGGGTGGACTCAGCGCAGCCGCCGAACGGCTGCAGGGCCGCAAGCCGGCGCTGTGGTTCGGCGATCACTCGCGCCAGCAGAGGCCTCGCGTGCACCGGCTCGAGCGCGAGGTCGACAAGGTGCTCCGCAGTCGTCTGCTCAACCCCCGCTGGATTGAGGCGATGGTCGCCCACGGCTACAAGGGTGGCTTCGAAATGGCCGCCAGCCTGGACTACCTGTTTGCCTATGACGCCAGCACCGATCGCATGCCCGATTGGGGCTATGGCGCCATCCAGCAGGCCTGGCTTGAGAACGACAGCGTTCGGGCTGCTCTGGAGCGCAGCAACCCATGGGCCCTACGGGACATGGCAGAACGCCTGCTCGAGGCCCACCACCGGGGGCTCTGGCAGGGGGCAACTGACGCAGAGCTTGAGCGGATGAAACAGCTGGTGCTCTCCAGCGAAGCCCTCACCGAAAGCTTCGCTGGCTGAGCCGGTTCAGCTGCGCAGCTCCTTGGCCATCGCCTTGAAGGGGTTGATGTCGCCGGGCTTGCCCCCGGGCTGTTGGGTGATGGCCGGTTGTGCCTGATCGGAAGCCTGCTGATCCTTGGCCTGTTTGATCGCCGCTGGCCCACCCGGCACGTTGACGCCAACGGCTGAACCTTTCATACGCTGGTCCAGCTCCGCCTTGCTGAGCTGCTGGGCAAACGTCTTCTTGACCGGCTTGGGAACCCCATCATTAAGGCTCAGTGACTCGTCCTTGGAGGTGGAGCCGCCGAGGCCCTCGCTCTTGCGCTCGAGCCTGGCCTCCATCGAGGCGACCTCGGCAACCATTTCCTTGTTGCCGGGGCTGTCGAGCGTGCCCGGGAAGGTGTGGCGGATCGTGTTCGACCGCTTCATGAAGGACACATTGCCCAGGCTGCTGGATGCCTCAGGCTCCAGAAAAACCGTGTTGTCTGGTTTTTTGGGGGCGTTGGCCTCGGCGGCACTGGCGGCAGCCTTGCCACCGAACAGACGATCGAACAGACCCATCAGCAAGGCGCAAATGCTGGACAAACACTAGCGGCCGCAGAGGTCATGACCATGGGTATCCGTACCACAACTCTGCAAAAGGCCACGTTTGTCCAGCTCCCGGGCGATCGCGTCGCAGACCAATGGTGTCGCCCCCCAGGCCGGCGCCATCGTGTAGTCGTACCAGGCCTCGGCCCCATCAAAGCCCTGCGCCGCCGCTGCCGCGAGCAGGCGCTGATAGGGCAGCCGGTAGCGGGCTGGATGGGCCAGCAGGGCCAGGCCCCCGGCTTCATGGATCTGCTCGACCACGACGGCAGCCCGCAGGGCCTCGCCCACCTGGCTGACGCCCTGCAGATAGGGCCCAAGGCTGGGGTGATCGTCCCCATACCCCAGAGCCAGCACGTGCACCAGGCAGCCGTCCAGCAGGGCACTGATCTCCACCCCGCGCCAGAGCTGCGGCACAGCCAGGCCGGCCGCTGCCGCGTCCTGAAACACTTCGGCCACGGCAGCGTGGGCCGCGTTGCTGTGGTGGTCGGTCACCGCCAGGTGCTCAAGACCGATGGCCAAGGCCTGCTGCGCCAACTGGGGTGGCGTCAGGCTGCCATCGCTGCATTGCGTGTGGCAGTGCAGGTTGACGCGGGTGGGGCAGCAGCGCGGTGTGATCCCGCGCAAAACCGGGGTGAGGGGGTGCCGCTGCTGCCGGAGGGTGAGGGCTGGGGCCGGCATCGGCGTCAGGTGCCCCCTGTGGCGGCCTCGGCCCTCAGGCGCCGCCAGCGCGCATAGAACTGGATCGAAGCCGCCATGAACACCACCAGGGCCACGATGAACCAGGTGGCGGCACCAGTCGGGAACTGGTTCTTGAACACCACCAGCATCACCACGATCACCAGCAGCAGGGTGGGTAGTTCATTGAGGGCGCGCAGCTGACGGCCGCTCCAGGTGCACTGACCTCGCTGCAGCTGGCCCATCAGCCGGTAGCAGAACCAGTGGTAAGCCAGCAGGGCCGTCACAAAGCCAAGTTTGGCGTGCATCCATCCCTGCTGCAGCCAGCTGGGATTCACCACCAGCAACCCGACCGCGCAGGCCACGGCCACCACCATCCCCGGGGTGGTGATGATGTTCGCCAGGCGCCGTTCCATCAGGCTGTACTGCTGCTGAAACGCGTCGCACATCGCGGGCTCGAGCTCCTCGGCCTCACGGTGGTAGATGAACAGGCGAACCAGATAGAACAGCCCGGCAAACCAGACCACGACCCCGACGATGTGCAGGGTCTTGAACCAGAGGTAGGCCTCGGGGGGAAAACTGAGCGCCAGGGACATGGCACAACCGCTGTCCAGGCAGGCTAAGGCGGTGGTGGTGGCGCTGGCAGAGGGTCGGGGGCAGCGGGGCTGATTGCCGCAACCTGACGGCGTGGAGCAGGGGTGGCAAACAACGAGGCCAGCGCCGCTTTGCGGCTGTCGGCACTGATGGGATCAAAGGACCACAGGCTTTCGTAATAGAACAGTCCGATTCCCAGACCGCTGGCGCGGGCAGCCTCCACCTGCTGGCTGACCAGCTCAATCGCTGCAGGTTTGCTGCGCTGGCCGGCCATCACGGCCATGGCCACCGGCAGCTTGGCTCGGCTCTCCTGGACTTCCGCACGGGTGAGATGGGGCACGAAGCTGTCCAGATCGTCGCGATAGATCTGAATCAGCACTTCGTCAGCGATGCCGAGGCGCACCCAGCGCAGCCAATCCTGCAGTTGAAGCTTGTAGGCATGGTCGTAATAGTTCGGCGACACCGACAGCAGGCTGCCTGGCCTGGCCTGGTCCATGGCCTGCTTCAGCCGGGCCATGAAGGCCGTGATCTTGTCGGCGCGCCACTTGATCCAGGCCGGGTCAGCCTCATTCGCCGGTGGGGCCTTGCCCATTTCCTTGCGGTACAGGGCCGTGGTGTATGGGTCATAGCCGAAGGCGCGCGGCAGGCTCATGTGATCGTCGAACTGAATGCCATCGACCGGATAGGTGCGCAGCACCTCGACCACCAGATCGGTGATCAGCTGCTGCACTTCGGGTCTGAAAGGGTTCAACCAGGCCACCTCTCCGGCCGCGCTTATCGAGGTCAGGCCGCCATCGCGTTTGCGGGTGAGCCAGTCGGGATGGCGCCTGGCCAGATCCGAATCGGGCGGCACCATGAACCCGAACTCGAACCAGGGAACCACCAGCAGTCCGCGCTGCCGCGCCTCGCTGACCAGCTCAGCCAGCACGTCCTGCCCCTGCAGGCCTCGGACCTCAAAGTCCTGGATGCCGCGCTACTGCACCAGGGTGCTCGGGTAATAGGCCATGCCGTCGTTCCACACGACGATGTACAGGGTGTTGAAATTGAGCTGGGCGAGTTCTGCCACGGCTTGCTGCATGCGCGGTCGATCGCGCAGCACCGGCATGTCGTTGGCGGTCAGCCAGACCCCCCGCAGCTCAACCGTTGCCATGGCCTGGCTCTGGATCTGGCTCTGCTGGCGGCTCTGCTGCTGGGCCTGGGCGCGGTGGTTGACCTGCAGCAATGGAGCTGTGCCTAGCACCGCCAGCACAAGCATCGATCCAAGTCGAAGCGCCTTCATAACAGCGGCCCCTGGGCACGGCATTGGCCCAACCGATGCTGCTGGGCGCTGGCACGGATCTGCCCCAGCTCCCTGGACTCGATCTTCGCCAGCTGCGTCATCACCAACGCCATGCGCGGGTTGCCCTGCAGCTGCTGCTGATGGCGGGCCAGAAAATCCCAGTACAGGCTGTTGAACGGGCAGGCGTCCGGGCCGCTGCGGGCTTTGACGTTGTAGCGGCAGCCTTTGCAGTAGGTGCTCATGCGGTTGATGTAGGCGCCGCTGGCGGCATAGGGCTTGCTAGCCAGCAAGCCCCCATCGGCAAACAGGCCCATGCCCAACACGTTGGTCTGCATCACCCAGTCGTAGCCGTCGATGAACTGGCGGTGAAACCAGCTGGTGAAGGCCTGGGGATCCAGGCCCGCCAGCAGGCCGTAGTTGGCCAGCACCATCAACCGTTGGATGTGGTGGGCATAGCCATTGGCTGCGATCTCGCCCAGCACCGTGTCCATGCAGGCCATGCCGCTGCCGCCCAGCTGCTCCAGCCAGGCCGGAAGGGGGGTGTGGGCGTTGAAGTGGTTGCGCTTGGGGTACGCAGGGCCGAACCACCAGTAGAGGCCGTGGGTGTATTCGCGCCAGCCGAGGATCTGCCGAATCACCCCTTCCAGAGAAGCGAGCGGGGTGCTGCGTTCCAGGCCAGCCTGCTGCAGGCGGCGGATCACCTCGAGCGGGTGCAGCAGCCCCAGGTTCAGATAGGGCGAGAGCAGCGCATGCCAGAGGGTGCTCTGGCCGCTCACCATGGCGTCCTGGTACGGGCCAAAGCCGTCGAGCCGGGTGGCGATGAAATGCTCGAGCACGGCCAGACCCTGCTGGCGCGTCACCCCCCAGCGAAACGGCTCCAGCATTCCCGGCAGGGGCGACAGCCCGGCTTGGGCCCGCTGGGCGTCGAGGTCCCTGACCTTGGCGATCACGGCGGCCGTGATGGCGTCGGGTTCGAACCACAGCGGTTCAGGCCCCTGCAGACCCTTGGCTGGCGCTTTGCGGTTGTCGTGGTCGTAGTTCCACTGGCCGCCCAGGGGCTGGCCCTCGCCGTCCATCAGCACCCCAAAGCGCTTGCGGCCCTGGCGGTAAAACAGCTCCATGCGCAGCTGCTTGTAGGGCCTGGCCCAGGCCGCAAAGTCGTCGCGGCTCCACAGGAAGGCGTTGGAGGGGTGCCAGATCAGCGACGGCAGAGCCTGCTGCGTGAGCCCCTCGGCTCGGGGTGCTGGCTTGGCCTGGCTGGCCCAGAGCTGGTCGATCGCCTGCCGGAATGGGCGTTCGGCCGGCTCCATCACATGCAGCTCGTTGATGCCGTGCTCCTGGCTCCAGGCACGCAGGGCGCCGCTGAAGCTGCCGGCCTCGCGGTAGTCGACCGACCAGCCGCCCGCCTTGAGTTCGGCAGCAAAATGGCGCATCGCACTCCACACCAACACCAGCTTCTGGCGGTGGTAGGGACGCCACTGCAACACGGCGGTGCTCTCGATCAACAGCACACGGCAGTGCTCACGCGCCGCAGCGGGGCCTT
>Ga0194129_10007200_pt1 | contig 13348 bp, 10 predicted proteins | sample TA2KigCa35mmetaG_FD_150862 | JGI IMG/M metagenome (GOLD analysis project Ga0194129, IMG submission 150862) | Freshwater microbial communities from Lake Tanganyika, Tanzania - TA2015038 Kigoma Deep Cast 35m | ecosystem: Environmental > Aquatic > Freshwater > Lake | place: Tanzania: Lake... | reverse complement strand
GATCGATAGCGGCATTCGTGCCGGTGCAACGGTCATGAGCGCCGGCGGTTCCGGGAACCTCTACCGGACTGCGGTGGTGACTACCGATGCGCAGATCGCTTCGATGAATCAGATCCTGAGCAACCCGACAACCAATACTTGAATCTGCACACAATGGCGAACCCGGGAGGAGCAGTCAGAGCGCAACTAGCGCCGTTGAACCAAGCGCTTCCCTCGATCGAAGCGGTGTTGAGCGCGGTATCGGATCAGAATCTGCGCCGTGTCGCTCCAGGCGGATTGATGACGATCTTTGGCCAGCAGCTGGCCGAACTGGCGGGCAACCTGGATGGCTGGCAGGCGCCACGCATCCCATCTGGATTGAATGGCACCAGTGTGAATGTGGGAGGAAGACCGGCGGCAATCCTGAATGTGGATCCTTCGTTTGTGTTGGCGCAGGTGCCAGTGGATGCCACCAACGGCGAGGCTGAAGTTATTGTGCGAAACACCAACGGTGCGAGCGCGCCAGTTCGCGTGACCGTGTCCGCCGTTGCACCAGCCGTGTTCTTCGACCTCATGACCACGGCGGGCAATCGCGCGGTGGCCTACAGTGCGATGAATGGTTCGCAGGTGACGATGGACAACGCAGCTGCCGGCGGCACGATGGTGGGTGTGTTCAGCACGGGCCTTGGACTCAGCACTCCGGCGCAGCAAACGGGGGCGGTGGCCTTTGGGCCAGCGCAAGCGTTTGCAGGCGTGAGAGTGACTGTGGGCGGACGCGATGCGACGGGTGTGATGGCGACGCTGATCCCAGGTTATGTCGGGTTCAGCCAGATCGTGTTTATGGTTCCAACAGGCCTGAGTGGCGCTCAGGCGCTGGTGGTGGAATCACAGGGAGTACGGTCGAACTCAACGCTGCTGTATGTAAGGTAGTTGGTTCTCATCGATTGAACTCAAAGGCCGGGAGCGCGCTTGCTCAGGGCGATCCCGGCCTTTCGAGTTAGCGATTCCGAGCGATCCAGTACGACTGTGGGAGACTCGACTGAGGAGACTGGAATGTCCAATCGAGGGAATCGAAAGCCGCAGGTATGCGTAATTGGGAGCGAGGAACCCGGGTCGAAAGCGTATGAACTTGCCGGGGAAGCTGGAGAAACATTAGCTCGATTGGGCATGACAGTGGTGAGCGGGTGTGGCAGCCCGGCGACTCGATTTGCGGCGGAACGCGCGTTGGCGATGGGAGGTCTGGTTGTGAGCATCATCCCACCTGATGAGATGCCAGAGAGCGATTGGCCCGCGACCGTTGTGATCCCCTGTGGCGTCGGCGACGCGAGAAATCTGCTGATGGCACTGGCTGGGGACGCTTGCATCGTCATCGGAGGTAGGGCTGGAACGATTTCAGAAGTCTGCCTGGCATGGTTGCACAAGCGGCCTTTACTGCCATTGGTGGGTTGTGGAGGCTGGTCTGAAGCACTCCCGGAGCACCCGCCCGATGAGCGAAACCTATCCCGGATACTTCCCTGGGCAAGTGCAAAAGAACTGGAAGAACAACTGGCCGAATTGGGCTTGGTAGCCCCAAAAGGGTGAACCCGATTCTGATGTTGAGCCAAATGGGGTTGAGATTTCTGGGAGCTGTGCAGTTCTTGACCGTGTTTCCAATCAGCCGCTCGACGGTGCCGGTGCATGAATCCGCAGGTTTCTTTCCTTTAGTAGGGATGATGATCGGGCTGGTGTCAGCCTTGCCAATGGCTTGGTTGCGGTTGCCGCTGGGAATCGAGGCGGGTCTGGTATTGGTGGCGCAGCTTGTAGCAACGGGGATGCTCCATGAAGATGGGCTCGCGGATATTGCCGATGGCGTGCGCAAGGGGCGAACGCGGGAGAAGATGTTCGAGATCATCAAAGACAGCAGGATTGGCAGCTATGGGGCGTCGGCATTGATGATTGGACTGCTGATGCGCTGGCAGGGGCTTGTAATCGTTGGGGCGAAGGAACCGTGGGAGGTGATGAAGCTAGTAGCGGTGAGCGAGGGGTTGTCACGATGCGCGTTGATCTGGCTCGGATGGATCGCGCCAGCAGCGCGTCCTGGAATGGGAGCTTATCTGAGCGAAGGCCGGGGATGGTGGGCAATCGGGATGTCGATCGTGTGGGCAGTGGGCCTGTGCGCACTGACGGGTTGGGTGATGGGAGCGTGGATGGCGGGTGGCATGATCCTGCTCACTTGGATGGCGCGACAGTATTTTGTGACGCGGCTCGGCGGCGTGGTGGGGGATTGTTTTGGTGCATTACAGCAGGTTTGCGTCATCTATTGCCTGGTGGTGATGACGTGCTTCTAGTGCGGCACGGAGAGCCGGTGAAGCAGGGTGTGTTCTTGGGATCACTCGACTTGAAGTTGAGCAAGGCCGGGCGCGAAATGGCGGCGAGGTTGGAGGTGGGGGTGAATTGGCCGGTGTATGCAAGTCCATTGCAGAGAGCGGTTGAAACCACGGAGGCGGCGGGATTGACTTATGAGGTGATCGAGGAATTTCGCGAGATTGACTATGGGCCTTGGGAGGGGTTGACTTGGGCGGAGATCGAAGCGAAGTGGCCCGAGGAAGCTCGACTGAAGATGGAGGACTGGTTAGGTTACTGCGTGGATGGAGCTGAAAGTTGGGAAGCCTTTCGAGGGCGTGTGTCGCGGGGACTGGCGCGATGCCATCAGCCGTGTGTAATTGTGGCGCATCTCGCTGTGAACAGCGTGTTGCGAGAGTTATTAACTGGAGAGCCAGCGATAGGGTTCCGGCAGGGATACTGTGAGATCGTGAAATTGTGACGTTAATTGATCAGATTGCTGCGCGTTGGAATACGCGCACGAAGCCGCAGGGGAGCTTGGGGCGACTGGAGAACCTGGCGCAGGAGTTTTGTTTGATGCGGGGGGAAGTATTGCCACGGCTGGAGCGGCTTGGGTTGTATCTTTACGCTGCAGATCATGGGGTGACCGCGGAAGGTATCAGTTTGTATCCCAAGGAAGTAACGCGGCAAATGGTGGCAAACTTCGAAGCGGGTGGGGCGGCAGTGAATGTGTTGGCACGTGCGCACGACGTTGTAGTGAATGTGGTGGATGCGGGAGTGGGCGAGGGGACCAAGAACTTCGCACGCGAAGCCGCGATGAGCGAAGCGGAATGTGCTGCGCAAATTGAGGCAGGGCGTGAAGACGCGCGGCAGGCGATTCGCAAATTTGACATGGTGGGCGTGGGAGAGATGGGGATTGGGAATACAACGTCTGCAGCGGCATTGCTCGCGGCACTTTGTGGGCGAAGTGGTGCGGAGGTTGCAGGGCGCGGAACAGGCCTCGATGCATCCGGAGTCAAGCACAAGGCGGACGTGATCGATGCGGCACTCGAGTTGCACCAATTGCAGGGAAAGTCTGCCTTTGAAGTGTTGCGCTCAGTCGGAGGGTTCGAAATTGCGAGAATGTCGGGGATGCTGATGGAAGCGGGCAAGCTGAGGCTACCGGTGATGCTAGATGGCTTCATCACCGGGTCGGCGGCGCTAGTGGCAATGAAAATGGAACCTCAGGCGCGCGAGGTCATGTTCTTTTCTCATCGATCGGCAGAACGGGGACATGGAGCGATGCTCGAAGAGCTCGATGGAGACCCGATACTAGAACTAGGGATGCGGTTGGGCGAGGGGAGTGGCGCAGTGCTGGGGATGCACATGGTGCGCTGCGCGATGAAGATGTATAGCGAGATGGCAAGTTTTGAAGATGCCCAGGTAAGCCGGAGCGAGTAATGAAACTGATCTTCTTTTTTTTGATGTGTGGATTTGCGTTTGCACAGGAGGCACGGCTTGAGGCGCTACGCAATCTGGGCAAGGCGTTCTATGAAAATCCAACGACGCAAAAAGAAGCGGTGGTGACGCTGAAGCAGGCGCTGGATCTCGCACCAAAGTCGGCGCGGGAGCGCCTGAATTATGGCCTCGCCCTACTGCGGGCTGGGCAGGCACAAGAAGGGATCGCGCAACTGCTAACGGTGCAGAAAGAGAAGCCGGAGCTGCCACATACGTGGTTCACGGTAGGCATTGAGCTGAAGAAGCAGGGCGAGACGCAGAAGGCACTGGAGCAGATGCAGGGGGCGGTGAAGCTCGATGCGAAAGAGCCGATTCTGCATTACAACGTTGGGGTATTGCTGAAGCAGTTGGGCGATGCAGCGGGAGCAACGGCCGCGTTTGAGCGGGCGATGAAGCTAGACGTGAATCTGGCGGCGGCGCGGTTTCAATTGTTCAACATGTACCGGCAGGCTGGGCGGGCAAACGATGCGAAGGTGCAACTTGAGGTTTTTCAAGGGCTAAAGAAACTAACCGAGGGAGCTGCAGTACCCGAGGATGTAGATTGGTGCCAGTATTCAGAAATTTATGATCCAAAGCCAGCAGCACCGCTTCGCGACAAGACGATATTGCGGTGGCAGGAGCGTAAGCTGGCCGATGCGTGGAAGGGTGCAATTGCGCTAGGCAATCAGGCGCTGTATTGGGATGCGCAGGGCTTGAGTATCGGAGGCAAACGGATCGCAAGCGTGAGCGGCGCGAGGAATGTGTCGGCGGGAGATTTCAACAACGACGGACTGGTGGATTTGTGTGTTGTGGGTGAAGAAATGCCAGTGCTCGTGCAGAATACGGGCACGGGATGGAGGCAGTTGCCACTGCCGGCACGCGGCAAATTCAACAAGTGTGTGTTTATAGATTTTGATCACGACTATGATCTTGACTTGCTGGTGTTCGGCGAGAAGAGTCTGCTGTTGCGCAATCAGGGCGAAGCGGGTTTTGCCGACAAGAGCGAGCTGTTCCCGTTTGGAACTGGTGAGATAGTCGATGCCGTGGTGACTCGGGTGGTGCCGGATACACGCGGGTTCGATGTAATTGTGAGCTTTGCTGCGGGCACTGGTGCCTTGTACCGGGATTTATTGCTAGGCAAATATGCACGGGAAGACCTGGCCGTGATTCCGGCTGGCGCGAAGAATCTGGTGGTTGGGGATGTGGATCAGGATAGCGTGCTCGATGTCGTGTTCAGCGATGGCGATCGCGTGATGGTGACGGCTGGATTGGCAAAAGCTACAAGAGTGGCGGGTCTGATGGGGCAAGCCGTGATTGCAGACCTTCGCAATGATGGGCGTTATGAGCTGGTAGCTGGAGCTGCGGCGCTCGACCTGAACAACGATGGCAAGACAGATCTGGTGCAGTTGCGGCCTTCGGGTTGGATCGAGAACTTAAACGTGACGCCCTTGCTGAACAAGGTGTTGAAGGTGACGCTCGAAGGGGTGAAGAACATCAAGTCGGCACCCGGAGCAGAGATTGAAGTACGGGCGGGCGGCTTGTATCAAAAGAAGCTCTACGAGGGCTTTGCGTTGAACTTTGGAGTGGGCAAAGCGACGCAGGTGGAGGTGGTGCGGATCACCTGGCCGAACGGGTTGATTCAAAACGAGATGAAGCAGGCAGTCGCGACGCCGGGGCGCTATAAAGAGGCGCAGCGATTGTCGGGGTCGTGCCCAATTGTGTGGACGTTTAACGGCGAAGGCTTCGAGTACATCACAGATGTCCTGGGCGTAGCGCCGCTGGGTGCGAGCGCAGGTGATGGGACGTTCTTTGCGACCGATCATGATGAGTACATCTCGATTGCGGGCGAACAACTCAAGCCAAATGCCGCAGGGCGACTGGAGGTGAGGCTGACTGAAGAATTGAGCGAAGCGGCTTATTTCGATCAGGTGCGGCTGCTCGCGGTGGATCATCCTGCCGACACGCGAGTGTACTCAAATGAGAAGTGGAAGGCGCCGCCGTTTCCTGAGTTTCAGCTGTATGGGGTGAAGAATGCGGTCCACGCACGAAAGGCCGTCGATCATCTGGGCAATGATGTGACAGCACTGCTGGCTGCAAAGGACCGAACCTATCCGAACTTCTATAAGAGGTCGACGGCGGGTGTGGCAGAGCGCCATACGCTGACATTGGACTTCGGAAATGTAGCGGCGAAGAACAACGCGATCCTGGTGTTGTCAGGATGGGTGGATTGGGCGGATGGCTCAACGTTTCTCGCCGCAGCGCAAGAAGGCAAGCCGCTCTCGCCACCCTCATTGCAGGTGAAAAACAAGCGCGGGGAATGGGTGACGGTGATCGAGGACATGGGCATGCCGTCGGGAAAGCCGAAGGCGATGGTTGTCGATTTGACGAACACGTTCTTGAGCACCAGCCGCGAGGTGCGGATCGTGACGAACCTTTGTGTGTATTGGGATGAGATCTTCTTGAGCGAAGGAAGTGCGCGACCTGAGCACGTGTTGACGGCGCTCAATGCCAGCGCGGCCAGCTTGCAGTTCCGCGGATTTTCACCCTCAGTGATTCACCCAGAGCGAAAGCAGCCGGAAGAATTTTCGTATCCGAATCCAGAACCCACTTCTCTGTGGAACCCGACACCAGGAAACTACACACGGTACGGCGATGTGAAGGAATTGACGCTTGCGATCGATGACAAATTGGCCGTGATGGGCTCCGGAGACGAGTTGCGGCTTGAGTTCGATACCGCAGGTTTGCCTGCATTGCCTTCTGGCTGGCGAAGAGATTATCTGCTGCATGTGGATGGCTGGGCCAAAGACCGCGATGCAAACACTGCGTACTCGCAGAGTGTAGGTCCGTTGCCGTTTCACCGGATGAGTGGATATTCATATAAGCTGGAGTCAGAAAGCTCTCCAGCGGGGGATGCAGAAAAGCGATTCAATACGCGGCCCGCGCTGAGACTATTGAGGCCTTTGTCGATCTTGAGGTAGTATGATTCAACGTTTGGTGTGGGGCGCTTTTGCCCTGCTACTGCTGAATAGCGCTTATTTGGCCGCTTTCGCGCAGGCAAATCTGTTTTACATGGCGAATGTGCTTTTGCACATTGTCGGTGGGGCGATCGTAGTAGGAACACTCGTGTGGATGCTGCGGCGCGAGAAACCCATAGCGGCAGGGTTGTTGGCAGTAGCCCTGATGGTTGGGATGTATCTGGCGATTGTTGGAAATACGTCAGATCAAGCATGGGTGTTGGCGGGCCATATCGCAGTAGGAGTGGTTGGCGCTGCCTGGGTGAGCAAACAGCATCGCGTAGCCGTTGCCGGCTTGTCGATGTTGCCGCTGGCGACTTATTTCTACGATCGGGCGTATTACGCGCCGAGCCAAAAGCTGACGAACCGGCAACTGGTGATCCCGGCATCGATGCACGAAGAGGGCCGAGAGAAAGGGCCGTTCTGGCCATCGCCCGCCGATACCGATGTGAAGAAGACCATCCCTTCGAACTTCTTCATGGATTCGAAACTCTGCGGGGAGTGCCATAAGGACATCTACGAGCAGTGGAACAGCTCGATGCACCACTTCTCGAGCTTCAATAATCAGTACTACCGGCGCTCGATTGAGTACATGCAGGATGTGCAGAAATCCACGCAGCCTTCCAAGTGGTGCGCGGGATGCCACGATCATGCGGTGTTCTTCAACGGCAAGTGGGAGCAACCGATCAAGGATCAGGTCTACACACCTGAAGCACAGAATGGGCTGGGCTGCTTGTCGTGCCATTCAATTGTTCACGTGAAGGGAAGCGTCGGCAATGGGAACTTCGTCATTGAGTACCCGCCAATGCATGAGCTGGCATCGAGCCGGAACCGCTACGTGAGAATGCTCGATAACTTCTTGACCTACGCAGACCCAGAACCGCACCGAAAGACCTTCATCAAGCCGTTCATGAGGGAACAATCGGCCGAGTATTGCTCGACCTGCCACAAGGTGCATCTGGATCAGCCGGTGAACGATTACCGCTGGTTGCGGGGATTCAACGACTACGACAACTGGCAGGCATCGGCGGTATCGGGACAAGGAGCGCGGAGCTTCTACTATCCGGCCAAGCCAAGCACCTGCAATGACTGTCACATGCCGATGGTTGCCTCCAACGACCCCGGCAACCGGAATGGTCGCGTGCATTCGCATCGATTCGCAACGGCCAATACAGCCGTCCCCAGCGTGAATGGGGACAAGAAACAACTTGAGGAAACCGTGAACTTCTTGAAGAGCGGCTTTGTGACCGTCGATCTGTTCGCGATTACTCCCGTCGAAGAGATGAAAGGGCAAGCGCCCATGTTGCGGCGGGCTGGAGATACGCAAAGCCTGAACTCAACCATGGCGGTGGGTGAAGAGGCCGAAACGGCCGGGCAGTTCTTCATCCGTGAAGTATCGAAAGTGGCAGCGCCAATCGATACGGCCAAGGTAACAGTGGAGCCAGGATCGACTGTGCGAGTGGATGCTGTCGTAAGGACGCGTCGCGTTGGGCACTTTTTCCCTGGTGGCACGGTGGATGCGTACGATCTCTGGCTCGAATTGCAGGGCAAGGATGCCGATGGCAAGGTGTTCTTCTGGTCTGGCAAAGCCGAGGATGACGGCAAGGGCCCGGTGGACAAAGGAGCGCATTTTTATCGCAGCTACATGGTCGATGCCGAAGGCAATCACATCAACAAGCGGAACGCGTGGCAGGCACGAAGCGCCCTGTATGTGCGATTGATTCCGCCAGGTGCGGCTGACACGGTACATTACCGAGTTCAGATTCCGAAGACTGCGAAGGCTCCGTTCCGTTTCGAGGCGAAGCTGAATTACCGAAAGTTCGCGCACAGCTACAACGAGTTCTCTTATGAGAAGCGGCCCGATGTTTCGGGGCCGGTGAAGGATCGGGTGCCGGTGATTCCGATTGTAACGATGGCGACGGCAAAAGCCGAAGTGGGGGCTGGCGCAACCAATTGGAAGCCCGCAGTTACAAAGAAGGATCGGGAACGCTGGAACGACTGGGGCATCGGGTTGCTGCTACAAGGCGACCTGAAAGGTGCCGAGTATGCCTTTCAGCGAGTGACGGAGGCCGAGCCCGAGTATGCTGACGGCTGGCTGAATGTGGCGAGGGCGCTGATTCAGGAAGGCGAGACGGAGAAGGCCAAAGGGTATTTGGCAAAGGCCATGGAAAGGAATCCGAAACTCGCGAGAGTTCACTTCTTCAAGGCGATGACGGAGAAATCGGATGGCGATTACGATGCGGCGATCGCTTCGTTGCACAAGGTGGAAGAACAGTATCCGCGAGACCGCGTGATGTTGAACCAGATGGGGCGCATCCTGTTTTTGAAGCGGGATTACGCGACGGCGGTGAAGTATCTCGAGCGCGTGCTCGAAGTGGATAGCGAGGACGTGCAGGCGCATTACAACCTGATGCTGTCGTATCGCGGACTCGGAGCGACAGACAAAGCTGCCTATTCTGAGAAGTTGTTCCGGCGATTTAAGGTGGATGAGTCAGCGCAGGCGGTAACGGCCAAGCCGCGCATGTTGAGCCCTGAGGACAACAACGAGCGGCAGCCGATTCACGATCATGAAAGTGGCAAGATTCGATGAAGAGTTTGGTGGTGTTGTGTTTGGCGTTGCCGCTGGCGGCGGAGTCGTTTCGCGAGGCAAGTGTTGAGGCGGGAGTGAAATTTACCCACAACTCCGGACGGGCTGGGAAGAAGTGGCTGCCTGAGACGATGGGCAGCGGCGTGGTCTGGTTCGACGCCGATGGGGATGGTTGGACAGACCTGCTTTTATTGAACTCGCGGGACTGGTCTCCTCGGGGACGCAAGCCGCTGAGCGCGCTCTACAAGAACAACCGCAATGGCACGTTCACGAACGTGACCCTCGGCAGCGGTCTCGATGTCGAGAAGTACGCAATGGGCGGAGCCGCCGCAGATTATGACAACGACGGGCGAGAAGATTTGTACATCAGTTCGCTCGACGGCGACAAGTTGCTGCACAACGAGGGGAACTTCAAGTTCAAGGATGTGACAGCGACAGCGGGGATCAACAACAAGGCCTTCGGCACGAGCGCGGCATGGCTCGACTACGACAAAGATGGCAAGGCCGACGTGTTTGTAGGGAACTATGTGAGATGGGAGGCCAAGAGGGATTTGTTCTGCTCTCTCGATGGATCAACCAAGAGCTATTGCACACCGGAATCGTACAAGGGGCAGAGCGTGAAGCTGTACCGGAATCTCGGCAGCGGCAAGTTTGAAGACGCAACGCAGAAGGCAGGCCTCGGAGATCCAACGTCAAAAACGCTGGGAGTGGCCGTGTTCGACTACAACGGCGACGGATGGCCGGACATCTTCAGCGCCAACGACACACAGCCGAACAAGCTGTACCGCAACAACAAGAACGGAACCTTTAGCGAGGAAGCCGTGGCGGCAGGAATTGCATTTGGTGAGGATGGCGTCGCGCGCGGCGCAATGGGCGTCGATGCGGCAGATTATGACCGCTCAGGCCGGCCGCATTTGTTGGTGGGAAATTTCTCGAATCAGATGCTGGGGCTTTATCACAACGAGGGGCGAGGATTGTTTGTCGATGAAGCACCCCGCAGAACCATCGGCAAGGCCAGCTTGTTGAGCCTGGCCTTTGGCGTGTTCTTTTTCGATTTCGATAACGACGGGTGGCTCGATATCTTCGCGGCGAACGGACACATCGACGAAGAGATCAACCGGGTGCAACCCAAGGTATCGTTCCGGCAGGCACCGCTGTTGTTTCGCAACACGGGCAAGGGCGGATTTGAAGATGTATCGCGCAGCCGCGGGGCAGATCTGATGAAGCGGATAGTGGCGCGCGGGGCGGCTTATGCGGATTACGATCGTGACGGCGATCTCGACATCGTGATCAACAACAATCACGGGCCGGTGTCGTTCTTCAAGAATGAAGGCGGCAACAGGCTCAGCTGGCTTGAGCTGAAGCTGGAAGGTGTAACGTCGAATCGGTCTGCGCTGGGCGCTGTGGTGCGCGTGGATACTGGCGCGGCAAAGCAATGGCAGATGGTCCGATCCGGCTCGAGTTATCTGAGTCAGTCCGATTTGGCTCTGCACTTTGGATTGAACCAGGAAGCGGCGGCGAAATTGATCGAAGTCGAATGGCCAAACGGCAAGAAGCAACGGTTTCAGAATGTCGCTGGGCGGAAGCGCTATGTGATTCGAGAAGACTCTGAGAAACTGATAGAGAAATGAACGAACTGAAGCTGCCCATTGCGGCAATCACCGATGAATTTTCGCCCACCGATCTGGAGGCGGCTCTGGAGCCGATGGCTTCGATTGGAATGACCGGCGCGGAATTGCGCGTCGTGTTCGGCAAGAACATCATGGACTTGAGCGACGAGGAAGTGCTGCGGGCGCGGGATCTTTGCGCGGCCAAGGGAGTTTCGATTCTCGGAATTGCTTCGCCGATCTTGAAGTGCGTGCTGCCCAATGGCCCGGCTGTGGATACGCGTTTCCAACAGGACATTTTTAATTCGAAGCACACCTTTGACGATCAGCCGAGATTGCTCGACCGGGCGTTCCGGCTTTGTGAATTGACGGGTGCCAAGATCATCCGCGTGTTCAGCTACTGGCGCACCGTGGAGCCAGAGGCCTGCTTTGAAGCAGTCGTCAGTGCGTTGACGGACCTGGCCGACAAGGCCGCCAAGCAAAACGTGATTATCGGCATTGAAAACGAACATGCCTGCCATATCGGGACTGCGGAAGAATCGAAGGCAATTCTGGAGCGCGTGGTGCATCCGAATCTCAAGCTGGTATGGGATCCGGCAAATGCACTGGTAGCTGGCGAAGAGCCGTTTCCTCATGGCTACGGGCTGCTGCCGAAAGACCGCATCGCGCATGTACACGTGAAGGATTGCCACATGGAAGGTCACAAGCCGGTGTGGGGCCCGGTCGGCTCGCGACACGTGGATTGGAAGGGGCAAGTTGCAGCGCTGGTGGCAGATGGGTATCGGGGTTCCCTGAGCCTTGAGACGCATTGGCCGGGGCCGGATGGCAACAAAATGCTTGGTTCTACGATCTGCGGCTGGAACCTGCGCGGGCTGTCGGCTATATAAGCACCACTGCAAGGTGGTGTTTTTTGGTACACAGGAGGCAGGAGACATCTTGCCTCATGAATTACACGAAGGCGGAACATGCGATCTGGCAGCGGCTCTACGAGCGGATGCTGCCGCGATGGAAGTCTGGGGCGACGCCCGTTTTTCTGGATGGGCTTGCGGCGCTGAATCTGGAGCCAGGCAGGGCGCCGTCGCTCTCTGACATCAATCAGCGGTTGGCACCACTCACGGGATTTCAAGCGATTGCGGTCGATGGATACATGCCGGCGGTGGACTTCTTTGCACATTTACGCCGGCGGCAGTTCCCAACGGTAACGAAGGTGCGGCGAGAAGATCAGATGGATTATCTGCCCGAGCCGGACCTGTTTCACGATGTGGCTGGCCACGTGCCAATGCATACCAATCGCGTGTTGGCGAGCTTCGGTGCCCTCGCCGAACAGATGCATGACGACGAGCGTGTGTCTGGCGCTTTGGCCCGGTTCTTCTGGTACACAATCGAATTCGGATTGATGGATTGCGGCGGTACGCTGAAGGCCTATGGCAGCGGCGTGATGTCGAGCCTGGGCGAACTGGATCACGCATTGCATTCGAGCGCGGTGGAGCGGAGACCGTTCGACTTGAAGGAAGTCATTGCGACGCCGTTTGAGATCGACCGCTATCAGAACCGTCTGTACGTAGTAGACAGCTTCGAGCAGTTGTATGACGCTGTGAAGCAGTTGCGTTCGTCGGTGATGGCTCAGTTGCCAGAGTTCACAGGAAGCTGAGATGTCAGTTCTCTGCCCTTGGTTTCTGGCAGGAAGAACACCAGGGCGGCGCCAGCGAGGAAGTAGCAGGCATTGAGTACCAGTGCGAGATCGAGGCCGCTCTTATCAGCGACAGCACCAACCGTCAGCGGAGCAAGAGCGCTTAATCCGCGACCGAAATTGTAAACAAAGCCCTGACCTGCTCCGCGAACCGCAGTCGGATAAAGCTCGGCGAGCATCGTGCCGAACAAAGCGAAGAAGCCGGTGCCAAAGAAGCCAAGCAGGGGACCGGCGATCAGCAAAACCGTCGGGGCATTATCGCCCGCCCAGCGTGGGGCACTGCCGTAGGCAAAAGTCATGATTGCGGCGGCAACGACGTATATGGCGAATGCAGTCCGGCGGCCGAGACGATCGGCCAGCAGGCCGAAGCAGTTGTAACCGGCGAAGGCACCCACCTGCATCGCAATGATCCAGCCGCTGGTCTTCACGATGCCAAAACCCGCACCACCAGCAGATTTGGGGGCGGCTAGGAACCCGGGCAGCCAGGTGAACACGCCCCAATAGGCGAACAGCACCGTGGTGGCGAGGGCCGTGGCGACAAGCGTGATGCGCAGCCGGGGGCCGCGGAAGATCTCAAAGAAGCTACCAGCGGGCTCGGTGCGGTTCACCCAAACCGGAGGCTCGGGTACGTTGCGACGGATCCAGACGGTAAGCAGAGCAGGCAGCACACCAA
>Ga0194129_10007196_pt1 | contig 13352 bp, 7 predicted proteins | sample TA2KigCa35mmetaG_FD_150862 | JGI IMG/M metagenome (GOLD analysis project Ga0194129, IMG submission 150862) | Freshwater microbial communities from Lake Tanganyika, Tanzania - TA2015038 Kigoma Deep Cast 35m | ecosystem: Environmental > Aquatic > Freshwater > Lake | place: Tanzania: Lake... | reverse complement strand
ATCCGTGGGCGGCGCTGGCGCAGGGTGGCGGTGGGCAGGGCCGGATCTCTCGGCGGGAGCCGCCAGAGGGCTCGATCCAAAGGCAATTCCTCCCAGGGCCACTGTTCCATGGGCCGCAGGGCGTCGGCGATGCGCAAGCGCAGGGGTGCGCCGGGATGGCGTCTCAGGGCCCGATGGAGCGGCGCCCATTCCTGGCCGTTGAACCACTGCCGCAAGGCGGTGCCCAGCCTCTGGCCCCAGTCGTCCACCACAGAATCGGGCACAACGGCTTCGGCGCCGCGGCCCAGCAGGTGGTGGTGTTGCAGAAAGCGGGCCAGCCAGGCCTGGTAGAGCCGTTGCAGATCCGGGGGGGGATGGAGGGAGAAGCTGGCCTGCAGGCTCGGGCTCACCAGCAGCGCCGCGAGTTCCGCGGGTGTTTCCGTCGTTGACCCCAGGGGCTGCAGGTTCAGATCAACGGTCTGCATGGCCATCCGTGGGGGCTCAGGGGGGAGTGTGGTCGCAGGAGGGGAATGGGGCGGAAGGAGGATCGCAAGGCCCGAGAAGCAGGGGGGGGAGACGCAGCCGCGTGCCCCCCCATTCCACCGCGATCTCGATCGGCGTGTCGCTTCCGCTCACGTCCAGCTCCAGACCCTGGCTGATGGCGGACACCGCCGCTCGGGGTCCGGCCACCAGCCGCAGGCCATCGGGAAGCACATCCCCCGCCAGCCGGGGCACCAGGCGCACGCGCAGCGTGCTGGCCGCCACAGGGCTGTCGCCGCAGGCGATCAACTGAAGTTGAAAGTGTTCAATCGTCCCGGCGCGGGCTTCGCCCCAGCAGAGGACATCGTTCACGATGCCGAGGGGAACGGCCAGTATGGCCAGCGCGGAGTGGTCAACCTCCATGGTGGCGGATCGAAAGCTCCCACCCCCCAGAGGCGCCAGTTGGGCGCCGAGCGCCAGCAGGCTGTCGTCGATCCAGCCCCGCAGCCAGCGGGCGACGGGGAGGGCATCCGCTCCGCTGGCCATCCCCGCTCCAGCCCGCGACACCTGCGGAGAAAGGCTTTGCGGGTCGAGGAGGCACGCCAGGGTGAGCAGGCGATCCACCCCGCCCTGGAAGCGCTCCACCCCCAGCGTGATCACCCCTGCGCGGTCCCTGGCCGCAGCCTGCGCGATCACCTCGTCGTGGGTGAGCACCCCGGGCATCCACACCACGCCGAGCTCCTCCTCGACCCAGGCGGCCAGCAGGAAATGGGGGGCGTGCTCAGCGATTCGCCAGGGTGCGCTGTCGGCATGGAGCGTGTCCGCGCCATAGGGAAGACAAACCAATTGCACCCGGAACCCGTTGAGAAGCAACAACCGCTCCGGATCCTCCAGGGCGAGGGTCGGTCCCAGGGGGAGGGAGAATCCAAGGGTGGCCATGTGCTCCCGCAGGGCATGCACCGCGAGGGCGCGGGGCGTGGCGCCCGCGCGGGCCTGATCCGTCAGGGCCAGGGCATCGTCAGGCAGGGGCAGCACGCAGGGGTCGTCGTCGGTGGAGAGGGGGGGGTGCATGGGTGGGGGATCGTGGGAGCGGGGCAACCAGGGGGCGCAGGGGTCGGGAGAGGTTCAGGCCTCCGCGGGGGCGGCCGGATCGCCGCTTGGATCGGACAGCAGCCACACCGCCAGCCGTGGGCGCGGGTCGTCGGGAGGGGGTGCCAGCAGGTGGTCGGCCAAGGCCTCCACGAATCGCTCGCTTGTGGCGATGGAGGTGAGCCGACGGGCGAGGACCGGATGGCGTCCCAGGTCCAGGGCGGCGGTGGTGGCGAGGGCCTTGGCCTGGCGTCGCAGTTGCAGCCGCCGCGACACCATCGCCTGGCTGCAGCCACAGCGCTCCGCGCTGGCCCGTTGACTGAGCCCTTGGCCATAGGCCTCCCAGAGGCAGCGCAACAAGCGGGCGTCCCCGGGGGCTGCGGCGAGGAGGGCGCCGCGCCGCCGCGCGCAGGCGCGACGCAGGGCGGGATCGATCAGGGCCGCCAATTCCGAGAGCTCGTCCCCCTCCTCCGCCTCGTCCGGGCCGGTGGTGGCGATGGTGCGGTGGCAGGGGCTGTCCTCGGGCGCCGGGCCAGCCAGCCGCCAGCGCCGCAGGGCCGCGGCGATCGCCAGCAGCTGTTCCAAGGTCGCGAACGCGGGGGCGTCGGGGCGCAGGCGCACGAGAAAGGCCTGGTCGGGCAACCAGCCCCGGCTGCGGCCCCTCTCGCGCTGATGGCGCGCCTTGGCCTCGCCATAGAGCTCCCGGTAGGCGCTGTGCAGCGCCACGGCGCCCGCGCTGGTGAGCGGACCCTGCCCATGGGACCGCCAGGCATCCTCCACGCGGGAGCGGCTCGCGCTGGCCAGCAACGCCCAGGGCCCGATCAGCAGCAGCCCGTGATGAAGCAGGAGTTGACGGAGATGCGGATCACTCTGCACGCGCACCCGGCACCAGCGGTCGAGGCTGGCCAGCTCCGGGCGCCACTGGCGCAGCACCGGCAGGCTGAAGGGTTCATGGCCCCCGGGGCCGTCGACCGCCCCTTGCCAGCCCAGGGGGCGTCCGTCATCGTCCAGCACCCGGCTGGCCATCTCCAGCAGGTCGAGGTGGTGGCTGGCGCCCCAGCGGCCATGGAGGAGACGCACCTGCTGCTCGATCGGCTCGCTGGCGCGGCAACGCAGGTTGAGCAGGGCCTCGACGTCAGCGTTGTCCTGGCAGGCTCGCAGCAGCAGGCGGTCGCAGGCGGCATCCGCCCCCGTTTGCGGCGTCAGGCCAAGGCGCCGGAGACCGTCCAGAGCTCGGGCGGGCTGGAGGCTGCCGATGCTGAAGCCCCGGGGGGCTGGCACCAGGGTCCGGAGCGTGACGTAGGGACCAACCATGGAGATGAGGCCGACACGGCGAAGGGCGGATGGCGGCTCGCGGTGGCTGGAGGGGGTCATGGTCAGCCGGTTGCTGCGACGCCATGGTGTTGATCCTGGCCGCTGATTCAGGGAGCCGGGATCCTTGGGGGCGTCACGCCGTGGAACGGTCCCTGACAGCGGCGGTCAAAGGGAATCCAAACCGGCGTGAAGTCCTTCGCACACGGCTGTCAGGAAGGGCAGATTCAAGGTGTGGAGCCCATCGCTGGGGCGGTGGTAGTGGGGATTGCGAAGAAAGGACGTGTCTGTGACCATCAAGGCATTGAAGCCCTGATCCCAGAACGGACTGTGATCGCTGCGGCGGGTATCGGGCAAGGCGCGGCCCCGCAGGGGGACAGGCAGCACTTTGGTCTTGACGTGGCGGCCAACCGTTCTGGCCAGCGCGGGCAGGTGGGGAATCGCCCGGAGGTTGGACACCAAGGCGATGAAATCGCCGCGAGATCCATAGATCCAGCTCATGGCCGGGTGGGGATAGCGCTGCGTCGCGCTCGTGAAGGCCAGCATCTCCAGGCTCACCATGAGGTGGAGGCGCTGCCTGTCGGCGCGCAAACGCTGGGCCAGGGCGCGGCTGCCGAGCAGACCCTCCTCCTCCTGATCGAAGGCCACCAACCACACGGGCCGACGCGGGGGGTGATCTCGCCAGCGGCGCGCCAACTCCAACAGGGCCGCTACGCCGCTGGCGTTGTCATCCGCCCCTGGCGTCTGCGGAGCTCCGTCATAGTGAGCGCCCACCAGCAGAGGTGGCCAGTCGGGGTTCCGGCCGGGCAGCTTGAGCAGGAGGTTGATGCCTCGGGCGGCACCGTTTTGGAAGGCGTGTTCCTCCAGCTCACCGAGGGCGCCCAGCCGCTCCCGCAACAGAGTGCGCACCGACAGCAGGCCCATCGGGTCCCATTGGGCGTGGCGTGGTCGCGCCAGCAGGTTCAGGTCATCCCTCAGACGTTGTTGCAGGGTGGCCGGCCCAGCCGCGGAGGCATTGGACTCCGCAAGAGAGTTGGTGGGCTCAAGCGTGATGAATGTTCCAGGCGGCATCAGGGGCGCGGCGCACAGTTTTCGTGTTGGCTCTCCAGAATCTTGTGGCGGAGCCATTGGCCATGGACAAGAACATCGTGGAGATCCCTTGAATGTGAGGACAACAACTGACCTCTGGGAGAAAGGAGGTGCCTTCCAGATCCGGGCAGCGGCCTGAGGAGATCCGGGCGAATCCAATTCCCCAGATCATGGGCCTGATGGCAGAGCGCATTGCGTGAATATCCGGTTCAAAGGTGTTCGGTCAAGCGTCTGTGCGCCAGGTTGCTCACCCTGGATACCTGAAGGTGTCTGCACCACATCAATTGGCCTTGAGCCAGCAACCCTCATCCCCAAAATTCCGCAATCAACACACGGATCCATCGTAATGGCAAAAATCCTCAATTATGCCAGAAATTCACAATTTATGCGGAAATCCTTCGGCTCTCTGGTGATCCTGCGTGGCATGGCAATCTGCTGAACTGACCGGGAGGATTCCAGAAATGTTTCGTGTGAATGATTGCCTTGAAGGGCGAAGACAAGGGCTTGATCTGAAAGTGTCCCGTCAGTCATCTTGTTAATGTTTAAGGTATTGTAAATGTTCTAAGTATTGTCAACGCTCAATCTGGGTGGCAGCAGCTCAAAAAAGTCAATGCTCAAAAAGCCAACGCAACATAAAATTCTGCTCCCGCACAATACACGCAAAATTCACGATAGGAGGGAACAAAACCTAGTCCATGCAGTTGGTTGTAGAGGTGCTTGAAACCATACGGTGTGAATTGCCAGCAATGAACATCCACATAGTCATGACTTGCAAACTCTTGAAACGCACTATCGAAACAAAGGCGGAGTTCAGGTGAGAATGACTGGTAGGGATCTGAAGACGATTGATAGTCATGACGTGTGAAACATCGATGTTCTATTACTGATTTTAGCGCTGGCTTGACGCGTTGGTTGTAGAATGCTTCAACCACATCAACGATTGTCGATTCGGGTATAAAGTGGTCGAAGCATCTGCGTTTATCAGGCACGCTAAATAAGTACCAACCGCCTGGATTTAATATGGAATGAATATCGTTCAAGTGCTGAATCAGATTGGGCTGATGTTCAATGCAGTGGTGGGAGACGATCGCGTCGTATCGTTCTGTGATTTGGGCGTAGCCTTGGGAGAGAAGATAATGGATGTCTGGAACGTTTTCAGGATTTCTGCCCGGTATAAGAGCTGCTCTTGTCTTGAGAGATTCTTTGTCCAGCCAATCCGCGTAGTGAATCTTTTTTTTTTCGTCTCGCAGAAACTCCACCGAAGGGCAATCAAAGACACCGATTTCAAGAATGGAAGAACAAGACTTGAGCAGGCTCATTAGGCCAAAACGGTCATTGATCTGAGATGCCGTACGTCCTTCCGCGAGGCCAAAGGCTTCCCAATGGTCTATAAGCCTTGCATCTTCAATGCCTGCCAGATCAGGATGGAGGCTTCGATATACTGTGGGATCAAACTCTGGCGGGAATGTCATAGAAGCTGGGGCGTAGTCTTAACTATAGCAGGGCAAATCTTGCTTGCCCTGCTTTTGTCACCGTAGGTGATCTCGTCTCGCCCTCGCTATCGTCCCGGCGTTGTTAGGATGGGGTCTCGATTGCGGCGACCTGCGTTGCAATTGGATAAACCATAGCTGAGTTGACCAGTTCGTGTGATTGGCAAACCTCATCCATCAGACGAGCCGTGCCGAAGATCAACATGTTAATGGCACTGTCTTCCCGCCAAGAGTCTGTTGTGCTCGAAGCTCAGCAGGAAACGAGTCACGTGGGGGCTTGTTGACGACCACCTTGGCTCGCTTCAGCGTTTTGAGCGGGGAACTCTTCGTTTTTTTGGGCTCTGCCGTATCTTTCCTTGAATGCTGGGAGAGGTACGGTCTGGTCTGAGCCCCATCTGGCCTTGCGCGGCTCAGCCCACTGGTCAATCGGCTCCGTGTGCGCCGTCCCTCATTCCATGAGGCCTGGCAACTCTGCAAGGGGTTTGGATCTCCTCCTGCCAGGCCAGTTCGCATATCGCAGGGGGGCCCTGATCGATAAGTCCGCATGGCGATCACAGGTCAAGCCCTGGTTGAGCAAATCAATGATCTTGACTTGAGCAGGATTTGATTCTCGGAAGTTAAGGACAATAGGCTTGATGCCAAGTGTCCTCAAAATTAGTATAATTGCTAATCAGCATGAATTCAATCCTCTGGAGCAGGTTCTCTCCGCTGTTGATGCCATGCTCGTCGATGAGAGGCCACTGGGAACAAAGTCAACGTAGACTCACGGCAAGATTGGCTTGGGCTATGGTTCATGAAAGGCTCAAAATCACCCAGGGCTCAGCGATGGCGTTGTTGGTACTGCTATTGAACCCCTTGAAACGACTCCTGCTTTGTGTTATCTAATAGACAGATCTTTTTGGATATAGATGAGGCTGACTTTTTCAGAAGACCCCAAGTGGTCGAGAACGACAGTTGCTTATGGCAACTCCAAGCTCGTCCGACTTAGATTCAGTCAAGATCAATCATAGGCTGACGGATCAAGGGGTTTTACCCTCGCAGCGTTGGGAGTTGGGACAGCTCAAGAACCTATCGATGGAATGCTTCTCTTGTTGATTTGTAGGATTTGCGCCAAGGTCTTGGCTGAATCTGATGCTGGTTTCGAGTCCTGGTAGCCAAAAGCAGGGGCTAAATCGGGGTTGCCTGGAACCTCTTCAAGAGCGAAGTTTTGATGTTGTATAAATACGCTTAGAAACCTTTCCATGGCGTGAGCAAGAGTGGCATCAACTTGTCCCAGCTCAGATTCATAGCAATTCAAGCTCGGAGCTTTCCTTGTCAGTGAACTGAGTAAATGTACTCTTCCGGCAAACATGCTGCCAGCGATAAAGTCTTTTTTAATTGCCCATTTGGTGGAGATGTCGTAGGCCGCGAGGAGCTCAGCTAACCAGAGTGCGTTCATACTCAAGCAAGCTGTAATCGGGATGATTGACCCAGGCGGCGAGAGAAGCCCAGTCTGATTGTCTTCTCCAAACGTGTGACGGACGTATCTGATTGACTCTGGAGTAATCAGGCTTGAAATCAGGTGGGTCCCCCAATCCGCTCCATCATCAAGGTGCGGAGATTTCTTTGTGTGGATCTTGATGAAATGATCATATTTGTAGTGTACCAGTGCTGGCAATAAAACATTGACGAACGGAACCACATCTCTACCATGATTCTTGGTGATGAAGAGCTTATAACTGTTTATATTATGATCTTCAAGACACGAAAGAACAGCACCTGCCTTCTCTTCGGTTGTGCTGATTAGGTAATCGACAACGCTGCTAGACGGCTCTATGAGTTTAAAGATAGCAGCTAAGTTCTCGGGATAAAAAGCATGAATAACGAGTGCCGTATTGCTGCTTGTTGTTGGCCCTTTTTCGGCATTTGGCATGATTACACTGGATGCTGCACATGTCAGTTCAGGCTTTTCATAGGTAAAGGTCTCGTTGACAAGCAGTTCGGAATGGGCATTAAGATCTTCAATGTGTACTCCAGTAAAGCCTGAAGGATAATGATATAAGTATGCCCAGGTAAGACTAACTCTTATCCAGTCTAGATAAGAGTTGTGGGAATAGTTAAAAAACAGATCATGATGGTCATGTCGAACCGCATGACACGATGGGATGTAGAAGGGGCTGGGGGGGAAAGGCCGGAAGTGAGAATGATATCTGTAGGAATCATAATCCAGCTTGCCAGAATCTTCGCGACAACGAAGAGAATCGATCGAATTTTCGATTGCTCCTTCGCTGTAGAATGCTAGGGCAGAATCTGTGAAGAAGATAGGATTATTGCATTCTGGCCATATCAGTTTAACGATACGTTTAAAACGATAGAGGGAAAAAGAAGATTTTTGCTTAGAACTGATTCGCAGCAAAAATAATGGCCTCTGATCAACAGATAGCAACGTAAGATTTTGGACGTGTGGACGGATGCCAGCAACAAGTGTTTCGATGGCGGAAGGTATGGGTTGCCGTAGAAAGTTAAACTCGATAATAAATGAATAGTCTTGGACAGATTGACTACCGCAGGGATAAAGCTGATCTCTATTGAGAACGAATCCGTTTTCGTCAATCTTTAGAGGCAGAATGAATGAAGTAATGGACGAATACTTAAATAGTTCTTCATTTAACCACTGTGGTGTGCTCGGATCGATGCGAGCGATGATGAACGATTTGATTTTAGTGCCAGTTGCCATAAATACTTGCAGGATAGGAAGTATGCTTTGCCAAAAACTCTTTTACATGAGAGAGTTGGTTTTCATGCATCATGTTAAGCTTATTCTTGATTACTGGAGACCCAATTGTTAGCATCTGATAGGGCAGATTATAAATTGCATTAAAATGAGGATGAGACGATGCATGAAGCTGAAAAGGTTCATGGTCTTCAACATATGCCGAGTAACTAAATCCACTCTTGGCTAAATGTTCGGTCAATGTGCATTCAAATCGGGCGACGACATCGATGAGGGCTGTTGCAAAGCTAACCGAAGCCCAATACTCAATAAAGGCTTGACTTGTAAATACTTTCTTGCTAAATGATAAGAAGAAAGATTGTATATGTCTGGGAATACGCTTGTCTGGAAGATGGGAAGCTTCCGGTCGGTTTGAATTGCAAAGTTCAGGAAAGATCGTAAGTCCCCAGAAGTCGTTGTTCCTTTTTTCCATGGTCTCAAAGACTGATGACCACGGAATGAATGGACCAATGCAGCTTGAATTGACCAGTAGAAGTTCATCAAATGTTGATAAGAAATCAAGACCAAGATGATCAATAGCGTCTTTCCATGCACCAAAATCATAACCTACATTATCGCGGCAGTAAATTTGCGATGAAATTCTTTCTAGACACTCTCGTTCCAAAGAAGAAAGCTTAGAGTTTGAAACTACGAGCAAATAGTCAACATCAGAATAAAGAGTGCTAAGAAAGTATTCATTCTCAGCGGACAAGACTGTTTCATTGCAAAAATAAACGTAGATAGCAACCCTGCTTTTGGATGTGTGTCCACTGGATGAATTAAACATCACGACTTGTTCATAGGCATATTGATTGCATTTAGCGAGATATGGAAAGACTCGCTCCACGGCATGGGCCAGTGTGGATTCAACCTGTTGATCTTCGGCTTCAAATGAATCGTAGGTAAAGCCTTGAGAAAACAATTGATGGATCGCATCAGTGCGTGCCCAAAAGAAACTGCCAGCAGAAAAGTCTGGTTCTTGGGGAAGCGGAGGAACAATGGATGGATCTCCAAAACAATCGTTCAATAATTCTTGGCAACGAGATTTCTGATCTGGACCCCATGACATGTGCGTACTCATGGGAGCATAGACCGGAACACCAATAATGCCAATGTCAGGATTGGCGAGAAAAGTATTTAGAATCATTTTTACATTGGATTTGTCTCCGAGAAGATTCCTTAAACAATATCTTCTCCATAGATGACCCCAATTAACGGTTTCCGATTTTTTGCTATGGAGGTGTAAAACCAAGTCATACTGATCAATGATATCCGTTAACTCAACAATAAATGGTCCCAAGTCACGTCCACGATTCTGAACCAACTTGACAATAAATTTAGATACATGCGTAAATCGATGCTTATTAGCTTCTACCAAATCAAGAGAGGCCTGATCGCAGACAGTGATGATGAGATCATGTGAAATGGGGATACAATTAATGGCTTCAACAAATTCATCTAGAAGATCAGCGTAGAATAAATGAAGATGAACAATTAGCGAATGATTGAAGAGGTCAAGCGAGGACGAGGCATTTTTGACAATGGGACTAGGGCGATTGGGAAGCTTGCAAATAGCGCGCGAGAGGGCATTGATATTTGCATAGCCAAAACGGGCATCGGGTTCTAGGTAAGTCCCTTCTGCCCACTCGTTCCAAGCATTAACGAAGAGAAATCGCTCTTGATCAGGAAATGTATGGACGGTGTATTCCCAAGCTTTCCGGCACCATTGGTAAAACTTGTCACCACTGAATTTTGCCCAGGCATGGAAAGCCCCTTTTCGTCGCGCTGAATTGTCCCAGCCCATCATCACGCATCGATAAATTGGAATGTTGACATTGGCTGCCAAGCAACTGTCCTTCAGAATAGAATCAACAAAATGTTCGTAGTCAAAAATATAGGCATCCGTGTCTGCACAGCCAAACGATTCTTTATTTAGGTGTTCAACAGTTGCAATGGGCCGTGGAGGGAATTCAACAAACTTATCAATAAATGATGGTTCTTGATTGAAAAATGAATTGTCATATACAGCCCAAACGCTGATTTCTCCAATGTTGTTATCTCGGCACCATTGGCGCCAATTGGCAACAACCGATTCGGCATCTGGAATAATGGTAAGATTGTAGATAATAATAATTGGTTTATCATTTAGCCGAATGTAGCGCTTATCTCGAAGAAAGATTGCAATATCCTGAATGAATCTTATCTCCCAGCCGGGTTCATAGCGCTGTTCCATAAGAATTTCCTTGTCAAGACCATCCCACCGACGTGTCCAATTTTCATTGGCCCAGCAAACTAAGAAGCCGTGATCAAGATCTTGTCGCCGCAAGAAATTTTGAATCGGTCTTTCAAGAAGCTTTTTGCCGCTAAACCAATAATAATAAAAGCAAAAGCCGTTGATTCCAGAGGCTTTCGCAATCGCTACCTGCTTCTCAAGAGGAATCTCTTCTTGTAGATCGTAGTAGCCAATATCTGGATGGGGAACGCGTGGTTGATAATGTGAAGGGAATCTAGGAAGCGATTTTGATGTATTTGTCCATTCCGTAAACCCTTCTCCCCACCATTGATTATTTTCAGGTATCTCATGAAATTGAGGGAGGTAAAAAGCAATCGTCTTCACGTAGGATGGGCTGACTCGATATTCTTGCCGTTCATAGAATTGACCATAATTTAACTGCCGAGGATGTGTTGGGGCCTGAGGCTGATTTGTGGCAGATTCCTGAGGCGTTATCGTGATTGTTGAATATTTAGACTTAATCTGTTTGGCATATTCTAGGAGGATCGCGGGATAATAATCGCGAGCGATCATTGTGTCGCAAAGATGGCTGGCTTCTTCGAACTTCTTGTCTTCTATTAATCTGTGAAGCTCGGGGAGAATGGGCTTGATCATTGAAACAGTTGACAGAGAGAAATTGCGAAAATTAATCAGATTATTCCGAACCTAAGTTGATCTAGCTTCTCAATGAGAAAGTCCTTCAGCCGTGCCAGGATCAAGATCTTTATGTATCCATGGTTACAACGTGCTGAGGTTTAACTTTAGCATGGCAGCCCGCTCGGGTTGGCTGACCCCGCCGCATGGCGGGAATCTTTAGGTAGGGTGAGTCCGAAGGCGTACATCAATACTTGTTGCCAAGTGAAACGCTCTCTCGAGGATCAAAGCTCTTTTTCCGGTCATTTCTACGGGTTCCAGGACCATCAACCATCAGCTTGCAAAAGTCCGCCGTCTCATCAGCTCTCTGTCACGGCGTGATCCAAACCCCACCCAAGTTGGTGGATGTATTGATCCTTTGGTCCGAGCATATCCAAGCACTGGATGCAACACGGCTTCAACGGTTGTCGAAGGCTTTCCGGGCTGGCGGCAGGCGATGGAGCGAGCGAGAATGATTCCTGTTGTCCCTAGAATTCGCAGCCTGTTGATCTCGGCTTCGATTGTGATGGCGAGCCTATTGGGCGTTGGCGTCTTGTGGGTTCGTGTCGAATAGAGACTTGGCATGGGAATGCAACGATTCTTCCTTGTCGTTCCGACTTGTACCCTGCCCTGCGCGCTCCGGCCCATCTCTGCGTTGTGCCGCAGGCTTTGTTCTGAATTCAAGGGGAAAGGGCCTGGGAATCCACGGAGTCAGGACTTTGATCCGGTGCTTTTGCGCGCTGGAGGGGGCGGATTGGTTTGGAATGGACCTTTCCTCTTGGCTTGCTTTCGGAGTGATGGCCACCTTCCATCTCCAAACATTCCTAAACTATACTAGCATCCGGAGTTGCCCTCCATGACACCATCTCCCTCCGGCCCCCCCGCCCCTGAGGATGCCACCAGCGGCGGCGGCTGGCCCCTGATCGATGGTTGGGCAAGGGCGACGCTGTCTCCCGCCGGACCACGCCTTTGGCAGACGCTGACCCACAAAAGCGCCTGTTTGTCCTGTGCCTGGGGAACGGGAGGACAAAACGGTGGTTTTCGCGATGAATCGGGTGAGCCGCTGCAGCGGTGCCTGAAAAGCGTGGAGGCCATCAGCGCCGAGCTGCAACCGGCCGTGCCTCAGTCCGTCTTTGCGGACCGTGATATGGAGGAGTTGCGACAGCTCACATCCGCGGAATGCGATCGGTTGGGCCGCTTGGATCGGCCCCTCATCCTGCGGGAGGGGCGTCGACACTATGAACCGCTGTCCTGGGACGAGGTTCATGCCCTTGCTGCGGCTGCCTTCCGCAAGCCGGCGCCGGAGCGGGTGGCCTCCTACAGCTCAGGGCGTTCCTCCAATGAGGCGGCCTGGCTGTTGCAGTTGCTGTTGCGGGCGCTTGGCTCCAACAACCTCGCGGATTGTTCTGATCTCTGTCACGCGCCCTCGACCGTTGGGCTGTCCGAGGTCTTCGGAAGCGGCACCTCCAACGTCAGCCTGGAGGGTCTGCGCAAGGCGGATGGCGTGGTGCTCGTGGGCTCCAACGCGCCTGCGAACCACCCCCGCTTGATGAATGAGCTCATTCGCCTGCGCGAGCGCGGCGGCACAGTCATCGTCATCAACCCGCTTTTGGAGGGCGGCCTGCTCCGCTTCGGCTCGCCGGCCTTCCCGATCCGCTCGATGTTGGGCGCTGGCAGCGCGATCGCCTCCCTCTTCCTGCAACCCAATCCCGGGTCTGATGTGGCGGTCTTTCTTGGCCTCCAGAAGGCGCTGCTGGAGAGTGGCGCCATCGCTTGGGATTTTGTGAAGGCCCATGCCGATGGCTGGCCGGAACTCATCGCCCAGATTGAGGGAACCTCCTGGGAGGCCATCACCACCTGCTGTGGCCTCAGTCGTGAGGAGTTGGCGCACACCGCCAGCCGCTTGGCCGCCTGCCGGGCGGTGGTGTTTGCCTGGGCCATGGGCATCACCCACCATGCCAATGGCACGGACAACGTGCGCGCCATCGCCAACACCGCTGTCCTCACCGGGAATGTCGGCCGACCGGGAGCCGGTGCGATGCCGATTCGCGGCCACTCCAATGTGCAGGGTTTTGGTTCGATGGGGGTGACCGTTCGGCTGCGGGAGCCGATGCGGCTGGCGTTGGAGCGGCTGCTTGGCCAACCCCTCAGCCCCGTCCAGGGCTTTGACACCCGCGCCTTGATCGAGGCGGCGGATCGTGGTGTCGTGGAGACCTTGTTGTGCCTTGGCGGCAACCTCTTTGGGGCCAATCCGGAC
>Ga0194129_10007195_pt1 | contig 13356 bp, 14 predicted proteins | sample TA2KigCa35mmetaG_FD_150862 | JGI IMG/M metagenome (GOLD analysis project Ga0194129, IMG submission 150862) | Freshwater microbial communities from Lake Tanganyika, Tanzania - TA2015038 Kigoma Deep Cast 35m | ecosystem: Environmental > Aquatic > Freshwater > Lake | place: Tanzania: Lake... | reverse complement strand
CCGCTGCTGGTCAAGATCGCTCCCGACCTGGAAGACGACGCCATCGACGCGATCGCGCGCATGGCCTACGAGGAGGGGTTGGCCGGGGTGATCGCGGTCAACACCAGCCTCAACCGGCTGGGACTTGAGCAGCGTCGTCTGCCCCAGACCGGCCGCACCCTGGCCGATGAGGCCGGCGGCCTCAGCGGGGCGCCCCTGCGGGCCCGGGCGCTCGAGGTGCTGCGCCGGCTGCGGGCGGTGGCGGGTCCCGCCCTGCCCCTGGTGGGTGTGGGCGGGATTGACTCGCCCCAGGCCGCCTGGGAGCGCATCAGCGCCGGCGCCTCCTTGGTGCAGCTCTACACCGGCTGGATCTATGAGGGGCCCGAATTGGTGCCGGCCACCCTGGAGGGCCTCAAGCAACAGCTCGATCGCCATGGACTACCGCACATCGGCGCGGCAGTCGGTTGTGGTTTGCCATGGATCGAAGCGCCAGGAAAGGCTGACTGATTCAACAAAATTCGGTAGAGTTTCTCTATTCGAGTCGCTCGCCTTTGGCGTTGGCAGACCTGAAAGAGGCCTTGCTGCCCCTTCGATCCCAATTTTTGGGAGAGCGCGTGTTGCTCGCCTTTGAAGACGGGTTGGTTCAGGGGGTGTCGCTGCGTCAGGGAGCGATCAAAACGCCTGCCTGGGTATCGGTGTTGCCCGCCCAGGCGCTGCAGCGCGGCATGCCCCAGTTGAAAGACCTCTTGGGCGACTTTCTGGGTGATTTGCTGTTGAGCATGGGGTTGATCGGCCAATCTGTCAGCCTGGCCCTGCCTGCTGCGGGTGCCCACTGGCGGGTGGTCGAGTGGCCGTTCGAGGAATGGCCCGACACGCCGATTGAGGCGTTGCGCACCCTGGATCCCGACTTGGGGTTGCCGTTTGCGCTGGCCGATGCGGCCCTCGATCTGCAGCCCTTGCCAGGCCAGCCGCTGCGCTCATTGCTGGTGGCGGCCCCGAGGGCGCTGGTCGAGGCCTGGGTCGAGGTGATGCAGCTGGCAGGCATGCCGCTCGAGCGTCTGCTGCCGGCGCAGGTGTGTCTGCGCCAGGCCCTGCTGCCGCGGCTGCAGCGCCTGGACCCGCGCGATGGCGTGGTGGTGCTGCAGCCGGGCTCGCTGACGACCACCGTGCAGTTCTGGCAGCAGAGCGTGCCGATCTTTGAACGGCTGTTGCCGGCCGACGATCCGCAGCTGGCCGACCAGATCGTGGCGCTGCTGGCGTTTTGTGGCAAGCGTGAGCCGGGTTTCGCCCCACGCCGCGTCTGGCTGACTTCGGCGCTGCCTCAGCAACAGGCTTTGGCCGAAGCCCTGGCGCTGCCCCTTGAGCAGCTCGATTGGCCTGACTACGATTCGCCCGTTGTTCAGGGGTTGGCGCAGGTGCGATGACGACCACACCCCTTGATCTGCTGCGCGAAAAACGGCTTGAGCAGGGTCTGCCCGACCCGGCGATCGAGCAGGCGGTCTGGCGTCGCGCCCTGCTGCAGGGATCCCTGATCGGAGCGCTGCTGATCGTGGTCAGCGTTGGCTTGACGGTGATGTTGTTTGTGCGGCAACGCATGCTCACCGCCGAGCTGGATCGGCTCACCCTGGTGGAAGCGGAGGTCAAGGCCGCCGACAGTCAGCTCATGGCGTCTCGCAGCAAGCTCAAGACGACTAAGGAGGTCAATGCAGGCCTGGTCCAGGGCCTGGTCAACACCCGTTCAAGTTCAGCGTTGATGCGGGATTTGCAGCGACGTGTTCCTGAGGGGGTGCAGCTCACCAGCGTCGAGGTGCCACCCGGCGGCGGAACGCTCAACATCAAAGGCAGTGCCATTGATCCCTTGGCCTTTGCCCGGATCAATGCTCTCCAGATCGAACTGGCCCGCTCACCGCTGCTTGATCCCAGCGGGGTGTCGTTGCGCAAAGCGGTTCGCTCCGCGGCCAGCCCAGCCGACCAATCTCCTGCTGGTGGGGTCACGTTTGAACTGAGCGCCCGGTTCAGGCCGCCCTTGCCACCGATGGCCGAATTGACCCTGCTCAAGGAGCTCGGTGCCACGGGCAAGGCCCTGCGGTTGCAGCAGCTGCAATCGGGGGGGTTGCTGCCATGACCAATCTGCAGGGAACCGCGCCGAGTCCCTGGATCCCGCGTCTGCTGCTGTGGACCCCGGTCGCCTTAGGCGTGTTGTGCGCCCTGGGGGTGTTGGGGATCGGCACCGTGCCATTGCTGACTCAATTGCAGCTGCAGGAGCGCCAGCACGAAGAAAAAAAGGCTCAGGAGGAGCGTTTGCCCCAGCTGCGTGTCGAGCTCCGCCGCGTTGCGGTGGAGCAACAGCGTGCCGAGTTTCAGCAGCAGCGGTTGCTGCAGTTGATCGCCGGAAGCGGCGAGTTGGTCACCTTCATGGCCCAGTTGGATCGCGAAGCGCGTCGCCTTGGAGTCGAACTCCAGCTCTACGAACCCACCACCCTTGCAGCGGCACCCAACCCCGGCGCAGCCGATCCTCTCCAAGGTCAGGCCAAGGGAACCCGCGAGAGGCTCGACCAGCAGTCGGCAGCGGCCAAGGCAGCCGCAGAAGCCGCCAATGCTGACCCCCTGCAGCGCGCTGGCTTGCGCAACACCCAATTGTTGCTGAGCGCCAAGGGCAGCTACCTCAGTTTGCTGGCTTTTTTGAGAGCGATCGAATCCCTGAGCCTGCTGGTGGTGCAGAGCAACCTCACACTCACTCAAGCAGCGCCCAGCCCAACCGTCGAAATGAAAATGGCAGTTTCTCTCTATAGCGCCAAGCTCCGTCCCTAACGTCTGGTGTCTTGTGCTCAGGCCCGATACGATCAACCCGCGATCGATGGGATTTGGCGTGGGCAAAGGCATGGGTAGGCGGCTGGTGGCTCTGGCAGCAGCCGCAACTGCTGCCGGCCAGTTGTCGCACGGCCCTGCTGGTCTGGCTGCACCACGGGACGGCTTCGGGACGGCACCCGCAGCGACTTCTGTTCGGGCCCCTGCTGGCGATCAGCAGGGTTCCATGGTGCTTCGGGTGCGCCGTCTCGACGGCGCGGTTGAGCTTGTGCTGCAAGGCACTGGTCCTTCTCCCAAGTTGGTGCAATCGTCGTCAAGCGGCGCTTGGCAAGGCCGGCTGACGACAGTGGCGCCCCAGGCCCTGCGACTGGGAACCCAGCGTTTGAGCTTGCCTGAGATAGGACTGGAGCAGATCATATTCAGTGGCAGCGGCACCAGTTTTCAATTGGATGTGGTGCCCAGTCAGGGATTGCCTTTGGCGCGTCCAGTTGTCAGTGCCGATGGTCAAAATCTGATTGTTACGTTCAGTGCTGTGCCGCAGGCCTCCCTGCAGACAGCCCGGCCCAACCTGAACCAACCAGGTGTGGTTCCCCAGTCCACCTATGCACCGCCGCTGCGCCCCCGGGCTGTGGCGCCACCGGTCGGAGACATGTCGGTGGGCACAATGGTTCTTGCAAATCGTTCGTTTGTAAGGGTTTTCGGCCCAAGGGTAACTTTGAATCTACGCAATGCATCAGCTATTGACTCTTTAATGGCGTTGGCACGTCAAGCTAGCTACGGCTTCGTTTACATAGATATTGATGCAATACCGCTCTCTAGACAGGGTTCCGCAGGCGCAGCAGCAAATTCAGCTGCCAGCGCAGCAACGACGATAAATCAATCAGGAAGCTCGGCAAGCGTCAACAGTGATGGTGGCGCTTCGGCATCAACAAAAGCAAGCATTGCATACAAGAACGAAGGCGTGCCAGTTACGCTATCGTTAATTAACGAAGAATTTGGAAGGGCTTTCAATAGTATTTTGATCGCTGCTAATTTGCAGGCAAGGCTTGAGGGAAGGACGATTTTTGTTGGTCCAAAAGTCATGGCTAAAACCTTTGGTTACGCTTTGTCAAAGGTTTATCGTCTTAATCAAGTTTCCCCTGGGTCGGCTGCAGATTATTTGGCTAATCTAGGCGCATCGGTGACTAAGGCTAATACAGTTTCTACAGCCGTTAGTACAGGCACTTCTCAGGCTAATTCTGTTGTGGGATCGCCCAGTTCATCTACGACTACCAACAGCAGTACTACGACAGTCGAATCTTATGGTGCTGCTTCGGGCCCTCTGCTTGGGCTTCAAGCCACGACTGACAGCCGTCTAGGGACTATAACTCTTGTTGGGGATGCGGCTTTAGTCTCTGTTGCTGAGCAATATCTGCGTCAGCTTGATCTGCGTCAGCGTCAGGTTGCGCTTAGTGTCAAGATCTTGGATGTTAATTTGGGTAATGATTCTAGGATTGCGAATAGTTTTGCCTTTCGCTCTGGTAATTCATTCATTCTCAGCGAAGATGGACGCCTGACAGCCACATTTGGTTCGCTTACGCCCAATGGCTTGCCCAATCCAGGTCTGACGAGGCCTGATGGAGCATTGTTGGATCAGTTGTCTGCTGTCATTTTGTCAGATTCGACAAAGGTGCTAGCCAGTCCGACACTGATTTTGAGTGAAAACTCTGAGCCAAATGCTGGATCCAGCTCTGCAGCGCCTGCTGCTACTGCTGCGTCCGGAACTCGACGCGGTGGTGTTGCGAGCGTTGCTTCTATTGGCCGAGCGATGGCCAACGAAGGTGCCGTGACCGTTGGCGAGGATGTTGTTGTTGGTTATGACGCCAATACGACTCAGACGACTGTTACTTGCACTCCTCAGTTTGAAAATGCTGGTCTATCATTTGGAGCTAGAATATCAAAAATTGATGACAATGGGTATGTCGCTTTCTCAATGACTCCTGAGATAACTGCTGAATTGCCTGGCGACGTGGTGCCGAACTGTGGTCCGTTTTCAAAGTTGGCTCGTCGCCGCCTTGAGACAGGTGTTTTGAGGGTCAGAGATGGCCAGACCTTGGTTTTAACGGGTGTAATCAGTGAGGACATCTTGTCTTCTGTGCAGAAGTGGCCTGTGCTGGGTGATCTTCCTCTGATTGGCCAGTTTTTCCGCAGAACACGAACTGGCAGGGGTAAAAATGAATTGATAATTATTGTCACTCCAAAGATTTTGCGTGATGATGATTCTGTAGATCCATTCGGCTATGGCTTTCGGCCATCTACCCAGGATGGTCGGCAATTCATGAGCGATACCTGATTGGGGTCAAGGCGCATGGCTGCTGATGCTCAGGGTTCGGATCCCTTGAATCAACAACTCGAAGATGCCCAGCTTGAGTTGCAGCATTTGCAGGAGTTGATTGCTCAAGTGCCTGAACTCATGGAGAAACGTTTTCGCCGTGAGCTTCACGAGGTCGTGGCGATGAATCAACGCTTATTGGACGAACAGCATGAGTTGTTGATGCAGTTGGAGCCTGCGCATCACCTGGCCTTGCCACAGTCGCCAATGCCTTGGTTCCGGCAGGCTCTACGGCTTGACCAACGTTGGCTGACGATTGGCCTGGCCTTGGCTGGTGTCGTCAGTGTTGCCGTTGCGATCACCACAATTCGTCTGCCTGTCCCTGTGCCGTCGCGGTCCCTGCCGAAGGTTGCATCACCAACACCGCCGACGCGCCGTTCTCCCTCGCCTCTCAGCCGGAATCTTTCCGTGGCGGGCACCGAGATGAGTCTGCTGGAGCTCCAGGCTCGTTCGCCCACGTGGGTCCAGATCAACAACCGAGGGGGTGAACTGTTGATGAAAGATACCTTTGCAATGTCTGGGAACCCCCCCATTCGTCTACGCAATGGCCTGCGATTGATCGCCGCTCGGCCTGAGGTGTTGCTGTTTCGTGTGGACGGTGGACCATGGCAAGCCTGGCCCAAGGACGCCCTGCGTTCAGGCGTCTTGGATCTTGTACCCGCTCATCTCCACTGAAGCCATGACCATCTGCTCCAATCAGAACGGGACGGGAAAGAACGCTTTTGCGGCAATTGGAGCTAGGAATTTCAAAGCTGAAATCGCTCCGCTGACTGCTTCTGCGCCTTTACCGTTCCCTGTTGGGCCCTGGTTGGCTGTTGTTGTGCGCTTGAGTTGTTCGCTGCTGCGTCTGAGCTCGGCTGCCGTCTCCAGGTCTCCAGCCTGGGTGTAAAGCTCCGCCGCATAGCCGAGATCGGCTGCCGCCTCCGCCGTTAGGCCCTGCTCGCTACGGCAGAGGCCACGCGCCAGCCAGCTCACCGCCGCCAAGGGTTGTTTGCGAATTGCGTCGCTAAAAAACTGTTCGGCTGCCTTGTAGCGTCCAGCCTTGGCCGCATGGACACCGGCGTTGTGCAGTTCGGCATAGCCAAACTTGAGTGACGGAGCAATGCCGATCGCCTGGTCCCAATGGGTGAGATTCAGGGCGCCAGGGTCGAGCAAACTTCCGCTCAGATCGGCCTGGCGTAGGTCGGCTCCCTCGAGCGAGGCCCCTAGCAGGTTGGCGCCTCGCAGCGATGCGCCCTGCAAGCTGATGAACCGCAGGTCGGCACCCTGCAGGTTGGCACCATCGAGGCGAGCGCGGCTCAGGTTGGCCCGTTGCAGCTGGGCCTTGCGCAGATCGGCATCGCGCAGATCGGCGTGCACCAGGTCGGCGTCCTGCAGTTTGCAGCCCGGGCAACGGCGCTGCTGCAAAAGGCGGATGAGGTCGTTTTGGTTCGTGGCGATGGCGGCATGGAAGCCGTTGACAAGCAACACAACGACCAACCCGCGCAGAGCGCAGGCCTGCCAGTCCCATTGGCTGCTTGCGCCCATGGTGAGAATTGGATCAATGAAATGTTTATAGCGCTCTTCTTGTTTTCCGTCCTACGTTGTTACGAGCCTGACGACGGCAACAGGCGATGGCGGCCAGCAGTTCGCTGCGTTGCCGGCGCCCTTCTGGTTCGTTGATGGCGGGACCAAATCGCCAGCCTTCGTAGCGCTGCTGCAAGGTGGCCAGGGGGCTGGCCAGGGCTGGCACCTGCGCACCGACGCGCCGGCAATAGCTCGCCAAGCTCTCGCCGGGGTGAAGCGGGTAACCGCAGCGCTCCAGCAGGCGCAGCAGCCCCTCGAGCTGTCGTCGCGGCGTATCGCCCTGGGGGGCCTGCCACAGCAGCGGTACCAGCACGATCGCCAGGGCTGCGGCCATGACCCCCAGGGCCATCAGTCCCTGCCAGCTGCTGTCTCCAAGCAGCTCGCGCTGGCGTTGGCGGTCAAAGCCCATAACCCACAGCTGCCAGCGGTAGTCGAGCCCCTGCCATTGGTTGACCGCCAGCTGAATCCACCCCGGGGATGGCCGGGCCAGGCGTTGCTGGTCGGCCGGGCTGAGGCTGGCCGCCAGGGAGCGCCGCACCCGCTCGGGCACCACCCAGGCGGTGGGGTCTACTCCCACCCAGCCTTGCCCTGGCAGCCACACTTCGCTCCAGGCGTGGGCGTCGCTGTTGCGCAGCTCCAGATAGCGGGCACCGCCAGGCTGTTGCCAGACTCCGCCCTGGTAGCCCACCACCACTCGCGCGGGCACACCGGCGGCCCGCATGAGCGCCGAAAAGCTGGCGGCAAAGTGCTCACAGAACCCTGCGCGCGTCTCGAACAGAAAGCGATCGAGCGGGTCGACCGACCCCAGCACGCCCGGTTCCAGGGTGTAACGGAAGCCCTGTTGCACAAACCACTGTCGCGCCAGCTGCAGGCGGCCTTCGGGGCTGGCGCCCTGGCGGCTCCACTGCTGGCCCAGGGCCAGCAGCTGTGGGTTGGCACCCTGCGGTAGCTGCAGATCGAGGGCGGTCGGTGCGATCTGGCGCCAGACGCCGGCTCCGGGCCCGGGCCCCAACCCATACAGGCTGCGCTCCTGCAACGGTGCGCGCCCCAGCAGGCTGCCAGTGATGTTGAGCTGCTGCTGCGGGTCTGTGGGCAGGCCTGCGCCGCTCCAGGGACGCTGGCGCAGGCCATTGGGTTCGACCAGCCAACGCTCGCGCGTAGGGCCACCAGAGGGGCTTGTCTGCAGCCGTGGCGGTGGGACGGCAGCGGCGCTCCAGCTGCTGCCGTCAAAGCGCTGATGCACCAGCACGCGCCAGTAGCGCTGCTTGGGCGGTGGCGGCTGGCCGCTGGCAAAGCTGACACGGGCTGCCAGACCGTTGTCTTCCACCAATTCGGCCAGCGCGCCAGGGTTCAGTGTGTCGCCCAGGCCGGTTCGGCCTCTGGGTTCCAATTGCAGGCTCCACAGCGGCTCCAGCCGCGGCAGCAGCACAAAGGCAGCGATCAGCAATGGCAACGCCAGCGCCACCAGCACGCCACTGCGCCGCAGCACCGGGCCCAGAGGGCTGGGACCCCCTTCGAGGGCCAGCAGCGAGCCCAGGGCCAGCAGGGTGCAGATCCCTTGCAGCAGCGACGCGCCCAGCCCCTGTTCGGCCAGGGCGGCCAGGCCCACCGCCAGCAGCAGCAGCAGGCTGCAGCGACGCTGGTCGTGGTGGCTGCGGGCCTCCAGCAGCTTGAGGCCGCTCAGCAGCCACAACAGGTTGCAGGCGCTTAGTAGCAGGGCACTGCGATCTCCCAGGGAGACCCCCATCCCCCAGGCCAGCAGGGCCAACAGCGTCAGGCCCAGCAGGATCGGCTGGTGTAGGGGCTGGCGCCGCAGCCGCAGGGCCAGCAGCAATGGCAGCAGGACCGCCACCAGGGTCTGCAACTGCCCCTGCAGCAGCAGCTGCAGCCACAGCAGCGCCAGGCACAGCAGCTGCAGCAGGCCGGCGCTGCTCATGCCGGCACGCTGGCCAGAGCCACCAGGCAGCGCTGCAGCTGGGCCTGTCCCGCGGCTGGTGGGATCGCCAGGCCGCCCGGCAGCAGCAGCCCCAGGCTCTCCCCTGCCTGCAGGCCGCGGCAGAGCCGTTCGCACAGGTGTTCCAACGCCCGCTCCAGCGGCAGCGATGGCGCCGGCGCCAGCCACAGACCGGCGGCCTGCTCGGCCTCAAAGCGCTTGCCGTACCAGCCCTGGCCCCGGGCCACGGTCTTCCAGGCCACCCGCTGCAGGCCCTCTTCGGGGCGCAGGGGCCGCAGCTCGTCGAAATGCTCGCTGCCGCTGCCGCTGCTCTGTCGGGCGCCGGGCTGGCGCTGTTCGGGCCGTTGCCGTTCAAGCACCGGGCCCGGCGTGCGCGCTGGCGCGATCGCCAGATCGAGCGGTGGCTCCCAGTAGCTCCAGCAGCGAAACAGGCCCATCGGCGCGGTGGTGTGGATCAGCAGGCGCCCGGGACGCTGCAGGCCCCGCCGCCGCGGTTGCCAGGGCACGCTCAAGGGCGTGTTCCCTGCCTGGAGATGCAGCAGTTGTTGCTCCTGGGGGCGGAGCGCTGGGCTCAGCCAGCGCAACTTGATGGCTGGGCGGGCGCTGCGGCTGATGGCCAGTAGCGGCACATCCGCCGCCTCATCGGCGCAGCTGGGGCCCGCGTCCCGAAGGCGCAGTTCCAGGCCCTGCAGGTTGAAGTGGGTCAGAAACAGGTTGAGCAGCAGCAGCCCCAGCAGCAGCAGGCTCAGCAGCACGGGGCCATTGCTGCGGCCGTTGATGCCCACTAGATAGAGGATGGCGCCGGTGAGCATCCACAGCCCGCCAAAGCGGCTGGGAAGGATGTACAGATTGCGCCGCTGAAGGGTCAGCGTCGGTTCGCGGCGGCTGAGCCGCCGTTGCAGTGTTTGCGGCAGGCGCTCAACGAAGTCCATCGACCTCGGTGATCAGGGCGGCGCTCAGCGCACCCCGCCGCTGGCTGGGCTGGCCGCCATCAAGGCGATGCTCGACCACCGCAGCGAACACCGCCTGCACATGCTCAGGAGTCACGAAGGCGGCTCCGGCCAGGTAGGCCCAGGCGCGGGCCGCCGCCAGCAGCCCCAGGCCCGCCCGCGGCGACAGCGGTGGATGGCCCGCCGTGGCCGCGCGGCTGGCCGCCAGCAGATCGAGCACATAGGCGATCAAGGCGTCGTTTGCCGGCAGGGCGGCGGCCGCGGCCTGGGCCTGCTGCAGATGCTCAGCGTTCAGCAAGCCATCCAGGCTGGCCAGGGGCACCCGTTGGCCGGCGAGCATGGCGGCCTCAGCTGCGCGGTTCGGAAATCCCAGCGACAGTCGCATCAAGAAGCGATCGAGCTGGGATTCAGGCAGTGGGTAGGTGCCGCTCTGCTCCAGGCCGTTCTGGCTGGCGATCACCACGAACGGCTGCGGCAGCCGGTGGCTGGTGCCATCGATGCTGACGAGGCCGCTGGCCATCGCCTCCAGCAGGGCGCTCTGGGTGCGGGGGCTGGCGCGATTGATCTCATCGGCCAGCAGCACCTGGGCAAACAGGGGCCCGCCCTGAAACCGGAATTGCCCGGTGGTTGGATCCAGCACATTGATGCCGGTCAGATCGGCCGGCAGCAGGTCGCTGGTGAAGTGCACCCGGCAAAACTGCAGACCCAAGCAGCGGGCCAGCGCTTCGGCCAGCGTTGTTTTGCCCATGCCCGGCAGGTCTTCGAGCAACAGGTGCCCGCCCGCCAGCAAACAGGTCAGCGCCAGGCGGATTTGATGCTCTTTTCCCAGCAGAACGGTGCCAAGCCGCTCAACAACCTCGACCAGGATCTGCTGGCTGATGGGAATGCTGAGGCCCGCCACACCCGTCTTCCAAGCCAGGTTTGAGATTAACCATGGGTTCGATCTGGGTGCCGAGCCGGTTGAAAGCTGGCCTAAGCGTGGTCGCGGCGGCGCCACAGCCAGTGCCCGACCCGCGCGATCTGCTCCAACAGTTCGACCGGCAGCTCACGCTGCAGGCTGAGATCCACCTGCCAGGGAAGCAGCAGATCATTGAGTTGTGCCATCAGGTGCAAGCGATCGTTGTGTGTCAGCGTTGCGCCCCCCAGGCAAAGGTCAAGATCTGAACCGGGACGGTGGCGCCCCATGGCGCGGGACCCGTAAGCCACAGGGTCCCTGCCGTCTCAGGTGGAATCCCCGGAATCTCAGTGCGTCTGGCAGGGACTGGCGGTTGAGCTTGCGTCATGGTTGTAGTGCTGCCGCTTCCTGCCGCTGGCGCTGCAGAAGCCTGTGGCGCAGCTGTTGAAAGCACTGCAGGTAGCGATCGCAGATGTTGGCGCTGATGTCCTCGGCTGTGCTGCGGTTGTTCGTGTGACGGGTCAGGTTGCGGTCTTGAATCATCAGCATCCAGCTGTCACCGTTAACTGCGCAAGAGATCGCGCACCGTGTTCCAGCCCAGTTCAAAGGTGTACTCGAAGGCCTTGATCAAGCCCTGCTGCTCACGCTCATTGAGCGCCGGCGGTTCAACGAATCGCTCCAGTTGATCGAACGCTTTGCAGTCGTTGGCAAAGCGTTGCTGCCAGCGGATGTCAGAGCCTTCGTTGGCTGGGGTCACGGCAGCGGGGACGCCACAGGGCCAAGGGTAGGTTGCCTGTCTGTGGCTGGAGCGGCTGTGCCCGGTGAAGGGCTCGGTTCTGAGGTGCATGGCGGCAACCTGGCCCAGCGGGCGCTGGCACTGGGAGTGCGGCCGGGGCGGCTGCTCGATGCCAGTGCCTCGCTGGCGCCGTTGCGCTGGTCGGTGGCCTGGCAGGCCAGCACTGCTGGGGCCGCCCTGGCGGGGTTGCGGCCCTATCCCGATCGCGGCAGCACTCGGCTGCGGGGCGTCTTGGCCGGCCTGCATGACCTCGACCCGGCCTGGGTGCTGCCGGGCAATGGCGCCGCCGAGCTGATCACCTGGGCCGCGCGCGATGCCGCTGCAGCGGGTGTCAGCGCCCTGCCGGCGCCGGGCTTTGCCGACTATGGGCGCGCCCTGGCCTGCTGGGGTGGGGCCGTGCGCCCCTGGCCCCTGCCGCTGCAGTGGCACGCCGCCTGGCCGCAACCGCTGCCGCCCCCACCCGCCGCCGAGGTGGTGTGGATCACCAATCCCCACAACCCCACGGGCCAGCTTTGGAGCCGCGCTGCGCTGCAGACCCTGCTGCACAGGCACCGGTTGGTGATCGTCGATGAAGCCTTTTTGCCGCTGGTGGCGGGTGGTGAGGCCCAGTCGCTGATTGAGCTGCTGGCGGATCACCCCAACCTGGTGGTGCTGCGCAGTCTGACCAAGCTTTACGGGCTGGCCGGACTGCGCCTGGGCTATGCCCTGGCGTCGCCGGTGCGGTTGCAACGCTGGGCCGCCTGGCGCGACCCGTGGCCCATCAACGGCCTGGCCGAGGCGCTGGCGTTGCGGCTGCTGGGCGATGCGCACCGCTACCGGCGTCACTGCGCCTGGGTGCAGCGCTGGAGTGCGCGCGAAGGCCAGTGGATGAGCGAGCACCTCGCCGCCTTGCAGGGCCCGTTGGGGCGGCTGCGGGTGCTGCCCAGCACGGCCAACTACCTGCTGGTGCGTGCGTCGGTGTCGCTGCAGCCCCTGTGCCAGGCCCTCGAGCAGCGCCATGGGGTGCTGGTGCGCGACTGCCGCAGTTTTGCGGGGCTGGACGAGCACTGGCTGCGCCTTGGCCTGCAGGACCGCCGCGGAAACCTGCGCCTGCTGCGGGCGATGCGGCAGCAGTGGCAATCGCCTGCCACGGGGGGTTGATGGGCTCTGCCTAGCATGAAGGCATGATTGTGATGCCCGCATGAAGGTTGCAACCAAGCGTGTTGGCGCCAGTGGTCAGATCTCTTTGGGAAAGGAGTTCGCTGGGCGCACTGTTCTCATGGAATGCCCTGAGCCGGGGGTGTGGCTCATCAAGGCCGCTTCTACGATTCCTGATAGTGAATTCTGGCTGCATCAGGCGCCTGCAGCAGAGCGGCTCGATCGTGCGTTGAGGGCGATGGATGGTCCGCCGCTGGACGCCGATCTCGATGCACTTGAGCAGCACCTCTCGGATGCTTCATGAGTGGTGAGACGGTTCTGCTGGATCTCAACAACCCTGAGTTCCAGGCCAATTTGCTGGCCCTTCCCAAGCCAGAGGCCTGGGCTGTACTCAACACCCTGCGATTGCTCAAGGCCTTGAGCTGGACGCAGCTGCAGCGCAGTCAAGGGTTGCGCTGGGAGTTAATTCAGAGCCGCACGGGTCCTGAAGGGCAACGGCTGTATTCCATGCGCATCAGCCGGGGGTGTAGAGCCGTGGCTTGGCGCGATGGGTGTTGGCTGAGGATGCTTTCACTGCATCCTGACCACGATTCGGCCTATCGCTGAGTCGTGGTTGCCTGCAGCAGCGCTGCCAGCCGTTGGGCGGCGTCGCGCACCGCCAGGCGCTCCATGCCGGCCCGCATCGTGGCCAGGGGGTCGGCGGCTGGGGCGGTCTGCCGCAGCCGGGGCCCCAGCAGCCGCCACAGGGCCAGCTCGAGCGGGGGGTCGTGGGGTGCGTGCTGCCACACGATCACGGCCGCACCCAGGGCGGCGGCGGCGGCGGCGTTGGCGTCCTGGTGCTTGTCGGCGGCGGCCGGATAGGGCACCAGAATCGCCGGGGTGCCGCAGGCGGCTAGTTCG
>Ga0194129_10007192_pt1 | contig 13357 bp, 13 predicted proteins | sample TA2KigCa35mmetaG_FD_150862 | JGI IMG/M metagenome (GOLD analysis project Ga0194129, IMG submission 150862) | Freshwater microbial communities from Lake Tanganyika, Tanzania - TA2015038 Kigoma Deep Cast 35m | ecosystem: Environmental > Aquatic > Freshwater > Lake | place: Tanzania: Lake... | reverse complement strand
AAGAACATCTGCACCGGGATCGCATAGAGGGCAATGCGGTCCACCACGGTGGTGCTGGGCACCAGCTTGAGGCCCACCACGCAGGCCATGGTGAGTGCGGCAATGCCCAGCCAGAGGCGATGCTCCTGGTTGGGGAGCTTGAGGCGCTTGCCCCAGATCAGAAACAAGAGCCCGGGCAGGGCGTTCATCGCCACCCTGATGGCGGCCCCCTCGGATTGCATCTGCTGGCTGACCAGGTAGCCCTGGATGAACACCTCCAGCCGTGCGATCAAAAACATCTGCACCAGGCCGGCTGTAACCAACGCCATGATCAACAGACGCAGCAGCCGCATCTGCAGCGAGCGGCCCGGCATCACCGGCAGCAGAAAGGCGAGGGTGATCAGGCTGGTCTGCTGAAACGCTGCAGCGGCGGTCACCCAGCCCACGAAGTGTTTGAGCTTGCCCTGTCCCAGGGCCAGGAAACCCGGCATCAAAAACCCGATCGACACCGCCTGGCGCGTGTAGCCCATGGCCACCACGATCACCAGATAGGGGATTGACAAGCACAACGCCAGCCATGGACGCGGCTGGGCCCGGCAAAACAGCACCAGACCAAAGCTGAAGATGCCGGCGCACACCAGGTTGACGCCGTAGATCTCGGCACCGAGCTTCCACGACACCCAGTTGAGCAGCACATAGGCCGGATCGCGGATCAGCGAGATGTTGCTGAAGGGCTCATCCCGCACCACATCGAGGTTTTCGAGGTAGATCTGCCAGTCACCGCCCACTTCGTGGCGCAGGCCGATCACCAGGGTGAGCACCAGCCAGATGGCCACGCTGATCGGATCACTCCAGCGCTCTTTGGGAGCGGCAAGGGCCCGCCAGGCGGGAATCAGCAGCAGCAACCAGTAGAGCAGCATTGCGCCTTCAGCCCCAGCGCTCGAGCCAGGCCTGCCACATCAGCACGGTCCAGAGCCGGCTGGTGTGATCGAAGCGGCCGCTTTGGTGCTCGTGCCAGAGCCATTGAATCGGCTCGGGCCGCAGGTAACCCTCGGCCTGCAGACGCTCGGGGTGGAGCAGGTCTTCGGCCCAGGCCTTGAGGGGCCCACGCAGCCAAAGGCCGATCGGGATCGCGAAGCCGGCCTTGGGCCGCTCGATCAGCGCACGCGGCACGTAGCGATCCAGCAGCTGCCGCAGGATCCATTTGCCCTGGCCGCCGCGGATCTTGAACGCCATCGGCAGGCGCCAGGCCAATGCGGCTACCCGATGGTCGAGAAAGGGAGCCCGGGTTTCGAGTGCCACCCCCATCGCCGCCCGATCCACCTTCACCAGGATGTCGTCGGGCAGATAGCTGAGGCTATCCCAGGCCATCATGCGGGCCACGGCATCGCCAGCCAGGCAAGCCGGCAGCGGCTGATCGATGGCGCTGCTGGGCAGGGCCACCGCTGCGCCCGACCCATCGGGCTGCAGCAGCGAAGCCGGATCGGCCCACTCGCTGACCAGCGAGCGGTAGAGGTCATCGGCGCTGTGCACCTGCCGCAGGCGTGCGGCCAGCTTGTGAGCTTTGTGGCCCAGCTGGTTCACCGGCAGTGGCAGGCGGTCCCACAATGGTGGCGGCAGGCGCAGGATGGCGCCACCCAGAAGCCGGCGGCCCCGCGGGGGGCACCAGGCCAGGCGGTTCCAGATCCGCTGGCCCCAGAAATAGCGGTTGTAGCCACCAAAGAGCTCATCACCGCCATCACCGCTGAGGGCCACGGTGAGGCCACTGCGCCGGGCCTCACGGCACACCAGATGGGTGGGCAGCTGGGAGGAATCGGCAAAGGGTTCGCTGTAGAGCTCGGGGAGGCTGGGGATCAGGGCACGGGCCTCGGCGCTGGTGAGCACAGTTTCCACGTGCTCGGTGCCCAGATGCGCCGCCACCGCGCGGGCATGGGGAGCCTCATCAAAACCAGCTTCCTCAAAGCCGATGGTGAAGCTGCGCACGGGGCTGCTGCTGCGGGCCTGCAGCAACGCCGTGATCAAGCTGGAATCGATGCCGCCCGAGAGAAACGCCCCAAGGGGCACATCGGCCAGGGCCTGGTCGGCCACCGCGTCGCTCAGGGCCTGCTCCAGGGCGCCAAGGGCCTCGGCTTCGGTGCTGAATGGGTGAAGCGAGCCTGCTTCAATCAGCTCATGAAACCGCCACCAGGGCCTGCTGGTGGGTAGAGGCTCACCCGGCTGCAGCGGCAGGGGGATGGCCACTCGATGGCCTGGGGGCAGCTTGGCGATGCCGGCGTAGATCGAGGCTGGCGCCGGCACCACGCAACAGCGCAGCAGCTGGGCCAGGGCGGCGCGATCGATCGGATTGTTGAAGCCCGTCCAGGCGCGAAGTGCCGCCAGATCCGAGGCAAACAGCAGCGCCCGCTCGTGCCCTGAGCCACTGAGGCCCCAGTAGAGGGGTTTTTCGCCAAAGCGATCGCGGGCTAGATGCAACACCCGCTGCTGCCGGTCAACAAGGGCCAGGGCCCACATGCCCGTGGCCCGTTGCAGCGCCAGCTCGACGCCCCAGGCCTCGATCGCAGCCAGCAGGGTTTCGGTGTCGTTGTGCCCGCGCCAGGGGGGTGCCTGGCCAGCCGCCTCGAGCTGCTGGCGCAGGCGGTGATGGTTGTAGACCTCGCCGTTGAAGGCGATCACATACCGGCCCGTGGCACTCAGCATCGGCTGGTGGCCAGCGGAGCTGAGATCGACAATGGCCAGGCGCTGATGGGCCAAAGCCACCCCGACCTCTGGGTCACACCAGACCCCTGCATCATCGGGGCCGCGATGGGCGATGGCCGAGCCCATGCGCTCCGCCTGGGCGCCCTGACCCGAGGCCTGGCTCCAGAGGCCAGCGATGCCGCACATCAGGTCCTCTGCATCAGGGTCATCAACCAGCAGTAGTCCCAGCGCTGGGACAGCAGGGTGAAATCACCTTGAAACCCATAGGAGGCAGCCCAGGGACCTCCACTGGCTGGCTCACTGCAGAAGTAACAGGGGAACGTCGCCTCCGTAATGATGTTCACATGGGTGGGGTCCTGAAAGGCTTCCTGCATCGGATAGGCAGGCGTGCGTGAATAGAAATACCCACCTGGTTTCAAGACCCGGTGGATTTCATTCATCAGCTCGAGGAAGGGGAAACGAGTGGATTCAGCAACGGCAGCACGTGGCACGTGCTCGATGAAGTTGCGCGCCACCACAACATCCACACTGGCGCTCTCCAGCGGGATGGTGCCCAAAAAGAGGTCGCAGGCCAGAACATCGGATTCAGGCCTGGCGTGCAGATCCAGGCCCTGCACCTGCGCAGCTTGCAGCGGGTTGGCGGGCTGAGCACCGCAGCCCAGATCAATCGACAGGGTTCCAGATCTCTGAGCGAGCTGAAATCGCCTGAGGAAAGCCGTTTCTGAAAGAGCCTGGGGATAACGCAATCTGACGTTGGCACGCGGCGGGCGGCGCAAAGCCGCGCTAACGCCCTTGGAAAGCGACCAAAGCCATGTCCGCATGGATGGGGTCAATGCCATTCCCTTACCACCATTGCGACGCACAAGCCATGGTCAGGCTCTGATCCTGCTGTTGCTGGTTTGTCAACACCTTCTGGCATTGCTGCACGAACAAATCGACGTTCTGACGGGAGCGCCCTTCGTAGAGGTGGAAGATGCAACCTCCAAACACGGTGCCAATGCCATAGGGACCGTAAGCCCCCAAGGCATAGACACCCCACTGCCCTGCTCGCTCAAAGGAGGTGGGATGGATGGCCTGATAGCGAAGCCCAGTCGCTTCCGCAGCCCGTGACAGCTCTTCAGCCACATCACAGCGGCGACTCGCACGCAGGTCAGGCCGGCCCAGAGAGTGCCATGCCTGACGACTCACCGCCAAAAAAGCTGGCGCGGCAAACACACCCCCTGGTCCCGGGATGTGATTAGAGCATTGGGCAATTCCCACAAAAGATTGCTGCTGATCTGCAAAACGAGCCGCTCGTTCGACCACACCCCGTTGCAAGGGAATGCAGTCATTGTCAACAAACACCACGACCTCAGCCGTAGCGCTCTGAAGACCCGCATTGAGCCACAGGCCATGATCGATCCGGCAGACGTGACGATTGAGCGGCAGGGCTAACGCATCGAACACCAACTGCTGATGCTCAGCCAAACGCGGATCGGCATCGGGCCAATGCAGGGTGTGAATCTCGATGCTTGGCCCATCAGATGGGGTGTAGAGACGAGACTTTGGCCTCAGGACTAGCCATTGGCCAATAACAAGCCTTGCTGTTTTGGCATCACGCCACTGGCGTACAACGTCCGGTGGCCAAAATAGCAGATTCCAACTGGAATTGAGCCACTGGCGCATCAGACGGCGCAGCAATAACAGATTGTAGTTCTTCACCATTTCAAAGACTACATCGACCCGTGGCCATCGCGTTCAATCAACACATGCTTGTCCATACCGCGCAAGCGAGACTAAATGAGCCTTGCATTGGCGAGCGCCCGTTTCAACAGCTTACGCAAGCGATTCGTCAATGATCGCAGCTTATAATCGGTCTGCGCCATAAAAACTGTTTTCGCAAGCCCAATCCGCGTCACCGATCGACAGGGGTGAATGAGATGGCGATCAAAGGCCTCCATAACACGCTCAGGCGTGTAACGACTTGAATAGGCATCAAAGCGCTTCCCCTCCAAAGACATCTTATTGATCTTTATAAGAAGATCATAGAGTTCCAATTGACTCGAGTAAAGATAGATGTTTTCACCTAGAACCCACATGTGATGCTTCGCGTAAGAGCAAGCGTAGGCGACAATTGGCTTATTTCGAGCTGAAAGTTCAGCACAAGCCAGTCCAAATGTTTCGCCCTCGTAACGGGCATGAACCATAGCATCGCAGGTGTTAACAAATTCGGCTTTGCCAGACTCGGCCGAAGAACCGGGCAAGAAAATTATTCTCGGGTGCTCTGCAAATACTGGAAGATTCATGAACACAAACCACAGACTAGAGCGCTCATTAGCAGCGCTGAGAATGGCTTGCTTGGCAAATTAAATGTTCAGACTTCCAGGGCTCCCATAGCTACCCACGACAAACGCATCCTCTGGGATTCCCAATGTTGTACGCAGGGACTGCGAGCACTCCCATGGCTCAACAACATGGGGAACCGCCGGAATTGCTTGTTCGGCATATGTTTCCGAAAGCCATTCAGACACAAAAGCGTAACTGGAGCCATGAATCGAGCGCCGAGCCTATGGGAACACGGCATGCACCATGGTGGAGCAATGGCGACTCAGCAAACCATCGTTGTGCCCCGCCTTGATGGCATACACCAAGTCGACATTCCTTGCTTTCAATAGAGCATCCAGATCATCGCGCTCGTCGTAAGCGTAAACGTCACAGACTTGCTCGAACTTCTTGACAACAGCATCATCATTCGCTGGGGACAAACGTGGATAGACGACGATTGATTGATTGCCAAGCAGCAGCTGGCTGTATTTGCAGTAGTCATGCATGGCCACTTCGGTGCCATAAAGACCCAGCTGGTTAGAATGAAATGCGATCAGCATCGGCAGGCAGGTTGCTGCAGCTGAGCCTTGGCACCCACAGACATCACGATCAATCGAGCTGCTGGTGACAACGGAGGGAAATCAATAGGGAACATAAACCTCCTGGTAGGGACTGATCACAACTTCAGACGACAGCTTGGGATCGGTGAAGGACTGAGCAATAGCTTGGAGAGAGAAGTGTTCCTGGTAGGTGATCATGGCGACATTGCGCTGAGGCGCATGCCCATCAAAAGCTCGCGTCATGGCATCGGGCAGATCATTCAGCCCTGCAAACAACAGTGCATTGCACCCATTCTCGAAAACGCCATGCCAATGGGAACTGGCCGGCAAGATTGGGGTGGCTCCCATGGCCAGGGCTTCAGCCAGGTTGTGGCAGTCGAGGGTGCGAATCCCTGGGCAGGCGAGGAAGTAATCAACTGAAGCCAGCACCTCGAGCCAGCGGTTATTGGGGATGCGGCACTCCAGACCACTGCTCGACTGGGGTGACCAGCGCCACTGAGCCACGACCAGATCATCAGCAAAGGCGCCCTGCAGGAACCGCTGCAGATCCGTGGCCGTGCGCAGCACCACCGGGCTCGGGCCAGGCCAACTGGGCGACAGCAGCGCTTCGATGATCTGCAGTCGCGAGGGCACGCCGTAATGACAGGCCATGGCGGTATTGGCATAAGCCTGGGGATCGGTGTTGCCCGAAAAAAACACACGAGCCAAACGGGGCGTCACCTTGGTGGTGTGCAGCGCCAGCAGGGCTTGCTCTTCAACCAACAGCGAAGGATGCATGCCCACCTGCAAACGGCGCACGGGGTGGCCTGCGGGCAGGCGCGCCTCGGGATAGAGGAGCTGCCAACCGTGCTGGCGCGCACGCTGCGGCTCATCAGACCACACACGCTCCCGGGCATGAGGCCTCTGCCAGGGCCACCAGGGGAGCGGACGGCTGGCCAGCAGCAGCTGGCGGCCCAGGCCGGTAAAGCCTGCCAACAACCTGGGGCTCAAGCGCACCCGGAGCTCGCAGTTCTGACGGGCCAGGGCCAGCAGCACCACGGCCAGATCTTTGGCCAGAGCAGCATCATGAAGGTCAAGAAAGACCCTGGCGCCGCATGGCCTGGGCGATCTGGAACACCAGGCAGCCTTGGCCAGAGCCACAGCATTGGCCAAAAGGCGCAGCAGGGCTTTCATGCCAGGCTGTTGATCAACTGAACCAGGGCCGGGGCTGTGACCTGAAGGCTGTAGTGCTGCTGCACGCGTTGACGTGCCGCCCTGCCGAGCTGGCGCCTGAGAGCAGGGTCATCGCGCAGGTTGCGCAGAGTCTGTTTCCAGGCGGCGGCATCAGCAGCCAGGAAACCTGTGTCGGGAGTAACCACCTCAACGTTGGCTCCCACCGGTGAGGCCACCACCGGCACGCCACAGGCCATGCACTGAATCAGCTTGTAGGCGCATTTGCCGCGGGTCCAGGGGGTGTTGGGCAATGGCATTACGCCCACGTCAAATTGCTGAATCCAGCCCACTTCGGTGGCGGCATCCCAGGGGTGATGCTCCACCTGCACTCCAGGGATTGCCGGCCAGGCGGCGCCGATCACCAGCAGGCGCAGGGGTTGCTCGCGGGCTAGCTGAGCCAATGGCCCCACCAGCATCTGTAGATAGGGCGCCGTCGACGGTGAACCAATCCAACCCACGGTGAAGGGGCGTTTCTGATCCGTGCCAGCTGCCTGGGCGCGGCGGTAGTGATCGGTATCGACCACAGACGGCAGCAACAGCACCTTGCTGTTGAACTGCGCGGCATAGCGCACCAGCTCGCTGCTGCCCGCGGTGACGGCGGCGGCCGACTCAATCAGGCGATCAAACTTGCCGCCCAGCAGTGAGGCCAGCAGCCGCAATTTACCAGTGCGGTACTTCAGATAAAAAGCATCGTCGAGATCGAGCACATAAGGCCGCGGCAGCAACAACAATTCGAGCCATGCTGGTACCAGGGGGAAGAGCTCGGCATACAGCCAGACGGGATGGGAGCGCAGCCCCAGGCGCAGGCGCACCAGCAGCATCAAGCGCCGCAGGGCGGCGCGAAGTAGCAGCCAACCAAGCCACAGCGAGGAGCCTTGGCCATAACGGGCCTTCACATAGGCATCACCCAGCAAGGCATCAACTCGCAGAGGGATGCCGGCTTGTTGCAGCGCCAGGACGTATTGGGCTAAACGGACGCGATGGCTTGCCGCCTGTGGCCCATAAAGCGCGAAGCCGATCATCAGGCCCCCAGGCTGCGGTACAGGCGTTCATAGGCCGCCGTTCCGCGTTCCAGCGAAAAAAGCTCGGTGGCGGTGCGGCGGCAGCGTTGAGCTAGATCTGGATCGCGGCGCAGCTGCTGCAACTCGACAAGGCTGGCGGCCATGGCTTGGGACGTGGCCGACGGCACCAGAACACCCACGCCGTGATTGCGAATCACAGCGCCCACATCACCAACGCCATCGTTGGCCACCACAGGCACACCACAAGCGAGAACCTCGGAGAGGCGGGTAGGGCTGCTGCCGCACTTGGCCACGCCCGGGGTGAAAAACATGGCTACAGCCTTAAAGCCACTGATGGCCTTAGGCACGGCCTGCGGAGCCAAGGCCGATAGCTGTAGCAGTTGCGCCTGGTGCAGGGGCAGATCTAAGGCCCTGCGCAGTTGGGCCTCGGGTTCGCGGCTGTGGATCCGCAAGGGGGCCAGGGGCTCGCAGCCATGCACGGCGGCAAACCAGGAGCTCAGCCAATCGAGCAGGAACCAGCCACTAAGCAGGGTGCCCAGGGTGCCGAATGCCACCGGATCAACATCGCGATTAGGTCTGAAACGTTCCAGATCAACGCACGTTGGAATCACCACCAGGCGTTGCCCCTGCAGTTCGCGGGGGTAAAGCTGCTGCAAGTGATCCAGACCAGCCTGGGTGAGCGACACCACGGCATCACTGTTGGCCAGGGCTGCGCGTTCGAGCTGCACCAACAGCCAGTGCAACCAACTACCCCGCTGAAGGCGTTGGGCGGCAATCAGTTCTTCGGGCCAGAGGGCTCGCATGTCGAAAATGACGCTCACGCCGGTCAACCGCTTGAGCAACAGAGCCACAGCCGCCGGCAGATAGGAACGGGCATGCACAAGAACAGGCACCGGACGAGAGCGCCATTGCCAAAGTGCGAGCACCACAAGCTGCAAAACAGCCAAGGCTGGGGCAAACCCAGGGGGACCCTGGCGAAAACGGAGGGGCAGCCACCGGATCCCATAGGACGTACAAGCATGACCCATATGGCCGACAGCACCAGCATCCGACCAGTCTTGAGGCTTCTCAAAACTGATTAAGGAGATCGGACGCCGAGCTGACAATCCTCTGAGATAGGGCAAGATCTGACTTAAACCCAAAGGCTCCAGCAGACCATTTCGGGTCAGATAAAGCACGGGATGTCGTTGCAAGTTCACGGCACCTGCAGAATGATCTGAAAGCGATTACCCATAACACGTCCCATGAAGCGCAACCCTGAAAGACGCTGAGCGGCGGCAGCGATTAGGCGCTTGGGAAGGCCACCGGACGCATAGGGCCAACCGGTTTCTTCAACCTTCCAATAAAGCTCCCTAGCACCGGGCAAGAGACGCTGAAAAAAGGAACGTTGCGCGGTGGCGTGAGTTCGAAACAAATGGGCGGGCACACCTTCACCAACACGACCTAGTAGCACCGAGAGCTTCAGCCATCCAAAACACCGTGCGACCCAAAGCACGAGGGAAGCATTGTCCTCAAGAGGGCCTTCAACAAACAACAATCCAGACGGCTTCAACGACAGCAACAAAGCGGATAGGGTGTCAGCTGGTGCTGGAAGATGCTCCAAGACATCACCCATGTGAATGACGTCAACGGAAGCTTGGATTGGGCTGGCATGCCAGTCGCGAATGGTCTGAACGGGCACTCCTACTAGCCGGGATGCAGCGTCTGCAGCTTCAGCATCAAATTCAAGACCAATCGGTATTAAGCCAAGCTCACGACAAGCCAACAAAAAATGTCCTCCACCACAGCCGTAGTCGAGAACTCTTGCCCCCAACGGGGCAAAGCGGCTCAACAAACGAACACTTTGGGCGTAAGGAGCCGTGTCAGTTGAACTGTTGTAGTAAAGATCATGGTAGGCCTCGGGCGTATAGATTTGCCTGAACGTGTCGTCGTCTGGGAGAGGATCTACAAAAACTGTGGCGCACCTACTGCAGCGAACATGAGCGAAGATCTGGCCTCTGTACTGGATCTGAAACGGGAAAGCCAAGTCACGACCAGTACCGTCACAGAGTGGGCAGGCTCTCGTGATCTCAGTCATGACGCGAAAAACCGAAGAAGTCTAGATATCGCTTGGCAATCATGTTGCAAGCATAGTCTTTGGAGCGGCTGATCAAGGCATCACGGTCGACTGGGGTCAACAAAGCTTGCTGAATGGCCTGTGCTAAGACCGCCGGATTATCGGGTTCGACTAGTGAACCAAAACGACCATGATCAAGGATTTCGGCGGGTCCACTGGGGCAGTCAGTGCTCACCACGGGAAGACCACACTCCATTGCCTCAACCAAGACGTTGCCGAACCCTTCCCAGCTTGAGCTGAGCACAAACAGGTCGGCCGAGCGATACCAGGGTGTTGGATCACCAACAAAACCCAGGAGGCGTACGCGGGCTTGCAAACCAAGTTGGCGTATGCGTTGCTCAAGGCTATGACGTAACGGTCCGTCACCCAGGATCACGAGTTGAAACGCAAAAGCGTCTGGAAGTAATGCAACGGCCTGAAGAAGCAAGGCGTGGTTTTTCTGTGCCTTCAAGCTGCCAACGGAAAGCAATTTGAACACCGGTTCGGATCCCCAGAGACTGGCGATTTCATGTATGCCCATGGGTTGGGCAGAGCGTCCTACCGCAGCGGGGTTGGGGATCACCGCAAGGTTTGTATCAGGTGCTCCCAGGTCAATCAGATCGGAAGCGACACCATCAGAAACCGCAGTAAGCCCCGTTGCAAAGGGGTAGGTCAGCATCAAAACAAGACGAACTAGCCATCGCGAAAGATGGAGTTCGTGCAGCGCTGAAAGACTCAACGTGGTGTGTTCGGCAAGCCAAAGGGGGCAAGGCCTGCCTGCCGCTAACCACGGGAGCACAGCAACGGATGTCAACGGCCAGAGATGGGCCCATAACAGATCAGGAGGGTCATTGCGCAAATAAAGGAATAACGGCAAGAACAGCTGTCGTAGACGAGCGACCCGCAAATCAATCAAACGGACACCATTCGGGATCTGCCCCAGTAACTCGCCGCGCTGCTGTAACACCAACAGATCAACCCGGTAGCCGATGTTGAGCCACTGGCGTGCCAAATCGAGACACAGACGCTCCAAACCACCACAGCGCAGGTCTGGAATCAACAAAGCCAAGCGTGTTTCAGCCAAAACGGTGACGCAGCCAAGGATGGGAATCGCGAAGTCCCGCCAGGCGCTCCTTCAACGGCAACCCCAACAGACGAACTAACACACGATGCGCAAGTGTGCCGCGGTGACCCTTGAAACCATGCTGGCGGGCACGCATCAACCAGTCGTGAGCACTTTGAGATCGTCCTGCCCGGTACTGACGCCTGACCTGCTCGTAACAGAATTCACCCAAGACCTGTTGGGCATCAGGTTGACTCAGACCCGGCAATTCATTGATCACCATTTGATAAAGGTGACGATTCGACACGTCGGCTATGTCAGCAGAACTGCGGCTCAAACGATGGGGCGTATGGTGCTGCACATAATAGCCACACCCGCGCTGTGAAACAGCAACTGAATACCCGGCCAACAACGCACGAAGCATCAGATCGGCATCATCATTGTAACTGATTTGCTCATTCCACCCGCCAAGAATACGAATGGATTCCGTGCGCCAGACAACCGAGCAAGGGGGGTAACAAATATTGGATAACCATTGCAAGATACGCGCACGATTATCTAAGCCGTTGAGAGGGAATTTAATTGCGCCGTAAGGCTTGCGCTGATCATGAAATGACCATGATGAGAGGCAAAGATCGGCTTCGCTATCACGGAGTGAGACACATGCATGTTCCAACAATCGAGGGCAGATCAGATCATCTGCATCGAGGAACATTACGTATTGGGTTGAAACCTGCTGCAAGCCTAAATTTCGAGCAGACGATGCCCCCTTGGCGGGATGATGAGCAAGGTGAATGATGTCAGAATAATGGTTAAGAATGTCAGAAGTCTGATCCAAAATGCCATCCTCGACGGCTATGACAACAACTTTCAAAGAAGAGCTATAAACAGATTGAAGCGTTTTATTAATAGTTTTATGAGCGTGATGAGACGGAATAACAACAGAAATCACGTTACGCTCCACGCAGAAAATTCCATATTTTTTTTAATGGTAAAGGAATAAATTTTAGACGATTGGAGACCAAATTAAAATGCATTCTGTCCTCCGTAGCCAAAAAAGCAGGATCAATTACTGAGCGAAGCCATGTTGCACGTGTGAAATTATTCTCCGAATAAGCTATTAGAAATGCATTAAGCAAAATATATGCAGAAATTTCTTTGGCGTCAGGGCGCCGCGAAAGATCTAAAAAAAGATTTTCAAGAAAGGGAGTCTCTGTATCACCAAGAAAATCAATAGCAACTTCTGGAAAACCTAAAGCATGCAAAAGACCAGCGAATAACTGCCTATCTTCAATCTGAAACTCATTCTTAGAGGATACAGTTTTGGAATGCTCATGCAATCTAAATTTAACAATTACATCGTCGACTTTTCGCACACCATTTAAACCGAATGACAGAAGAAATTTAATCCAAAGATGCCGATCCATGACATAATGAAGGCGTTTATCAAGACCTCCTACTTCATCGACACAGTGACGCCGATAAAATGTTTCCGGCTGATCGACTCTTGCGAATCCAATGGTTTTAGGCAAATTATCGGCATATATATCAGTGCCAAAAGATAAACGCTCACAAGAATCGCCGTAAATAATGCTCCTGGCACATAAAACATCAAGATGTGAATCTCTAAAATACTTACCTACAGTTCGCAGGGCGCCGGGACAATAAGTATCATCGCTATTAAGCCAATTGAATACTTCTCCAGTCGATAGGGCCAACCCTTTATTAATTGCATCAGACTGCCCTAAATCGGATTCAGAAATAAGCACATGAGGCAATAGCTTGAATTCAGACAAGATTTCTAAAGTGCCATCGGTGCTCGCGCCATCAACGACTATATGTTGCAATTCGGTATAATTTTGATTTTTCAAAGACAGCAATGTCTCAGCTATATATTTCGACTGATTAAAAGATGGCGTTACAATAGATATGTAGGGTGAAGACATGATTACTTTAGGTCTGGAAGAGGGAGGTAAGCTTAACAGGGCTTACGCAAAGGGGCGCCCCCTTGCGTAATGTTAAAAGGAGGCCAGATTACCCCAATTTCCAAGTGAACAGGGTGGAATGAACAGCTGTCATTCCCAAGCTGATGGATCACCTAGAATCTTCACTATGAAACGGTGATAAGGACATGTCAAGTCAACGGCCTACGGATAGATTGGTTGTAGAGAAGCAGGCCGCGTCCCTTTGCGTGGTGTAAAAACCGAGGCCCGATAGCCCTGATCTGCGAGTGAACAGGGTGGAATGACGCGCTGTCATTCCCGAGGTGATGATTCACCTCGAATCTCCACAATGGGCCTGGGCCAATGACATGTCAAGTCATTGACCTGTGGATCGATTGTTTGCGGAGAAGCGTGGGTTGAATCAGGTCGTAACGGTGTCCTGTGCTTCAGCTGCAGGCAGCTCCTCGGCAGCGGGCAGGATC
>Ga0194129_10007191_pt1 | contig 13359 bp, 6 predicted proteins | sample TA2KigCa35mmetaG_FD_150862 | JGI IMG/M metagenome (GOLD analysis project Ga0194129, IMG submission 150862) | Freshwater microbial communities from Lake Tanganyika, Tanzania - TA2015038 Kigoma Deep Cast 35m | ecosystem: Environmental > Aquatic > Freshwater > Lake | place: Tanzania: Lake... | reverse complement strand
TTGGAATTAGATTTTCAAATGTTGTCGTTATTTGTCTATTAGTTGTAACAATAGAAGTAGAAATAATATCAGCAACTCTACCAGAAATTACACTAACAACTTGTGTAGCTTCGTGGAATAGATCAATCAGTACTACATCATCTGCATTTGGATGAGTTGTGTTTTCAAATTGAATTGCTGCCTTTTTAAGATTCTTACCACCATCGCTTACTAATTGAATTTGTGCAGTAATAACTCTATCACTTGATATTGGACTATCAAAGAAAATAGAAGTAAAAGAGTTAACTCCAGATACCTGATTTCCAAGAACATCAACAACAGAAATAACTGTCATCCCAGCAGTTTCAACATAAGGATTGATGCCAATATTGATTAGAGAAACACCAATATCTCTTTCATTTAGAACATCAAATCTTCTTGCTACAACAACTTTTGGAGCCTCTGTGTATCCAGAACCGCCATCCAGTAAATCAACACTTATAACTTGTCCTTTACTAACAAGAACATTTGCTCTAGCACCACCACCATTTCCGTTGACTGGGATGAAATGTAATATTGGTGGAGTTTCATATTGATATGCAGTTGGTTGTGTTATTGGATTATAACTTCTCTGATTCCATGTAAGAGATACAACTTTTCCATTTTGAATAGTTGCTACAACACTAAGTCCTTCTCCTCTACTAATGCCATTATATGTTTCAATATCAACTGTTCCAAACATAGAATTTGAAACTTGATTATTATTTCGATGTTCTTTACTAGTTGTTAGACCAGGAAGTTTTTTAATCTTTCTAAATGTATCTTGTCCTTCAATTTTTACAAGATCATTATTTGATAAACTTACAAAAGGTTTTCTATATGTTTTACCTATAGATGTTCCAGACCAAAGTTGATCTAGAGTTGATAGAATAAGTCTTCCGTCATCATCTTTTTCAAAGGTAACAACAGAATTTGAAATTGCAATACTTGTATTTTTAGAATAAAAACTTCTAACAGCAAAAATAATATTTTTTGTATTGTCTATTTGATAAGTATGACCAAAAACATCAAATTCTAAAGTATTACTATTTGGACTATAAAGATTTTCAATTTCACCAATTACATTATAAGTTCCATTCGTATTCATTTGATATGCTTGAATAGCACTACCAATCTTATCACCCATCCAAGATCTTAATAGTAAATTGTCTAATCCACTAGTAACTGTCAAACTAACTCTTGATTTAGAATAATAAGAATCTGGAGCAAAATCAAAAACATTTAATACTTGTCCTATATCTCTACCATACAAATATCTCATATCAATTTTCATTTCTTTTAGTATCGGAACATTAAAAGAAATATTTGGTCCAGAAACAGTATACGAATAACCTTTCCTTTGTAATACGCCATCTAAAAATACATATAAGAAATCTGGCTCTTCAATATTTTGAACGGTATAATCTTCTACGTCTAGTATTAGGAACGGACCAGATCTAACGTTATCAACAAGATTGTAATCAATTGTCAATCTCTTATAATTTCCTACTCCAACACCAGATACTTTTTCTACAGCTGTTGGTTCTCCAATAGTTTTTGCACCAAAATCTTGATCCCAAATTGGAGCAACATCAAATACTAATTTATTTGGTATGACAGTCCTATCAATATAATAAGAATCAAATAATGGATATGTTTCAGTATATTTTGGTCTTTGAAGAACAGCGTTTATAGTCAGGAATAGATCTTCATCTTCATCAGTAATTACATCATCACCATTCTCCCAATACAATTCAAATACTTTATTTTCACCATCGATATAATCTGGTAAAGTCCTAGTGACTGATTTTTTATCAAGAATATCTTTTAGATTACCATATAGAGAATTTACAGACGAAATAACATCATCACATTCTTGAGCTGGTATTAATGGATCATCTATTATATTATAATTTGAATAAGTAGTAGTATCTGTCCAGTATCCAGATTTATTTGTATTGATTTTAGTTTTTTCAACAATTCCAGCTCCTTTTGCAAGGATGTCTTTTACAATACTAATCATAGTATTAATACTAGATGCAACTTCTTGACAAGTTGGATTTGCAGAATCAGAAAGAACAGAAGGATCTGAATATGGCGGAGAACTTCCATACGATGGATCAATAATATTTGCTATACTCAGTTGATTTCTCATCGCTAAGATCATATAATCTCTCAAAGAGTTCCAAGCATCTAAAGCAGCTGCTGTCTCTACTGGATTCGTATTGATATGAGTTAGTTTTTCTCCGTATGGATACTTATAGAAAATGTAATATGATTGACCAAAATCTACAATCTTTTCATTTCCTCCAAATCTTAGATGATAAACAACAGCATCAATTAAAATTCCAAGATCTCTCTGACACTTTGTTCTACCTGTAGGTGGTAAATTATAAGCATCATAGATATATCCACTAATTTGTTCTTGTAAGAATGCTTTATTTTTTAGAATGAGATTTGATGCATCATAAAATGTTCCAGTATTGATTGCGCTCAAATAAAATGTTGCTTGATCAGATGAAGAGAATGATGGTGGAACTGAAAGATTGAATCCTGGAACTACTGAATATTGATTTCCTGGAAGAACGATACCAGTATTTGATTGTACAAAAACATTTTGGTTACCTGTTGTACCGCTTAGATATGTTGGTCCAGCTGGAGCTCCACCAACACCAGAACCTGAGTTTGATTGTGCTAGATTTGAAACAGTTACTTCAGTACTACTATCAATAGAAATAATCCTTGTATTCAACGGAAATGCTTTACCAGAACTAACATACATTCCAATTGCAAGTCTATCTGTATTTTGAACAATAATTTTATTAGTGCCTTGAATATAGTTAACTCCGTTCTCTACAATATCCCAATTTCTTATAGATAGTCCTGCTAATTTTGTAGCATATTTGAAAATATCAGAAGACTTAACTTTATTTTTTGTAATATAATCATATTCTGTATCCTGTAAGAAACTTTTGATGTAATCAACTGTTTTTACATTTCCACCAAATCTAAGATCATGCTCATAAGCATCTAAGATGTAACCAATATCTCTTTGATAATCACCTAGTTTTGTATTCCAATCTAGTGTAGGATGTTTTGCTTTTCCATATCCAACTGTCTCTTGAATAATAAATTTTCTATTACGCTCCAGTTGATTAGCAGCATCTAACCATCTACCATTTCTTTGGAAGATATTTCTAATTTTCCTTAAATATCTGTTATTATATTGATTATCTTTGAAAGCAAAGTACTTACCATAGAATGTAACTCCTTTATAAGTAGTAACATTATTTGAGGTATTGCCCGTTAATGCAGATCCATCTCCTAAAGGTGGGTTTGAAAATACAATAGTATCATTTTGAACTGTATATGCTACTCCTGGTTCTTGTAACACACCATCCAAAGTTATAATTAAATTTTTAGCAGTTAAAGGAGTAAATGGTAGATTTGTATTTCTATTTCTTAATTGGAATACTTTATTTCCTTGTAATCTACCATCCGTATCATAGTATCCATCAAATGGTGCTGATAATATAACTTCAAATGCTCTATACTCACTAAAATTAAACTCAGATTGAGCAGCTGATCCAACACCTTTACGAGCACGTTGGTTTTCTACTTTCTGAACAATTTGAGTAATTGTTCTTTTTGTATTTTCAACTGTAATTTTATTTTTGTTTGGATCCCATAATTGAATTACACTAAAATGTGTATTCTTATGAGACTGCGTTGGCATTTTTGATTGGGCAGTTGACTCAATATCAACTTGACCGAATAGTTTAAATCCAGCTGGATGTGTCGTAGACTTGATTAAATCTCTCCACTTTTGTATTGAAGTTTGTGATTCTATGACATAAGAATAATCTTGATAAAAATAACTGTCTAAGATTTTTTGATTCGATACACCAAGTCTTCCTTTATCTGAACTGTAATATCCTAAATTATCATAAAAACTAGTAATCTCATCTTTGAATGTTGATACAAAAACTGATTTTACTATCCCAGTTGCAGATGTTAAAATAGATTGAATTGGATATCCTTGCCTAAAAATTCCAGAAATTTTTTCTAGTTTTAGTAGATTACTTCCAGACCTCCATTCAGAAACAATCGCTTTTGCTACTTCGGTTCCATTAATTTTTTGTACTACAACTTCTCCTTTTTGATAATTTCCAGAAATATTAATTAGTGCAAAAATGTATTTTGAAGTGAACGAAGAAGATATAGTTTTATCTAAATGGAATGCTCCTCCATTTTTTATAATTGTTACGCTTTGAGGAACACCAATACTCTTGCTTTCTACATATGCCTCTACAGAACCTTCTATAATAGAAATTTCTGGTGCAAATGTATATCCTCTTCCAGGATTATCTATTGTAATAGAAAATATTTTTCCACTTCTAACAACAATATTAAATCTAGCTCCTACACCATCACCCTTCGTTATGATAATTTTTGGATTGGTATAATTTGATCCAACATTATCAATTCTTACCTCAGTTATAGAATTTATTTCTGAATCAAATAATACTGTTGCTTTTGCTTTATAATCTTTTGTTGGATCACACCCAACAATAATTGGAACTTTTTTATAATTTAATCCAAGATTAATCATCTTAAATTCATCTATTTTACCGATAGCAAATTCTCCATTTGTTTTATATGTGATACTTCCAGATCCATCCCAAAGTGGAGTTGAATCTAATTGATAAACAAATCTATTTGGAGTTACATAAGTTATTTTTTTAGTTCCCTGTAAAGGATCGGTAATAATCTTAAGATACTTATCATCAGAATTGACTATCGAATTTCTATCAAAATAGTAGAAGTTTGCAAATTGTGTCCCTTTTTTGTTAGAATAATTATTTGCAGATAGTGCAGATCCAAAACCAAATTTTACTGTTGTAAATGATCCAGTATTGCCAGGAAGAATAGTAGTTGCAGTTTTTTCTTCTGTTATAATATTATAATTTTTACTAGGACTTATATCAAAATAAGTACCAGTTAGTGAAGAATGAGACGTATCAAATTTATACTTATAAAATTCTTGTATATTAATATTTGGATTAGGGACAAAATTTGTATTATCTTCAGAAAACTCAAATTTGTAATCAACATCTTCTACGGATTCGACAGCAACTAACTTTTTAGGAGTGCTTGAATCAAAAAAACTTGTACTAATTTGTACTCTTTCTGCATTATTCTTTTCTGCAGCATAATCAAAAATGACTATAACTTCTTGTGTTTCTGGATTATAAGTTTTAATGCGTCCAGAAAAAGATGATGTTGAAATTGAAAAATTATTTACAAAATTGTATCTTGGTTTGTAAAGAGATACAATCTCACCATCAAAATGATCTCCTTCTAATGTACTATCTTGTGCTCTTATTACGGTAATGGTATTTTCAGAAATAGATGCTACTTTTACAATTTCTTTTCCTACTTTCAATAAATCTCCATTTGAAACACCAATAGTGCTGTCTACAACTAATTTTGTAGATCCTATAGAAAATCCAGAATGGTCTACATATAAAGTTAATCTAGAACTACCAGAAGTTGCTGTATTTGATCTAGATAGTGATTGATCTGATACTCCTAGATAATCTGCTTTTTTATAACCAGATCCACCATTTTGTAATACAACAGATGAAACTACACCAGCAGAAGATACAATAATAGTTGCCTTTGCTCCCGTACCAGAACCACCAGTTAGTGAAATATTTGTATATGTTCCAGGGGCATAGAATGCTCCACCATTAAGAATTTCAAATCTTCCTATACCAGTATAATTGATAGAAGATTGATATGTTGGAGCTTTAAATTTTGCTAATTGATATAATCTTTTTCTAAGATAATAAGTTTTTGTTTTGGTTGTATCATTTGGTAAGATATCAACTTTTATTTCATCTCCAATTCCTAATCCATGATTGACCGAAGTTTCTATTAAAGCAACACTTTGGTTTACATCAAATGGAACTAAACCATCGCTTAAAGAAGTTAGAGTTACAATTCTAGATCCAGATGTATTGAATAAATCATTAGATTGAATAAAATAATTATCATTAACCACCCAGGTTCCAGTAAGAACTTTAATTTTTACAATATTTTGTCTAGATGTTCCTTCTAATACTTCTGCAGTTGCTATTGGTAGATTAATACCATCAGTTAGACTTAGAATAGCTCCTTGAGTATAAGAACTATCCTGATCAATTAGGATTGAAAATGTTTTAATTGTTGCAGAAAATGTGCCAGTGCTATTAAAAGTACCAATAACATTCTTCAGCACAATTAAATTATCATTTGCTACTGTACCAATTATCTCTCCATATGCTCCAGATGCTGGTTGAGTTAATGTATCATTCGCAAACAAATATGCATTTTGTACTACTGTTAGTTGTACAACTTTATTTTCTTTACTATACAAATAATTTACTGGTTTTCCTTCTACAGAAGAAACAATTGCTTCTGCTTCTTTTCCTTCTGTTCCAGAATTATCAAAATAAACTTTTGAGTTTATAGAAAAATTACTTGATGAATTGAGTAAATTAATTGAATCTACAGTTCCAGATTTTACTTCTGCAATTTGAGCAATAACTCCTTCACCATTTCTAGGCATTCCTGGAGTGAATAATCTTTTTGATTTTTTTGGAATATCTGCTTGATTTATATTTGAATTGTAATTACTATCTACTGGAAGTGAATAAAAATTTTCCCCAACAAAATATGGAAATTGTGGAATTTGGTTACTATTGATTGTTAGGAAGTAAGCATACGTTCCTTGTGGATAATCTGGAGTAATACAAAATCTACCATTATTTTCATCTAGTGAACCACTCTTATGAACATAGCGATAATCATTTACAAAAGATCCTATTGGATATGCTGATAGTGCTGGACCTTGAGGACGATTTCCATTCAAACTATAACTTGATGTCATCCTCACAATTGGTGATTGAGGATTTAGAGGATCTTCATGACCAAATGGACCATAAATTGGATTACCGTCATAAGCAAATCCAATTATTGGCGAGTGAGTTTTTGTGCTTGGTTCAGATCCAGCAAGATCGATATTATCACTTAAAACAACTCTTAGTGCTTTTGGATTACCTACATGAGCATATCCATATTCTAAAACATTATTATAATTCTCAAAAATATATCCATATTCTGTATCTAACTTTGAAGAGTATTTTACAAATCTATTTTTATTCCATTCTTTCAAGTATGGAATTCCAGCAGCTCCACGACCCACAGGAATAACATCTACAATTACTGTATCTTGATTATAAAAATTGCCCTCTTCAATTTTTACAAATCCTGTAATCTTACCATCTGTATTGACAACTGCAGTAAAATCTGCAAATCTTCCTCTTCCAGCATTATCTCTAATTCTTATCAAAGGTGGAGATGAATAATATTCTCCTGGGTTATCAATAATTAAACTGGTAACTTTTCCTTTCGTAACAACTGCTCTCACTACAGCATCTCTACCAGAAGTTATTACAACCTCTGGCGTTCTTGGAAAAACCGTATTTGTATTAACAATAATTTTTTCTACAACCTGTCCAGACAAAACTGATTTAGCTTGATTTGGTACACCATCTAAAAGAACAAATGGAGGTTTTTCATATCCAGTTCCTTGGGTATCTACCTTAATTTCTTCTAGAATACCAAATCTAATACTTTCTTCATCTTTATACCCGAAGATAGGAACACCATTCAATAAGATGCCAACATCTCTTTTTGGAGTTTTATAGACCTCAGTAGTTCTTGTCGAATTTTTTCTAAGAATACGAAGTTGTTTTTGATCGAGTAGTTCTTCATTTACAATAGAACCATCTAAAATTTTATAAGATGGGTAACTAGAACTTGCAACATAGTAATATTGATCGTCTTCAAAAATTGCAGCAACATCAGTTGTAACTTCACTCAAAGAATTTTGTATAGAAGGAATTGTAGGAATATTAACTGGAGATCCTTGATTCAAAATCCATCTTACTTGATTTGTACCAGACTTAACAATTTTTGGATCTGTTGTTTCAAACCCTGGATTTGAAATTTGAATTTCATCACCAATAAAAGAGTATGGTTGAGTATCTTGAGGAATTAAATTATATACAATTCCTAGACTCAGTAATTTTATTCCTGATCCTTCTAAGATTACTGGTTTATAAACGGTAGCATCTTTTGGGTGAAATACTGGTGTTGAACCTCTGCTTTCAATAATAAATTGAGTGGCAGTTTTACTGGAAAATTTAATAACTTCATTATTGATTAAAATTTCTCCAATTGGATTCCAACCTAATGTTGAAAATACGTTTACTCTTTTATTTGCACCACTAGAAGATTGTAAATCTTTTTCTAATCTTGTTTTTGTTGATACTGAAAATAAACCATTTACTGTTTCTGGAGCAAGAACAATATTCCAAATCTGTTCTCCATCACTTGTGCCATCAACAAATACATTATCAACAGTAGCTGAAGCATAACCATATTCTTCGGTTGGAAGTTGAACAATTGGTTCACCAATTAGAAGCTTCGGGTTTCCAGATATGACTTTAACTTTTAAAGCATAAATGCTGATCCAGTCAGATTCTGAAGTTTTGTAAGTAAAATCTCTTGGTTTATATACAGTTGGTTTTTCTTCTGATACCAGAGTATTAAAAATAAATCTGATACTTGAATCTGTGCCTTTTGATTTATAGAACTTTTTAATATTTTTGATTAGAGTTCTTTTATCAACTTCTCCTTTTAAGTATTTTTCTGGAAAAGCACCAAGGTATTGTGATTCAAAACTCTTGATTAAACCATACAGGAATAGATTGCTAATATTTGAAACAATACTTCCTGACAAGTGTGTAGCAGAATCTGTAGATATAAAAACGCTTTTTTCGTAAATATCACCTAGCTGAGTATTTCCACTAATACCTCTAGAACAATCAGTTAGAAGATTTCCAGTTCTTTCGGCATAAAAAATAATTTCATCATCAATTTGTAGATATCCATTCTTTTCTGGAAATCCATCTGCATTATCTAATAAAATACTTGTATCAGATGCACTAACAGAATTGACAAGTGTTGTAGATTGTTGTAGAAGATTTTTTTCGTAAAAATCAATACTTGCATACTTATCTAAATTTAAGGCAATATCAAGGGGTTGACCCTGAGACTCCTGCTGCTCATAATATTTTTGTACGAACTTAGTAAAAAGTTCATACTCAGAACTAATAAAACTAGGAAGCTGAGACTCAATAAGAGTTGAAATTTTCTTAGTCTTGACTGCCATTTAATTACTCTTTGTACGCAATAAAACTACTATTTGCTACATCTACATCAAGGTAAACCTCACGACTTACCTTGATATCATTTGAAGCAGGTTTGACTCTAACTGAAATTCTATTATCAAAGAAACTACCTTTTATGATAGTCAAGTTATACATTTTTAGTTCGCCTTCTTCATAATCTATATCACCAATTTCCTTGTCTAGGACAACTTTATCGCCAGTTATTGCATCTATTCTATATAGAACAATTTTGCCATCCCTATCTTCGAGGAAGACATCAAATAAAGGATATTCGGTGACTCTAAATCCAGTTGTAGAAAGTGCTGGATCATCACAATCTTTATCAAAAGCATTCTGAAAACAAATTTCATAATAGAAAGATGAATTGAGTTGAGGATAAAAATCTTTCCTCATCATAACTTCTGTTAAATTAGAGTTGATAGTTTTATCAGCATCATCTATTACACCAACTGCTTTACTATATCTAAATGTACCATTAAACTTTTCTGTGCCAGATGAATTGATATATTGTTGAAATGCTCCAATCACTTGTGAACTTATTTGTGCTGGAGTTTTATTTGTCTTACTTCCGTTATAGAAAATTTTACTTGTCAATTCAATAAAAAGAATTGACGGGTCAATCAATACAGGTTCAACTGAAGCTATAGAATATTTTTTAATTTCTGTAACAATTTCTTTTTTTGTTACTGCAGTAAGATACGATGCGTCTTTGGGTTTGACGGCAATAAAAACTTTTCCATACATCGGTGGGTTTTGATCCTCTCCACCAAATGTAATAATATCACTTACTGCTGGATAAATTCTACGAATAATTGCAGCATAATCTCCTTGTGTTACCGCTCTATCTTGAGCACCAAATGATAGGGGAGCATTATACTTGATTTTATCCACCGTCTCGATTTCTTCACCGCCAGCTGCAGCAATTGTACTATTGATTGTAATATCAAAAGCATTAGGAGAGGTGCCTGTGGGCGTCTCCAACAGTCCTGAAAAAACAAAAGCACTCACACCATTAGACGAAGGACCAGAAGTAACTAGGTACGTTACTTCGATACGAGTATTGTTCTCTAACTTTCTACCTAATACACCATCACCAAAGGTCAACTCATATCTCTCATCTTCAATTTCATTCAGAAAGAAAATTTTTGCTTTACCATCAACATTCAAGATATTATCAGATCTTAGATATGGTTCATTAAATGATCCACCGCCAGGATAAACTCTGACCTGAATTGTATTTGTATCAATTGATTCATTATCAAGAATGAATCTTTGAGATTTGAGAGAGTTAACTGTAAAATTATTTGTAACAAAACTTCCTTCTCTTAACTTTACATTTTGAAATACTGCAGTCTGATTTGCAACTTGTGCTTTAATATCAACTGGAGTGATGTATGAGTAAAGAACATTTTCATATGAACTGATAAATCCTGTTCCCTTCTTTAGGATCAGCTCAGTATCTAATGTTGGATTTGTGTAATTTACTGTAAAGTTTACATATGCAGTTGGAGAGGTAATTGACTTTGGTGTGTATCCAAGCTGCTTAGCAATCGCTACAACATTATCACGTAGAGTTGCGCTGTCGATGAATAACTCATTAACAACCATGTTGGTATTGAATGCTGTATAATATGTGTTATACGCAAGAACATCAATTAGGTTACTTAGAACAGAACCTTCAAAATCATAATCAGTAAAATCTGTCTGTGCTCTTAGGTATTCCTTTAGAGCAATCTTAATATCTTCAAAGTCTAAATTGGCAACCTGTGTGTAAGGCATTTATCGAGTACTCTCTAGGAAAAATTCTACTGCCACAGGTTCATCATTTCTACCAACAATAATATAAGAGAGTTCAACTTGAAATCCATTTTCATCAGAATCTGGAAATGCAACTACAGTTTGAACAGAAATTCTTGGTTCATATTGAGTAAGCACTTTTTTAATCTCTAGAGAAATTAGAGCAGCTGTTGCAGAATCTAAAGGTTCAAATAATAAATCCAAAAGACGTGAACCAAGATTTGGTTGAAACACACGCTCACCAATACGAGTAAAAAGCAAACTCTGCACTGCTTGGGCAATTGCAGCATTATCTTTTATTACGATTAGATCGTCAGTAACAGGATGCTTTTTAAACGTGACGCTTAAATCTTTAAACGTCTGAAATGATGGCATTAGATGATAAACCGAGGCTAGTATTATTTATTCACTCGTGCCAACGTTCTACAAAATCATCAAATCCTCCAGCACCCCCACATGCCTTACTATAGCGATCTTCGGGAATAGGATAAAGTTCCTCTTTCCTTTTCATTTTTTTGTGCTGCTTCAAATACTTTTCACTATCAGTTTCAGTAATTAAAGTCATTCCTTCTTCAATAAAATCATTACTTTTATCTACTGGAAATAGTCCCATTTGTTTCTCCTAAAAAAAGAAAGGTAAATAGAACTTTTTATGGGGTTGCTATCCCGCTCGGCGTTTTGGTTCCTCGGAGAGATTATCTACCCTGACCACGATAACGCTTCTTAGGACCATTACGAGCTGTTGCACCCAAATGAGTGTTCTTCGAACGACCTTGACGAGTGCGCTTGGGCGGTCCTTCAATATAATTCGTTTTTACTAAACCAATCTTTGCTTTTGCCATAAAATCTTAAACAGGTTGTGTACCAATAATTATTTTAGCATATATCGAAGATACTGTCGAGGGACCTTCAACAATCGGTCTGATAGGAGGAACAGTTAGTGGAGCCGTTGACATTCCATCGCCTCCAACTGTTACCAGATTGCCTTCAAAAAACACCCGAGTATTTTGCACGGGAGTAATTGTAGGTCTCTGTATCGATGGTGGTGTTGGAATGTTAGGCGGTATTGGATTGAAACCAGCAACAGGTGGATGACTACCAGCAGATGTCTCTACATCCATAATTTTTATTTTCTCTGCTATTGTTTCTGGTTCGCCCTCAGCACCTGCATTAGGATTCGGTACATTTATTTTAATTGTCTCAAGTTCTTTCAAACTCCCACCAATCGGTTGAGCTGGAAATATTGTCGTCCCTATTACTGAGACGGTATCTAACATAAGAGGATTTATAATTTTTCCAGATCCCATTAGACTACTTTCGCAATATGTGCTAAATCTTTTTTAATTCCTTCTACATTATTATGTAGATAATCTAAAGTTGTAGAGAGTGTTTCGTAATCATTCGATAGTGGACGACGATACATCAACGAAGGTTTCTCTAATTTCGATAGGCGGCTCTCCAGATTCTCCAATTTCTTCGACAACTCCAGGAGCATCTCCTCCTGCCTTTGTAACAGCTCTGTTAAATTTACCATTGCTTGAGTCTCCTCTCATAAATGATTCAGCGGCACGAGTTTCAAAGGCGTCGCAGAATGCATCAAAATTATTTACTATACTATCAAAGTTTTCGAACTCGGGTTTTTCCATGATTTTTTCTGGCGGAAATTTTTTTCTTACAGGGGTTTTCAAAAAACCAATTTCAATAATATTTATCGGTCGTCTGGATACTTTTGTAGGTTAGGGGAGGTACGATATGGGACCCGCTCGGCCCTTCGGGTATAACGAAGGGGGGGCAAAATAACTGCCCCCTGTGTCTCAAACTGTGAGTTGCTTCGCTATCAATTTGCCAACGAAATCGTTCTTGACTTGATAAGGCACAGTGACCTGAAGATTCAGTCGTTCGTGCTTATAAATGAAGTGCTTTCCTCCGTTGCGTTCTTTAGTCCAACCGTTGATCTTTGCGATCTTGTGCAGTTGCTTGGTGGTCATGGTGTAGGGTATAGAGAAGGGGGGGGGTCAGTCGCAGGCGCTCCAGGCGCCTCTACGGTTGCGGCGTGGGCGCTTGGTGGTGCCCGTAACCTTGGTGCCTCTGGGGTCGCTGCCCTTGACGCTGGACCGAGATCCACCCACACGGGTCATCGTGAGATGCCACCGCTGAGGGCGGGCAGCAGGCAGGCGGGTGATGGTCATAGTGCCTGCCTCGATGGCGGCGGCGAGTTCGGAAGGGGTCATCGTTTGGTTGT
>Ga0194129_10007189_pt1 | contig 13361 bp, 10 predicted proteins | sample TA2KigCa35mmetaG_FD_150862 | JGI IMG/M metagenome (GOLD analysis project Ga0194129, IMG submission 150862) | Freshwater microbial communities from Lake Tanganyika, Tanzania - TA2015038 Kigoma Deep Cast 35m | ecosystem: Environmental > Aquatic > Freshwater > Lake | place: Tanzania: Lake... | reverse complement strand
TCATATCTCTTCTTGAGCGCCGCCCAGCCCACGCCCGGCAAGCGCGGGGGAAAGTCCCCGCACCAGAGCACCACGCTGTGACGCGGGAAGGCATGAAAAAAAAGTTTCCAGTCCACTTCCACCTCGGCGCCGTCCTCCAGCTTGGGGATAGGCTGCCCCAGCAGGGTCGCCGCCGTCCTCACGATATTCACCCGACCCCGCACCGGCTGCCGGACCTCATGACCCGTCGGCGTCGCATGCCAAAACCCCACCCGATCCCGATTGCCGGCCGCCGTGAGCGCAAACAGCCCGGCCATCTCCAGTAGGGCTTCCCGCTTGGTCCGGCTGCCCGACCCGAACTGGAGCGAGGGCGTGTCTTCCAAAAGCAGGATCACGGTAAGTTCCCGCTCTTCGATAAATTTCTTCCGGTACAACTCGCCCAGGCGCGCGGAGACGTTCCAGTCCACGTCGCGGATGTCGTCCCCAAACTCGTATTTGACGACCTGGTCAAATTCCCGGCCGCGGCCACGGAAAGCGGAACGATATTCTCCGCCCAGAAAGGAGTCGGCCGCCATGCGGACGCGCCACTCCAGCCGCCGCAACATGGCCAAGGGGGCCTTGCGGGCCGTCTCGCCAGGGCCAGGCACAGTCGTCATCCGGAATTTTCCTCCGCCTCCTCCTTAAGTCCCTGCGGGAACCGGTACGCGCTCCAGCACGCCATTCAGAATCTCGTCCGTGGTCGTCTCCTCCGCCTCGGCCTCATAGGTCAGGCCCACCCGATGACGCAGGGCGTCGAAAAAGACATTTTGGACAACCTCCGGCGTGCCGTGATCCATGCCATGCAGCCAGGCCAGCGCACGGGTGGACTGCACTAGGGCAAGAGAGGCACGCGGGCTGGCTCCGTACGACAAGACCTTCGCCGCCGCTTTGCCTGAGCCGTTGTTTCCGGCCGCGGCCTCCCGGGTCGCCCGAACCAGCGCCAACATATATGCCTGGAGGGGTGGACTCAGATGGACGGCGTCCACTTGGTCGCGAAGGGCAAGAAGTTCCTCCCCGGAAGAAACCGCCTGAAGTTTCGGTTGCTGCGTCAGCTGGCCCCAGCGCTCCATCATCGCCCGCTCTTCCTGCTCGGACGGGTAGTCGACCAACAGCTTGAAAAGAAACCGGTCCGTCTGAGCTTCGGGCAGCGGGTAGGTTCCCTCCTGTTCAAGGGGATTTTGGGTGGCCATCACCAAAAAGGGCCGGGGAAGCTGATGCGTCTCTCCTCCGATGGTGACCTGCCGTTCTTGCATCGCTTCCAACAACGCACTTTGCACCTTGGCAGGGGCGCGGTTGATCTCGTCCGCGAGAACCAGGTTGGCAAAAACCGGCCCCTGGTGGACCCGGAAGCTTCCCTCCTTGGGCTGGAACACCATCGTGCCCACCACGTCGCTGGGGAGAAGGTCAGGGGTGAACTGGATCCGCTCAAAATCCAGGCCCATCGCCGCCCCCAGGCTTTTGATCAGCAGGGTCTTGGCGAGGCCCGGCAACCCCTCCAAAAGAACGTGGCCGTTGGAAAGGAGTGCCACCAGCAGGCGCTCAATCACGAGATCCTGCCCGATGATCGCTTTTTGCACTTCCCCCTTGATCCGCCCCGACCATTCCGATCCCTTTTTTGCCATGCTGCCAAATCCTCCTGTATGCCATCTTTGCAGAAGCGGGCGGGTTTTCAACCCCGCCGCCCAAGCCCCTACTTCCCCGAAAAAACCACCGCCCCTTTTTCGATTCGCTCCAACGTAAGCCTTTCCGACGCGCCCATGCTCGCGGTCATTTGGCCCAAGGTTTCCGTCCAACGACTCCACGACCGTAAAACCAGAGCTGGGGGTAGCGACAACTTGCCCAGGGCCGCTTCAATCCGATACACATCCTCTCCCTGTTCGGACCGGTGAAAGGTCATCTCATGCCTCAGCACAAAATTCCTGCCCAACAGGCGGCCGGATCGATCCACCCGCAGGATTCCATCCTCCGCCTTCAACTTCCAGTTTTCCGCCACCAACACCAGGAGGTCGGTCACCTGGAGGGGCGCGAATCGTAACCGCTTTTCCAGCCAGGCATTCAGATCGGCGTCGGAGACCCTGAGCTCCTTGGGTAAGTCGTTTTTCTCCCCCCCGTATTTCCAATAAATTTCCTCAATCCCCTCGGCACGCCCCGGGGCAACCTCCAGCGGCTTGGGCGTGCTGAGCGCAAGCCCGGTTGCCTTGCCCAGCACCGCCACAATGGCGGCACCCGCCAAGGTCCAGGCCGTTCCTTTCCACCAGGCCCGATGCCGGATGTATTCCAATATCCCGTGAAAAAGGAAGCTGACCCCCAAAAAGCCGGCGATGCCCGCCAAGGCTATCGCCGCCAACAAAATCCCCTGTCCCAGCAAGACCGGGGGCGCTTCCGGAATCTCGAGCTTGCGGAGAAAGGCCTCCCGGGCCGCCCGCTCGCGTGCCCCTTTTTCTTTCGCCCATTCCTCAGGTGGCCACCACCGGCCTTCCAGCTTCTTTTTTCCCGCCACCATCTCCGTCTGCTCAACTCGCCAGGTCCCGGCAAGTTGCTCAATCTCCTCGGCGCGGGCCGGAAAATTTTTTTTCACCTCCTCCAACGCCGTGAGCTGGGCCGCCAGCTCCTCCAGAGTATAGACCCCCGCCGGGTCGTACGGCTTGGGCATGGCCTTGGCCATGGCCTCGGCGAAAGCCTGCTCCGCTTTAGCCAACGCCTCCGGGTCTTCCTCATTTGGCAACTGGTCCAAAATCTTTTTCCACTTCTCCACTTCCTCTTGCAGCGTGCGCTCCAAAGTTACGGCCCGGGCCTTGGCCTCCAGCAAGGCGTTGATCGCCGCCACGGCTGTTGCCCTTTCCACTTTTTTTCCCGGGCCCGGCGCCGGAGTCAGTCGAGCCATGATCCTGTCCTTGGGAACTTTCTTTTCCGCACCGCCGGGCTCAATCAGCACCACCGCGCCGTCCTCCGCCGAATTTTTTTCCTTTTCCACCAGCACCATTTCATGAACTTCATCCGCTCTCGATGGCTCGAGGAGATACACCCGCAACTCCGCCCACCCCAAGCCCGCGGTCAGCCACCAGTAGGCCGCCGCCCCCATTGCGCCCCGGCGCCAGCCTCCGCCTCTCAACGGCAAAGTTTCTGGGCGGCCGCGGCGATGTCCTTTGGTCCCATCCCGAAATGCTCGTACAGCTCCCGTGCGCTGTAGGCGGACCGCCCAAATTCCCCCTTCATGCCGATCGCCGCACTCCTCACATCGACCCCCGCAAGGTTCAGGGCGTGAACGAGCATCGCCCCCATTCCGCCGACAATCTGATGATCCTCGGCTGTGACTAGTTTTCCGCCGACCTCCGCGACGACCGGGCGAATCGTGGCCAGATCGGGTCGATTCACAAACGGGCTATCGATCACGGCCGCTTGTTTGCCGCCTTTCGCCAGCAGCTCCGCCGCCTCCAGCGCCAGCGGGACCATGGGACCGCACGCCACGATCACCACATCCTTGCCCTTGCGAAGCACCTCCGCCTTGCCCCAAGGATATCCGTTCGGCCGCTCCCCAATCCTTGACGGAAAATCTTCACGGCCGGCAAAAAAGATCGCGCTTTCCCCGTCCTGGCCGGCCTGCCTCTCGTTGGCCAAACGTCGGAAGGCCTCCAGCATCAAAGCGTCGGCTTGTTCGGAGCAGCTCGCCGCAATGGCCAGCGTGTGGGGAATCGAGGAGACGGCGGCAAAATACGTCGTGGCTTCGTGCGAAGCTCCGTCAGCCGCATCCTGGAATCCCGCATGGGTGAACGCCCCCACGACCGGCCCCTGGGATAACGCCGCCATGATGATCGGCAGGTTGCCCTTGGTGATGCCGAATTGCGAAAACGTGTCCGCCACCGGTAGGAACCCGGTCTTCGCCAACCCGGTGCAGGTGCTGACCATGTTCGCCTCGGCCACGCCGACATCGAAGGAGCGACCCGGGACCGCCTTTTGAAACGCCGCCACCCCCGTGGACCCGGGCAGGTCGGCGCTGATCGAAACCACCGGTAGTCCTTCCTCGGCCGCCCGGGTCATCGCCCGCGCAAAACCCGCCTGCACTTTTTCTTTTTTGAGGGTTGGGCCGGCGGATGGGGTGGCCGTTTGTTTGGCTGCCTGCTTTTCCTCCCAGGCTTGGCGGAGCGACTGGGCCCACGCGGCCAAGTCCGCCGGGGTTTTTCCGCCAGTGATCTCGTGGACGATTCCTCGGCCGCCCGGGTCATCGCCCGCGCAAAACCCGCCTGCACTTTTTCTTTTTTGAGGGTTGGGCCGGCGGATGAGGTGGCCGTTTGTTTGGCTGCCTGCTTTTCCTCCCAGGCTTGGCGGAGCGACTGGGCCCACGCGGCCAAGTCCGCCGGGGTTTTTCCGCCGGTGATCTCGTGGACGAACTCCACGATTTTCTCGCCATCCTTCAGCGGAAACCCGTGTCCCCCGGACGAGCTCCTTTCCGTCTCCTTGACGCCAAATCCCTTGATGGTTTTCACCCATAGGCAAACGGGGCGGCGTGGGTCGCCCTTGGCCTCCGTCACCGCCTGCTCGATCGCCAAATAAACTTTCTGAAGATCCTGGCCCTCCGGCACGTGACGGACATTCCAGCCGAGCGGCGCCAACGCCGCAAACGACGGCTCCATCGCAAAACTGTCCTTGGAAATGCGGCCGGAAAGCTTGGTGTCGTTGTCGGACACCACCAGTACGAACGGGTTAATTTCCCCGCGCCCGCCCATACCTGGAATCGCCGCCAGCGCCTCCTTGGCCTCACCCTCCATGCAAGCCGCATCGGAAATCACGCAGAACGTGAGACGGTCGCGCTTCGCCAGGTGGTCGCCGAGCGCCAATCCTTGGGCCACGGGAATGCCGGAGCCGAGCGGGCCGTTGCTGATAAAGACGCCTTCGGGATTCAGGTGGCTCTCGCCGTGTCCGGTTAGCTTGCTGTGGATGCTCCGGAACTTTTTTAGATCCTCAAAGGTCAGGCCATCAAAACCGTACTGGGCCCGCAGGGCATAGACCCCGTTTTCCGTGTGACCGGCATCGTTCACAAAGTTGTAGGCCTCGTGCCACGGCCGCCCTTTCACCGCGAACATGATCCCGTGAATCGCCGACATGATTTCGGCCAAGGCCGCCGGCCCGCCCCAATGACAAGCCGCCCCACCAATCACTGCATGCGTGTCCATCAGGGCGACAAGCGCGCGGGTCATCACCGGGTCGGCCAGGGTCACTTCCTGTCCGGCCGCATTCTTGACCTTCACGGGATACTTCGGACCTTGGGTCGGCGTCGGGGCCAGCCGGTTGGGAAGGCGGAGCGGCCGCAAGGGGGGAGCCTCCACCGTTTTCACGGGTCCGACTTCAGTGGCCATGCTGCGGCTCCTTGGAAAATTTTGTATTCAAAGGGGCGAGGAGCGTATCGGCAGGCCCGCCGCTTTGGCAAGGCTCAGGCTCCGGCGAGGCGGGCAGAACCGGGGGAGATCTCCAGAATAACCCACTCCCCCCCCCTCTGCACCGGTCGATCATGAGCCGTGGCGTATAGGACCTGGGTGGCTCTTGGCACCGCTTTCCAAAAGGCTTCCCGCCGGTCGGCGTCCAGCTCCTTCAGCGCATCGTCCATCAGAAGAACCGGCGTTCGTTTTCGCTTCTCGCGGATCAGTTCCAGCTCGGCCAAACGGACTGCCAGGCAGCCCGTGCGCCGCTGTCCCTCGGAGCCAAACTTCGCAAGACTTTTGCCAGCCAGGCTGAATTCCCAGTCGTCCCGTTGCGGTCCGGCCAGATTCAACCCCCTTTCCCGCTCTCGGTCCCATAGCCGGTCCCGCTCAGGTCCCGGGGCTGGGATTCCCTCGGCCGGTTGATACCGCACCGCCAGTTTTTCGTTCGTCCCCACCAAGCTCCGGTGGGCCCGGTCCAAATAGGGGAAAAAGGCTTCCCCCAGGGCACCGCGTGCCGGCCGAAGAATTTCACCCAGCTCCGCCAATTGGGTGGTCCAGGCCTCCCACTCATCCCGTGTCGGCTTGGCTTGCCGCAAAAGCGATCCGCGCTGCCGCGTGATCTCTTTCAGCCGGCGCAAATCCGCCAACCGGTGCGGCTCCAGCTCCGCCAACAGCAGATCGAATCCTGCCCTGCGCTCGCCCGCACCCCCGTCCAACATGATGGTGTCACCTCCGTGGGCCACCACCGCCAGCGCCCGCCCCCAAAACTCATCGGTGGTGGCACCGGCCCGGCCGTCGATCTCCAGCTCCCTCCCCTCCCCGCGCCAAACCGCCGCCAGCCGCACGGGCCCCGCCTCATCGGCCCAAGATCCTTCCACGCGCCAGCCCGCGGCCCCGGTACGGGTCAGATCACGCAAAGCGCCCGTGCGGAAGGATCGTAGTCGGGCCAAAAGCGCGACCGACTCCAAGATGCTGGTTTTACCGCGGCCGTTGGCGCCGGCCAACAACACCCGCGGGCCGAGTTCCTCCAATTCGAGGGATGGGTGGCAGCGAACCGAGTTGAGGCGGAGGCGGCGGAGCACGCCGGCCGGCTCAGGCCGTCCGCATGGGCATGATCACATACAGGAACGGCTTGCTGTAACGGATCACCCCGGGGCTGAGCTCATCAATAAAATCGAAATGAACCGTGTCCCCCTCGATGTTTTTGAGCGGGTCGGCCAGAAACTCCGGGTTGAAGGCCATGGTGAAATCCTTGCCCTTATACTGAACCGGAATGGCTTCGCGTGCCTCGCCCACATCGGGGGTGTTGGCGGCGATTTCGAGGTTGTTCTTGGTGAAGGTTAACTTGACCGAGTTGGACTTCTCGCTGGAGAGCAGGGCCACGCGGCGGACGGAGTTCAGGAAGAGTTCCCGCTCCAGCGTCACCCGCTCTTTGGCTTCTGCGGGGATCACCTGCCGATAATTGGGATAGTTCCCCTCCACCATTTTGGCGGCAATCAGGGTCGAGCCGAACTGGAACAGGATCTGGTTTTCCAGAACTGCAAAGGCTAACTCGTCTTTGTCGGCCAGTTGGCGCTGCAACTCCAACACGGCCTTGGCCGGTAAAATAAACTCCCGCTCCCCGGACTTCGGAAAATCCAGTTCTTGGTCCGCTAAGGCCAAGCGGCGGCCGTCTGTAGCCACCAGGGTGAGTTTTCCATCTTTCAGACAAACCAGGAGGCCGTTCAGCACGTAGCGCTTCTCGTCGGCCGACATGGCATAGGAAACCCGTTTGATCAGCTCCTTGAGAACTTTCTGCCCAATTTTGTAAATCGGGTTCTTGTCGCCCCCTTTGGCCGGAAAATCCGGGATGGCGGGAAATTCCTCTTCCGGCATCCCCATAATCCGAAAAAAGGCGGCCCCGCAGCGGATGGTTGCGCCCATCTTGCTGTCGACATCGAGGGTGAGCTCCTCCGAAGGCAATTCCCGGATGATGCTGAATAGACGGCGGGCCGGCAGGGTGACGGCCCCCGGTTTCTCCACCCCCGCCTCACAGGAAGTGCGAATGCCGATGTCCAAATCGGTGGCGGCCACGGTCAGGGAGGATCCGGAACCACGCAGGAGCAGGTTATTGAGGATGCCGATGGGCGTGCGGGTGCTGACGATATTCTGCACGGAGGAAAGGGCCAACAGGAACTTTTGCTTCTGCAGAACGAGCTTCATAACGCTGGAGTCAGATGATTGGGATAGGAGAGGAAAGAATCAAGTACACCTTAATCATCATAGCGTGGATAAGTGAAGAGAATCGGCACAACTTCCACATCTTGAGTTTCTTGTAGGCTGGATAAGGCGTGGATAGTTTGGGTTTTGACCTCACTTTGTTGGTGCTCCCCGAAAATCCTCACGGTCAACCCCGCCGGCTTATTCCCATGTTCACAGTCCGCCGGAATTGGTCTCTGTAGCGGTTGGCAAAGTGGGAGCATCTGGTGATTTCCACCAAAACAACCCGGGGCAAGCAGGTAAACAACGGCGAATAAAAGGCGGGCACACGGGTTGGTCCATGGAGCGGATGATTTCCCGCAGGACCGCGCGGGAGCGGAGCCGCGAAAAACGCGGGACGTAAAAACCAAACCTGTTGACACCGCTGGGGCGCACCAACCGCTCCCTTCCGAGGAGACGGAGGGGAGCGGCAGCTTTTTTCCGGGGTCCCGGCCTGCTTCAGGCCTGACGGAGGAATTTAGCGGTCGGCGGGCTCCTCGAGCTTATGGGTCAGCATGCCGACCATTTGCTGAAGGCGATCATCACTTTGCATGCGTGAGGTGATCGTCTTGCAGGCGTGGAGCACGGTGCCGTGATCCCGCCCGCCAAACGATTCACCGATCTCCTGCAGGCTCTTGCCGGTCATTTTTCGGCTGAGGTACATGGCCACCATCCGCGGCAGGGCAATATGGGCCGGGCGGCGTTTGCTGGTCATGTCGGCAACGCGAAGATCGAAGCCTTCGGCCACCCGCCGCTGGATCAGCTCGATGGTGACAATCGGTTTGGTCTCCTGCTGGATGAAGTCCTTGAGGAGTTCCTCCACTTGTGCCGGCGTGATGTGCCGGTCATGCAGGGCGGCCCAAGCGGCGACGCGGTTCAGCGCGCCTTCCAACCGACGGACATTGGTCTTCACCCGTTCGGCAATGAAGTGAAGGACGGACTCGCCGAGGCGGACCTGCATGGAGGCGGTTTTTTTCCGAAGAATGGCCATGCGGGTCTCAATATCGGGTGACTGCAGTTCCGCGCTCAGGCCCCATTCAAAGCGGGACACCAGGCGCTTTTGCAGGTTGGCCACCTCTCCGGGAGGGCTGTCGCTCGAGAGCACAATCTGGCGATTTCCGTCGAACAGGGCGTTGAAGGTGTGGAAAAATTCCTCCTGCGAACGATCCTTGCCGGCAAAGAACTGGACGTCGTCGATCAGCAGGGCGTCAGCCTGCCGGAACCGGCGGCGGAATTTCACCAGCTCGCCATGCTGGATGGCTGAAATGAACTCGTTGGTGAACTGCTCGGAGGTCACGTAGACAATTTTTGCCCCCTTCTTCTTGTGCACAATCCGGTGGCCGATCGCGTGCAACAGATGGGTCTTCCCCAGCCCGACGGAACCGTGGATGAAAAGAGGGTTATAGGTCCGGGCGGGGGCGTCAGCCACGGCCTGGGCGGCGGCGTGGGCAAACTGGCTGTTCACCCCAGCCACAAAAGAGTCAAAGGTGTACCGGCTGACAAGTTCCCCGGAAAAAGGCTTGGACTTCTCTTTTCCCTCCGCCTGGAGGAGCTGATCCTCGGCAGTCGGCAAGGGGCGGTCTTTGGACCCCACGATCTCAAAGCTGATCTTCACCTCTCGGCCCATGGCCAAAGTGGCACACTCCCTCAACTGGTTAAGGTAGTTCTCCTCGATCCAATACTGGTAAATGGCGTTTTCCACCCCCAAGACCAGTCGACCCGAGTCATAACTTAGGGGCAGGATCGATGAGAACCAGCGGTTCAGGGCATCGGGGGATATTACTTTTTCAAGCTCGCGGCATACCTTGACCCAGACTTCCGGGGGATTATTCATGATTTCGTCGTCTCCATTTATTTTTTCGAGGGGGGCGAGGATCATTCTCGCCCGCCAAAAATTCGGCAAGCGGAATTTTCTATTTTGGAAAAAATTTTTTTTACGACAACGCTTGACAAACATTTGCGCCATAAAAAACCCGTTTTTCCCTCGATAAACCGCCCAACAAAAGATTTGCGCGTGCCCGCAACCGCCGCGGAGCTAGAAGGAAATGTAATGCCGGCTGCGCCCACCATTGTCTGGTTTCGCCGCGATCTGCGCGTTTCCGACCACACGGCCCTCCACCGCGCGGCTCAAAGCGGGACTCCGGTGGTGCCTGTTTTTATCTTCGATCCTGCAATTTTGGGTGCTCCGGAGACCGGCGCCCGCCGCACCGCCTTCCTTTTGGAGGCCCTCCAAAGCCTGGCGGCCAATCTGGAGCACCTTGGAGCCAAGCTTCTCTACCGCAGGGGACCTCCCGAGAAGGAGTTGTTGGCCGTCGCGCGGGAGACCGGAGCCAAAAAAATCCTCCTGAACAAGGATGTGGAGCCGTATTCACGCAAACGCGATGAAAAGGTCGCCCGAATGGCGAAAGAAGAGGGTCTTGAGATAGAGGCGTGCGACGATTTAATGATTCAAAGCCCCGGAAAAGTCCAACGGGCCGCTGGCGGTCCTTACACGGTTTTTACTCCCTACGCGCGGGCCGCTTTGGCGATTCCGCCCTCGGATCCCCTGCCGCGCCCCGCAAAACTCACCGGCCTTTCCAAGGGAAAAGGCATTCCTTTGCCCGAATTGAGGAGTCTGGGCCTGGCCCCTTGCGATATTCCCGTTCCTCCTGCCGGCGAGAAGGCTGCCCAACAGCTCCTCAAGGACTTCGTCTCAAAAAATCTCCGTCGCTATGAGGCGATCCGCAATTTCCCCCTGGCGGACGGCACTTCCAGACTCTCCCCGCATCTGCGCCTCGGCACCATCTCGGTCCGGACAGTTTTGGCGGCCGCGCGACGCGCCCGGGCCGACGACCCCTCGGCCAAAAAGCAAATCGACGTTTTCATTTCGGAATTGATCTGGAGGGATTTCTATAAGCAGATCCTCTGGGAATATCCGCATGTGGCCGAAGGCTCTTTCCGGAAGGAGTACGACCGGGTGGAGTGGGAAAACCGGAAAGACCTGTTTCAGGCCTGGTGTGAGGGCCGGACCGGATTTCCCATCGTGGATGCCGCCATGCGCCAACTCAATCAAACCGGTTGGATGCACAACCGTCTGCGCATGATCGTGGCCTCCTTCCTCACCAAGGACCTGCTGGTCTCCTGGCAATGGGGGGAGCGCTATTTCATGCAGCAACTTTTCGACGGCGACCTCGCCGCCAACAACGGGGGCTGGCAATGGGCCGCCGGCACGGGTACGGATGCCCAGCCCTATTTCCGCATTTTCAATCCCACCAGCCAGGCCGAGAGGTTTGATCCGGACGGCAAATTTATCTCCCGGTATGTGCCGGAAGTGGATTCCCTGAAATATCCCGCTCCCATCGTTGACCACGCCCGCCAGCGGGTCCGCGCGCTGGCCATGTACAAGCAAGCGCGCGGCTAAACGGTGGGCGGGGCCCTCGCCCTTCATGCGCCAGACCGAGGGGGAAGGGAAACCTAGAGGGTCTGCAGGAAACGGACCAACTGCTCGCGGTTGGGACTTGTGGCGTGACGGACGTAGAACCCGGAAGCCGCCACCGCCAGTTGCAGCGAATGGGCCAGACCCAACCCCAGCAGGCGCCCGATCGCAAAGCCGGCATTGAAGTGGTCGCCAGCCCCGGTGCTGATCTTCGGTTTGGAGGTGTAGGGCCCGTTGACGAACACCTCCTCCTCCGCATTGGCGGCGCAGGCGTACTGGATCGGATGGATGACCACGGAGGCCACGCCCATTTTTTCTCGGATCGCCCCGGCGAGGGAGGCGTAGCCCTTTGGGTTCTTGGCGGCGCCCTTTAAACGGAGCACCTTGGCCACATGCAGCGCTTCGCTCTCGTTGAGGCCGAGGGTCACGTCATTGTCGGCCTGGAACTCCGCAATAATTTTCAGGGCGGCCAATAGGTCGGCCTCGATCCGTTTCGCCGGGTCAGCCAGATCAAAAAACATATGTTTCCGTTTGCCCGCCTTCACCGGCTTGTATTCGGTGAGGAGCTTTTTCCAGATGGCCGACATGTGCGGCAACATCGTCCAGTTGACCATTCCCACAAAGTCGGACGAGGACCATAGCTTCTGGACGAGCTTGTCACCCAGTCGCTTGACGATCGTTTCCCAATTGGCGTCCTGCACGGAAGCGTGCTGGCCGAGCATGATCTTACCGTCGTGAAACTCGAGAGCCGAGGTGAGCGCCGGCTCGGCGAAGGAGTGAACCTTGGCGCGCTTGGCAAATTCTTCGAAGACGGGATGAACCTTGGGATAGCCACACATGCCCAGGTATTCCACGGGCGCTCCCAGGGTGGACATGGCGAAGGCCATCAGCGGGCCATTGCCACCGATTTTTTCCATGGTGGGGACAACCTCAAAATTGGCGCTTTTGCCGGCGGCCTCGCCCACTTTTTTGGCAAAGGGCTTGATGGAGGTGTAGGGAAGATATTTGGTTGCCGTCTGGCGCTGCTCGACAACCTGCAGGATGGTGTCGAGGAACCCGTCGAAACCGAGCAGGCAGGTGAATTTGAGCAGTTGAGCGCGGGAACCGATCAGTCGCTCCGCTGTTTGTCGGGCCAATCTGGAGTCAGTCATAGCCTGTGGTTATACCTTGTGGGAGAGAAATTCACAAGCCAAACCCGCGCCCTCGCAAAGGGCGGTTGCCTTTCCCGGCGCGCCTGCGCATCCCAAAGGGCGCATGGCCAACATCGTTTACTTTGATCTGGAGACCCAGAAAGTGGCCGCGGAGGTCGGGGGCTGGGCTCATATCGACAAGATGGGGTTGGCCGTGGCCGTCCTGTATCATTCCGACCGGGACGCGTACGCCGTGTATTTGGAAAAAGATGCCGACAAGCTGATCCAGGATCTTCGCCGGGCCGACCTGGTGGTCGGGTTCAATGTTCTGCGGTTCGATTACACCGTTCTGTCTGCCTACTCGGTCTTTGATTTCTCCACCGTGCCCACCTTGGATCTCATGGTGAGCCTGGAGGAAAAGATTGGGCACCGGGTCGGCCTCGATGCCGTGGCGGACGCCACCTGCGGCGTGAAAAAAACTTCTACCGGCATGGAGGCGATCCAGTGGTGGCGGGAGGGATCGCGGGCCAAGGTGGCCGAATACTGCTGCTACGATGTGAAGGCCACCAAATTGGTCCACGAGCATGGGGTCCGGCACGGCCGGGTCGCCTACGTCAGCCACAAGACGATGTTGAAGCAGTATGTAAAAGTGGACTGGGCCACCATCGGCCCCGTCCAGCCGCTTCTCTCCGCCCCCTTCGCCGCCGCGGCGTAACTTTGTAGGGCCCCGCTCCGGCGCGGCCACGAACATTATTTTTCGAAAATCCGTTTCGTCGCCTCGTGTCGGGCTGCAAACATCTTTTTCAGCATCAGTTTGATCCCGGGCACCAGTACCAGACCCGCGGCCCCGCCTGGCGGGAGAAACTCAATCCGGTCGACGAGCCCGGTGGTTCCGTCCGGCGCCTGCCAAAACTCGTGCAGGTGCCGCCAGAACGGGAACGGCCCCCTCACCGACTCGTCCAAAATGGAGGCCTTGGCCGGGGTTCCCGAAAAATCCTCCACCGCCCCCACTTTGACCTCCCAGGCCTGGGGAACCCCGAAAGAGGCCACTTTCAGCCTCAAGGTCGCCCCTGAAGTCAGCCTCTCGGGTCCCTCAAGCGAAAGCACCTTCACCCATGGCGGATTCACCCGCGCGATGTTTTT
>Ga0194129_10007187_pt1 | contig 13362 bp, 9 predicted proteins | sample TA2KigCa35mmetaG_FD_150862 | JGI IMG/M metagenome (GOLD analysis project Ga0194129, IMG submission 150862) | Freshwater microbial communities from Lake Tanganyika, Tanzania - TA2015038 Kigoma Deep Cast 35m | ecosystem: Environmental > Aquatic > Freshwater > Lake | place: Tanzania: Lake... | reverse complement strand
CGCCGACCGTCCCCGTGTCGAGTCCCTGCGCGGTGACCAGCATCTTGGCTCCGGCATCCTGCGGCGTGCTTCCCAGCGCCTCAACCAGCACGACGAGCGTGCACGCCACGCCGTCGCGGCTCAGGCTGGCCATGCGTTCGTAGAGCGCGCCGTGATCCATGCGGGCCACTCTGGGTCTTTCACCGGTTGCCGCAAGCGCGGCGGCAACCTCACGTTCCGGAGCGGGGCCGCTTCAGTCGACGAGACAGAAGGTCTGCCAGTCCTGACGCCGGTGGTAGAACGGCTCGGCGAGGGGTGCGGTGGCGGACAGGATCGGGTCCCCGTCGTCGGCGCAGTCGTAGCGGGAGAAGTTGGCGAGAAACCGGCTTCCCGCCTTGAGGAAGCCCGGGCTGAAGCAGTCGGCCGGGAGCACCAGTCGGGACGCCCACCACCCCGGAACGATCCAGGTCTGGCTCCACGCCCACTCCGGATCCTCGATCAGGAACGACGCGAGGTCCCGACGGCCCGCGCGCAACTCCTCGATCCCGCCGTGCGGGAACCGCAATTGCAGGCGCTGGTTCTCGGGCGTGACGTGAACCTCCACGTAGCGCGTCGCTCCGTCCTCCTGCAGGAAGGTCTCGGCCACCTCACCCAGTTCCCACGTGTGCTCGTTCAGGCGGCGCGCCGCGTTGCGGGGCCGCGGGGACGAAAAGACGGACTCCACCGCGAGCCCCGTCTCGTTCCAGTGCACGCGGAACCAGCCGTCCCGGAAGCCCGGCTGCACGGTCTCACCGCGCCACGCCTGCCGGAGCCGCAATGCTCCCGGCGGAGGTGCGGCGGCAAAGGGAGTAGGCAACTCCGCCAGCGCCGTCGCACGGTACGCGACGGGCAGAGCGGCGGTCGGAAGAGTGGGGGCGGCGGTCGGGAGGGCGTTGCTCATGAGGGGTGGGGCGGGCGAGACGTTGGACGAGAGGGCGACGAAGACTCGCCCGCCGCGGCTGCGCAACCCGATTGTGGGAGCACACCTGCCTACCGAGATGCGGCTGTATACGCCGACCATTTGAGTGTGGGTGACGGTCCGCCGCTTCCGTGGTCCTCCATGTCGAGCCTTTTTTGACTCCTTTTTTATAATGATGGTTTAGCGAAAGCCGGTGCTCGGGCGGGCGCGCATGGGGATCGGCTTGACTCGGGAGACGACATTGAATGTTTCAGTATACATGACTCCGCGGCACCCGCCGGGGGGTCGCTACCCAATGAACCCAACTCACTCCCGGAACCTCTCCCGAGGTTTCCTCGCATTCGCGTGCGCCAGTCTTCTGGCCACCGCTGGCGCCACCGCGGCGCTTGCGCAGGCTGTGCCTGCGCCCAAGCCGGAGAAGGCCAGTGAACCGGCCGTCGAACTCTCTCCGTTCGTGGTCAAGGAAGAGGTGACCGACAGCTACCGGGCCCGCCAGACCGTGGTCGGAAGCCGTACGGCGAAGGACCTCGCCAGCATGCCGACCAGCATCACGGTGATCACCGCGCAGCAGATCAAGGACTTGAACGCCGTCGAGGTGAGTCAGGTGCTGGCGGTTGGCGTGAGCGGTGTGACGCGCAATCAGACGATCACCGACGACGTCAACATCCGCGGCTTCCGTACGGCGCAGTCGCTGCGCAACGGCGTGACGAAGACGTCCTTCAAGCGCAACCCGATGTTCGACGTCGAGCGCGTCGAGGTCGTCAAGGGCCCAGGCGCGCTGATCCTTGGCAACAACTCCTTCCTCGGCGGTGGCGTGAACTTTGTGTCGATGCGCGCCAGTGCGACCCCGGGCGGCAGCATTCAGACGACGCTTGGATCCAACAGCTCGCTCCGTCTGGCGGCCAACGTGACGGGTCCGGCGGTGAAGTCGGAGGATCTGCGGTTGAACTACCGTCTCACGGTCGGCGGACAGACCGGCGACCGTCCCAAGGAGATCGAGGATCAGGAGGACCAGAAGTTCCTTGGCGGCGGCCTGGCGTTCTACTTCGGCAACAACATCAGCCTTTTCGTCAATGGGTACTACTACAAGGACGACGGCTACTTCTACTGGGGGGACTTCCTCGACGTGTCTGGGACGGCGCCGACGCTGAAGACCTTGGCGAAAGCCAAGCTGAACCAGTATTCGGGCGAGAAGTTCTCCGCCGGTCGCAAGAAGGACGCATTCTCGCGGAACCAAGACTCGTTCATCGACGTCACGCTGCTCGCGAAGCTCACGCAGAACGGCAACATCCGCGCCTACTACTTCAGCAGCAACCTCGTCGACCGTCGCCGCATCGTCCGTGGCATCACCATGCGGGCGGACAACTACACCCTGGACCGGCAGGACATCCCGCTGGTGATCGACAACTACACCCACAACGTGCAGATCGACTATTTGCACCGCTACGCGACGGACTTCTTCGCGCTCGATACGACGTTCGGGGTGGATGGTGCGTCTAGCTTCAGCCGCCAGGGCCAGTCCGTGAACGCGATGCCTGCCTTGGACACGCGCAGCACGAGTTTCCCGAACGACGACGCCTACTTCTCCGTGCCGCGGCCGGGCGCTGGCTTGGCCAATCTGCAAGACACCGGCTCGAAGCCCACCTCCTTCTCGTACTACTTCCAAGAGAACCTCTCCTTCCTCCAGGAGCGCTTGGTCCTAGTCGGCGGCCTGCGCTGGTTCCAGCCGGGCGGCACGAACGAGAACTATGTCACCAAGGTGATCACGAATCGGCCGGACACCCAGTTCCGCACCCACAAGTACGGCGTGGTGGTGAAGATCCTCCCGAATCTTTCCGCCTATTACACGGATGCGCAGAACATCTTTCTCCAGACCGGATTTACCGACAAGTTTGCGGCGAACGACCAACTCGGACCCCCGTTGGACAATCAAGAGGGCAAACTCTCGGAGTACGGTCTGAAGTACACCTATGAGGTTTCGAACAAGGTCAGCCTGTTTGCGACGATGGCCAACTTCGACATGGAGCTGACGAACGTCCGCACCTTCGGCGACCTCGGCAACGGCGTGCAGGGCATCATCCAGTCGCGCCAGGACAAGGGCAAGGGCTGGGAGTATGACCTCGGCATGCGTCTGGGTGCGGGCGACGGCAACTTCGACCTGATCGCCACCTACTTCGATGGAGAGTCTGCGATCGCAGCCGATCCGACCGTGCAGGCCGTCGACTTCGTTCCGCGCAAGTACAGCTTTCTCGGCAAGTACAGCTGGACGGGGGGAGCCCTCAAGGGCTTCGCCCTCGGCGGCAGCATCATGGACCAGACGGCGAAGCGGAATGGCAACTACCTGATCGACTTCCCGCGCCTGATCAACCTGTTCGCCACCTACCGCTGGAACAAGCACTGGGAGACCCAGCTGAACATCGACAACGTGACGGATGAGCGCTACATCGTGGCGATTGCCGCGACGGGTCTCGTCCAGACCGCCGACATGCAGGTGGCGCGCCTCTCGGTGAAGTACTCCTGGTAACGTCCACCATCCCACCACCCGCCGCCGCGGGTTCCCTCCTTATGATCTCCCGTCGCGAGTCATTCATTCGTGCGCCCGCGACGGGAATCCCGGCGGTGGGGCCGCAAGAAGCAGTCACGCGTTCGGCCGCCGGCCCAGCGGCGTCGCGCCGCGGGCGCCGGTGGACGCCGGCCGTCCTGCTGCTCGGTCTCCTCGCCGCCGCCCCTGCGGCGGCGGTTGAGGGGCCGACGCTGCATGGTCTGGAACGGATCCCGAGCCTCGAGGGGCGCATTCGCGCGATCGAGACCTTCGTGGACCGTCGCTACTACGATGCGGCGGGCATGATGTACTCGCATTCGAACTGGCGCGAGGAGCGGCCCTTCGTGGCCGGAGATTTCAAGCCGCAGGATTCGACCATCGCGGGACCGGAGCCACACGCCTGGCTCAGCCACGAGAACAGTGTGATGGTCGCCGGTCTGTTCCTCGCCGCGCAGTGCTACCGCTACGAAGCCACGGGCGAGGCCGCCGCGCTTGATCTGGCGCGCCGCGCGTTCGCGGCGATCGATGCAAACTATGCGCTGACCGAGAAGCGCCCGGTCGGCGCGACCTCGGTGCGGCAGAAGGCCGGGATCGTCGAGCAACCCGTGGCGGGACAGCGGCGCGAGGCCGGTTTCTTCTGCAAGCCCTACTACGGTCAGGGAACCGACCACACCAGCACCGAGCAACACTTCTGGCCGGTCATGGGTCTCTACCGCTACTGGAAGCATGCACCCGCGGAGGTCCGGCCGCGCATCGCGCAGATGCTGCGCGAGGTCTCCGAGCGGTGGCGGCGGGGATACCGGATTAATTTCTTCGGCGAGAATTGGGATTTGGAACAGTCGTATCCGCGCGCGCAGCGACACATGTTTTCCTGGGCGGTCATTCACCGACTGGCCTACGAGGTCACCGGCGATTCCGACGCCCTCGCGGAATTCCGGCGGCTCGACTCGATCTACGGAGCCATGCCGACCCCGCGGGAGACCTATTGGGGCCTCGGGCGCAGTTCGTACATCAGCACCGAGGACCGCCATTTCCACATCCAGCTGGTGTTCGGCGCCGATCAATTGCTGGATCTCGAACCCGCCGGAGCGGATCGCTACCGTCGCGGCATCGAACAGTGGTGGCGCTACTCGCAGATTGGGCAGCGTGAGGACCTGATGAGCTACTACTTCATCGAGGTCGACGCGGCCACCGGCGCCTGGCGCGAGGCCCCGCCCTCCGTCACGCCCCGCTCCCAGTGGCGCACCAACTACCTCTTCCACCACGCCATCTTCCCGATCTGCTTCCTTGCTAACCGCGAGCGGCAGGCCCTGAGCAGCGCGATCGTCGCGCGACGCCTGCCGACACTGACGACCGAGGCGGGCGCGAGGCGGGAGGCCTGTTTCGCCGGACTCGATCGCGACCATTTCCGCTGGATGGCGGACCCCGAGAACGCCACGCCCGAACCCCTGCGTTGGATGCTGAACGTCCTGCAGGGCGATTCGCTGGCGTTCTATCCTCTGGCCTACTGGTACGGTCGCAGCCATGGCGTGGAGGGGGCATGGAAGTGACCTCGCACCGCAGGCGCCGCCGTGGGATCGCCGGTCTGGCTGCGCTCGCTTTCGCCATGCTCTCCCCCCATTCGCCCGCATCGCCGTCGACAGGCACCCCTGCCTCCGTGACTTCTCTTGCGCCCCTGCCGGACGCCACCGGATTCGCCGGCATGTTCGCGGCGGTGCTCGACGGCAATCTGTATGCCGGGGGCGGATCCCAGTGGAACAAGCCCTTCTGGCTCGGCGGACAGCGCCGCCTCTCAGATCGCATCTTCGTCCTCGCGGATCCCGCGGGCGCCTGGCGGGAGAGCGAGTCGCGCCTGCCGCGTCCGGTCGGACACTTCGGGTCGGCCGTCGATGGGGAGCGAGTGTACGTGTGTGGCGGCATCGGCCCGGAGGGTGTGGTTCGAGACGCGTGGGTCGGACGTCTTGAGGACGGCGCGCTGCGTTGGTCCGCCCTCCCGGACCTGCCCCGCGGCGTGGTCTACGCCTCCGCCGGCGTGGCGGGCGGCCGGTTGTTCATCGTGGGCGGGCTGCTCCGCCCGGAGGATCGCACCGCGAGCGCGGAGGTATGGTCTCTCGCGTGTGACCTTGCCGCTGCGGGTCGCGAGGGTTGGCGGCGCGAGCCGGACCTGCCCACGGGCGGCCTGTTTGTCGCGGCGGTCGGAGGCCGCGGCAAGCGCCTGTTCGTCGTCAGCGGCATGGGCTTTGACACCGGTGGTGCCTACGTACCCTCGCGGGCGCTGACTGTCTTTTCCACCTCGGACCGCACGTGGCGCGCCGCCGCGTCGGGCCCGGAGGGCAGGGTGGGAGCGTCGCCCCCTTGCTTCACCCCGGGCGGTGAACAGTTTCTCTTGGTCGGCGGTTATCCGACCGTCTTCACCGGGGCCCCGCGCGAGCACCCGGGCTTTCCCGCGCAGACCCTCGTCTACGACCTTGCAACGGACGCATGGAGCGCGGGTCCGGTCCTGCCGGTGACCCCGTTCGCGGACCGGGACTCGCCGACCGATGCGGGGCCTTCGCCCATGGTGGGCTCGCCGGCCGTCGCGTGGCGGGGTCGCGCGATCGTGGTGGGCGGCGAACTGCGCCCGTCCGCTCGCAGCCCGCAGGTCCTCTCCGTTGCCCTTCCGCACGCTCACCCGTCCGCGCCTTGAAATGTCCCGGCGGACCGGTTTCCTCACGCCTTCTCCTCCATGATCATCGATACCCTCGCTCAATGGCGCACCTACGCCGCTCTTTCCCCGCGCCTCGCCAAAGGCTTCGCCTTTCTTGAGACGGTCACGCCGTCCGCCGCGCTGGGCCGTCACGAGATCGATGGCGATGACGTGTTTGCGCTCGTGCAACGCTACACGACGAAGCCGATCGAGGAGCGCGTTTTCGAGTCACATCGCAAGTACATCGACATCCAATACGTGCTGCAGGGTCGCGAGGTGATGTGCTGGGCCCCGCTGCCGTTGCTGCCCGTGGTGACGATGCCCTACGACGACAAGCAGGACGCCGCGCTGTACGCGCTGAGTCCTCACCGGCTGGCACTGCACGTCTCGACGGGGCAGTACACGGTCTTCTTCCCGGAGGATGGGCACATCCCCGCCTGCGCGTGGGACGTCCCGGCCGAGGTGGGCAAGGTCGTCGTCAAGGTGCGGGTCTGAGCGGCGCGCCCTGACCATGGAGACGTCCCCGCCCGCTCCGGATTCGGACCTCAGTCGGCGGCGTTTCCTGCGCCGCGGCACCGCCCTCGCGGTCGCCGCGGCTGGCGTCCCGTTGGCCGCAACGGGCGCCTCGACGGCAGCGATGACCGCTCGACCGTTGGGACCGGCCGCAGCGGCGCGGCGGAGGAACCTGTTCAACGGCGACTGCAACTTTTTCTTCTACAACCCGGAGCTCTGGCAGCCGGAAGGGGGGCCGTACCGGGCCGAGGCGATTCACCGCTACGTGCGCGCCATCGCGGCGAGCGGCGTCGATGCGCTCCTGGTCAACCCGAACACGCAGGTCGCGTGGTATCCCTCCCGCACGCTGCCGCACATTCTTGACGGGTACCGGCGGGGCGACGCGGCCTTCGCGCGCTCGATCGCCGCGGGTGCGGCCGACCTGACGGAGGCGCAGATTGACCTCTTCACGCGGAACCTCGTGACCATGCTCGACCTTTACCTCGACCTGCACGAGGGCGGCGTCGACTGGCTCGCGGAGGCCGCGCGGGCCTGCCGGGCGGCGGGGATCAGCCCGTGGCTGAGCTATCGGATGAACGCGACGCACTTCTCGCTGCGGCCCGAAAGCCCGGTGAACGCGCCCGTCTTCCGCGACCCCGCGAACCGCCTCTCCGGCCGCGTGCCCGGGCCCGCGGGTGCCACGCACCCCTCGTGGATCGGCCTGAACTTCGCCCAGCCCGCGGTTCGCGCCTACATGCTCGATATGATCCGCGAGGGCATTCAGGCCTACGATTACGAGGGGATCGAACTGGATTGGCTGCGGCATCCCGTGTGCGTCGAGGCACCGGCGTCACCCTCCACCACCACGGCGCTCACGGACTGGACGGGTGAACTCAAGGCGTTGGCCCGGGCGCGCCGGGCGGATGTACCGCTCGGCCTGCGACTGCCGGCGAACCTCGGGTACCTGCGCAGCGTCGGGCTCGACGTGCGCGAGATGGTCCGGCAGGGCTTCGTCGACTTCGTCACCTTCAGCAATTACTGGCAGACCTCGTGGGAGACGCCGCTCGACGTCCTGCGACGGGAGTTGGGTCCGGACGTCGTGATCTACGGCGGCATTGAGGACGCGCCGAACTGGCTGGAGGCGCTGGCGCCGAGTCTGACGACGCGTCCCCTCGGGCAGGAACTGCAATTGGCGGGGGACAATGCCTACCGCTCCGAGAAGGCGGCCTCCTCGCCGCGCGTGCGGGGCACGCGGTATCTCTCAGCCAGCGCTCCGTTCCTTCGCGCCAACGCGGGGGGCAAACTCGCACTCGGGGCGGACGGCGTCGCGACGTTCAACTTCTTCGTCACCGATCAGGTCCGCGTGCCGGGCCAGCGCGCCGACTACGCCGCGCTGCGGGACCTGAGTGACCTCGGCCGGTTGTGGGGTCTGCCGAAGCACTACGCGTTCAATTCCGCCACGAAGCAGGCGAAGCGCATCTGGGACGTGCCGGAGCAGCTGCCCGTATCCATTCCGCCAGGACTGCGGCGCAGCCTCCGGCTGCCGATGTGCGCCGAGCCGACGGGCCGCGGCCTGCGCCTGATCGTCCAAGTGGTGACCGGGCGGGAGGGGGCGTCCATTCCCTGTGGTGTCTCCCTGAATGGCGGATGGCCCAGCCACGCCGCACAGGCGACGCCGGAACTGCTCTTTCCGTCGGGCCCGTACTCCCGTCACGTCGACGAGCACGCGGCGCGGAACTACGAACTGCCCGTCGACGAGGTGCGCGACGGGTGGAATGAGATCACGCTGCACAACGACGGCGCGGAGGATCTCCGCGTGATCATGGTCGAACTCGCAATCGTCGCCCCTGCCAACACTTCCCCTTCATGAAACCCCTGCATTCCCCCCGTGCGTCAGTCGCCCCCCATCGTCCGATCCGCCTCCGTTCCCTGCTCGCGCCCCTTGCGTTTCTCCTCGTCGCCGGCCCGGCGAGCGCCGCGCCAGCAGCCGCCCCGGTGGACGTCGGTTCCCGGCTTGAGCCACTGGTCGACGACTTTCTGATCGAACGGATGGAGGGCGTCCAGTTCCGGCTCCATGAACCCCGCGCGGCCGGCACGGTGATGGTGTTCGACCGACCCTGGGAGGGAGGAACCAGCGGCTACTCGTCGGTCTTCAAGGACGGCGATCTTTACCGCATGTACTACCGCGGCAGCAGCGATCCGACCTATTCGATCAAGGAGACGGTGCGGCCCGACGAAGTGACGGTGCCCGGTCACCCGCAGTTTGCCTGCTATGCGGAGAGCAAGGACGGCATCACGTGGGTTCGCCCGAATCTAGGCCTGCATGAGTTCAATGGGTCGAAGGACAACAACATCATCTGGGTCGAGCGGGGCTCGCACACCTTCTTCGCCTTCCGCGACGACAATCCGGCGGCGCCCGCGGACCAGCGCTACAAGGCAGTGGCGAGCAGCAGCTACGACGACGACTTCCACCAGAAGAAGCCGGTGCTGGTCGCCTTCGTCTCGGCCGACGGAAAGCGCTGGCGGCGCCTGCAGGAAAAGCCGATCATCACCGACGGCGCGTTCGACTCGCTGAACGTCGCCTTCTGGGAGCCGGCGCGCGGGCAGTACACGGCGATCTACCGGGACTTCCGGCACGGGGTGCGCACGATCAAGTACGCCACGTCCAAGGATTTCGTGAATTGGACCCCCGGGGCTTGGGCGGACTTCGGCGATGCCCCCGCGGCGAATCTCTACACCAACGCGACCACCGCGTACGAGCGGGCGCCGCACCTGTACTTCGCGCTGCCCCGGCGTTTCATGCCGTGGAAGACGTACTTCGCGGAGATGGAGTCCAAGAGCCCGGGCTCATCGGACGTGGTCTTCATGTCGAGTCGCGACGGCGTCCGGTGGCGCCGGTTTGAGGAGGCGCTGATCCGACCCGGCCTGCAGGAGCGCAACTGGGGACACCGCGCGAACACGCCGGCGCACGGACTGTTCGCGACCGGGCCGGAGGAGCTCTCGTTCTACCTCGAGCGCGAGTACACGTTCCCGAGCAACCGCCTTGAGCGCTACACGGTGCGTCCGGACGGCTTCGTGTCGGTGCGCGCCGGTTATCCGGGCGGCGAACTCGTGACCAAGCCCCTCGTCTTCACCGGGAAGACGCTCGTGCTGAACTATTCGACTTCGGCGATGGGCAGCATCCGCATCGAAATCCTCGACGAAGCCGGCTACCCACTCCCCGGCTTCCTCCTTGAGGAATCGCCCGTTCTTTACGGCGACAAGATCGCGCAGGTCGTGCCGTGGAAGCACCCGCAGGGACGGACCGATCGCTCGCCCTTCTCGCGCCTCTCCGGCAAGCCGGTCCGGTTCCGCTTCGTGATGCGCGACGCCGACCTCTTTTCGATCCAGTTCAAGTGATCCGCTCCCGCTGACCATCCCCGTGAAGACGCCGATCGCCGCCATTGACGTGCACGCCCACTACGGCGACTACGTCCACGCGAACGCCCTGCTGCGCCGCTTCTCCAGCGGCACGCCGACGGAGGTCGTGGACCGAGCCCGCGCCTGCGGCGTCGCATGGACGATCGTTTCGCCGCTCGCCGGACTGCTCCCGCGCGGGCTGGGTCAGCCGGTGCTCGCCGCGAACGAGGCCGCCTATCGGGACGTTCCGGCGACGCCGGGCCTGTTGCAGTACGTGATCGTCAACCCCCTGCAACCGGAGACCTACGATCAGGCCCGCCGCATGCTGCAGGCGCCGTGGTGCGTCGGCATCAAGGTGCACCCGGAGGAGCACTCCTATCGGATCTCCGATCACGGCGACGCCCTCTTCGCCTTCTTCGAGGAGACCGGCGTGCCGGTCAAGGCGCACAGCGGCTGTCCGAACAGCCTTCCGGCCGACTTCGTGCCCTTCGCCAATCGATTCCCCCGCGCCCGCCGCGGCTGCGCAACCCGATTGTGGGAGCACGCCTGCCTACCGAGATGCGGCTGTATACGCCGACCAGTTGGGTGTGGGTGACGGTCCGCCGCTTCCGTGGTTCTTCATGTCACGCCTTATTTGACACCCGCTTTGAGTGATGAATCAGCGAAAGCGGGTGCTCGGGCGAGCGCGCACGCCGATCGGCTTGACTCGGGAGAGAACATTGAATGTGAGAGTATACTTGACTCCGCGGCATCCGCCGAAGATTTCTACCCAATGAACCCAGCTCACTCCCGGAACCTCACCCAAGGTTTCCTTCCATTCGCGTGCGCCAGCTTGCTGGCCACCGCCGGCGCTGCAACAGCGCTTGCGCAAGCTGTGCCTGCGCCCAAGCCAGAGAACGCCAGTGAACCGGCCGTCGAACTTTCGCCCTTCGTGGTGAAGGAAGAGGTGACCGACAGCTACCGGGCCCGCCAAACCGTGGTCGGAAGCCGTTCGGCGAAGGACCTCGTCAGCATGCCGACTAGTATCGTGGTCATCACCGCGCAGCAGATCAAGGACTTGAACGCGACCGACGTCAGTCAGGTGCTGGCAGTTGGGGTGAGCGGCGTGACGCGGAACCAGACGATCAACGACGACGTCAACATCCGCGGCTTCCGCACAATGAATTCCCTGCGAAACAGCGTGACGAAGGGTTCCTTCAAGCGCAATCCGATGTTCGACGTCGAGCGCATCGAGGTCATTAAGGGCCCGGGCGCACTGATCATTGGCAACAATTCCTTCCTCGGCGGCGCCGTGAACTTCGTGACGATGCGCGCCAGTGCGACCCCGGGCGGTAGCATCCAGACGACCGTTGGGACCAGCAATTCGCTCCGCTTGGCAGCCAACGTGACGGGTCCAGTGGTGAAATCTGAGGAATTCCGGTTGAACTACCGTTTCACGCTTGGCGGTGAGCGTGCAGACCGCGACAAGAAGATCGAGGATCAGGATGACCGAAAGTTCATCGGTGGCGGTCTGGCGATGTACTTCGGCAACAACATCAGCCTTTACGTCAATGGGTACTACTATAAGGACGCCGGCTATTTCTACTGGAATGATTTTCTCGACGTGTCAGGGACGGCGCCGACGCTGAAGAACTTGGGCAAGGCCAAGATTAACACGTACTCGGGCAGGAGTTTCTCGCCTGGGCGCAAGCGCGATGCGTTCTGGAAGAATCAGGACTCGTTCATCGACACCACGCTCCTCGCGAAACTGACGCAGAACGGTAATTTGCGCGCGTATTGGTTCGCCAGCAACCTCGTCGACCGTCGCAGAATCGTCCGTGGCATTACCGTGCAGGCGAACAACTACATGCTGGACCGGCAAGACATCCCGCTGGCGATCGACAACTACTCCCACAACGGGCAGCTCGATTATCTGCATCGTTACGCGACGGACTTCTTCGCGCTTGATACGACGCTCGGGGTGGATGCGTCGTATGGCTTCAGTCGCCAGGGCCAATCCGTCCTCGCGATGCCTGCCTTGGACACGCGCAGGAATAGTTTCCCGGACGATGACACGTACTTTTCCGTGAAGCGTGCGGGCGCTGGCTTGCCCAACCTGCAAGACACCCTCAACCGCTCGACCTCGTACTCCTATTACTTCCAAGAGAATCTATCTTTCCTGCAGGAGCGCTTGGTGCTGGTCGGTGGCCTGCGCTGGTTCAGGCCGGGCGGCACGACCGAGAATATGGTCACTAAGGTGATCACGAATCGGCCGGACACTGTGTTCCGCACTCACAAGTACGGCGTGGTGGTGAAGGTCCTCCCGAATCTCTCCGCCTATTACACGAATGCCCAAAACATCTTCCTCCAGTCCGGCTTCACGGACAAGTTTGCGGCGAACGACCAACTCGGACCACCGCTCAATAATCAGGAGGGCAATCTCACGGAGTACGGCCTGAAGTATACCTACGAGGTATCGAACAAGGTGAGCCTGTTTGCGACGATGGCCAACTTCGACATGGAGCTGACGAACGTCCGCACCTTCGGCGATCTCGGTAACGGTGTGCAGGGCATCATTCAGTCGCGCCAGGACAAGGGCAAGGGCTGGGAATATGATCTCAGCATGCGCCTCGGTGCGGGCAACGGCAACTTCGACGTCGTCGCCACGTACTTCGACGGACAGTCCTCGATCGCGGCCGATCCGACGGTGCAGGCGGTCGACTTCGTTCCGCGTAAGTACAGCCTCCTTGGTAAGTATAGCTGGACGGGTGGTTCGCTCAAGGGCTTCTCAATCGGCGGCAGCATCATGGATCAGACGGGCAAGCGAAACGGCAACTACCTGATCGACTTCCCCCGCCTCTTCAACCTGTTCGCCATGTACCGCTGGAACAAGCACTGGGAGACCCAGCTGAACATCGACAACGTGACGGATGAGCGCTACATCGTGGCCATTGCCGCGACGGGCCTTATCCAGACCGCCGACATGCAGGCGGTGCGTTTCGCGGTGAAGTACTCCTGGTAACGCCCACCACCTCGCCGCCCTCGGCCGCGGCCTTCCCCCATGATTTGCCGTCGCGAGTTAGGGAGTAGTGCAGCCGCGACGGAAATCCGGGCTGCGGAGGTGGCGAGTGTGGTTACGACTTCGGCCGCCCCCTCCTCGTCGCCCCGGAGCGGGCGACGGGGGACGCCAGCCGCCCTGTTGCTCGGTCTCCTCGCCGCCGCCCCTGCGGCGGCGGTTGAGGGGCCGACGCTGCATGGTCTGGAACGGATCCCGAGCCTCGAGGGGCGCATTCGCGCGATCGAGACCTTCGTGGACCGTCGCTACTA